>Ga0256830_1003073_pt1 | contig 10606 bp, 11 predicted proteins | sample 128326metaG_FD_190537 | JGI IMG/M metagenome (GOLD analysis project Ga0256830, IMG submission 190537) | Hydrothermal vent microbial communities from Lau Basin, Pacific Ocean - 128-326 | ecosystem: Environmental > Aquatic > Marine > Hydrothermal vents | place: Pacific Ocean: Lau Basin | collected...
CCCCCCGCATCAGCGGCACGAAGGGCACCAGCCCCACCACCCCCGCCGCCACCACCCGCTCCGCCTCCAACTCCCACACCCGCACCACCTGGAAGTCCCGATGGGCCGTCAAGCCCATAAACTCCTGGTGGTACCGCTCCGGCAGTTGCACCCCCTCCCCCGGCGGCAGCAGGTAGAGCACCAGCGGGTAGGCCGGCAGGTCGTACCGATCCTCGGCCAGCGCCGCGTAGGCTTGCATCCGCCGGGGCATCCGCTTGTCCGCCCGCAGTTGGACCTCGACCACCAGGACGAAGGGGCCTTCCCGCCCCCGCGCCCGCAGCACCTCATCGCTGTGGCGCGTCAGGAACTGGAACTCTCCCGACAGCCGCTCCTCGACCCGGATGGTCTCGTCTCCCAGCAGCCAGCGGGCCCACTCCGTCGGCTCGCCGGCCAGCACGTACTTGCTCCCGATGTCCGCCCGGCCCACGGCATTCCTCCTTCTCGTCGGTGTGTTGCTCCCGGAATCGGCGATGCCGGAGATTGTAGCATCATCCCGCCCCCAGCGCAAGGGGCAGGGGGCAAGCGGCAAGGGGCAAGGGGCAAGGACCAAGCGGCCAAGTGACCAAGCGACCACCCGACCAAACAGCGGACCGAGGACCGTGGACTGCGGACTGCGGACCAAGCGACCAAGCGACCATCCGACCAAGTGACTACCCGACCAAGCATTGGACCAAGGACTGAGGACTGCGGACTGCGGACTGCGGACCAAGCGACCAAGCGACCATCCGACCAAGCGACCACCCGACCAAACAGCGGACTGCGGACCGATAAGCCGAGTATACAGGGAAACTAGGGAGATGTCAAATCTTCGGGCGTCGGCGTCGGCTCTGGCGTCGGCGTGGCCCGGCAGTCGGCCACCCACGTCTCGATCCAGCCCCAGACCTGGGGATCGGCCCCCCGGGCCATCGCCTGCTGGTACATCAACTCGGCGTCGTCACAGCGCTGCTGCCCCAGGTAGGCCACCGCCAGCCGGGCCTGGACCTCGGCCAAGGTGATGCCCAGTTCCGGCCGCTCGACGGCCACCCCCCAGCGGCGGATCTGGTCGGCGGCGACCTCCAGCGAAGTGGCCGCCTCGATCCAGTTGCCCCCGGCGCTGTAGGCCAGCCCCAAGCCGTAGTAGAGGACGACAGGGAGATCAGGGTAGCGCCGGATCCCCTCGACGAAGGTCTTGATCGCCCGGTCCAGGTCGCCAACGCCTAAGAGGGACCGTCCCCGGTAGTAGTAGCGCAACGGGTCGTCGGGTTCCTGCAGGGCGATCCGCACGCTCAACCGCAGCGCCTCTTCCCAGCGGTTCAGCGCCGCCAACGCCCGCCAACGGGCCACCAGGGTTGGGCCGTCCAGGGAGGGGTCCAGCGCCAACGCCTGTTGGTAAGCTTCCAGCGCTTCCTGGGGCCGATGGAGCCCGTTGAGCAGCAGTTCCGCCCGGAAGAGGTGAGCCTGGGCATCCTCCGGCACCAGGGCGATCAGGGCGTCGGCCGCCTCCAGAGCCTCCTCGGGCCGGCCCAGGTCCCACAAGGCCGCAGCGCGGACCCGATGGGCTTCGGCCAGCGTCTCGTCCAGGGCCAGAGCCTGCTCGGCGTCGGCCAGGGCCGCCTCCGGGTTCCCTCGCAGCCAGTGGACGCGGGCGCGGGCGGCGTAGGCCGGCGCATAATCAGGGGCCTCGGCGATCACCTCGTCGAACCGAGCCAGCGCCCCCTCCAGGTCCCAGGCCGCCAGCCTCGCCATCCCGGCCCGGTAGTTCCCCTCGACATCGTAGGGGGGTGTGGGCGTCGGGGTGGGCGTCGGCGTGCGCGTGGAGAGCAACAGCGGCGACGCCATCCCCTCCCCCGCCCTCGCCGATCCGCAGGCAACCAGCAGGAAGGCCAGGCCGACCAGGCCCAGCCCCAAGGCGCAGGCCCGGGAGACCTGCCGGCGGACGCCCCGCACTCCTCGGTTCACGCGCCTCCTCCGTCGTACACCAGGTCGGCCCACACCCGCCGCCACCCTTCTTCGTCGTCAAAGGAGAGGTAGGCGACCTGGGGCCGGCCTTCCTTGTCCTGGAAGCGGACCTCCAGGGCCAGGCGGGGCCGGAGACCGTGGTAGAGCCGCCCCGGCCTCACCGCCTGCAACGCCTTCGGCTCGATGAAGATGTACCACCAGCCCCAGGCCTCGGGGTCGGGGCTGCCCAACAGCAGGAAGCGGCGGGGCTCCAAGCGGGCCATCACGATGTGCAGCCGGTTGGGCACCGTGGTGTAGAAGGCCGGCACCTCGACCTCATAGCGCTTCCGATGATCGGTGATGAAGGTCCCGCTGGCCCGCGCGGGATGGCGGGAGTCGGGCGGGACCGGCTGCGGTGGCCCATCCAGGGCCTGAGGCCGGGGCCGAAACCAGAGGTAGCCCATCCATCGGGCCACCAGGTTGCTGGCCAAGCCGGTCAGGGCCAGGGCGAGGGCCAGGACAGACCATCCTGCTCCCAGCCCGTCTCCCCACCGATGGGCCAGATGGGTCACCAACGCTACCAGCAGCCAGAAGGCAACGCCCAACCGGTCCATCCGAAAGCCGGCCACCCAGTGGCGTTGAAGGCGGTAGTTAAGGGCCAGGACCCCTCCCACCAAGGCGGCCATCAGGCCCCCCCGTCCAGGAGCGGATCCTCGGGCCGGTCGCCCAGCCGGAAGACGGCCAGCATCTCCTCGTGGATGAGGCCGTTGCTGGCGACGATCTGCTCGCCGCTGTGGTAGCGGGGGCCGCCCTCCAAGTCGGTCACCCGTCCACCGGCCTCCTGGACCAGGAGGATGCCGGCAGCCACGTCCCAGGGGTGCAGCCGCAGTTCCCAGAACCCGTCCAGGCGACCACAGGCCACGTAGGCCAGGTCCAGGGCAGCCGCTCCGGCCCGGCGCATCCCCTGGCAGCGGCGCAGGAAGTGGGCGAAGTGGCCCACGTTGTTGTCGGGCCGGGTCCGCCGGTCGTAGGCGAAGCCGGTGGCCAGCAGGGCCTTGTCCAGCACCGGAACGGCGGAGACGTGGATGGGCCGATCGTTGAGCGTCGCGCCTCCGCCCCGCCGGGCGGCGAAGGTCTCATCCAACAGCGGGTCGTAGATGACGCCCAGCACCGGTTCTCCTTCGGCCACCAGGGCGATGGAGACGGCGAAGGCGGGGAAGCCGTGGGCGAAGTTGGTCGTGCCGTCCAGGGGGTCAATGAGCCAGGTGGGTTGCTCCCAGCCGGTGGGATCACCACCCCCCTGCTCCTCAGCGTAGATAGCGATCTGGGGGAAGCGCTGTCGGAGCGCCCGAACGATGATCTCCTCGGCCCGCAGGTCGTACTCGGTCACCAGGTTGACCTCACCCTTGTAGGTGATCTGCGTCACGGCTCCCCAGCCCTGGCGCAGGAGCGCGCCGGCCTCCTGGGCGATGGTCACGATGATGGGAAGCCAATCGGCGTAGCGCATAGAGACAGCCTCCTCTTGGGCCCATTAGGGCTTTTCAATCCTCTAACGGTAGGGTCCCCCTTGCTCTCGCTGGATCCGTGATCCGACGGGCCGGGCAGGTCCGTGACCCGCCCGGGGCCTGTGGGGGATGCCGGAGTGCGGGAGCCGGCCCGTGGAGTTGAAGCGTTGAAGAGCCCTGGGGCACATAAGCAGGGGTTGACGTTGGCTATAAAAAGGCTATAATTGGATTGCAAAAAGCTGTACGGAGTAGCCGATGGCTATCAAAGTGATGATCTCGTTTCCTGAAGAATTCCTGGCAGAGGTGGACCGGATCGCCCACGAGGAGCACCGCAGCCGCAGCGAGTTGGTCCGCGAAGCATTGCGGTTCTACATCGAGGCACGCTGGAGGGCCCGACGGCCTTTGGACAACCCCCGGGTGCGGGAAGCCATAGCGGTCCAGGAAGCTTTGGCCCGGCTGGCTCCCGGCACAGGGGAAGACAGCACTGCCGACATCCGACGCTGGCGCGAGACCCGGTAATGGCATACCAGATCGTCCTGGACACCTCCGTCATCATCAAGTGGTTCCGTCAGGGGGAGGTATTGGCGGATCACGCGCTACGGTGGCGCGATGCGTACCTGCAGGGGGAGGTTGAAATCACGGTTCCCTTGTCCACTTTCTAGGCGCACAACCGCGGTAGGGGCGTGACCCATTGTAGACCCCCCTGCGGCTTCCTCCACCCTGACGACTACCCCTCCGCCACCACCTCCCGGTAGATCGCCCCCAGGCGGGCGGCGACGGCGTTCCAGTCGTGGTGGGTCTCCACGTAGCGACGCGCCGCCCGGCCCATCTGACGCCGACGGGCCTCGTCGGCCAGGAGGGAGAGCACCGCTTCGGCCAGCCCCGCCGGCGTCTCCGCCACCAGCAGGTCCCGCCCCGGCTCCACCGCCAGAGCCCGGCAGGTGGCCGGCGTCGTCACCACCGGGGTGCCCATCGCCATCGCCTCCAGCACCTTGTTCTGAATCCCCACGCTGTAACGCAGAGGCGTGATCGCCACCGCCGCCTGGGCCAGGTAGGGGCGCAGGTCCGGTACGGTGCCGGTGACGAGGACCCGGTCGTCGGCCGCCAGCTCCCGGACGACCGAGGGCGGATCCTTGCCCACGATCCAGACCTGGACCTGGGGCCGCCGCGCCCAGATGTGGGGCATCACCTCCTGGACCAGGCAAAGGGCCGCTGCGACGTTGGCGTGGTAGCTCATCTTGCCGCTGAAGATCAGGGTGTCCGGCCGCCGCTCCAGGCCCATCGGGCGGAAGTAGCGGAGGTCCACACCGTTGGGCAGCACGATCAACCGCTCCTCGGGCACCGGCGGTGGGGTCAGCCGGAGCAGCATCTCCCGATCCTCCGGCGAGGTCACCAGCACCCGTCGGAAGCGGTGCAACAGTTGGCCCTCGTAGCGCCGGGTGCGGGCCAGGTCCAGCCGGGCCAGGAAGCGGCTCTGCCAGCGGGGGGCCTGCCGGAGCGCCCGCTCGAAGAGAAGGGCGATGCTGTCCACCGAATCGAAGACGACGGGCAGACCCTCCAGCGCCTCCCCGAACTCGGCCCCGCGCAGGTGTTCCAGGTGGGCGACGTCGAAGTGGTTTCGCTCCAACGTCTGCCGGATCGCCCGGACCATCTGCGGCGAGCGGGAGTAGGCGGCCTGGAAGGGCGTGTCGCCGGGCAACACCCGCAGCGCGTTCCAGAGGGGCCGCCAGCGGGGCAGCGGCACCACCCGCACCCACTCGCACCAGCCCCGCAGGTCCGAAAGCCCGCCCGCGTCGTCGCCGGGAGGGTGGAGGGCCAGCAAGCTGATCCGATGCCCCTGGGCGGCCAGGGCCTTGATCAGGTTGAAGGGCCGCACGCGGATGAGGGAGGGCAGATAGGGGGTGACGAAGAGGACGTGCAAAGCGTCAGAAGCGTTCATAGACCTGTGACCCCGTTGACCCAGAACTCGTTGACTCAAACCCCGCCGATCCGTTGACTTCCGCCATCAACGCAGCCGGTCGGCCATCTGGCGGGCGTAGTCGGCCAGGCGCGGCTGCCCCTGCTTGGCCCGCCACCAGGCCCACGTCTCCAGCTCCTGGCGCACCTGGGGGACGGTCCGCAGGAGGGGCTCCGCCTCATCCAGCCGACCCGCCCACAGGTAGGCGTAGCCCAGCCCCTTGCGATTGGCCGGATGGGTGGGATCACCCCGCCAGGCCCGCTCCAGGTGGACGACGGCCGCCTCGAACTCCCCCGCCTCCAGGGCCAGGAGCCCCAGCCGACGGTGGGCCATCGTCTGCTCCGGCCAGGCCCCCAGGGCAGCCCGGTAGTGGTCGGCCGCCGCTGCCCGCAACCCCTCCCGCTCGTCCTCGGTGAGGTCCGGGGCCAGGTCCGCCCGGATCTCCTGGACTGCCCCCCGGTTGAGCTCGTAGGTGGCCCGCAGGAGGGGCCAGGTCAGGATGACCAGGGGGAGAACCAGGACGCCCGGCAGGACCATCTGGAGCCGGCGCCGGCCGGCCTTCGCCGTCGTGGGCCGACGCGGCCCCGCCGCCACCGCCAGCCCCAGCAGCGCGTAGAGGGGCGGCATCACCCAGCCGCCGTCTACGTACTGGGGCGCGTCGGTGAGGCCGTGCAGCAGCAGGACGACCACCCCCAGCGATGCCCCCCAGAAGATGGGAGAGGCCCCTTCCCGAATCCCCCGCCCGAGCAGACTCAGGAAGGCGACGAGGAGCCAGAGCAACCCCAGCAGCCCCAGCAGCCCGTGGTTGAGCCAGACGGCCAGGAAGAGGTTGTGGGCGTAGTTTAGGAAAGGCACCTGGAGGAGCAGCACGTCGTAGCTGTAGACGAGGGGGAAGGTCTCCCCCAGGCCGATGCCGGTGAGCGGGTAGTCCCGCAGGAGGTGGAGGCTGTTGGCGTAGAGGGTGAAACGGCTGGCCGCCCGGGCCAGGACCGACCGCAGGCCCGGCACCCGGTCCGGCCCCAGGAGGAACAGGACGACGAGGCCGGCCAAGGCCAGACCCAACACCGCCAGAGCGAGGGGGAGCCCGACGCGGGCGGGCAACCGCCGCCGGGCCCAGAGGGCCGCCGCCAAAAAGGCCGTGACCACCAAAGCCACCCACGCCCCCCGCGACGCGGTCAGCAACAGCGCGTAGCCCAGCGAGGCCCCCACCAGGACCGCCCCCACCCGCTCCAGCGGACGGCGGGAGGAGAGGGCCAGGGCCACGGCCAAGGGAATCCCGCCCTCCAGGAAGGTGGCCATCGCGTTGGGATGCGGCCAGAAGAAGACCAGGTTGGGGGCCAGACGACCGGTGACCTGTCCCAGCCGGTGGATGATGCCGATCTTGGCCGGGTAGCCCAGGTAGGCGTACTGGCTGATGAAGTACCAGGCCGCCAGCCCCTGGACGACCAGCACCCCCCAGGCCACGGCCCGCCCCTTCGACGGCGGCAGGCGGGCCAGAAGGCTGTAGAGCAGAAGGGAGAGGAGCAGTGCGGCGAAGAGGGACCGGCTCAAGGCCGGATCGTAGGCCACACCCAGGCCCACGAGCGCACCCAGGAGCAGGAGCAGCAGGGGAGGGTCCAAGTCCGTCGTGACCGTGAGCCTGCTCCCGGTCCTCAGGGAAGCACCCGACCGATTCTCAGCCCGCATCAACTGCTCCAGTACGGTCAGGAACTACTCCACCGCCTCATCCAGTTGGGAATGGGAGGAGGAGAGGGAAACCGGCTTCCGGGCCTTCTGAATGTGGTGGTAGATGTACCACCCCATCCCGGCCAGGATCGCGATGGCGATGGGGATGTCGAAAGGACGCATCATTGCCCGCAGCTCCTCCCAGTTGGCTCCAAACTGGTATCCGCCCCAGGCCAGGGCCGCACACCAGATGAACGAGCCGACGAAGGCGAAGATGGTGAAGCGGACGAAGTTCATCCGCACCACGCCGGCCGGGAAGGAGATGAAGGTTCGCACAATGGGGAGCAGGCGTGAGATGAAGGCGGCCCAATCCCCCCAGCGGGCGAACCAGCGATCGGCCTGGTGCAAGTCGTGCTCGCTGATCAAGAGATAGCGACCGTACCGCTCCAGAAAGGGCCGTCCTCCATAGGCTCCCAGCCAGTAGGAGACGACAGAGCCAATAGTGCACCCCAGTCCTCCCACCAGTCCTCCCAACAACGTGGCCTCCCAGGCGCTCAGTCCCTTATCCAGGCCTAGCATCCAGCCGGCCAGAGGCATCGTGATTTCGCTGGGAATGGGGATGTTGGCGCTCTCCAGAGCCATCACCACCAGGACCCCACCCCACCCGATGGTCGTGAGCACCTGCTGCAAGAACGCGACGATCTGGTGTTCCAATGCTTCCATAGATAAGCCTCCCCAAATTTGAGATAGAGGAGATGATACTCTATTGGCCACGCTTTGTCAAGGGATGCTTGGTTGATTTACCCATATCCTGGGGGTAGGAAGATTAGCCGTCCACGAATGGGACACGAATACACGGATGAGGAGCCGCCCCATTCGTGCATTCGTGAGAAATTCGTGGACGGCCTACCGCGGCCAGAGATGCCTGGGGGTTGCCACTTTGACCCTTTCGTGTTACAATAGCGGGTGCACCGCTATACGAAACCACGCAAAGGCCCAAAGAGAGACCGAACGCTCCCCCTCGTGGGTTCCTCGTGACCAAGAGACTTTCTCGCAGGAGGGGCAATGCACGAACCCCAATCCACGGAAGAGACCGCTCCACGCCCGGAGCCTCCCTTCCCTCCCACCACGTCGCTGAAGGCTGCGATGGGCGCCTTCGAGCGGTACATGCGGCAGCAGGACTTCGCCGAGAACACCATCAAGTCCTTCCTCAACGACCTGAAGATCCTGACCCAGTTCACCGGGGTCAGCCGGGCCGTCGGCAACATCGGTACCCGAGACCTGGAGGAGTTCCTGGAGTGGATGCAGACCAAACGGGGCGTCCCCTGCAGCCCCAAGTCCCTTGCCCGTCGCATCACCACCCTCAAGGTCTTCTTCGGCTGGCTGACCGAGGCCGGCGTCCTGTTGACCGACCCGGCGGCCCCCATCATCCACCATCCCGTCTCCACCCCCCTGCCCACGGTCCTCTCCGATGAGGAGATCGAACGCCTCCTCCAGACGACCCAAGCCCTCCGGCAAGGGGACCCTCCCGACGCCCGTCCCCACCTGCTGGTCACCCTGCTGCTGCACACCGGCATCAAGAAGGGCGAGTGCGTCCAGATCGAACTGAACCACCTGGACCTCTCCAACCCCGCCCAACCCTTCCTCTGGATTCGCTACAAGGACCCTCGCCATCACCACAAAGAGCGCAAGCTCAGCCTGCCCGACGGTTGGGCGGAGGTGCTGGCAGAGTATCGAGAGCAGTACAAGCCTCAGGATCGGCTTTTCCCTTGGACCGCCCGCAATCTGGAGTACGTGCTGCGGGACGTTGCCCATCGGGCCGACCTGCCTCGCGGGCTCTCCTTCGCGATGCTGCGCTGGACCTGTGCGCTGCGGGATTACAAGGCAGGGATGCCTGAGGAAAAGCTGCGCCGGAAACTGGGGCTCTCTCCCGTGAGTTGGCGGGAGGTCAAAGTCAAGCTGACCCGACTGGCCGAACGGCCCCTCTAGGCATTGCGGACGAGGAGCCAGGTGAGGCTGAAGAGGAAGGCACAGAGGAGGTAGAGAGCCGGCACGCCCAGCACCGGCAACAACCCATAGGCCAGAGGGGGCCCCAGGGCGCTGGTCAGGTCCCCGACCGTGTGCAGGAGCCCCATCGCCCGCCCGCGCTCCTGCCCCTGGCTACCGTCGCCCACCAGCGCGATGGCCAGCGTCTGTAGTCCGCCGCTGACCACCACCCCCACCAGGAAGCCCAGGAAGAGGGCCAAGGGGTGAGGGAGGGCCAGGAGGACCATCGCCAGGCCGCCCAAGAGCAGCAGCCCCCGTCCCAGCCTCAGCCGGTCCCCGGCCCGGTCGGAGAGAAGGCCGGTCAACGGGGCAGAGACCAAGTTGAGCGGTAGGCGTAGGGCCAGCAGCCCCCCAGTCACCGTCGCGACGCCCACGCTCCGCCCCAGCAGGGCAGGCTGATCGCCCAGCCGCTGTTGGAGCAGGAGCCCCAGCGTGGCAACCACCACACCGGCGAAGGCGAAGCGGTTCCCCCCTTGGAGAAGGATGGCCGCCCGCAAAGGGGGCGAGAAATCCTCGATCCCCAGCAGGGATCTCCACCGGCCACCGCCGGGCTCTGACAAGGACTGATCCGGTCCGTCAGGGGTTGGGGACAGGGAGAGCAGTCGGGTCTCAGGTAGGAAGAGGAACACGGCCAGCGCCCCTAACGTCGTGAGAGCGGCACCGCTGCGCAGCGCTGCGTGGTACCCGATCCGGTCGGTCAATACGCCCCCCAAGAATGCCCCGGCCGCGACGCCGGTGAAGAACCAGACCTGGTAGAAACCGCTCCACCTCCCACGATCGGCATCGCCGGAGATGTCCAGGACCACCGTGTTCCCGCCGACCCAGATGGCCGACCAGGCCAGCCCCCAGAGCAGCCGGGCGACCAGGAGGGGCCAGAACCCCCGGGTCACGCCGACCAGCAGCGTCGAGAAGGCACCGACGAAGAAGGCGGGTACCAGCAGGTGGCGTCGGGGGAGGCGGTCATAGCCCGCCCCCATCGGTCCGTTGAGGAGTACGCGGATGGCCCGGTTGACACCTAGGAGGAGCCCGACGCTGGTCAGGGGAACGCCCGCCTCAACGGTGTGGGTAGGGAGGACGGTGTAGAGGGTCGCGTCGCCGATCAGGGAGAGGGCCGTGCCCAGTCCCAGAGGCCAGAGGACGCGGTGAGGAGCGGGACGGGCCGACGGCATTCGCGGCGAGTCCCATCAACCGCCGGCCACGGGCGGGAAGAGGGCGATCACGTCTTCGGGCTGCACGGGCGTGTCCATCCCCGCCTGGTAGCGGATGTCGCGCCCGTTGACGAAGAGGTGATAGTGATGCCGGAGATCCCCCTTCTCGTCCAGGACCAGGGTCCGCAGGGTCGGATGCTGCTCGAAGAGCTTTTCCAGGGCATCGCCGATCCGCGCGCCAGGCTCCACATCCACTTCCACCTCTTTGCTCCCCACCGCCTGGCGCAGCGTGGCGTAGAGCTTGAACTTCATACGTCGTCCTCCTTTCG
>Ga0256830_1003074_pt1 | contig 10599 bp, 8 predicted proteins | sample 128326metaG_FD_190537 | JGI IMG/M metagenome (GOLD analysis project Ga0256830, IMG submission 190537) | Hydrothermal vent microbial communities from Lau Basin, Pacific Ocean - 128-326 | ecosystem: Environmental > Aquatic > Marine > Hydrothermal vents | place: Pacific Ocean: Lau Basin | collected...
TTTGCTCACTTACAGTCTGGTAGTGCTGGACATCCTCGCTCTAACGTTGATTATGCGTGCCAGCGGTGGTATCGAAACCGGTCTGGGTATGTTGCTGGTTGCAGCTATCGCAGGCAACAGCCTGTTACTCAGCAGCCGGGCTGCCAATTTATTTGCCGCCATTGCCGCCATTGCCATTCTCGCTGAGCAAGTTTTTGCACAACAAAACCCCGATCTGACGGAAAACTTTACCCAGGCCGGTATTTTGGGTGCCACGTTGTTTGCCACCGCCTTTCTCGCTCATGTGCTGTCCACTCGGGTACGCGAAAGTGAGGCGCTCGCTGCACAACGTGGCGTGGACCTGGCCAATCTGGCACAACTCAATCAACATGTATTACAGCGTATGCAGTCCGGCATTGTGGTGGTGGATGCCGACCAACACATACGCCTGATGAATGAGTCTGCCTGGTACATGCTGGGTCTGCCGTCGTTGGGTAACACTCAAAACAAAAACCTCAAACTGATCTCCCCGGAACTGGCCGAACAACTGATCGACTGGCGTCGTGGCGGACTCTCTGAACCTCGCACCTTCCGCCCCGGTGGTGGCAATGTAGAATTACTGCCAAACATGACTGCTCTGGGCAGTGAAGCGCGTGCCGGTACATTGATTTTTCTCGAAGACACCGCACGCATGGCACAACAGGCTCAACAACTAAAGCTGGCCTCACTGGGTCGGCTCACCGCCAGCATCGCCCACGAAATCCGTAATCCACTGGGAGCCATCAGCCACGCCGAGCAACTACTGGCCGAAGGGAACACAAACAATGCCGCCGACAACCGCCTGCTGGAGATCATTCACACCAACACCGCGCGCGTAAATGACATTATTGAAAACGTATTACAACTGAGTCGGCGCGACCGCTCCATGCCTGAGGATTTGCCACTAAAAAACTGGCTGGAGAATTTTCTCCAGGAATTTGTGCAAAGCCAAGGCTGCGACCCCGCTGACATCAGCCTGCACATCACGCCCGACAACACTATAGTACACATGGATGCCACCCAACTACATCAGGTGCTGTGGAACCTGTGCCATAACAGTCTGCGCCATAGCCTGAATTACCCCGGACAACCCAAAGTAGAGCTGCACGGCGGCATTGAAGATAATTCACGCAAACCTTTTCTCGACGTCATCGACCATGGACCGGGCGTACCACCAAACACAATAGGTAATATCTTTGAGCCTTTTTTTACTACCGAAAGCAAGGGTTCCGGGCTAGGCCTGTATATTGCTCGCGAACTGTGCGAAGGCAACCGGGCCCGGCTTAGTTATGTAGCCATCCCCACCGGCGGAGCCTGTTTTCGGTTAGACTTCGCTGAACAGAAACCAGAATTAAACCACGACAGACAAACCAGCAACACAACCGAGGCTCCATGACACCTCCTTCCCACGCTCTCATTGTTGACGACGAACCCGATATCTGCGAACTGCTAGAGTTAACCTTGGGACGCATGAATATCGAAACCCGCGCCGCCGCCAATCTCGCACAAGCGCGTGAATTACTGGCGCAGTACCGCTTCGACCTCTGTCTCACCGATATGAAACTGCCTGACGGCAACGGCGTGGAACTGGTGGAACACATCCAGCAACACTACCCCAAAACCCCGGTGGCGATGATCACCGCCCACGGCAGCATGAAATGGGCCATCAAGGCACTCAAAGCAGGTGCCTTTGATTTCGTCTCCAAACCCGTGGATCTGCAAATTTTGCGTAACCTGGTCAATACCGCGCTGCGTGTCTCAGAAAACAGCCCACGACTGGACCGCCGCTCGCGCGACGAATTGCTCGGTGATTCCAAGCTCATGCAGCATACCCGCGCCACCATCGCCAAAGTCGCACGGAGCCAGGCCCCCATTTACATCAGCGGTGAATCCGGCACTGGCAAAGAACTGGTGGCCAAACTCATTCACAACAAAGGGCCACGCGCCAACGGCTCTTTCGTGCCCGTCAACTGCGGTGCCATTCCTGACGAACTCATGGAAAGCGAGTTTTTCGGCCACAAAAAAGGCAGCTTCACCGGAGCCATAGCCGATAAAAAAGGCCTGTTTCAGGTCGCCGACGGAGGCACCTTGTTCCTCGACGAAGTCGCTGACCTGCCGCTGCACATGCAAGTCAAACTATTGCGTGCCATCCAGGAAAAGGCTATCCGTCCTGTAGGAGAGGCCAGAGAAATCAGCATCGACGTACGCATCCTCAGCGCCACTCACAAAAATTTGAGCAATCTGGTAGAAAACGGACGCTTCCGGCAGGATCTGTTTTACCGCATCAACGTCATCCAGCTGCCCATACCTTCCCTGCGTGAACGCAACGAAGATATCCCTCAACTCACCAAACACACCCTGAGCAAACTCGCTCGACAAATGGGCCTGGAAAAACCCAGCCTCGCCCCTGATGCAGCAAGTGCCCTTAATCGCTACCCCTTCCCCGGCAACGTACGCGAACTGGAAAACATCCTCGAACGCGCCATGACCCTGTGCGAAGACAACACTATCCGCCAACGCGACCTGCACTTGCCTGAAACCACCAATAACACCCTCACCCCACCCATGCCCGGCCCCCTGGACTCCGGTAAAATCCACCTCGAAGCACATCTCGGCGAAATCGAGAAAACAGCTATTTTGCAAGCCCTGGAACAAACCAGATACAACAAAACTGCTGCTGCCAAACTGCTGGGGCTAAGCTTTCGGGCACTACGGTATCGGTTGAAGAAGCTGGGGCTGGAATAACAGAACAATAGTAAAGCCAATACCAGACATATTCAGTGACTTAAAAAACAACCACCTCCGCAATCACTTCGCCTCACATAGAGTGACCAAAATTGTCACTTTGTGACCTGACATGGAGTCTACAAGCCTCTCCGCGACACCCCTAAACAAGATATCAATCACAAATCCAGAAAATATTACCCTCCATCGAAAACCTGCAACTCATTGTTATTTGTTTATTTTAAGGGCACTACAACACCAAAAAAGCCTGCATAGCAAAATTCCAACAAAATTTGGCACACCCCATGCTTACTAGGTAGTGCGAGTGCGGATTTCCCCGTTTTGACCAGTCACCACAAAACTAAAGTTTCTGTGTAACTGAACGAAAAGGTGAGGACGTCACCGAACGGCATCGCGGCTTTGGACAGAAAATGGTCAAAACCGGGAAACACGCAATAACTTTAAATTTGAACACTGTGGAGGATTTATCCATGCAACACGTAAAAACACTACAAAAGGGCTTCACGCTCATCGAACTGATGATCGTGGTTGCTATCATCGGCATCTTGGCCGCGATTGCAATTCCGGCTTATCAGGATTACACCATTCGAGCCCAAGTAAGCGAAGGCTTGAGTCTGGCCGCCGCTGCAAAAGCATCTGTTACTGAAAGTTTCAATGATTCGGGTGCAGCTCCCGCTACCCGCGTAGACGCTGGCATGACTCTCCTTCCCACAGATACCAGTGGTAAATATGTCACCGGAGTTGACGTCGCGAACGGCACCATAATTGTCACCTTTGGTAATGAAGCTAACGCAGTGCTCAATGGGCTGCTACTGACCTTGACTCCCTATGAATCTCCCGATCTGAGCATCACTTGGCAGTGTGGTCTTTCCAATCCACCCGCAGGCACGGTCCTTATGGGTACCGCCGGGGGTGTCAATATTGCGGTTCCAGTCGCCACTACCGTTGCAGCTCAACATCTCTCTGCTGCCTGCCGCCAATAACCCTTAGCCAATTGATGTAATCAGCGGTGAGCTCTCCCCATACGGGAGGGTTCACCGTTTTTACATGTACCGCAAATAGAGAATGTGCGTGCTCCCATAAGGCCAACTTCGCCATGGCACTTATATTTTCTGGCCTCCTGTCTTATTATCGCCTTAACCCTCCCTTCCGGAATTGTGCATTTTATTATTTATCAACCCAATCACTGAATCTAAACAATTTTTATTGTTTGCCGTTATATTGGGCAGGGTGCAGAATACTCTCCAGTACCATTAAGTTAAATCGGATGTTCTGCTTGTTGAAGGTTGGTGGTGATATTACGCACCCTCCAACACCTGTCGTGATCCTGATCACGGACACTAAAAATTAAAACCAGAGTAAAAACGTCCCAATGGCAACACCAAGCGCACAAATGACACTCAATGGCCTGGCCCGCCGACTGGTTAGCAACGGGCATCTCGCTGAAACAGATGCCCTGAAGGCCCAAGAGGAAAGCGACAAAAAAAAATTGCCGCTGGTTAGCTATCTGGTGGAAAAAAACCTGCTGGACGGAAAAATCATTGCCACTGCTGCCTCAGAAGAATTCGGTATCCCCGTATTTGATATCGAAGCTATCGAGCTGGAAGCTGAAATCACCAAACTGGTGGACGAAAAGCTGGTACGCAAACACCGCGCCCTGCCTCTCTACAAACGTGGCAACCGACTGTTTATCGCCGTTTCTGACCCCACCAACCTCACAGCATTGGACGAAATCAAATTCCATGTCGGTGCCAATACTGAGGCCGTACTGGTTGAAGAGAACAAACTTAAGAACGTCATCGAAAAAGCCATGGCCGGAGCCGACACCTCGCTTGCAGATATGTCCGGCGATGGCGACCTTGACGACCTCGACATCGGCAGTGGTGACGAAATTGAAGATGATTCAACCAGTGACGCAGATGTTGACGACGCCCCCGTAGTACGTTTTGTGAACAAAATCTTGCTGGACGCTATCAATACCGGTGCTTCGGATGTGCATTTCGAACCCTACGAAAAAACCTACCGTGTGCGCTACCGTCGAGATGGTGTACTCAAGGAAATCGCCACACCGCCTGTGGCTCTCAATCGTCGTATCTCTGCCCGGTTGAAAGTGTTGTCACGACTGGATATCTCTGAACGCCGAGTACCCCAGGATGGGCGCATGAAAATGAAGCTCTCCAAAAACCGGGCTATCGATTTTCGTGTCAACACCTGCCCCACCCTGTTTGGTGAAAAAATCGTATTGCGTATCCTTGACCCGGCCAGCGCCCAGTTAGGTATTGATGCTCTGGGTTATGATGAAGATCAAAAACAACTCTACATGGATGCGCTGGAGCAACCCCAAGGTATGATTTTGGTTACCGGTCCTACTGGCAGCGGTAAAACAGTTTCGCTGTATACGGGATTAAATATTCTCAATACAGAAGATAAAAACATTTCAACGGCAGAAGACCCTGTGGAAATTAATCTGGCAGGTATTAACCAGGTTAACGTTGAACCCAAAGTAGGGTTGACCTTCTCTTCTGCTCTCAAAGCCTTTTTGCGCCAAGACCCGGATATCATCATGGTAGGTGAAATTCGTGACATCGAAACAGGTGAAATTGCCATCAAAGCCGCACAAACGGGCCACTTGGTACTTTCCACTCTGCACACCAACGATGCCCCACAAACACTCAGCCGTATGATTAATATGGGCATTGCACCTTTTAATATTGCTTCATCAGTTTCATTAATCATCGCCCAGCGTCTGGCGCGCCGCTTGTGTAATAGCTGCAAAAAGCCGGCCGAGATCCCCGAAGAAGCCTTGCTTGCCGAAGGCTTTAAAAAAGAAGATCTACCTGGGCTTAAAATTTACAAGGCGGTAGGCTGTGACCAATGCGACGGTGGTTATAAAGGACGTGTTGGTATCTATCAGGTCATGCCCATCTCGGACGAAATGTCCCGTATCATCATGGCCGAGGGTAACGCCATCCAGCTGGCAGACCAAGCCCGGAAAGAAGGTATTAACGATCTCCGACAATCTGGGCTGATTAAGGTCAAACAAGGCATTACCAGTCTCGAAGATGTCAACCGCGTCACTAAAGAGTAGCAATTTGTAGTATAGAATACAGAACAAAACTCAGGAATAAATTATGGCTAAACAAGCAACTGCTAACCTCTACGTTTGGGAGGGCATGAATAAACAAGGTAAACGCACCAAAGGCGAGCTTGCAGGTTCTACGCTTGCTCTGGCAAAAGCCGACCTGCGACGCCAGGGGATTACCCCACTTAAAGTAAAGAAAAAACCTAAGTCGCTGTTTGGGGCCAGAAAGAAAAAAATCACTGCGAGTGATATCTCTGTGTTCAGTCGCCAGTTGGCCACCATGATGTCCGCAGGCGTACCACTGGTACAGGCCTTCGAGATTGTCGGCAAAGGCCATGAAAACCCATCGATGCAAGATCTCATCATGGACGTTAAAAACACGGTAGAAGGTGGCTCATCACTGGCCGAAGCACTGGCCAAACACCCTTTCTATTTTGATGATCTCTATTGCAGCCTGGTGCATGCCGGTGAGCAAGCCGGTATCCTCGAAACCCTGCTGGACAAAATCGCTACCTACAAGGAAAAGGTAGAGGCCATTAAGGGCAAAATCAAAAAGGCACTGTTTTATCCTGCTGCTATTATGGTGGTTTCCTTTGTTATCACTGCCATTTTGCTGATTTTTGTTATCCCCCAGTTTGAATCCATGTTCACCAGTTTTGGCGGTGACCTTCCTGCCATGACAAAATTTGTCGTTGAACTCTCAAAAATATTCCAGGAATGGTGGTGGGCCATTTTTGGTGCCCTGGGTGGCGCTATCTATGGCATCATGCAGCTCAAAAGACGCTCCAAAAAATTCAACGTCCTCATGGATAGAGCCATCCTCAAGATGCCCATCATCGGTGACATTATCACCAAGGCCACTATCGCCCGTTTTGCCCGTACTCTGTCTACCATGTTTGCAGCAGGCATGCCTCTGGTAGAAGCCATGGAAACCGTGGCCAAAGCGGCCGGCAACGCAGTTTACACTGACGCCATCATGGGTATGAAAGACGAAGTGGCCACCGGCCAAATGATTAATGTCTGCATGAAAGAAACCGGGCTGTTCCCCAACATGGTCGTGCAAATGCTCTCCATCGGTGAAGAAACCGGTTCTGTGGACAGCATGCTGGCCAAAGTTGCCGATTTCTACGAGGAAGAAGTGGATAACATGGTCGATGGCCTCAGCAGTCTGCTAGAACCTTTGATCATGGCCGTGCTTGGTGTGCTTATCGGTGGCCTGGTTATCGCCATGTATCTACCGATCTTCAAAATGGGTGCTGTGGTTTAAAGGCTGCTGTCACACTTAACCAATCACGAGTTTTAAATCACTGATTTATGGCCATCATTGAGCTATTAAGCAGCAGCCCGATATTTTACCTTTTTGTTGTCGGGCTGCTGGGACTGATGGTAGGCAGCTTTCTCAACGTGGTTATTCATCGCTTGCCGATGATGATGGAGCACGAATGGCGAGCGCATTGCGCCGAGCTAGCCGAAAGCAACACTCCACCCCCGGATACAGAGGAAAAACTCACCCTCTCCACTCCCCGTTCCCGTTGCCCCCAGTGCGGGCATGCCATCACCATTTTGGAAAACATCCCCGTACTCAGCTATCTCTGGTTACGCGGCCGTTGTTCTGCTTGCAGTGAAAAAATTTCCATCCGTTATCCCCTTATCGAATTCATCACTGCCTTGCTTTCAATCGTGGTCGCCTGGCATTTTGGCTTCACCTGGCCCGCACTCGCTGCATTATTCTTCACTTGGGCACTCATCGCCCTGACCATGATCGATTTCGACCACCAACTATTGCCCGACAGCATCACACTACCTTTTTTATGGTCAGGTCTGGCATTAAGCCTATGGCCCGTTTTCGTTGACAGCCCCACCGCCATTATCGGTGCTATCGCCGGTTACCTCAGCCTATGGGCTGTTTACTGGGCCTTCAAGCTCATCACGGGTAAAGAAGGCATGGGCTATGGCGATTTCAAGCTGTTAGCCCTGCTCGGTGCCTGGATGGGCTGGCAAATGTTACCGGTGATTATTCTTTTATCGTCTGCCGTGGGAGCGGTGGTAGGCATTACGCTTATCCTGCTACGCGGTCGGAACCGTAACATCCCCATCCCCTTTGGACCTTACCTCGCCGCCGCTGGCTGGATTGCCCTGTTATGGGGACACGATATCAGCAACGCCTACCTGCGTTTCTCCGGCCTACAATAGGCTGACAAAACGTAGCTTGGCGTTTCCTCCCTGCTCAGGTATCTTCCACGCATGCTCATTATTGGACTCACCGGCGGCATTGGCAGTGGCAAGACTACCGTTAGCCGGTATTTTGAAAAGCTAGGCGTCCCGGTAATTGATGCCGATCAGCTCACGCGGGAATTGGTTACCCCCGAACAGCCCGCCTTGAAAGAAATTGTCGAACAACTGGGTGCCGACTTACTTACCGCAGATGGTGAACTTGACCGTCCTCAGTTACGCAAGCTCATCTTCGCTCATCCCGAACAACGGCAACGACTCGAAGCTATTTTGCACCCTCGCGCCCGTGAAGCTGCACTACAACAACTCATGGCGTTACGCGAAAGCACATACCCTCCCGCCTATGTAATTCTCAGTGTACCGCTGCTCATCGAAAGTGGTTGGACTGATCTGGTGCATCGAGTGCTGGTCGTCGATACCTCCCTGGCACAACAACAACAGCGCGCCAGTCAACGCGACGGGCTCAACAGCGCTCACATCAATTCCGTAATCCGCAGCCAAATTGACCGGGACGCTCGACTCGCGGCTGCCGATGACATCATCCACAACGATACTGACCTCCCTGCCCTGCAAGCACAGGTGACCACCCTGCACCAACAATACCAACAACTTGCCCACCCTCGCTAACTCAGGGAGAATGGCGACCAATTAACCACCCCATAGGCCCGAGCCTGCAAAACCAGCATGCCAAATTTGACCACTGCCACCATCTACGAACACCCGCTCAATGAGCGTCTGCGCTTTTTCCTGCGTCTGGAATTCCTGTTTCGCCTCGCCCGCCATAGTCTGCGTGGCGATGCGGTATGGGACAGCCACAACAGCCTCACTGCACTGCTGGAAATCCTTAGTATCGTCAGTCGCGTTGACATGAAAACCGAGGTTATCAAAGAACTGGATCGTATCAACAGCACCCTCACTGCTCTCACACAAACCCCTGGCGTCAATACTGATACCCTCAACCAGTTGCTCACTACTCTGGGTGGTTTCAAAACCCAGCTGCACAGCATGGATGGCCAACTGGCGCAGGAGCTGCGCGAGAATGAACTGTTCAAACTGGTGATCCAGCGTAGTGGTATCCCCGGTGGCTTGTGTGATTTTGATCTGCCACCTTACCGTCATTGGTTAAAGCAACCGGCTGAAGTGCGTATCGAAAAATTACGTTACTGGTTGGGCACACTGGACACCCTGCGTTTGTCGGTGGAACTGATGTTAAAACTGATCCGTGAAAGCGCTGACACCGTACCGCAAGTAGCCACGAGCGGAAACTACCAGCAAAACCTGAACACCGATACACCTTACCAACTGATTCGCATCTGGTTACCCGCTGACTCGCCACACTTTGTGGAAATCAGTGCCGGTAAACACCGCTTCACTGCACGTTTTTTGAATGCCAGCGACACCATACGCCCTGCCCAGACCGACGTTGACGTGGAATTCCACATCAGCTGCTGTGCATTATAAAAAATGCACGCAACACTTTCTTAATGTGAGCAAGAATATGAAATCAAAAACGGTAAAATGCCCCACCTGTGAAAAACCCGTCGAATGGAAACCGGAAAATGCTTACCGCCCTTTTTGCAGCGAACGCTGTAAATTGATTGACTTGGGTGCCTGGGCCGATGAAAGTCACCGCATTCCCGATGCTCCGGCACAGGATTTTACCGAGCATACCCCGCAACAAAACGACGAATTGCACTAAACGTTCCAGATCGCTGGTGGTGTATTGCAGCTTCCCTTTAAGAAGATCATTAATAGAAAAAGTGCCTTGATCAAGGTCACTGTCACTTGTTCTGAAAAAACAAAAAATCACATATCCGGAAATTTTTAAGTCACGTATAACTTATCACTTGGCTCGCCCCATCAGCTCCCGCATTTTTATCCCCATCACCAACAAAGTACCAAAATAAACCACCCCTCCAACACCAACCCACAACACCAATTCCCCAACCCGCTGCCACAAACCCCATTGCAGCCAGCCCGACAAGTCCCCCGCCCCCCAAACCAGCACAGCAGCCATCAACAAACTGGCTATCAGTACACGCGCAGCCAACAGCCCCCAGCCCGGTAACACTTGCAATACACCTTCCTTCCGCAAACCACGAAACAACAAACCCGCATTGATAAACGCCGAGCAGGCAGTGGCCAGCGCGAGACCACTGTGCGGACCTTCAATATCAAACATCACCATGGGTACTACAAAAATAACATTGAGCCCCATATTGATCACCATGGCGATAATGCCGATACGCACTGGGGTTTTGATATTCTGCCGGGCGTAATAACCGGGGGCGAGTACTTTCACGCCAATAAACCCCAACAAACCCAGCGAGTAGGCCATAAGACTGAGACGTGCCATGTCCACATCCTGAACATCGAAAGCACCATAGTGAAACAACGTGGTGAGTATGGGGCCGGATAATACAAACAGACCCACCGTCGCGGGTGCGCCAACCACCAGCACCCAGCGCAGCGCCCAATCAAGAGTACGGGAAAAAGCGGCCGGATCCGATGCCGCATGTTTT
>Ga0256830_1003075_pt1 | contig 10599 bp, 7 predicted proteins | sample 128326metaG_FD_190537 | JGI IMG/M metagenome (GOLD analysis project Ga0256830, IMG submission 190537) | Hydrothermal vent microbial communities from Lau Basin, Pacific Ocean - 128-326 | ecosystem: Environmental > Aquatic > Marine > Hydrothermal vents | place: Pacific Ocean: Lau Basin | collected...
TATGAAACTGATGATAGAATAACTTCAGTTGCTATAACTCCTGATGGTAAGTATATTGTTGCCGGGAGTTGGGATGACCAAGTATATCTTTTTAACAGAGATGGGGATTTACTGTGGAGCTATGAAACTGATTCCTATGTAAATTCAGTTGCTATAACTCCTGATGGTAAGTATATTGTTGCCGGGAGTGACGATAATAGAGTATATCTTTTTGCTTTAGAAAATATAATAAAAATAAGAGATAAATCACCATTCATAGATATTATTGAACCATCTGATGGCCAAATATTTAATATATTAGATGATATCAAAATAAGGATAAAATCAAAAGTCATTGATGATATAGGAATAAATCGGGTAGAACTTTATGTGGATGGAAATTTGATATCTAGAGATTATAAGAGTCCATATGAATTTGAAATAACAGTTTCGCAAGGTAAGCATATTATAACAGTAAAGGCATATGATACCTCAAATCAAGTTGGTACAGATAGTGTAGTGATTTATGTTAAAAAAACTAAAATATCATCAACTCAAAGCTTGTTAGAAAGTATTTGGAATTGGTTAAGTAGTATATGGAAATTTTTGCAATTTAATTTATAACTAGGGGCTTCGGTCAGCTCGCCACTCAGCAAGCCTTTGCAATGCTTCTTTCTCTCTAAAACCGCGAGAAACCACCATTCCCACCAAAAGTACATTCAGAGCCACAAACTTTTTCACGTAGCGCTTAGTATAGCGGTGCAGCTTATCCAGCGCGAAAGAATTTTTCGCCACTTTGAACAAATCATCGATAACGCTTCTCTCAGCCTTAAACCTCTCCCACTCCTTAATCAATCTGACAAACTCCCTCATAAGCTTCACAAAAATCAACTTTTCTCCACTTCTGGAGAGGAAAATCTCCAGCGGATAGGAGAACATACCCAGAAGCCTTGAAAGCGAGAAATTCTTTCTGGGAAATATCAGAGGCACCACTTTAAATCTCGAAATCGCCATAACGTAGTTTCTATAGCTGTAGTAGCCCTTATCGGCAAGCACAACATCACCTTTTCTCAAGATTCTCCTGCGCTTCAGCTCTTCCAGAACCTCTTTGAAGAGCTTTGCATCGTTTGGCGAGCCTTCATGGATTAAAAAAGCCAATGGCTTGAGATTTCGCTTATCCACAACCATCGTTAGCTTATAACCTATGTAGTAGCCTTTGGAAGGAGAATAGCCCCACTTGAACTCGCGATCCTAAATCCGCCTTCTTTATCCTCCTGCGGAACCAGTTGATGTCAAGCTGAATATCGGTAGCATCTACTATGAGCCAGGCTCTTTTCTTACCTCTTTTCCCACACTGAAGGTTGAGGAGCCGTGAAACAAGCACAATAAACGATTCGGGGTGAAACACGAGAGAAACCGGCAAACATAGCCTGAATCTAAAACTTCTTCAACGTTTAGAAATCGTCTCAACTCTCTCCGCGTTTTTAACTCACTTACAACATAAGAAATGTTAACAGAGAAGAACATCGCCGTTAGCTTACTCTCTTAATCTTAACTTTCTTTATTATCTTTTGTTATATGTAGCATCTAAAGGAGCTTCGAAAATAATCTTCTACTAGCACCAGAAGAAATAGAAAAATCAAGGTTGTCGACGAATTACCATCAAAACGTAAACCTTATTTTTCAGAGCCATCTCGAAGCTCATGCTGATTACTCTGAGCGTTGCGCTTAAGTTGTTGTATGCCATGGCGAGGAGCAGTGCTGCCACTGCTCTAGTTTTTCTTTTTCTCCCTTATTCTGGCGCCGTACTTAAGCTCCATGGCTCCGTACACGCCTTCTACCACGCCTCTAAAGCGGTACGCCTCTCTGGAGAAGCACTTTCTCGCCCGCTTTCTGAACCTTCCGCGTCTGGAATTCTTCCTCGGCTTAATCAGCGGAGTCAAGCCCTTATCGAAGCAGGTTTTAAAAATCTGCTCGCTGTCAAAGACGCTGTCCGCCAGCAGTACGTCTTCAAGCTCGCCTTGCGAGAGCATTTCCCTCGCCACAGGAGCGTCGTGAGCTTCACCAGAGCTCACCTTGGCGCTGGCTATGGTGGTGAAGCCGGGGCGGAGCTCCGCGATGATGTGAAGCTTCACGTGCTCCTCCACTTCAACCACCTTCAGCGCTCTGATAACCTTCCTCTTACTCCTGTCGCAGGCTATACCAGTGAGTCGGGAGCGTAAATACCGCTCCGCCCGAGAAGCCGGGAGATGCGGGAGTTGAGCAGCGCTACATCCCGCTCCAAATAGCTCTCAGGCAGACGCTGCATTGCCTTGCCTACGGTGGAGTGGTCTATGCTAATGCCAAGAAGGGCTAAGCAGGCTTCCGCCTTGCGCAGAGTCCAGCCCATGAAGGTGGTGAGTATGCAGAAGAGCGCGTGCTGCTTGGGTAAAAAACTTCGTCGGCCTGCCACGCCTGCTAAGCTCCCAAGAAGAGCCAAGCTCTGAAACAACCGCCTCAATAAGCTTTATTATTTGCCAGAAAGAAGTGTTAATCGAGTGGTAGCTCCGCCAGTAAAAAGGCGGTCGTATACGGAATTTGATGCATGAGTTGCCTTGGCATGAATCATAATGCGGAGCTATCACTCATATGTAACTTCTAGGTTTTTTCGACAGACCTGTCCAAATAACCATGTTTTCACCTGAGGTAGTTGTAGTATAGCATGAATGTTGTGGCGAGTGAGTTGGCGTGTTTTAGTGCTGTTGTCCACCAGAGCTTTTTATTTTCCTTTTTCAGAGCTTTTTTGAAGTTGATGTTGAAGTTGTTGAAGAATACCTTAGCTCTTTGCTTGTAGGATGAGAATACACTTTCAACTTTGCTTCTTCTGCCGAAGGTCTCGTGTTCGTATTGCAAACCCATCCTTTCAAACACCATTTTATACCATGGGGCTTTATCTACTACAAATATGGGTTTGTTCTTGCAGAATTCCAGCACAGTTTTGACGAAGTGCAGCGTAGTCAGATAATTTCTGTGAGAATACACTCGCATCCACACTATTTCGTTGTTTTCCACATCCAAGGCAGCATAGAGGTAGAACTGCCTGCCGTTGACCTTTATCACAGTCTCATCCAGAGCAATGGTCTTCCGTTCTTTTACCTCTATGTCAATCTTCAGGTTCTCTCTGAACTTCGATACCCAATAGTGAACTGAACTCTTGCTGATTTTTTTAAATTAGATAAAGTATTGGCAGTTCTGCGATAACTGCTCATAAATATGTAGTTCACTATTGCTAAAAGCTTCAACTCCACAGGAACTTTATTCCTCCGAAAAATCCCCAACCCAATAATGTAATCAAAAATGTCTATCCTCATGTTCAACAAAATCTACAATGCCGCCAATATATAGGTTACCACCTCCTTATTTGGACAGCCCCTTTTTCGACAATCCCTAAATTTTTGTGTTATCTGGAAATTATTTCGCCTCATGCACTCACCTCTTTCTCAGCCCAGGACATAAACTTTCCCAGCATGAATGGCTTCAGTGAGGAGTAGAATCGTTGAGCTGGAGTTTCCAGCTTTCTCCGGTTCAGGCTCATGTGGGGAGGGGGTCTCACGTGGTTATACCAGTGCAGGAACTCCTCCAGGGAGGAGAATTCGTCTCTGAATCGCTTGTACGTGTGGATCCACTTTTCGATCTTGCCGTTGCTCTGCGGATGGTTGTATTTGCACAGCACATGCTTGATTCCCTTAGCTTTGCAGAACTCCTCGAAGCGGTGCTTGGCTCTGCCCTTTTTATCCCTCTTATTCGCGTAGAACTCCGCGCCGTGGTCTGTGATCACCTCTCTAATCCTGCGAAGGTGCTTATACCGCTCATAGGCTTCATTCAGCACCGCTATCGAAGCTTCTACGCTTCTCCGGTCGCATTCTCTGGCAGCGAGCACCATTCGCGAGCAGTCGTCCAGGACAGCTACAACCCACCTCTGGTTGTGATAAAACCAGTCCATGTGCACCGCGCTCAAAGCATGCCTCCGCTCATACCTCACCCACGGGCGCTTTCTGCCCTTCTTGTTCGGCTCCTCCACAGCCAAACCCTCCTCAAGGAGTATTTGGTGCACAAGGTTGTTATCTACCCTTATACCTCTGTTTTTCCTCAAATATGCCGCTATGCCAGTGGCCGAGCACTTCAGCTTTGCCTTAGCCCATAAAACCTCCCGGAGATTCTCTGGATAGCGGGCATAAGGCTTCCTCCCTGGTCTTCTGAGTACAGGAACCTCACCAGTCTCCCTGTAATGCTTAACCAGCTGCTGAACCCTGCGCCGAGTAATGCCAAATTGCCTCGCCACAAACCTCGTACTGAGACCATAGTCAACCACCCGCACTACGATCTTCTCTACATCACCCTGACTCAGCTTCATCAAACGCTCATGCCTAATACCGCACAAGCGAAATGTTTGGCAGATAACACACAACCCAAAGAGAATCGAAAAATATATAAAGTCTAATTTTTTTAATTTTTAATTATTTCTAATCAATTTCAACAGGCTTAAACCTGGAGGAGGTGAGAACGAGAAGTTCATCGTAAACCTCAGCGGGCCCGATGCTCCGGAGGGGTGGGAGAAATAGTACAGGAGGTGCTCATGAACCGCGAGCAGAACCGGTTCAGGGAGAAGGGCAATCGCAAGATGTACGTCAAGACCAACGTATGGACCCGAGGACAGGTTGTGTTCGTAATCGCTGGCAGCGACAGGTATGAGACGCAAAGGGCGCATGAGGAAAGTAGAGGAGGTGTGGTTTCGAGGTAAGCGAAAGGTAAAGAGAAAAGAGGGAGGAAGATGAGGTTTGCGCTGGCAACTCTCTTCCTTTTCATGCTTGCAATCACTTCGGTAAATGCTCAGGGCGTTTTTGACTGGCTGATTTCCGGGTGGGCCACTCAGCAGGCGATTCAAAACATGGGGGAACTTCAAAACCAGATAAACAATATATATGCTGAAGCATGTTCCACTTTCTCCAGCGAGTATTATTCAGACCCCTTCTGCGCATCCTACCGGAGCTCTGGCAGAGAACACAGTTATTCAGGAGGATACAGAGCACGCGGATATTACGGTGGAGAAGAGTACGGGCGGTATAGCGGTTCCTCAAGTTCTGCAGAGTCTTCTGCTGAGGCTGAGGACAGGCCGAGAAAAAGCACCACCATAGTTGTGCCGGAAGTTAAGGGCGTTGCCGGTAAAATCACAAAGATAAAAGTATTTTTCAGAGATTCAGACGGCAATCCCGTAGATGGCATCTTCTACATCGCCGTGAGTGACGGTGAAAAGTGGATAGGGCAAAGCCACATCGTGACCACCGATGGTAAAGGCAGGTTATCCTTCAAAATTCCGGAAAGCTGGTCCGGTTTGAAGAAAATCAAGGTAACCTTTAAAGGCTTTGTCGACGATGAGATGGCACGTCTGTACAAAAAACCCGACCCGGAGTATGTAATCTCAACCCTGGAAATAGAAGAACCACCGCTGGAGTTCGACCACATGGTGGAGGTTACGAGAGACGAGGCTAAGGTAACCCTATTTATTGGAAATCCCAAAAATAGGGATTTCAATGGAAAGATTATAATTTCTTATCACGGTTCAGAAGTAACCAGGGATTTTACCATACCCAGAGCCAAAACCTATAAAAAATTCGGCAAGCGGGTAAAAGGAAAGGTGGCAGTACATATATCCGTCTCAAAACCGGTAGAAGGAGATTTAACATTGAGGGTGGTGGATAGCAGCACTGAGGAAGAAATTTACATCAGAAAAATCCCAATATCTTTGAGTTGAGGGACCATGAGCAGATTCATCCTGCTGTGTATTCTAGTGTTATTAGCAGCATGCTTATCTTATGGCACAGATTATGAAGAGAAATTTGTAAAGAAAGCTCTTCAAACGACAACTCCACCGAAAACCACACCGCCGCCTAAGCCAAGCATCACCGTTACCATAGAAGACATTACACCAAAGCAGAAGATGGTAAACGGGTCATTTTTTGAGGGTAAAAAGGTCATACTCTTTAACAGAAGAGGAGAAGCTTGGGAAGGAACAGTTTTAGAAGTCAGAGAAACTTATATCAAGTTTATTCCGAACGCAAAGTACAGGAATTTTGGTACAGATAAAGTAAAAAAGGTGAAAGTACCAAAGGAAGTGAAAATCATTGGAAAGAGCTTTGCTGAATACGTGATAACTGAAAACCTCACCCTTTACGCTTATGATAGGAAAAGTGGGATGTATTATTATTTGGAGTAACAGGCTCATGAAGTAAGGGCGATGGTAGGATTCTGGAGCTAATAGCAGGCATACTGATTCTGGCGTTCGCGTTTGCCTTCTTTTAGTTAACATACTTGGACTTTGGCTGGCTACAAAAATACTGAGGGTGCAGAACCAGAGCATCAGCACCGGTGAGCGTTATTAATAGATCTCGCACTAATCTCCAGCTTTTTTCAGAGCAGGTTGGGTAATGGCGTTTGTAGCATGGATAATAGCTATCGGCATGAAGCGGTGGTGGTAACAATTGCCCTGCTAATCGGGCTGATAGTTTTAGGGTTGTCACATAAGTCATGAAAGGGCGATAGCGAATTAAAATTTTATTTAAAATTTTAGATTTAAATTTTAGATAAACTCCAATATTCCTTTATGGACACTATGAGTGATATTGAACGGTCTTCTTCTAACACCAGAAGAAAAATTCGTAAAATTTAAATATTTGTTTTTTGGGTTCAAAATATAGAAAGAGATATTTAGAGACCTGAATGGTGGTTTGGGAGGCAATGAGGTGTCGATGCTCAATATTTACAGAAACTCATGTACTAAAAAAGAAAAAGCAATATTCTATGTTATTTTGATTTCATTATTATTTTTTATAATCTCCTTATTAATGCCGAATGTTAAAGCGTACGAAAGTTTGGAGAATCTTGGTGATAAGCTTGGAGTAAATTTCTATGAGAGATATAACCAGTTTACGTGTCCCTCAACCTACTATTCAACAACTTATGAGGCGTATTTGGAAGTGGAAAAGTGTTATGTGATTGCTTGGTCTGAGATTTCTGGAGAAAGGCAAGATAGTAGCGGAAAGGTAAAAGTTTCAGTAGTAGATTCGTCAGGAAACATTCTAACTTCATACACGGAACAGGTCACTACAACTGCTGTATGTCAGAATATAGGACCATATTGTGGTTCAGCCTCTACTTATTCATTATCTATTTTACCTCCAAAAAAAGTTTTTCCGAAATGTGAGTTATTAGAAGGAAATGGGATTAAAGTTGAGGAGTGCTACCTATCGGCTGAGTTGATTGTTAAAAAACCTTCTTTACAGGATTCAAAGTTTTATATTGATGTAAGAGAAGATAAAGAGGATATTGGAAAATATGATATTTATGCAAAATTAACTTCGCCAATAAAAGCCAACGTGAAGTATGAAATTTACATTGATGGTGTAAGGAGGTTTACTATAGGCCCTAGAGTCATAGGACCTAATGAAAATTACTGGGAACATTTAATCAGATACACATTTTCTTCTGGAACGCACGAAATAAAGGTTAGAGCCGAAGTCTATGATGGTGGGGATTCGGTTATACTTGAAAAGTCGGCATCGGTAAGTGTAAGCAAGCCTAAGACCTGTGAAGGCCCCCCACCCTCTTATTCATACTACGCAGAAGGCTATCGTTGTTACTTTGGCTGCTCTTGGGAATGCATTGATGGGGAATGGAAAAGTAATTGTCGAGCAATGGATTTGGGTAAGAAGTGTTCCGCTTCCGTATGCACCGAAAACGGCTGGGACAATTCAAAATGTTGCGATTCTTATAATAAACCATCTTCCTTTTATGCGGTCGACTATGTTTGTTACTATGGTTGTAATTTGGATTGTTTAGGGGGGAAGTGGCAGATAACCTCCTGTAAAGAGGATAGAAACAGAGAATGCGAAGAGTCTGTTTGTACAAATTCAGGGTGGGATAACTCTATATGCTCGCAACCTTTAAAGCTAAAAATTGACGTGTGGGCGAACAAGGACATGCTTGAAGTAGAGCAAGAACTCATATTTAGAGGAAAGGTTACGGATGAAGGTGAAAATCCAGTTGGAAATGCAAAAGTAATGATATACAATCCACTAACTGGGGGGTGGTATTACACATTTACAGATTCCACCGGAGAGTTTGAATATGCTATAAATCCTGATAATAGTGGGATTTTTACTTTTAATTTCAAAGTTGAGAAAGAAGGTTATGAAACTGCAAAAACCGAATATACAGTAACTGTAAAACCGAAGGAATTACCTAAGTTAAATGTAGAACTGATTTCACCAGAAAATAATGAGGTCATAACATCTATGCCAATAACATTTATGGTAAGGGTCACCTCCAATGGTGAGCCAGTAGAAGGAGCAAAAGTAATGCTAACCTTCACAGACGGCGGAACAAGCAGTTCGGGGTGGCTAACAACGGATTCAAACGGATATGCCACATACACCGGATTTAGCTCTTTGTCCTCTGGGAGTGGCGTCAGCTGGTATGCAGAGGCTTATAAAGATGGATATGAAAGTGGAATGTCTGAGATATGGTATTTTAAATATGAAAAGGCTAACACCCCTCCAACGATTTACAAAATATACCCTTCTGGGAGCATAATAAACGTTCTTGCCGGAGAGACTGTGGAGTTTAAGGTGAGAGTTGAAGATCCAGATGACAATCTGGATAAAGTTGTGTGGTTTGTGAATGGTGAGAAAGTAGCTACGCATTCTGTTTCAGGGTCAAGTGATATGGATAGCTGGAGTTATACCTTTAGTGGAAATGAATCTGTTATTGATGCTTTGGTATATGATCAGGACGGAGCTTACAGCCTGCCAGTAAGATGGGTGAGTAAGACAAAATCTAAACTTAATCTTACACTCTTACTAGCGATCTCCCCAACTTATCAGCCTATTATGATTCAGAATCGTGATGTATCAATATTACTTGATGGTATAGAGAAAATCATAATAATCGCAAAACTGAAAGACGATTACACAAACAAATCTATTAGTGGTGCAAAGGTTGAATATGCTGTTATACATCCATTAAAAGCTTTTATAAGTTCAGGAATAATGGCAGAGCATAAAAATTTAAAGGGAATATATGTATCAAGTTTTGATATTCCTGAAGATCCAGGAACATATACAATTGAGGTGTGGGCGGAATATGAGGGACAAGAGATTACTGCCAAAACAAAGATTGACATAACAGAGGGAACTCCAACTGCAATTACATTTCCCCAAGAACCTAAACAAATTCATGCTATTGAAGAGATAATTGAGAATAAAATTCATCTTAAATTGGAACCTTGGCCATCTGAATCTGCTAAGTTGTATACTCTTATTCATGACGCAATATTATTTGCTGCTTGCATACTAAGTAAAACACACGATTGCGATGATTTTATTGCAACAGAACTACCACCATCAATGAAATCTGTCGAAGCTGTATCTTGGATATACTTCAAAAATGAAAGATATTTGATTTGGAAACCAAACACAGAATGGGGTGCAGACACCCCACTTTTTACCAAACCACCGAAAGTTAATGATATCGATGAAATATCTACAGGCTGGGTATACTTAGGTTTATCAAAGTATGCGGATCGAGTTATACATTCTTTAACGATACCCAAAGGTGTTGAGGTCGTTGATTATGGTGGGGCAAGCTATGTAATCGATCGAACAAACGGAGAAAAATTATTAGTGTGGGATTATCCTATATTTATGTGGAGGGAGTTGGGTACTAAGTTAATACACGATGGAGCACTAGAAAATGGAGCTTTAAAAGTCAAGAATCCAAGTTTTTCATTGTCTCCTAACTGTCCAAATTATATACAGGGGAACGATCTATGTCCTGATTATCGTAGTGGTGATAAAAATATTCCGTGCGTATGTGGTAAATACACTGCTCCAAACGAATATAGAGTTACTGTTAAATTTGTAACACCTGGTGAAAAAATCTTTAAATCACGTACGATTTTACTATTTGGTCCTCTTATATATAACTTAAAATCAGAACCTGAATACGATGTTGTATCTGCTTTTATTGATCCTAAAAATGTATTCTGGGCGATAGCAGAAGATCATGACATATCAGGCTCAATTGAGGTTGTTAAGCCTTCTCAATTGCCTCAAAAGTCTGTAGAACCCTATAAATCAAAATCAACACCAACGTACCAACCCAGAGAAACATCTCAACCTGAACCAGAAGAAAAAGAGGAGAAAGAGAAGCAAGAACAAGAAAACCCAATTCAGTCAATAATAGAGGCAATTTCAAACATCCTTAGGGACATATTTAAGTTCTTCTAATAGTTAGAAAAAGACCGTGACACCTATGCTATTTTTACCAGTAAATTTCATGCTGACATCCCCTCCCCGGCGCTCACTTTTCCAAACTTTTTTATTCTTTCTTTTTAATCAAAATTGCATGCCCAGAATCTACCTCGACACCTGTGCGTGGGGCAGACCTTTTGACAGGCCCTCTGAGAGGATAATTAAAGAGACAGATGCTGTCTTTGAAATCTTAAGATGGGCTAAAGAGGGTAAGCTGGCTATAGTGGGCTCAGTGGTTCTGGATGTAGAAGTTGGCAACATTGAGAGCCGGGAG
>Ga0256830_1003076_pt1 | contig 10599 bp, 9 predicted proteins | sample 128326metaG_FD_190537 | JGI IMG/M metagenome (GOLD analysis project Ga0256830, IMG submission 190537) | Hydrothermal vent microbial communities from Lau Basin, Pacific Ocean - 128-326 | ecosystem: Environmental > Aquatic > Marine > Hydrothermal vents | place: Pacific Ocean: Lau Basin | collected...
GCACGCGTACCAACCGCACGAAGGGCTCTTCGCCATAATCCTCCCGGAAGATCCCCCAGGCGTCCCGCTCGGAGAGGGGTTCATGCAAGAGACAGTGGCAAGTGGCCAAGGCCCCCCGTACGATCCCCACCGCGGTGACCGAGAAGTAGAGCCCGGGGGACTGAGGCGGGAGGGAAAGCTCCTGGATGAGCTCCGCCAGGTGCCGGTGGCCCACCGGGGCATAAGAGCGCACCACCCCCGCCCGCTCGGGGTGGTGGGAGGCGGGGTTGGGCTTGCTTCCCCCCTCCGAGGACCCCGCCTTCACCTCCACCACGCACTCCCGCACCAGCCCCCGCCGGTAAAGGGGCCACAAAGCGAGTATTGTGACCACGGCGTTGCACCCCACCCCGCTCACGTAACGGGCCCCCCGAATCTCCTCCCGGTGGAGCTCCGGGAGCCCGTACACGAAGCGGGGAAGCCACCCCGGCGCCGGGTGTTCCTCCCCGTAGAAGCGGGCGTAAAGCCCGGGATCCCTGAGGCGGAAGTCGGCGGAGAGGTCGATGATCCCCTCCGCGAGCCGGGCGAACTCCTCGATCCTGGGGGCGGCTTCCCCGTGGGGAAGGCACAGGAAGAGCAGATCCACCTCCACCAGGTCATCCATGTGCACGAAGCGGAGGTCGGTATAGCTGCGGAGGTTGGGGTGCACCAAGGGCACGGGGCGCCCGGCGTGGGTCTCCGAGGTGACCTGCACCACCTCCACCCGGGGATGGAAGAGGAGGAGCCGCAGGAGCTCCCCTCCCGTGTAACCCGATCCTCCTACGATGGCGACCCGCAGCATCGCGCCTCCTCGGCCACGTGGATCACGTAGTCGGCCATGGCTCCGGGGATATCCGCCTCACAAGCGGCCATGGCGCCGTGGAACTCCGGGGTGTGGTTCACCTCGTTCACCAAAAGCTCCCCCTCCTCGGTTTCCAGTAGGTCCACCGCCACGATCCCCCCGCCCACGGCCCGGGCCGCCGCCAGGGAGAGGCCCTGGATCTCCGGGGTGAGGGGGCAGGGCGCCGCGGTACCGCCGCGGGCGGTGTTGGTGATCCAATGGGTGGACCGGCGGTATACGGCGCAGATCACGCGATCTCCTGCCACGAGCACCCGGATATCCCGGCCCGGTTTCTCCACGTATTCCTGGAGGTAAAAGAGGGAATGGAGATATCCCCCGAGCGTTTCCTTGTGTTCGAGCACGGCCTCGGCGGCGTCCCGGTCGTTCACCCGGGCCAATAGCCTCCCCCAGGAGCCCACCAAGGGCTTCAACACCGCCGGATACCCCAGCTCCCCCAGCGCCGCCAGGGCGGAGCCCCGGGAGAAGGCGAGGGCCGTGGGGGGCTGGGGCACACCGGCCGCGGCCAAGGAGAGGCTGGTGAGGAACTTGTCGCCACAGGTGGCCACCACCCGATGGGAATTCACCACCGGGACCCCCAAGTGCTCGAGCCACCGGGAAAGGTAGAAGGCATGGGAGTGGCTGATGCAACGCAGAAGCACGGCGTGGAGCCCCACAAGCTCCGGGGGCTTCCCTTCCCTCACCCGCAGGATCAACTTCCGGGGGTCGAGCCGTACCGGCTCGACCCCCCGAGCCGCCAGGGCCGCGGTGATGAGCTTCTCCTCGATTCTTACCCGCGAACACGCGATCCCGATCCGCACTACTCCCCCCAGTCCTCCTCCACTTCGGGGGCGAGCTCCAAGGTCAAGGGATCCACCGAGGTGACCTCCAGCTCCGCCCCGCAATCGGGACAGGTGAGGATTTCCCCCACCTCCACGTCATTCCCCATCGTGATCGCTGCCGCACACTCCGGGCACTTGGCCTTCATCCTGCACCTCCTTTCCGAGAGGAACTTTTTGGCCTGCTGGATCTGCTCCCGGACCCTTTTTGGGGCCGTCCCCCCCACCGAGGCCCGCCGTTCCACCGCCCGGTGGAAATCCAACGCCTCGTACAGGTCCTCGTCGAAGGCGGGATGGATCCTTTTATATTCCGCGAGGGAGAGCTCCCGCAGATCCGCCCCCAACTCCTTTGCCCGCCGCACTACTGCTCCCACGATACCGTGGGCCTCCCGGAAAGGGATCCCTTTCGCCACCAGGTAGTCGGCGAGCTCGGTGGCGAGGAGCTCCCCGTGCAGGGCGGCGGACATCCGCTCGGGATGCACCTTCAACGTTCCCACGATCCCCGCCATGAGGGGAAGGGCGAAGCGCAAGGTATCCACCGCGAAAAAGAGGGGTTCCTTGTCCTCCTGGAGATCCCGGTGATATCCAGAGGCCAGGCCCTTCAAGGTGGAGAGGAACCCGCACAAGGCCCCGATGAGGGTCCCGGCCCGGCCCCGGGCGAGCTCCAGGGGGTCGGGATTGGCCTTCTGGGGCATGAGGCTCGAGCCGGTGCAGAAGGCCTCGTCCAATTCCAAGTAACCGAACTCCGGCGTGGAAAACAAGATCAGGTCCTCGGCCAGCTGGGAGAGGTGGACACCCGTCAAGGCAGAGAAGAAGAGGAACTCCGCCACGAAGTCCCTGTCGGAGACGGCGTCCACGCTGTTTCGCGTTACCTCTTGAAACCCGAGCGCGGCGGCGAGATACCGTTGGTCCACCCCGTAGGGATTCCCGGCCAGGGCGCCCGCCCCCAGGGGGAGCACGGCGGTCTCCTGCGCCACGCGGTCCAGCCGCGAAAGGTCCCGCAGGAACCGCCAGAAATGGCTCATGATCCAGTGGGAAAAGAGGACCGGCTGGGCCCGGCGGAGGTGGGTGTACCCCGGCATGACGGCGTCCAGGTTCTCCTCCGCCACCCTCACGATCGCCTCCCCCAGGGAAAGGAGGCCCTCCTCGATCTCGGGAAGCTGGGAGAGGAGCCACAGTCGGAGGTCGGTAGCCACCTGGTCGTTGCGGGAGCGGCCGGTGTGGAGCATCCCCGCCGTCTCCACCCCCAAAAGCTCCCCCAGCTTCCGTTCCACCGCGGTGTGGATGTCTTCGTCCTCGGGGGAGACGACGAAGGCCCCGGCCCTGAACTCGGCGCGGACCCGCTCCAGTCCCCGTACCAAGGCCCATTCCTTATCCGGGCCGATCACGCCGGCACGCCCCAAGGCCCGGGCATAAGCGATGCTTCCCCGGATATCGACGTCGTAGAGCCTGCGGTCGGTAGGGAAGGAGTCGCAAAAGAGCCTCACCCCAATCGCGGTGCCGGGGAGCCTTCCCTTCCAAAGGGTCATTTTTCCCTCACCCCTCCGGCCAACGCCTCCCGGGCCACCAGCGCCCGGATCCGCAACGGCAGCCCGAACAGCTCTATGAAGCCTTCCGCGTGCCGCTGATCGTAGACCTCCTCGACCCCGAAGGTGGCGAAGCCCTCGTGGTACAGGCTGTGAGGGGACTTCCTCCCCACCACCACACACGAGCCCTTGTAGAGCTTGAGGCGCACCGTGCCGGTGACGGGGCGCTGGGTGGCCTCCACGAAGGCGTCCAATGCTTCCCTTAAGGGGCTGAACCAGAGGCCATAGTAGACGAGCTCGGCATACTTGTGGGCCACGAGTTCCTTGTAGTGGAGGGTCTCCCGGTCCAGGCACAAATGTTCCAGGGCCTGATGGGCGACGTACAAGACTGTCCCCCCCGGGGTCTCGTACACCCCACGGGACTTCATCCCCACCAGGCGGTTCTCCACCATATCGGCCCGCCCCACTCCGTGCTTGCCCGCAAGCTGGTTCAGCTCCTGGATGAGTTCCACCGGGGAAAGGCGACGGCCGTTCAGGGCCACCGGCTCCCCGTTTTGGAAATCCAGGGTGATGTACTCCGGGGTGTCGGGAGCATCCACAGGATCGGTGGTCAAAAGGAAAAGATCCTTTTCCGGTTCGTTCCAGGGGTCCTCCAGGGGCCCCCCTTCGTGGGAGAGGTGCCAGAGGTTCCCGTCTCGGCTGTAGATGGACTCCTCGCTTATACCCTCAAGGGGGATCCCGTGTTTCTTCGCGTAGGCGATCTCGTCCTCCCGGGAGCGGAGGTCCCATTCGCGCCAGGGGGCGATCACGGAGAGGTCCGGGTCCAGGGCCTTCACCGAGACCTCGAAGCGGACCTGATCGTTCCCCTTCCCGGTGCACCCGTGGGCCACGGCGTCTGCCCCTTCCTGGTGGGCAATCTCCACCAAGTACTTGGCGATCAGGGGGCGGGCCATGGCAGTCCCCAAAAGGTAGAGCCCCTCGTAGATCGCCCCGGCCTTCAAGGTGGGGAAGATGTAGTGGGTCACGAACTCTTCCCGTAGATCCAGGACATATGCCTTGCTCGCCCCGGTGGCCAGGGCCTTTTCCTTCACCGCCTCCATGTCATCCCCTTGACCGAGGTCGGCGGTGAAGGTGATCACCTCACACCCGTAAGTTTCTTTGAGCCAATGCAAGATAACGGAGGTATCGAGCCCTCCAGAGTAGGCCAATATAACCTTCTTTACGCTCACCTCGGATCCTCCTTGGACGCTGCTTCCCTGTTTGTCCGCGGGGATGCCCGCGGCCCAAAAACCGACGGCGCCGCTTCAGCGAGGGACTTTTCCAGGCCGGGCAGCGTCCCGGACCTAGGGGGTGAGCGGAAGGGAAAAGGGAAAGGACCGCGCCCACGTACGGCCCGGGCCGCTACCCGGCCGTACGCACCCGCGGTTTGGGGTAAACACCTTTGAAATATCGCACGAACTTTATGTACGACATCCCCCGTTCCCCGTCAAGGCTTGGGCGGGGGCCTATGGAGACCCCCGGGCGCGGGATAAACTTCCCCCGTGATGGCAACGTATGAGGATTTCTTGAGACTGGACATCAGGGTGGGGAGGGTGATTTCCGCCGAACCTTTCCCCGAGGCCCGGAAGCCGGCGTATAGGCTCACCATCGACTTCGGCCCCCTGGGGATGAAGCGCTCAAGCGCCCAGATCACCGATCTCTATACGCCCGAGGACCTCGTGGGGAAGCTTGTCGTAGCGGTGGTGAACTTTCCTCCGAAGCGCATCGCGGGCTTCTCGTCCGAAGTCCTCGTCCTCGGGGCGATCTTCGACTCCAAGGTCTCGCTCCTTTCCCCGGACCACGAGGTCCCCCCGGGGAGCCGGGTGCTTTGAAGACAGTGGAGGTGGGGAGGAAATGCCGGCCGAGGTGCGTGTGCGGGGGTTCGAGCCCGGCGACGAAGATGTCCTGGCCGAGATGATCGCCTCCTTCCGGGTCGAGCTTTGTCGGCTGAGGGATGAAGGTTGTGAGCCGAACCTCGAAGCCGCTCGGGAAGAGCTTTCCGAATTCCGGGCCAAAGGTTATCCGATCTATGTCGCCGAAGCCGGGGGAAAGCCCGTGGGGTACCTGGTCTTGCGGGTGGAGGACGATGTGGTCTGGGCCGAACAGCTTTATGTGAAACCCGGTTTCCGCCGCCGCGGGATCGGCTCGTCCCTCTACGCCGTGGCCGAGGAGCACTGCGAGCGCCTGGGCGGCGATACGGTCTACAACTGGGTTCACCCTAACAACCACGCCATCATCGCGTTCCTGAAGAAGCGGGGCTATACCGTGCTGAACCTAATTGAAATTCGGCGCCCCTGGCCCGGGGAAAGGCCTCGCCGGAAGGTACGGGTGGGCCCATACGAGTTCGATTATTGACGCTCAGGATGTGCGCGCGATGACCTCCCGGGCGAGGCGGGCCACGTTCTCGGGGGTGAAGCCGAACTTCTCCAGGACCTCCGCCCCGGGAGCGGAGGCGCCGAAGCGCTCCACGGAGACGATAGCCCCCTCGGGACCCACGTAGCGCTCCCACCCCTGGCCAACCCCGGCCTCCACCGCCACCCGAGCCCTCACTTCGGGCGGCAATACCTCCCGCTTGTATTCCTCGGATTGAGCCTCGAAGAGCTCCCAGGAGGGCACGGCCACCACCCGCGGGTTCACCCCTTCCCCGGCCAGGATCTCGGCGGCCCTTAGCGCCACGTGGACCTCGGAGCCGGTGGCGATGAGGATCACGTCCGGCCTCCCTTCCCGGGCCTGCCAGAGGACGTACGCCCCTTTATGAAGGGCCGCCGCCGGGGCGCAGCGTCTCCGGTCGAGGACGGGGAGGTTCTGACGCGTGAGGATCAGGGCTGTGGGGCCATCCCTTTCCAGGGCCGCGATCCACGCCTCGCGCACTTCGTTGGCATCGGAGGGGCGGATGACCACCAGGTCCGGGACGGCCCTCAAAGAGGCGAGCTGCTCCACCGGCTGGTGGGTGGGGCCGTCCTGTCCGATCCCGATGGAATCGTGGGTAAAGACGTAAACCACTTTGCAACCCATCATCGCTGAAAGCCTGAGCGGAGGGCGCATGTAATCGGAGAAGACGAGGAAGGTGCCGACGAAGGGGATCAGGCCCCCGTGGCGGGCGATGCCGTTGGCGATGGCGCCCATGGCGTGCTCCCGTACCCCGAAGTGGATGTTGCGGCCGGAATAATCCCAAGCTCCTCCAGCATCCCCTTGGACCCCGGAGGGCTTTTCTCCAGGGCGCTGGAAATCGCCCTTCCCGAGGAGCACAGTGTGGACGGAGGGGTTCAGGTCTGCCGAGCCCCCGATGAGCTCGGGGATCCTCTCTCCCAGGACTTCGAGGATCTTTCCCGAGGCCTTGCGGGTAGCGATCCCTTTCGCGTCGGGGCCGAACTCCGGAAGACCCTCGTGCCAACCCGGGGGTAGCTCCCCGCGGATGCGGCGCGCAAGCTCGGCGGCGAGCTCGGGGTGCTCCTTCCGGTAGCGGGCGAAACGTTCATCCCATTCCCGCTTCCAGCCCTCACCCCGCTCCAGGGCGGTGCGGAAGTGCTCGAGCACGTCCTCGGGGACGTAGAACTTGGGTTCAGCGGGCCACCCTAAGCGTTCCTTGGCCGCCCGTAGCTCCTCCTCCCCCAAGGGGGCGCCGTGGACCTTGTACGTGCCTTGCTTGGTGGGGGCACCGTAGCCGATCACGGTGCGGACAGCGATGATGGAGGGCCTATCCTTTACCTCCTTTGCCTTCCCGATGGCGGCGTCGATGGCGGCGATATCGTTTCCGTCCTCCACCCTCTGGGTGTGCCACCCGTAGGCCTCGAAGCGCTTGAGCACGTCCTCGGTGAAGGTGAGGTCGGTGGTCCCGGCGAGGGAGACGCGGTTGTCGTCGAAGAGGACGATGAGCTTTCCGAGCCCGAGGTGCCCGGCCAGCGAGCACGCCTCGGCACACACCCCCTCCATGAGGTCGCCGTCGGAGGCGAGGACGTAGGTGTAGTGGTCGATTATCTCGTGCCCGGGACGGTTGAAGACCGCGGCGAGATGGGCTTCGGCGATGGCCATCCCCACTGCCATGGCGATCCCCTGCCCCAAGGGGCCGGTGGTGACCTCCACCCCCGGGGCGCAATCGGCCTCGGGATGTCCCGGGGTCTTGCTCCCCCACTGCCTGAACCTTTTCAGTTCCTCCAAGGGGAGGTCGTAGCCGGTGAGGTAGAGGAGGGCGTAGAGCATGGCCGAGCCGTGGCCGGCCGAAAGCACGAACCTATCGCGGTCGAACCACTTAGGATCTTTGGGATTATGTTTCAGGTGTTTGGTCCAGAGCACGTAGGCCATGGGGGCCGCTCCCAAAGGGAGCCCGGGGTGGCCCGAGTTGGCCGCCTGGATCATGTCACAGGAAAGGAACCGGATTGCGTTCACACAGCGCTCATCCAGCGCGGAATTGTTCGCCATTTGTCCCCCTTCCCCATCCGGGCTCGATTATACCCGGGGTCCCGGGGCTTTTTGAAACCGTTTGCGAATCAGGACAACCGCTCAGGCGGCGGAAGCTCGTCTAACAGCGCCCTTCCCCTCTCCAGATCCTTACCTATCTGGTTCGCCAAATCTCGGGGCGTGGGGAAGCGCATGTCTCCGCGGAGGAATGCCATGAGGTGGACCTCCACTGTCCCCGTGGGCTCCGGGTCGGGCAGTCGGAAAAGATGAATCTCCGCGCTGGCCGGAAGCTCCGGAAAGGTGGGACGCTCTCCTAGGTAGAAGAGTCCCGGGCCTCCCCTCTCTCCCCAGAAGGCCCACGCGAGATACACCCCCGGCCGGGGGCGGAGCTGTTCGGGAGAAAGCTCGAGGTTCACGGTGGGGTACCCCAGACTCCTTCCCAGCTGCGCTCCCTGCACCCGTTTCCCGAAAAGGGGCGGATATCGGCCCAAAAGGAGCCGCGCCTCCCGCACCTCGCCCCGCTTGAGATGTTCCCGGATATGTCGGGCCGAAACCGGCCTCCCCTGGCACAGGAAGGGTCTGAGCACCCGGACCATAAGCCCGTGCCGCTGCCCCCACTTCCGGGCATAGTCCGGGTCTCCCTTTTGACCTCTGCCGAAGCGATGACCGGGCCCCATAATGAGTCCCACGGCCTCGTAATCCTCCCGCAGCGATCTCAAGAACTCATCCGCGGCCAGATCCCTAATCTCCTCAAGATCGCGGACGATGACCTCATCGGCGTGCTCCCGCAAAAGCTTCAAGCGCACCGAAAGGGGAAGGAGGGCCTCCCGTTGATGAGAGAACGTAAAGGCCGCAAGGCTCGCCCCCACCTCCTTCGCCCAGAGCTTGCCCTCCCGCAAGAGGCGGCGGTGGCCCAGATGGACCCCGTCGAATTTGCCCACGGCTATTATCCGTGCCATGAGGGGTGGGTCAGGGGATCATGCCTCAATAGGTGCCTGTTACCGAGATGGTCCACGCATCTTCTCCGTCTCGTCTCGTCCCGAACACGAGTCTCTCCATATCCGGTGACCACGCGGGGAAGGCGTTGCGCCAGCGATCGTGGGTGATTCGGGTGAGGTAAAACCCGTTTTCCCGGGTGCGCATCACCCATATTTCCGAATCGCCGGAACGCGTCGACTCAAACGCTATCCACCTGCCATCCGGGGATATTCGGGGCGCCCAATCGAAGAAGGGGTCCTCGGTCACGATATCGTAGTTCACCTTGTCCCCCTCGAGGCGGATGAGGTGTATATCCCAGCTTTGCATATCCTCCCACAGGGCGACGAAAACGATGGTCTTGCCGTCGTGGGAGACGTCGGGGGTCGCCTCGAGGCCCGGGGTATTGGTGAGTCGAGTAAATGCTTTCTCCTCCAGGTGGTATATCCACAGGTCGGTCTGGCCCTCCCGATCCGAGATCACCACAAGCCTTTTCCCGTCGGGAAAGGGGGCTACGTAGAAGAAGTTCACGCCCTCCTCGGCCAAGACCGTCTCCCTTGTGTCCCCGTCCACCTCTCCCCGTTTGACCACGTAGTATCCATCTTGGAGGGAGATGTAGTAGAAATGGGTCCCATCGGGGGCGAAGCGGGCCCATATCACGCTCCCCTCGTCGGTGAGCTGGCGGAGGTCCTCCCCCCCGAAGGTCCGAACGTAAACCTCTCCCATCTGCACGAAGAGGAGGAGGTTGCCGTTGGGGGATATGTCCAGGGAAAGGAGCCGGACGTAGCCGGCCTGTGCCATCGGGCCGAATAGGCAAAAGGCGACCAAAAACACCCCGACAATCCGCATCATAAAACCATTTTATGGGGAACCAAGCCGATTGCCAAAGCCCTGGATCCCCTCCGGTTACCTTTCCCCGGACTTTGGACAACAAAGCGGAAGTTATCTACGCAACGCGGAAACCTTGTTCGCCGTTTTCGCTTTTAGGGGGAATAATTAAGCGACATAGCTGAAAGCAAAGTGCCTTTGTATCTTTCTTTACGATCGCTTTGGCGGCCGCGGCTTTGCCCGGACCGAAATCGTGGCTGACTTCCTCGCCGATACCGTGAACCGGAACGACGAAGTGACCACCCTGCGGGAGGCCATCATCACCGCCAACTGTGGCGATTCCCCTTCCTACCTCATCACCTTCGTCGAAGAGCTCGACGGAAGCATCATCGTCCTTTCCTGGGACGACCCCGCCGATGGGGACCCCGACCCAAACCCGCTTTGGATCGGAAACAACGATGGGACCACCATCAACGCCGGCGGCCTCGTCTCGGAGATCAACATCGATGCCTCAAGGGTGACCGATGCCCACCAGATCGCCTCCGACTATAACCGCTTAATCGGACTCATCATCTTGGACGCCCGTCACCACGGGGTCTACATCGTGGGCGACTCCAACTTCGTCGAGTACTGCACCGTCCGTGGGTGCTCCTCGGAAGGCGGGGGGAGTCCGGATTACGGTGGGGTGACCGTGGCGGAGTCCGCCACCGACACCAACATCGAGTACTGTGTCATCGAGGAAAACTTCGCCCCGGGGATCATCGTCGACGGGGCCGAGGATGTGGAGATCATCGAGAACACCATCCGGGGAAACGGCCTTTCTGGGGTGGGAGACTACCAATCGTATCTTCCTCCGGGATTCTGGGATGGCGTTGTAAACGACAACGCCCCGGCTGGAGCGGACAAAGACCAAAGCATCGCCTTTACCCCCCAGCGGCACCCATTCTGACTCCAAGGGCGACTGGGAGCTCACCACCTCCGACGCCGTTCTCGGCCTGATCACCGTGGACACTGACGAACTCTCGTGCGACGGGAACGAAAGTACAAGTAGCGCTGGCGCAAGCAACAACGGCCTCTCCCAGGTTTCCGCCCTAAAGTGAGACGAGCTCGTGGATGACCCCCGACGGGAACGGTGCGCCGA
>Ga0256830_1003077_pt1 | contig 10594 bp, 13 predicted proteins | sample 128326metaG_FD_190537 | JGI IMG/M metagenome (GOLD analysis project Ga0256830, IMG submission 190537) | Hydrothermal vent microbial communities from Lau Basin, Pacific Ocean - 128-326 | ecosystem: Environmental > Aquatic > Marine > Hydrothermal vents | place: Pacific Ocean: Lau Basin | collected...
CAAAAACCGCCTTTGATCCCGCACGCTGGGAGAAGGCCGCAGGAAAGGAGAACTGGCGCAAGGTAATCTACCTCTTAAACCGTGGCGGTAGGTGGGAGGACTGGTCAGAGAAGTTTGAAAGGGAAGGTGTGGTGCACAAGTACAAGAAGGGGATGAATCTCTATGCTGAAACTGTGGCAATGCAGAAACACTCAATGGCAGGCAAGCGGTTCTCTGGAATTGCCATCTACGAGCCTGCAAAGGATGCTGCTGGCAGGGTCATTGATGACAGGGAATTTCCCCTTCAACTCATTACCTACAAGGACATCCTTGGTGGTCAGTCCAGGACACTGCCCAATAACTACTGGATGAGCGCGATTCTGCCGGAGAACTACATCCTTATCAATGCAGAGACCGCGGCAGAGATGGGGCTGAAGGATGGAGATAAGGCAAAACTGGTTTCTCCCACTAACAGAGACGGACTCTGGGAACTTCCAAACCGTGCTAATAAACCGATGGTCGGCAGGATAAAGGCTGTTGAAGGAATGCGTCCCGGTGTGGTGGCTGTCTCCTGGCACTTTGGCCACTGGGGCTATGGTGCCTCTGACACAGAGATAGACGGACAGGTTATAAAAGGCGACAGGAGAAGGGCAACGGGTCTCTGTCCAAATGCTGCCATGAGGATTGACCCGGTACTTAAGAACGCCTGTATGACTGATCCCATTGGTGCAAGTTCGTCCTTTTACGATACAAGGGTGAAACTGGTTAAGGTATAAAAGTCTCCAGGGACGGCATCCTGCCGTCCCTGGAACAGGATGTTCAGTCCCTGTGCAGGTGCTCAATACTGGTACAACCAATAACCCTGTCTGGTCTAATTACCCAGACAGGGGAGGCTGGAGCAATGAGCCCCTGTAACAGGTGGCTCTATGAAGGCCCCTGCAACGGTTTTCAACTCCATTAAATGGTACGGGATTTGCTTAATGAATTAATAAAAAATTGGTTCAAATTAACAAAAAAATTACACATAAAGTAGTTATTATGAAATAAAGTAATCATTATAAGTTCAGGGGAGTGGTTGATTGGATATAGATGCGGGAGAATCTATACTTGTTGTGGATGACGAACCCTATATAGTCACTGCTATAATGCAGTATCTCCACAGAAGGGGATACTCTGTTGTAGGAACAACAGACCCTGAAGTGGTTGAGACCCTTATGGAGGCAGGCATATTCGGTCTTCTAATAGTGGATATAAAAATGGAAGGCCTTGATGGAATCTCTCTGATAAGGAGATTAACAGGAAAGGGATTCAATGTTAAGGTGATGGTCATATCCGCTCTCACGGATGAGTATGCCGATGCTGTTGATGCCCCGGGGGTTGATTGCATCATAGAAAAGCCCTTCAGTCTAAAGGATATATCGGAAAAGGTTAAGGAGTTGATGATCAGATGAAGGTTTCATATAACTTTGAGGAGCTTCTTGAAGAATCCGTCAGGGTACATGGGCATCTCTGCCCCGGCCAGGTGCTTGGTGTAAGGATGGCAATATACGGGCTTGAGAAGATAGGCATCACTGACCCCAGAGGGGCTGACAGGAAGAAGATCTATCTCTTTGTTGAGATAGACCGTTGTGCCACAGATGCCCTTCAGTCTGTCACGGGTTGCAGCCTTGGAAAACGTACAATGAGGTTTATGGATTATGGAAAGATGGCAGCCACCTTTGTGAACCTGGAGACCGGGAAGGCTGTAAGGGTTGTTGCACGGGAAGAGGCAAGGCAGAAGGCAAAGGAGTATTTCCCCGAGATAGAAAACAAGTATAAGTGTCAGCTTGAGGCATACAGGATAATGCCTGATGAGGAGCTGTTTTATCATCAGGATGTTAAGGTGGAGATACCCATAGAGGATATGCCCGGAAGACCCCTGAGGAGGGTCCAGTGTGTATCCTGTGGAGAATACATACAGGATATGAGGGAGGTGATGAAAGATGGAAAGATCCTGTGCAGGGCCTGCTCAGATGGAGGAGGATACTACAAAATTGAGGACATGTCTCGTAGTAAATGACAATGTTATACCACTGAACGAGTTTACCCAGACCTATATCGGAAATATCCTCAGGGCCATAACTTCAAGCCTCGGATATGATGCACAAAAGGTGCACCTATACATAGAGTCTGGTGAAATCAGGCTCTTTGCCGATGACAGGCTGGTTCCGATAAGAAAGGAGTTCGTGACTCTCCTTATAGAGAGCACTATAAAGGGGGTACTCTCCCCGCTTAAAGGGATATTCTGGCTGGAGAGGATAAGTATTGTGACGGATTAAAAAATTTTTAGATACCGTTATGCAGAATTGTCATAACGAAAGATTATGAAGGTCAAGTCAAAGATATGGATTGAGGTGGAAGGAGAGCCTGTGTTTGGCCGTGGCAGGAGGTTCCTCCTGCAGGCAATAGACAGGTACGGCTCAATCAGCAAGGCGGCAAGGGAGATAAATATCTCCTACAGGAAGGCCTGGAGCTACATTAAGGCCATGGAGGAGCGGCTTGGGATAAGGCTTGTGGAGCGCCATGCAGGTGGTCGCAATGGTGGTGGAGCAACCCTGACCGATGAGGCCAGGAGATTCCTTCAGGAGTATGCAAGGTTTGAGGATGAGATGAGAAGCCTGGCAGATGAGAGGTTTAGAGATTTTCTTGAAAGGATGCACTGCAGGAGAGGATGAAAGAGCCTATTCATAGATTTCTATACAAAGGAGGTAATTATGTGTGACAGGGATGAAAGAGGGATTGAGGGGGACACTCAACATACAGCAGTAAGCAGTCAGCCTATGGAGAATCACCGATCCCATCGGTGGGACTGGTCAACAGTCCCTGTTCATGAGGCTGTAGGCATGGTGCTTGCCCATGATATAACAGAGATAAGACCTGGTGAGTACAAAGGCAGGGCCTTCAAGAAAGGTCATGTAATCAAAGAAGAGGACATATGCCACCTTCAGAGGCTTGGCAAGGAGCGGCTCTATGTACTCCATATCGGCAAGGAGGAGTTGCACGAGGATGATGCAGCCTTAAGACTTGCCACTGCACTGATGGGTGAAGGAGTTGAAATGCAGGGTGAGCCAAAAGAGGGAAAGATAAATATCATTGCCTCACGGGATGGGCTTCTGAAAATTGATGCAGAGCGGTTAAAGGCATTCAACATGCTTGGTGAGGTCATGTGTGCAACACTACACAGCAACACCCTTGTGAGGAAGGGGCAGGTTGTGGCCGGAACAAGGGCCATACCCCTTGTGGTGAAGAAGGCAGTGGTGGAAGAGGCGGTAAAAAGGCTGAAGGCTGAAGGCGAGAGGCTAAAAACTAACGGGGTAATTGAGGTAAAAGAACTGAGACGGCCAAGGGCAGGTGTTGTGATTACAGGCAATGAGGTATATTACGGACGGATCAAGGATGCCTTTGCACCTGTAATTGAGAGAAAGATAAGGGCCTTTGATGGTGAGATAGTGGGCATCTATTATGCACCTGATGATGCCGGATACATTGAGACGAGATTGAGGGAGTTGATGGATGCTGGCGCAGACCTGCTGATAACCACAGGTGGCATGTCTGTTGATCCCGATGATGTAACAAGGTTTGCCATCAGGGCACTTGGTGTCAGAGAGATGCACTACGGTTCTGCAGTGCTTCCGGGAGCCATGTTTCTGGTGGCATATGTAGAAAAGTCAGGAGTCAGAAGTCAGGAGTCAGAAGTCAGGGGTCAGAGGGGGTCCCCGAAAAATCAGAGATTTTTTGGGGCAGAGGAGTCAGAAGCACTCAACACTCAACACTCAACATTAATCCCTGTCCTGGGTATTCCTGCCTGCGGGATGTATCATAAGACAACCATCTTTGACCTTGTGCTTCCCAGGATACTTGCCGGTGAGCAGATCGGAAGGGAGGAGCTTGCAGAAATGGGCCATGGCGGGCTCTGTCTTAACTGTAAAGAGTGCCGATATCCTCTCTGCCCTTTTGGTAAGTAGTTTAAAGTTTGATTCCCCGCTCCTTTAGGGTCTTTGCATCAAGGTTGAAGGCATCAAGGAACTGGAATATCCTGTTGCGTGGGGGGATATTGTAGATAAATAATCCAACCAGGGCGATGTAGGTTATCAGTTTCGTATTTGGAGGCAGACGGAAGAGTGTAATAATCCCGAGGAGGAAGAAGACACCTGAAAGATAGAGCATCCTTTCATAGGCTGTATCAAGGAGCCTCTTGAATTCAAAGAATACGGCCTTCTCAAACTCAGGGAATGCCTCAGGCCCTATCTGGTCAAGCCCTTTCTTTCTTACCCTGTACATATAGAAGATAATAAGTGCTGTCAGGAAATATATGGTTGTCTCAGGTGTCATGGATAATGAAGCCAATATGGAGAGGGGTATTCCCCTCCCCGGATTTTAATCCATCTCCTTTATTGCATCTTCCACATTTTCATAACATCTTTTCTTTTCTTCCTCTGTCAGGTGTGATGGGTCACGAAGGTCGGTGATCCTGCAGACATATTCCTTTCCTGATTTGTCCCTCACTATTACAAACTGTGTGGCAGTTGATTCCGTTACCTCGGGCTTTTTTTCTTCAGACATGGCTCACCTCCTGTGAAGGGTATTGGTGTGGGACACGGTTGAGCCGTGCCCCACTGTGTATATTTACTATTTTACATACTGGGCGATGTTGGGTAAAGTCATCCCGTGGTGGAAGAGGTAGCCGATGATTATGGCAACAGGGATGATGAAGCAGAAGAGGGCCACAAAGTACACCCAGATCATCTTGCCAAACTGTGCCTCTTTGAGTTTTTTGAAATCTGTAATGATCCCGAGGCTCATAAAGGTGAGCATGAAGAAGAGCTTTCTCATACCCTTTTCCACCGGGACCGCACCAGCCTTGACGGTCTTAAGGAAGGGCATCGCCTCTGGAGCACCTGCCTGACCAGGGCCAAAATATATCGCAAGGAGGAAGAACCAGCAGAAGAAATAGCCGATAACAAACTTGGGGAAACGGTGCCAGACCTCTGAGGCGGGTACCCTCTCGCCTTCTCGTCGTTCAAATTTATAGACCCATACAAGGGCAAGCACAAACGCCCAGATACCAATGAACATATCAATCCAGACCTTTGTCATAACAGCGCTGGCGGTGATGATGCCCTCTGGCCATTTTACAGCACCATTTGTCTCCACCTCTATCTTGGTTCTCATGAATTCATCAAGGAGTTCGCCAGCAGCTGCATCAGCACCATCTGTCTTGACCGCCATACCCATGGAGGCGCCTGCCACAAGAGGGTCTTTGGTGCCAGGCCATATATGGGTGAAGAATCCAGGCAAAATAATGAGCTCAATAACCGCCCATACAACAACAAGTGCTGATACCATGATGGAGACCACTGGCTTTGCCCTCACAGCGCCACCTGTTGCCACTGCTGCTGAGACACCACAGATGGATATTCCCGAGCCAAGCACCGCGGCGGTCTTCCTTGGAAGTTTGAAAATCTTTCTTGAGATCACATAAACACCCGGCCAGAAGATAAGGTAGGCCACCACAGTGGCAGCAGCACCTGCCACGAAGAGATCAAAGGTAAGGTCTGCAGCCTCCTTACCAAGCTTCTGTGACATGGCCGAGAGTTTGATGGGCAGATAACCAAGCTTCACACCAAGGGTAACAATGGCCGTCTTGATGTACCACTCGGGTTTAGCCGCCTCGCTGAGGTATGCTGCAAAACCCTTGAAGAAGTTACCGATTATCAGCCCTACAATGAGTGCCAGGATGAAGGATCCACCTCCACCAAGGTTGAGGGCGAAGTTCAGACCGTACTTATGCATGTTCACCTTTGTGGCAGCGATAAAGGCATGATGCCCAATGAACCAGGTGGCAATGGTCATGAAGTATATTAGAGTGAAGCCTCCAATAAACCTCTTCAGGTTCCATTTCATAAAGGCCGCACCGATAGTCAGGGCAGCACCAAAGATCACATAGGACCAAATAACACTCCACCAGCCAAGCCCCTTATAGAAGCCTTTTGCGCTTACACTGTATTTCTTGCCAAGGGCATAAAAGGCATGGCTTATAGCGCCCTTTCCGCCTTCTGGTGGGTTGAAGACCCATTTGGTAGGATAGGTCATCCATCCCACAAGGTCAATTCCCCAGATATTAAGTAGTGAGATGAAGAAGAACCCCACGGCAATCCAGACCGCCCACCAGTCCTCTGTGCTGAGCATACCCGTATACCATTTTCTCTCAGGGTATTGAGCCATTTATACCTCCCTTCATAAAAAAATTAAAATTCTATTACCCTGTCAAAATAATGGGAACTGTACTGCCTTATCCACTGGGGGATGGCATAGTTGTCATAGGCCATGTAGACCTGAACCTTCTGGTCCCTGGTCTCAGGGGTTGTTTTTCTCACAACCTCCCTGACCTTGTCGTCAATCTCCTCAAGGGTTAATCCCTCAACCCTGAAGTTGTCATTCTCCACCACCCAGTGACGTCCATCATGTCTTATGCTTGTGTATATGACCATAGGCGCTCAGTGCAGTATTGAGGTTGGAACAAGTATCATTCCGATAACAAGGGCCACGATAGCAACTATGAAGGAGCCAACAACAAGCCACGTCTCGGTGGAAGACCATTCCTCTGCACCTGCAAGTACATCCTCGGCCTCAAGGGCCTCTCCTGTCAGGGAGCCTGTTCCTGATAACTCTTTCTGTTCAGCCATAAGAAACCTCCTTTCTTAAACCTGGGATTTAAAAAATGGTGAGCACTGTGGAGACTCTTCCTTTCACCCCCTTTCTTTTTGTTTTTTGTTTTTTTTCTGTCCTGATACGGATAAAATCAAATAGATAATAGCAATGAACATGCCATGGCAGAAGAGAATGGCAATAATATCTGAAATCTTAAAGTTTCTTATTAGATAAACACACACAATGAACTGAAATAAAAACACAATATTGCTTATCAGAGGATCTGGTGATAATGAGCAGGCTGGCCTTAAAAGATATGGGGGTGCAAAATATTTCTACACCTTGATGCAAAGATATTTTGCACTACCTGAACTTTGATATATCTATGTTGTACTTCTTGAGAAGGTGCTGCAGGGACTGTCTTTCCACACCTGCGAGTGCTGCTGCCTGGCTTATATTTCCCTTTGTTTTCTTCATGATGTGGGAGATGTAGCTTTCAGTGAATTCCCGCAGAAGCTTTTCCCTTGCTGTTCTGTAGTCAAGCTTCAGCAATTCATCCATTATGGTCTCAGGGCATGGTGTGAGTGAACCCGGCTTTTCAAGCTCTTCCACATCTATCTGGGATGACTTGGAGAATATGACAGCCCTTTTTATTACATTCTGAAGCTCTCTTACATTGCCTTTCCAGTGCCTGTTCTTGAGGTACTCAAGGGCCTTCTCTGTGAAGCCCTTGATCTCCCTGTCATACTGCAGGGAAAACTCCTTCAGGAAATACCTGGCAAGTAATGGTATATCCTCTCTCCTCTCCTCAAGGTTCGGCATATGTATATGAATCACGTTAAGCCTGTAGTAAAGGTCCTCCCTGAATTGACCATTAGCTATTCTCTCTTCAAGGTTCTGGTTTGTTGATGCTATCACACGGACATCAACCATGATGTTCTCCGTATCCCCCAGGGGCTTGACTTCCTTTTCCTGAAGAACCCTGAGCAGCTTTGTCTGCACAGAATGGGGGATGTCACCGATCTCGTCAAGGAATATGGTACCTTCGTTGGCTGCCTCAAAGAGGCCCTTCTTGTCGGTTGAGGCAGAGGTGAAGGCACCCTTTCTGTAGCCGAAGAGTTCGCTTTCAAGTATTGTCTCTGGTATGGCCGGGCAGTTCACGGTGATAAAGGGTCCTTTGCTCCGGTTGCTCAGCCTGTGTATCGTCCTGGCTACAAGCTCCTTGCCCGTGCCTGTCTCACCTGTTATCAGCACTGTTTCATCCGTGGCTGCCACTGTTTTTATTGTCTCCATAAGGGCCTGCATCGCCTCGCTTTCACCAATCAGTTCCCTCTGGAGCGTGGTGAGTCTAAACTTCTCTTCCAGGAGCTTCTTTTCTTTGATGATCCTCCTGTACTGGATCGCCTGTCGCACCGTGTGCACAAGCCTTTCGTTGTTGATGGGTTTTGTGATGAAATCATAGGCTCCGTATTTAAGGGCCTCAACGGCCATCTCAATGGTGCCAAAGCCTGTAAGGATGATCACGGGTATGTCCCTGTCTTTTGCCTTTATCTCCTTGAGAAGGGTGATCCCGTCCTTTCCTGGCATCTTCACATCAGATATCACAAGGTCAACATCCTTGCTGGCAAGAATGGAGTCAACCCCCCTTGGATCAGTGAGTGTATCTATTGTGCATGATAGCTCCCTTGTGAGGAGCCTTTTCAACAGGGCAAGCATGTCTGTTTTATCATCAATAATAATTATTGATCCCTCGGTGGTCATAGTATATATTAACATACTGATTATCTTCTGTTGGATGGGTTTATTTTATTCATTTTTTTACGGTTTTTATGTTATGTTATTTCTATGCAAAGGATTGATATAGAAAATCCGACAAGAAAAAAGATCGTGATGCTGTTGAAAAAACATGGAGGGATGACAACAGATGAATTAAGCAGGTTTCTTAATATCACCCCTATGGGTATCAGACAGCATCTGCTTGCCCTTGAAAAAAGGGGTATCATTACCTATGAACTGAAAAAGGGTGGAATAGGAAGGCCGGGTTTCATATACAGTCTTACCGAAGGTGCGGAAAACCTTTTTCCAAAGTCCTACCACAAGCTTGTCATAGACATCCTTGAGGAGATTGAGAAAAAGGAGGGGATAAAGAAGGTAGAGGATCTGTTCAGATGGAGGAAGGCAAGGTTGTTGAAAGAAAGACAGGCTGTACTGGGGGATATAACCTCAATGGAGGAGAAGGTAAAGGCCATGTCTTCAATCCTGGACAGGGAGGGCTACCTTGTTGAATACGACAGGGATGACCATAACTACTATATAAGACAGTACAACTGTCCCCTTTCAGCGGTTGCCAGGAGATACAGCCAGTGCTGCAAGTATGAGCTACAACTGTATCGTGACCTCTTTTCCAAAAAGGTCACAAGAGAGGGATGTATCGCTGAGGGCAGTACCGCCTGTGTGTACTCCATCCCGAAGAGATAGCGCAGCCTCCCACCAAATTCATCATTACCCAGAGGTTTATGCTATTATTATCTGCAATGCACATGCACGGTGGTGATATATATTCACTCGCAGAGAGCCTGGGGATACCTGAAAGAAAGGTGGTGGATTTCAGCTCCTCCATAAACCCCCTTGGTGTTTCAAGGAAGATAAAGGCGGAACTGAGAAGGCATATGAAGTATCTCTACCACTACCCTGACAATGAATGCAGGAGGCTCAGGAGGTATATTGCGAGGCATACAGGTGTTGATGAAGTCAGGATTGTATGCGGTAACGGAAGCACGGAACTTATCTATCTCACGGTAAGGGCGCTGAAGCCAGAAAAGGTACTGATCCCTGTCCCAACCTTTTCTGAGTATGAAAGGGCTGTAAGAACAAACATTCCTGACTGTAGCATAGAGTATCTATATCTTGACGAGGAGGAATCCTTCAGGCTCACCCCTGACAGACTGAGCAGCGTCCTGAATGACCACGATATGGTCTTTTTATGTAACCCAAACAACCCGACAGCACACTCAATAAGCCTTGAGGATATGGAAAGAATCATAAGTCTCTGTGAAGAAAGGGGCTGCACCCTTGTAATTGACGAGGCCTTCATAGATTTTGATCCGGAAAATGCAGTGACAGGGCTTGTAAGAGATTCATCATCTACCATTGTCCTCCGTTCAATGACAAAGTTTTATGCATTGTCAGGTCTGCGTATTGGATACGGTATCTATCCCGCAGGAATGATTGACAGGATAAGGTATTACAAAGAGCCATGGACCGTGAACTCCCTGGCCCAGAGGGCAGGGGTGATCGCCCTGAAGGACAAACACTACAGGAGGCAGAGCCATGAGTACCTTGCCAGGGAAAAATCCTTTTTAGAGAAGGAGCTTGACAGGCTGAACATCAAATACTTCCCCTCAGCGGTAAACTTCTATCTTATAAGGCATGAGAGGGCTTCAGAGATAGTCATGAGGCTCAGGGAGCATGCCATACTTGTCCGTGACTGTTCAGACTTTGTTGGGCTTGACAGCCGTTTTATCCGCATAGCTGTCAGGACCCACAGGGAGAATGTCCTGTTGATAAAGGGATTAAAGGAGATTATAGGTTGAACTTACAGACAATCTACAGGGTCTTTGCCATACTCTGGCTTGTCCTTGTGGGAGTGCTCTCGCTCATACCCGTGCCAAAGGAGGCGGCTGTGGTCTCAGACAAGACAGCCCACTTCCTCTTCTATCTGGCCACCTCCATGGTTGTCTTTCTGGCCATAAGGAGTGAGAGGTTCCTGAGGTCACTTTTTATCACTGTGGTGGCAGTGCTTTTTTACGGCATACTCCTGGAACTGCTTCAGGCACTTGTACCATACAGGACATTCAGCATGAATGACATACTGGCAAACACCCTGGGGATCTTAACCTACAGTGTATTCTACATGCTATATTAT
>Ga0256830_1003078_pt1 | contig 10594 bp, 11 predicted proteins | sample 128326metaG_FD_190537 | JGI IMG/M metagenome (GOLD analysis project Ga0256830, IMG submission 190537) | Hydrothermal vent microbial communities from Lau Basin, Pacific Ocean - 128-326 | ecosystem: Environmental > Aquatic > Marine > Hydrothermal vents | place: Pacific Ocean: Lau Basin | collected...
CTCGCAGTAATTCCTGAAGCTGGCGATGTAGCCGATGGGGGCGTCCAGCCAGACATAGAAGAACTTGCCCGGCGCGCCCGGTATCTCGAAGCCGAAATAGGGCGCGTCGCGCGAAATGTCCCATTCGCGCAGGCCGTCCTCGAACCATTCGTTCAGCTTGTTCGCGACTTCTTCCTGCAGGTGGCCGGCGCCGGTCCAGTCCTTGAGCATGGTTTCGAAGTCGGCCAGCCTGAAGAAGTAGTGGAGGGATTCCTTCTCGACGGGCGTGGCGCCGGATATCGCCGACACGGGGTTTTTCAGTTCGGTCGGCGAGTAGGTGGCACCGCAGGCCTCGCAGGAGTCGCCGTACTGGTCGGGTGCACCGCAACGCGGGCATTCGCCCTTGATGAAGCGGTCCGGCAGGAACATCTCCTTTTCCGGATCGTAGGCCTGGGTGATGGTGCGGGTCTCGATGTGACCGGCGTCGCGGTTGCGGGTGTAGATCAGTTCGGCCAGCTCGCGGTTCTCTGCCGAGTGGGTGCTGTGGTAGTTGTCGAAGCCGATCAGGAAATCGGCGAAATCGGCCTGGTGCTCGACCGACACGCGGGCGATCAGCTCCTCGGGGGTGATGCCCTCCTGCCGGGCGCGCAGCATGATGGGGGTGCCGTGGGCGTCGTCGGCGCACACGTAGACGCAGTCGTGGCCGCGCGATTTCTGGAAGCGCACCCAGATGTCGGTCTGGATGTACTCCACCAGATGCCCCAGGTGGATGGAGCCGTTGGCATAGGGCAGGGCGCTGGTCACCAGCAGGGTGCGTTTCTCGGCCGGCATGAAAAGTCCTGATCGGTTCTCGGGTTAGCGGCGCATTATGCCAGAATGGGGCGGTTTTGGGGGTGTCCGTGTCTCCCGCAAGGGCAGCCGCGCCCTAAACCGCACAAATCCCAATGAAGACCCGGAATCCCGGATTGTGTAAAATGGCCGGCCAGTTTCGCCTGCGCCGGAGCGCCGGTAACCGAATGTTCTACGAGGAAAACAGCCATGGCTGAAGTGTCTGAGTCACAAGTCGAATCCAAGCTCAAGGAATACATCGACCCTTATCTGGAAAAGGATCTGGTGGCCACCAAGTGTGTGCGCAAGATCATGGTCGAGGGCGACCAGGTGGTCGTGGACGTGGTGCTGGGTTTCCCGGCCGCCGGCTACAAGGATGAACTGGCCGCCAGGCTCAAGGAGATGGTCGAGTCCATCGACGGCGTGAAACAGGCGCGGGTCAACGTCAGCTTCGCCATCCAGGCGCACTCGGTGCAGAAGGGCGTCAAGACCATTGAGGGTATCAAGAACATTATTGCCGTGGCCTCCGGCAAGGGCGGCGTGGGCAAGTCGACCACCGCCACCAACCTGGCGCTGGCGCTGTCCGCCGAGGGTGCCAACGTCGGCGTGCTGGACGCCGACATCTACGGCCCCAGCCAGCCGCGCATGCTGGGCGTGCACGGCAAGCCGGAATCGAAGGACGGCAAGACGCTGGAGCCCATGATCAGCTACCACATCCAGACCATGTCGATCGGCTTCCTGGTGGACGAGGAGACGCCCATGATCTGGCGCGGTCCCATGGTCACCCAGGCCCTCCAGCAGTTGCTGGGCGACACCAACTGGCAGAACCTCGACTACCTGGTCATCGACCTGCCCCCGGGCACCGGCGACATCCAGCTGACCCTGGCCCAGCAGGTGCCGGTCAGCGGCGCAGTCATCGTCACCACGCCGCAGGACATCGCCCTGCTGGATGCGCGCAAGGGCCTCAAGATGTTCGAGAAGGTCGAGGTGCCGGTGCTCGGCATCATCGAGAACATGAGCATCCACATCTGCAGCAAGTGCGGTCACGAGGAACACATCTTCGGCGAGGGCGGCGGCCAGCGCATGTCCGAGGAATACGACGTCGATTTCCTCGGTGCCCTGCCGCTGGACAAGACGATCCGCGAGGAAGTGGACAGCGGGCGCCCCTCGGTGGTGGCCGACCCGGATGGCCGCATCGCCCAGATCTACAAGGAAATCGCGCGCCGCACCGCGGCCAGGCTGTCGCTGCAGGCCAAGAACTACGCAGCGAAATTCCCGCAGATCGTCATCCAAAACAACTGATCAACGCCCTCACGAAGGTGTAGGGTGGGGTGCGCCAGGCGCACCCCACCATAACCGCCCGGCGGCCACCTCCCAAACGGAGCGGAACGGCGCGGGACGTCCCGCTCGAACGAAGGGATCCGGTCCCGCGCCGCCGTATCCACTGAACTGTCGTCCCGGTGGGGTTCGCTCCGCTCACCCCACCCTACGCTTCGATGGGCCACACCTTTTCATATCCCCCCATTCCCGGTATCTTTGCGCGACGCTTTTTCAGGAACCCAAGATGCCGATCAAATCAGACAACTGGATACGCCGCATGGCGGAGCAGCACGGCATGATCGAGCCGTTCGAGCCCGGCCAGGTGCGCGAACACGCCGACGTGGGGCGGGTGATTTCCTACGGGACTTCGAGCTACGGTTACGACATCCGCTGCGCGGACGAATTCAAGATCTTCACCAACATCAATTCAGCGGTGGTCGATCCCAAGAACTTCGACGACGACAGCTTCGTCGATGTGAAGTCCGATGTCTGCATCATTCCGCCGAACTCCTTCGCGCTGGCGCGCACGGTGGAATATTTCCGCATCCCGCGCAACGTGCTGACCATCTGCCTGGGCAAGAGCACCTATGCGCGCTGCGGTATCATCGTCAACGTGACGCCGCTGGAGCCCGAGTGGGAAGGCCACGTGACCCTGGAGTTCTCCAACACCACGCCACTGCCGGCCAAGATCTACGCCAACGAAGGGGTGGCGCAGGTGCTGTTCCTTGAGTCCGACGAAGTCTGCGAAACGTCCTACAAGGACCGCGGCGGCAAGTACCAGGGGCAGCGCGGGGTGACGTTGCCCAGGGCCTGACGGAGAACGCGCCTGCCACCGCCGGCATGACGGCCGCCGGGGGCGCGGTTCATGATGGCGGCCTTCGTCGGCGCCGCCGTCGGCCTGGAGGGGGTCAGGAGCCTTGCCCGGCGACCGGGCGGTCGTCGATGTCGCGCAGCCTGATCTCGTACCGCAGGCCGTTCTTCTTTTTCTTCAGAAAACGCACCGGCAGGTAGTCGAGTGCCGGGGCCGCCCAGATCCAGGTGCGGTCATGCTCGTCGTCGAGGCGCGCCAGCTTGACCGTCCGGTAAACACCGTTGGGCAACTCGACGGTTTCCTCGCCGACCACCTCGAACTCAAAATGTTTCAGCCGTCCGCCATCGGCCACCGCATAGTCGAAGCGGGTCTTGCCCTGGCGCAGCTCCAGCAGCAGGGCGATCTGCACCAGCAGCTTGTCCAGCGTGCCGGCCGGGATGGCCATGGTCCAGGGCTGGCCGGCGACGCGGTTTTCCACCTTGCCGGCCTGCCAGTCGAAGATGAGTTGTACTTTGCGGTCGTCGCTGCCGCCGCTGCGCGAATAGCGGTATTCGAGCGGCTGGATACCCTGCCCGGTGAGTCGCCAGCGGCTGCTCTCCAGGATCTCCTCCTTGCGGAACCAGCCGGCCACACCGACCGCCTGGGTGCGCTGCTGGTAGAGGAAGGTGTCGTCGTCCGCCTTGATGAGGCTGAACGTAGCCTGCGCCAGCTTGAAGCCGTTGACGCGTACGTCGTAACGGGCGCTGAAGGTGGGAACGGTCTGTGTGTCCTGCGCAGTGCACGGCAGCGGCCACTGGCCGCCGAGCAGCAGCACGAATGCCAGCAGTGCCTGGCATATGTTGTGGACGACGGCTGGCGGGGTCATGGCGGCAGTATGGCCTGTCAGTCGGCCGTAATGTCCAGTGGTCGTTGCAACGGCCCGCCGTCCAGCGTGGCCTGGCCGTCGTGCCAGTCCAGCCTGCCCTCGGCGAACCAGCGCAGCACCTGCGGATAGAGGCGGTGTTCCTGTTCCAGCACCCGCGCCGCCAGGCTGTCCGCGTCGTCGCCTGCCTTCACCGGCACGCGTACCCGGGCGATTACCGGGCCACCGTCCAGTTCCTCGGTAACGAAATGGACGCTGGCGCCGTGTTCGTCGACGCCGGCCTCGAGTGCGCGCCGATGGGTGTCCAGGCCCCGGAATTCGGGCAGCAGGGAGGGATGGATGTTGAGCAGGCGGCCTTCATAGTGGTGCACGAAGGCGGGCGACAGGATGCGCATGTAGCCGGCCAGCACCACCAGGCCCGGCTCGAAACGGTCGATGAGACCCATCATGGCGCGGTCGTACGTTTCGCGGTCCGGGTAGTCGGCGGCGTCCAGCGCCAGGGTGTCGATGCCGGCCTCCCGGGCGTATTTCAGGCCGGCGGCGTCGGCGCGGTTGCTGATCACCGCGCGCACCTCGACCGGCAGGCCGTCGTGTTCGGCGGCCTCGACGATGGCTTTCATGTTGGAACCACGGCCGGAGATCAGGATGACCACCGGCAGGCGCTGGCAGGCTGACTGGTTCATGACATCAGGCCAATACCACCGTGGGCTGACCTTCCTGTTCTTCGATGCGCCCGATCACCCACGCCTGTTCGCCCAGTGCCTGCAGCCGTTCCAGGCAGGCCGCCTGCTGTGCCGCCGGTACACAGATCACCATGCCCACGCCGCAGTTGAAGGTGCGGTACATCTCCGCTGTTTCTATGTTGCCCTGTTCCTGCAGCCAGCCGAACACGGTCGGCCACTCCCAGCTGCCGGTGTCGATGACGGCGCGCGTGCCCTCGGGCAGCACGCGGGGCAGGTTCTCGGGCAGACCGCCGCCGGTGACGTGGCACAGGCTGCGCACCTCCATGGTCTCGAACAGTGTCAGCAGCGACTTGACGTAGATATGCGTCGGTTCCAGCAGCCGGTCGATGAGCGGACGGCCGTCCAGGTCGTCGTCGAAAGACGCGCCGCTGACCTCCAGCACCTTGCGGATCAGCGAATAGCCGTTGGAGTGCGGGCCGCTCGATGCCAGTGCAATGAGGCTGTCGCCGGGTTGCACGGACCGGCCGTCGATGAGTTTGTCCTTCTCGACGACACCGACGCAGAAACCGGCCAGGTCGTAGTCCTCGGCCTGGTACATGCCCGGCATCTCGGCCGTCTCGCCGCCGATCAGCGCCGCGCCCGCCAGTTCACAGCCGCGCGCGATGCCGGCCACCACGTCGGTGGCGGTGTCCACGTCCAGCTTGCCGGTGGCGTAGTAATCCAGGAAAAACAGCGGTTCGGCGCCCTGCACCACGATGTCGTTGGCGCACATGGCGACCAGGTCGATGCCGATGGTGCGGTGGCGGCCGCTGTCGATGGCGAGCTTCAGCTTGGTGCCGACGCCGTCGGTGCCCGACACCAGCAGCGGATGCCGGTAGCGGTCGACGGGCAGCTCGAACAGGGCGCCAAAGCCGCCCAGGCCGCTGACCACACCGGGCCGGTGGGTGGCGCGGACCAGCGGCTTGATGCGTTCGACCAGGGTGTTGCCGGCGTCGATGTCGACGCCGGCGTCACGGTAACTGATGGATGCGGATTCCGGGGGAGTGGGTTTGTGGCCTGACACGGGCGCTCCGGGTTCAAAAACGGCAATGGTATCGGTGTGGCGCGGTCCGGTAAACCCGGACAATATGCTATGGTATCCGCCGCGTTACGGAATGCCCATGAACTACAGCCTCATCAAATCACAGTTTCTGCTGCTGACCCTTGTCCTGATGCTGCCGGCGGCAGTGTCTGCCGCGCGGGTCACGGATCTGTACACGGTGGAAACCGAGGTGGAGGGCCGCGCCCCTGCACAGCGGCAGGCCGGCATGCAGGCGGCGCTGGCCGAGGTGCTGCTGCGCATGGTGGGCAGCCAGGCGCTGCTGCAGGAGCCCGCCATTCGCCAGCTGACTGACCGGGCCCAGACCTATGTGGACCAGTTCCGCTACCGCGAACAGGCGGCGGAGGAACCCGACGCGCCCGGCCGGTTGCTGCTGTGGGTGAAGTTCGACGGCGTGGCGCTGACCCGGGCGCTGCGCGAGCGTGGCCTGCCCGTGTGGGGGCAGGAACGGCCGGACATGCTGGTATGGCTGGCCATCGACGATGGCGGTCGGCGCTACCTGATGTCGGAGCAGTCGGACCAGCCGGCGGCGGAGGTCCTGCGCCGCGCGGCGCAGCGGCGCGGCCTGCCGGTGCTGCTGCCGCTGATGGATCTGGACGACCGCCGGCAGGTGCGCTTCGCCGACATCTGGGGCGGCTTCCTGGGGGCCGTGCAGCAGGCGTCGCAGCGCTACCGCCCGCAGGTCGTCCTGGTCGGTCGGCTGCACCGCGACCGCAGCGGCGGCTGGCAGGCGCGCTGGGTGCTGATGCAGGACGACGCCGGCCTGCAGAACTGGGAGCTGCGCAGCGGCACCCTGGAGGAGGCCATCGACAATGGTATCGGCGAGAGCGCCGGGCTGCTGGCCCTGCGCTACGCCGTGCAGTCCGGCGCCCCGGCCGGCAACACGCGCCGCCTGCGGGTGACGGGCGTCGATTCCCTGGCCGCCTACGCGCGGGTGCGGCGCTATCTGGGCTCATTGTCGCCCGTCGACCGCGTTGAGGTGGCGCGGGTGCAGGGCGATGAAATCGAATTCAGCGTGCGTCTCAACGGCGAGGAACGGAATCTGCTGCAGGTGATCGCGATCGGCAGAGTGCTGGAGCCGGTCGCCGGCGGGGCGCCGTGGCGGTACCGGCTGCGGCAGTGAGAACACGCGATATTCCCAACCTGTTGACGGCGGCGCGTATCCTGCTGGTGGTGCCGGTGATCTGGGCCCTGCACCTGCAGCGCTTCGACGTGGCGCTGGTGCTGTTCTTCGTGGCCGGCGTGACCGACGGCCTGGACGGCTTCCTGGCCAAACACTTCGGCTGGACCAGCCACCTCGGCGAACTGCTCGACCCCATCGCCGACAAGCTGCTGCTGGTCTCCTGCTACCTGATGCTGGCCTGGCTGGGGCTGTTGCCGGTCTGGCTGGTGGTGCTGGTGCTGCTGCGCGACCTGATTATCGTCGGTGGCGCGACCCTGTACCACTTCCGCGTGGAAAAGCTGCAGGCGTCACCGACCCATGTCAGCAAGCTCAACACCCTGCTGCAGATCCTGCTGGTGCTGCTGGTGATCACCAGCCAGGCGCTGGGCTGGGACGCGCAGGCGTTGCTGTCGGCATTGATCTACGCCGTGTCCGTGACCGTGCTGTGGAGCGGCACCGATTACGTCATTACCTGGAGTCGCCGCGCCCGCGAGGCCCGGCGCCAGTGAGCCTGGCGGTGAACAGGCAGCTCACATTGGGTATCCGGCTGCGCGATTCGGCGCGTTTCGAGAGCTTTCTGCCCGGCCCCAACAGCGAACTGCTGGCCTCGCTGCGGGCGCTGGCCGGTGGCGATGCGGAGGGCCCGCTGTATTGCTGGGGCGCCCGCGGTTGTGGCCGGACTCACCTGCTGCAGGCGGCCTGCCAGCATGCCGGTGCGCTGGACCGGACCTCTGTCTACCTGCCGCTGGCGGAGCATGCCGCGCTGGACGTGGCGGTGCTGGAAGGGCTGGAAGCCATGCAGCTGGTGTGCCTCGACGACGTGCACGCGGTAGCCGGCGAACCGGCCTGGGAGGAAGCGCTGTTCCACCTGTTCAACCGCATCCGCGAGCGGGGCGGCCGCCTGGCGGTGTCGGCCGGTGCAGCGCCCGCCGGCCTGAGGCTGCAGCTGGCCGACCTGCGTTCGCGGCTGGAGTGGGGGCTGGTGTACGCCATTGCGCCGCTCGACGATGACCAGCGTCTGGCCGCCCTGCAGCTGCGCGCCCGGCGCCGCGGCTTCGAGCTGCCGGACGACACCGGCCGCTATCTCATGCGCCGCGTGCCGCGCGACATGCCGGCACTGTTTGCTTTGCTGGACCGACTCGACGAAGCCTCGCTGGCGGCGCAGCGGCGCTTGACGGTGCCGTTCGTGAAAGCGGTGCTGGAGCGTGGGTGACGGTTGTGGTGGGGTTCGCTTCGCTCACCACCACCCTACGATAAGACCGCTGCGGCACCGTAGGGTGGTGGTGAGCGAAGCGAACCCCACCACGCGGCGCTAATCGTCGACTGCTCCACGCTCTTTCTTCCGTGCCCGGATGAACAGGGTGCCCGCCGTCATCCAGCACAGCGCAAAGGCCACTTCCAGCAAGGCCCAGACACGCGCCTGCGGTGAGCTGTAGGCCTCCACGATACCGTGGGTGAAATACAGCAGCGACAGGAACAGGCTCCAGGCTACCGTGTAGGGCCGTGCGTGCAGCAGGCCGCGCAGCGGCGCGAACAGCGGCAGCACCAGCAGCGTGATCACCAGCGCCGGCGACAGCACCTTCGGCGGAGCCAGCCAGCCATACCAGGCGACCAGCAATGCCAGGGTGCCGAAGTAGCCGGCCAGCGTCAGCGCATGGTAAAGGCGGGTTTTCGTCAAAACGGTGTCAGGCGGACAGCCTGGCGGCCGTCTGTGCCAGCCGCCGGCCCAGCGCGCGGCACAGCCGCTGCTCGGCTTCGTCCAGCGGCCGTTTGCTGTCGGTGCCCGCCAGGTGGCTGGCGCCGTACGGCGTGCCGCCGCTCCGGGTGTGCAGCAGGTCGGTTTCGCTGTAGGGAATGCCCAGCATCAGCATGCCGTGGTGCAGCAGCGGCAGCATCATGGACAGCAGGGTGGTCTCCTGGCCGCCGTGCAGGCTGGAGGTGGAGGTGAACACGGCGGCCGGCTTGCCGATCAGTTCGCCGCCCAGCCACAGGCTGCTGGTGGAGTCGATGAAGTGCTTGAGCGGCGCGGCCATGTTGCCGAAGCGGGTGGGGCTGCCCAGCGCCAGGCCGGCGCACTCGCGCAGGTCATCAAGGCCGGCATAGGGCGCACCCTGGTCGGGAATACTGTCCTCCACCGCTTCGCACACCGTGGACACTTCCGGCACGGTGCGCACACGCGCCTGCATGCCATCCACTTCTTCGATGCCGCGCGCAATATGCCGCGCCATGTCCGCAGTGGCGCCGTAGCGGCTGTAATAGAGCACCAGGATGTCGCTCACCTAGAGAATCTCCAGTACGCTTTCCGGCGGACGGCCAATGGCGGCCCGTCCGTTGGCCAGCACGATGGGGCGCTGGGTTCGATGCCCTTGTCGTGCAGCAGTTGCAGCGTCCGCCTGGACTTGCTGCAGCGCGGATTGTGGAAGATAGTGACGTCAGCCATGTCGGAACGGTTTCCCGGTCATGCGGGTGGGCGGCTATTTTCACAGAAGAGGGGGGATGGCGTCCATGTGCAGGCGGCCAACGGTTTCTTGACGCTTCATGGCCGGCGGTGCTAGCTTTTACCGCCAGTCGATCCGGATCGCTCCGCATGTCGCAACCATAACTCTCCACCAGTTTCAGGATTCCCGTGTACCAACCGATTCGTATGCTGTTGTTATCCCTGCCGTTGCTGACCGGCGCCTGTGGACATGCGCCGGTGCAGGAGATGAGCGATGCCCGGCAGGCCATGGAGGCGGCGCGCGCCGCAGGCGCCGAGCAGAGTGCCGAGGCCACCTACGAACGGGCACGGGCGCTGTTGGAAGAAGCCCAGCAGATGCTGAACGATCGTCGTTTCCGGGACGCCAGGCGTGCTGCCAGGGCTGCGCGCGAGGCGGCCCTCGAGGCGCGTGAACTGGCGCTGCAGGCGAGTGACAAGTAGCCGCCGGCGGCTGCCACGGAATTTTTTGCGCCCACCTGCGTCTTCGATTCTGATACCTCGGTCTTTACTGGGCCGCGGCCTGCTTGACACCCGGTCAGAGCCGGTGTTAGGTTCAGCCAGCATAAAGGAAGTGGCAAAGAAAAGTCGCACCAGATCAACCACTAGCGGAGCAACGTAAATGAAAACATTCCTTCCGGGCAAGCAACTGATTACCATGGTTCTCGCTTTGGGCGTGGCGGTAGGCTGTGCCACAACTCCGCAGGAACCGGCGAAGCCTGCTGCTGCAACAAAGAACGATGAAGTCAGCCAGGCCATCGATGCCGCCAAAGCAGCCGTCGCCACGGCCAAGTCACTGGACTGGATCTGGCGTGATACCGAGAAATTCCTCAAGCAGGCTGAAGCGGCCGCTGCCAAGGGCGAGAACGACAAGGCGCTGAAGCTGGCCAAGAAAGCCAAGAGCCAGGCCGAACTGGCGGTCAACCAGTACTACCTCGAAAAAGCCAAGGCGCTGATGGCGGAGGCCAGGAGTGCCAGCGGCCTCACGGCTGATCAGCAGTCCGCGCTGGAAACAGCGGCGGCGGCGCTCGGCAATGCCGAGGGACGCAAGGCCTATGATTTGCTGAGCCCGCTGGTTGCTGAACTGCGCGCGGCCACCATCCAGTACGAAGTGGTACGCGGCGACAGCCTGTGGGCCATTTCCGGCAAGCCGGAAACCTACAACAACCCCTACCAGTGGCCGCTGATCTACAAGGCCAACCGCGACAAGATCCGCGACGCCGACCTGATCTACCCGGGTCAGGTGTTCAGCGTCGACCGCAACCCGTCGGCCGCCGAAGTGGCGGCTGCCGTCGAGCATGCCAAGACCCGCGGCGCCTGGTCGATCGGTGTGGTGGAGCAGAGCGACCGCGACTATCTCGGTGGGTCCCTGCAGCT
>Ga0256830_1003079_pt1 | contig 10593 bp, 4 predicted proteins | sample 128326metaG_FD_190537 | JGI IMG/M metagenome (GOLD analysis project Ga0256830, IMG submission 190537) | Hydrothermal vent microbial communities from Lau Basin, Pacific Ocean - 128-326 | ecosystem: Environmental > Aquatic > Marine > Hydrothermal vents | place: Pacific Ocean: Lau Basin | collected...
GGTCGAGAAACGATTGTACGAAGGGGAAAGAAAGAACATTACGGCTAGAATCTCGACGCATGGGATCGGTTTGACGTACGCACTCAAACGGCGGCTGTCACTGGTCGGCGTTCTGAAGAATTTCATCCTGGCTCAACTTGATCAACATCCCTTCATCCCGAAGCGGGAATTCGAATTCCTTGCCGAGGGTCTTTCCGGAACAGCCACGGGCATCCGTGACATCGCGCTGGCGCCTGGTGGAACCATACAATACGTTTTTCCGCGCGAAACCAACAAGGCAGTTCTCGGCTACGTTCCTTCAAGAGATCCCAGACCGTATATCCGGGAAGATGTCCGTCGCGCAATCGAGACTCGTGATATTGTCGTGAGTTTACCCAACAAACTCGTTCAAGGGGGTAGTGGAATTATCGCGCGCCAGGCAGTATTTGTCAACGACATGTACTGGGGACTGGCAAACGTCGTCGTCGACATCGACTCGCTGCTTCAAGAGGCGAATCTCCTGCCAAAGCCACAAGGGATCAATGTAGCATTACAGGATCAAAAAGGCTCTGTTTTTTTTGGCGATTCATCGGTTTTTACCCTGCAACCTGTTACGTATTCCATCTCTCTTCCGGAAGGCACGTGGAAACTGGCGGCAATACCTGCTTTGGGATGGACCGCAAGTTACAGCGAACAGCTGTTGGTGGTCCGCTCCCTGAGTTTGCTCGTTGCTTTTCTTCTCTCACTGGTTGTATTCCTGATCGTAAATCGTCAGGTGCGCCTTGCCGAACGCGTTCAGCAGCGAACGCGCGACTTACACGAAAGCGAAATGCGATACCGCGCAATCATCGATTCGGAGCCGGAGTGCGTCAAGCTGCTGGACGACGAATGCCGCCTCATCTCGATGAACAAAGCCGGCCTGGCGATGCTTGAAGCGGATTCCGAAGACCAGGTGCGGGGAAAATCGGTTCTGCCGTTTATCGCGCCCGAGCATCGCGAGGCGTTCTACGCCTTCAACAGGCAGGTTTTCGAAGGCACCGAGGGGAGCCTTGAATTCTCTTTGACAGGTCTCAAAGGTACCCGGCGGTGGATGGACAGCCGTGCCGTGCCTTTGCGCGATCTTTCCGGCAACGTCACTGCTGTGCTGGCCATAACACGCGACGTGACGGAAAAGAAAAAAGCAAATGAAAAAATGCGTGCCACGCTCGAGGAAACACGGAGACACCGGCAAAACCTGGAGGCATTGCTCGAAGCCGCCCGGGCCGTACTTGCCGACACCGAACTCCTTCACCTCGCAAAACAAATATTTACCTTATGCAAAAAAAGCGTCGGTGCAACAGCAGGTTGCGTTTCGTTGGTGAATGACGATGGAGAACATGACGGCTTACTTTTTCTTGACACCGGCGATAAAGATTGCAATATGCCTCCTGATCTCTCGATGCCAATCAAGGGGTTTGCCTTGCATGTTTATCAACGCGGCAAAGCCATCTTCGAGAACGATTACCAACATTCACGATGGGACAAGCCGTTACCTGACGAGCACGTCAGCCTGGACAACGTTCTCTTCGCTCCCCTCCAGTATCATGGTAATATCGTTGGACTCCTGGGCCTTGCCAATAAAACAGGCGGATTCAACGAAGCGGACCTTCGCCTCGCGGAAGCGTTCGGGGAAATGTTTTCCATCGCCCTTCTCAACAAGCGAAACCTGGAAGCCCTGGAGCAGAGCGAGTCGCGGTACCGGTCGGTCGTTGAAAGTGCGAACGACGCGTTTATAACCGCGAACGAAGAAGGAATCATCATGGATTGGAACCGGGCAGCCGAAAAAATCTTCGGGCACTCCCGGGAGGAGGCAGTACATCTTTCCATACTGGAGTTGATGCCGGAACGATTTCGCCAACGACATTCAGAGGGTATGGAGCGTCTTCGCTCCACCGGCATATCCAGTATCATCGGCACGACCGTCGAGATGACAGGATTGCGAAAAGACGGAAAAGAGTTTCCCCTTGAGTTATCCCTTTCCTCCTGGAAGGGCAAAGATGGAAAAACATTCTTTTCAGCGTCGATACACGATATAACCGAACGAAAACAAGCCGAGACAGCGTTGCGGGAAAGCGAGGAACGCTACAGGCGCCTCGTAGAACATTCGCCGGACGCTATCGCGGTCCACAGCGAGGGAAAAATTGTTTTCGTTAATTCCGCTGCAGTCAAGCTCATAGGGGCGAACAGCGCAAGTGATATTATCGGAACGCCGATAGTAAACGTCCTCCACCCGGAGCACAGGGAACTTGTCATCCAGCGCATCCAGCATGCCATGAAAACGAATTCCCTCCTGCCCCCGCTCGAGGAAAAGTTCCTGCGGTTGGACGGCCAGGTTATCGACGTCGAGGTTGCATCGATGCCTATTACATTCCTGGGCAAACCCGCCATGCAAGCGATTGTGCGCGACATTTCAAAACGAAAACGAGCGGAACAGGCGCTGAAAGAAAGTGAAGAACGATACCGCTTCCTTTCCAGGGCAACGTCGGAGGGAATTATCGTGCATCAGGGAGGGGAAATTATCGACGTCAATTCAAAAGCGTCAGAATTGTTCGGCTATACAAGGGAAGAGCTCCAGTCGATGAACGTCCTGGAATTGACTGCTCCCGAATCCCGTGAAGACGCGCTCCGTCGCCTTGAACAGCGAACGGAATATCGAACGGAAGTGGAATGCATACGAAAAGACGGCTCGCAATTTACTGCGGAAATCATTCCCCGAAACCAGACCTATTATGGCAAGCCTGTGCGTGTCGTCCTGGTTCACGACATCACGGAAAGGAAAAAGACGGAAGAGGCCTTACAGGAAAGCGAGAGGAAGTATCGTGCCCTGTTCCGTTTTTCCAACGACGGGATATTCCTGCACGATCTGGATGGAGTTATCCTGGATGTCAACGAGCGCGCATTGCAGATGACCGGGTACACTCGAACAGAGTTGCTGTCCATGAATGTAAAGGATATTCATCCACCCTCAGTGGCAGATATTTCACGAAAAGCATTTGAGACCATTCAGCGCACGGGCCAGGTCCGGTTTGAAATTGCATTTCGAAAAAAGAATGGCAGCGTTTTCCCCGTCGAAATTTCCTCCAACATTCTGGAAATCCATGGACGCACTGTTGTACAGGGGATGGTACGCGATATCACGGCGGCCAAGCACGCTGAACGCGCTTTACGCGAAAGCGAACAGCGGTACCGTATCCTGTCAGAGGCTTCACCCGATGCCATCTACATCATCAATCGCAACGATACAATTGAATACATGAACACACATGCCGCCCGCCTCCTGCATTCGACGCCGGAAGAGCTGATTGGCAAAGCGCGATCTTCCCTGTTTCCACCGGCTGTATCAGAGCGGCAGAAACGGGATATCGATCAGGTGTTCCGGACAGGCAACGGGCGCCTCGTCGAACATGTCAACAAGTTCGATAACGATTACGAGGTGTGGCATAGCACATACCTGGTCCCGCTGAAAGACGGGCACGGAGAAATACGCGCCGTTCTCGGGGTGTCCCGCGACATTACCGCCATGAAGCAGGCGGAAAAGGCCTTGCGCGAGAGCGAGGAACGTTTCCGGACGGCTTTCCATACCAGCCCGGATTCCATAAACATCAACAGGCTTGAAGACGGGCTCTACGTTGATATCAACGAAGGGTTCACCGAAATTACAGGGTACACGCGCCAGGACGTAATTGGAAAAACCTCGCTGGAAATCAACATCTGGAATAATATCGAGGACAGGAAACGATTGGTCGCGGGATTGAAGGAGAAAGGATTCGTAAACAACCTCGAAGCCGAGTTCCGTATGAAGGATGGACGTATCGTCACCGGTCTCATGTCCGCGAGAGTCATCATGCTGGACAACGTCCCACATACTCTCTCAATTACCAGGAATATCGAGGAACTCAAGCAGGCTCAACGGGCCCTCGAGGAAAGCGAAAAGCGGTACAGGGAGTTTTTCCGGGATGACCTGACCGGCGACTATATCAGCGCCGTGGATGGACGCTTGTTGGATTGCAACCCCGCGTTTCTGCGCATCTTTAGTTTCAAATCTCGCGGAGACGCGCTCCGTACAAATGTGCACAGTCTTTACCGAGACGATAGCGACCGGGAACGTCTGCTAAAAGATGTAAAAGAAAAAGGCAAGGTTACTCGGCGGGAACTGCCCATGAAGACTGTCCAGGGGAACAACATCGTTGTCGAAGCCAACATGGTCGGGGAATTCGATTCCAACGGCGAACTCGTGCTTCTGAAAGGCTACCTCGTCGATATCACACGACGGCGCCGCGCGGAAGAACAGCTCAAACACTACAACGAAGAACTCCGCCGGCTCTCCGCGCATCTGCACAGAATTCGGGAAAAGGAGCGCGGCGCTGTCGCCCGCGACATTCACGACGAACTGGGACAGGCGCTGACAGCGATCAAGATCGACCTTGCCTGGATGCGTAAACGTACCCGAAGCCGCGTTCTTCATGATAAAATCGAAACGTTAGTTCATATAGTGGACCAGACACTCCAGTCAATGCGCCGTATCGTTACCGCGCTTCGTCCCGGTATCCTGGACGACCTCGGGCTGGAAGCGGCTCTGGAATGGCAAGCAGGAGAGTTTACAAGACGGACAGGTATCACGTGCGATCTCCAAATAAAAGCGAGGACTTCAACTTTATCAGGCGAACACGCCACCACGTTGTTCAGGGTATTCCAGGAAGCGCTTACGAACACCGCGCGCCACGCCGGAGCCTCTGTCGTCACCGTTGGACTAAAGCGATCCGGATCGAACCTTATCATGAACATCCATGATAACGGAAAGGGAATTGATAAAAAACAAATGAACGAATCAGGACGATTCGGTATTATAGGCATGCAGGAACGGGTGCGTTCGCTCGGCGGGACGTTTTCCATCAAGGGACAAAAAGGGAAGGGAACAACTCTCACTATTTCACTTCCCCTGGCAAGCACAGAGTAGAACGCGAACAGCGTGTAACGAAAAAAGATGGCAATGCTACTTTAACGGACAGGAGTCGGGCAATGGCGACACTCACACTTTCTCTCTTGATCGCGGACGATCACCCTGTTGTGCGACAAGGATTGAAGCGTATCCTGAATGAAACCCCCGGCCTTTCGGTAACCGCCGAGGCTTCCAACGGAGCGGAAGCGTTGGACGCGGTTAAGAAACAGGCCTTCGATGCCGTGCTGTTGGACATATCGATGCCGGGAATGAGCGGATTGGATGTGTTGAAACAAATACGACTCCTGAAACCAGACCTTCCCGTGCTTGTTCTCAGTGTTCATCCGGAAAGCCAATACGCCCTTCGCGTATTGAAAGCGGGAGCCTCCGGCTACATCTCCAAGGATGAAGACCCGGACAAGCTCATCGAGGCTGTGCGCCTTGTCATTCAAGGGAAAAAATACATCAGTCCATGGATGGCAGATAAACTCGCCGATGATGTCGTGAAACGCAGAGAAGGTGAAGTTCATGAACTCCTGTCTGACAGGGAACTAACCGTCCTGTGTATGATCGCAACAGGAAAAACAGTGAGTGCAATAGCAGAGGAATTGAATCTCAGCGTCAAGACCATCAGCACGTACCGCTCCCGCCTGCTAAAAAAAATGGGGATGGCGACAAATGCCGAACTCACGCACTACGCAATTGTCAATCATCTCGTTGACTAATTCGTTTACCTTTCTTCAACATTCCTATTTCAGATTCACAAACCAACCATTCCACAGCCCCTCATCTTCTCAATTTTCATAGCGGATGACACAATCACGTCCAAAGTCACCGATTGCTTCGGGCTTCGCCCTCGCAATGACTGGTTTTTAGAAATTCCCATACCTAATATCAGTTCACCGTCTTCAAAGCATGTAGGACATTTTCTGACACGATAATCAGGTTTTGTCTGATTGTCCAGGGGAGCGTCCTGGCGTAAGTTCCATACGAATAATTCTTCCAACCATTGGGCCAAGAAGGATGAAAATATTTATCGTTGACGATTCAATTCTCATCCGGGAGCGTTTATCAGGAGTTATTCATGAACTTCCTTTTGCCGAAATCGTGGGACATGCAGGGGATATGCAACAGGCGCTCGAAGGAATCGAGCGATTGCGTCCGGACGTCGTTCTCCTCGACATCCGGTTGCCCGGCGGTAGCGGACTGGACATCCTCCAGACGATTCGAGCCTCGTACCCGGGGATGAAAGTCGTCATTCTGACAAATTATTCGTTTCCCCAGTACCGTGAACGAGCCGTCGAACTCGGTGCCGATGCATTTCTTGAGAAAGCCCTGGAATTTGAAAAAATCATGGGGGTGCTTGAAAAATTGAATTCCCTGTCACACCGCTCTCCCACAAACGGTCCCACTTAAAAGTAATGTGGCTGAAAATATGGCTTGTCAATACATTCCGGAACCTCTTTTCACGCATTCTATGGCTCCGGGAAACAGAAGGTGAAGAAAGACGTCGCACGGAATCCAGCGCCTTCATCGAATACAGTAATGACCCGGTATTCAGCGTTGCTCCGGACGGCGTCTTTCAACACCTGAACAACAGCGCGGCACGCTTGTTCGGGGTTTCCGCCGAAGATTATCAAGGAAAAACCGTCCATGATTTGTTCCCCCCGGATGCTGCAAAACAATATATGCAAATGATACATCGGGTTTACACAACCGGCGATCCCTTGAAGAAACGAGCGCAGGTATTAATTCAAAGCGCAAAACAATGGTTTGAAAATGTAATGATTCCCCTGAAGGACTCTCACGGAAATGTCGTACGAATTGTATGGAGTGCAAAAGATATAACAGACAACGTGCGAATCAACGAACAATTGAACAACGAAAGAAATAAATTCGAAAAAGCCTTCTCACATGCTGCTATTGGCAAAGGTCTGGCTACGCCGAACGGTCGCATCATCACCGTGAACCAGGCGCTGTGTTCAATCCTGGGGTATTCACAGAACGAGCTTCAAGGTATGTCGTGGCGAGAGCTTGCCCATCCTGATTACCAGGAAAAACTACTGGCAAACTTCACGAAGATCCTCAATGGAGAACATGCTTCATTCTTTGATGAAATCCGGCTCGTTCACAAGGACGGAACCGACGTTTGGGTGGATCTCAACCTCGTGCTCATTCGCGACGGCGATGATCGCCCCCTGTGTTTCGTTGGTGACATTGTCGACAGAACAAAACAGAAAAAGGCACTAGAGTGGAACTCGCACCTAAACAGTGTCTTGCAAGCTATTCGTTCGATAAACAAGCTCATCACCCAGGAAAAAGACCTCCATCAACTTCTTCGCGAAGCATGCAAAGCGCTCGTACGCAATCATGGCTATTCCAGCGCCTGGATTGGCTTGCTGAATTACGACGGGACGATGGACGTCGCCTACGAGTCGGGTCTTGGGCCAATCTTTACACCCTTGAAACAACAGTTGGCCGTTGGAGAATTAAACGAGTGCGCCAGGAGAGCTCTGGCTCAATCCGGCGTCATCTGTATAGAAAACCCGGAATCGGAATGTTTCGATTGTCCCATGTTGGGAAAGGAATCAAATCGCCGATCATTAGCAACGCGACTTACACATAATGGTCGTACGTATGGCATCATCTCAGTATCAATACCAGCCGAATTTGCGCCCCTCGTCCCAGAGCATGAATTGCTGACAGAGGTCGCCAATGACCTGGCCTTCGCCCTCGATCACATCGAACTCGAACAAAAACGCCGGGAAATGGAACGACAGCTCAAGGAGCGCGAGGAAATATTCAGGAGTATCAGCACCGCCGCCCAGGACGCCATCATCATGATGGATCACAAGGGAAGGATCAGCTTTTGGAACGAAGCCGCACGCAAAATATTCGGCTATTCCGCTTCCGAAGTTATCGGGAAGGATCTACATGCGCTTCTCGTTCCCGAAGATCTTCGGCAATCCTTTCTTTCCTCGTTTCCCCGCTTCCTGGAAACAGGCGAAGGAAATTTTATCGGCTCCATCGTTGAATGTGAATCAATAACGAAAGATGGCTCGCGCATCGTTGTGGAATTGTCTCTGTCCTCCATGCAGTTGTTCAATCAGTGGCACGCCGTTGGGATTATTCGCGATATAACGGACCGCCGCCGGAAAGAAAAAGAACTACGGGAGGCAAAAGAGCATGCGGAACGATCAGAACAATTCAAAGATGCATTTATCGCCAATATTTCCCACGAGATCCGGACGCCTCTCAACGTTATCCTTGGCTACACCGGCGTGATCGCAGATGTTTTTCCTGAAAATTTCTCGGACGAAGTCCGACCATTTCTGGAAAACATCGAAAACGCGGGAATGCGTCTCATGCGCACAGTTGATTCCATCGTAAATATCTCCCGCATGCAAGTCGGAGATATTCCTTTCAAAGTATCACTTGTTGATGTCAACGTCCTGTTGGAAGAAATCATTGAAAAGATGCGGGATCTCGCTCAACAAAAACAGCTTGATCTCCTTTTTAGAACTACTGTTGATTACGCTACCATCGATGGCGATGCGTTTCTCCTTTCCCTCGTATTTGATAACGTTATCGACAACGCTATCAAGTACACAAACAAAGGCTCAGTAATAGTTCACCTCTTTAAAAACCAGAACAACGCTCTCGTTATTGAAGTCTCGGACACCGGCATTGGAATTTCAGAGGATTACTTGCCCGTAATATTCGAACCGTACACACAGGAGGAAATCGGTTACAGCCGAACGTACGAAGGAATCGGACTCGGCCTTTCGTTGACACAAAAGGTGATCGAGCTTCATCGAGGAACCATTACCGTGCAGAGCAGGAAAGATAAAGGCACAACGTTTACCATTACATTTCCTGCCGACATTGTGCATCAACTGAATGCACACAAAATCGAAACCGCGTCAAACCGCTAACCGGCCGTTGAGGCTACCTGATATTCCTTTTCGTTGTTTCTTTCAACTCGAAGAGGATGCTTGTGTCTGCGAGCGACGCTTTAACGTTTGCAGAAGCACTTTTCCCGGTCCCGTCAACTTGGTCATAAACAAACCCTCGCCACCGAACAACAGTTTCCGGCATCCGCCAACCCCTTTGATATCGTAATCCACGCCTTCGGCGAACGCTGCGAGATGGCCGGTGCTCACCAGGATCGTTTCCCGTGCTTCGAGGATCTTCTCCTCAAAATCCCCGCTGGCATGGATGAGCACGAATCCCTGCCCCGAGACTTTTTGCAACAGCAGCCCCGAGCCGCCGAAGAACGCGGCGCCTGCCTTCCGGGCGATAGTCACGTCGATATCGATTTGCTCTCCCCATGCGGCCAGAAACGAGCCCCGTGTGGTGATGACCGGCCCGTCCGCGAGATCCCATACCATGATATGACCGGGCGCATTGGTGGCAAGCAGGACGACCTGTTCCGGTTTCTGCGCTGTGATCCGGGTCAGGGCTATACCTTCTCCAGCAAACGACCGCTTGACCGCGCCGGACAAACCACCGGGAACCTTCAGCTCCCAATTCACACCATCCGTGTATGTCATGATCGCTCCACGGCTGGACCATACCGTTACCCCCGGTCCGAATTCGAGGCGTGCAAACTGGGCTATCTCTCCGGAAATCGTGTACTTCATTGCGCGTCTCCCTGTTGATAGAAAAGCGTGTGAGTAAAAGGTAAGAAGATATTCCACGGCGGCAAATTCGGGGCCGGGGCGAATGCCATCCAGCCGTCTCGCGATATTACCGAACCTCTGTTAGGCGAAAGACGGCAGGAAACGTATTTTCAACCAGAAGGATTGCATGGAATAATGACGGACAAGACACAAAGCAAACCACACGTTGTCGAAATTACCGCGCTTCTCTTCTGGTGTTTCCTGATTTTCTTCCGGCTCGGCATCGGCGAACTCCAGTCGTGGGACGAAGGACTGTACGCGGTGCGCGCCCGCGCCTGCCTCGAGTTCAATACATGGCTCGATCAAACGGATTACGCGGCCGGAGAGTTGTACTCGTCATCTCATCCGCCGCTCGGCGTGTGGTTGACCGCCGCTTCGTTTGCCGCCTTCGGCATCAACGAATGGAGCGCCCGCCTGCCTGCGGCCCTGGCGGGAGCCCTTCTTATCATCACGCTCCATTTCTTCCTTCGGAAACGCTTTTCGATGACCGCCGCCCTTATGGGGAGCGGTTCGCTCGCACTCGCCTTTCACTTCCTCTGGTACAGCCGGCACGGCCAGCTCGATTCATTGCAGCTGCTTTTCACGGGGCTGGGGTTCTTCTTCTTCATTCGCCTTCTTGAACACAGGCGTTCTTCCGACGTCCTATGGTGCGGCGTGTTTCTTGGATTATCACTCTTGTCAAAATTTCTCGTTTCCGGTCTGGCCATCGCGGCCTGGTTGCCCGCCCTGTGGATTGCCGAAAACCGTTGGGCGAGAAAAGCGTTTCCTGTTTCCCTCTTGATTGCGTTTGCTGTTTCCGCCCCGTGGTACATCTTCATGGCTGTTTCCCATCCCGGATTCCTGTCGCACCTCGTGGGCGCGGTGCAGGCAATTACCCTGACGGGATACACGGCGCTTCCCTCCCGGGCATGGTGGTATTACTTCAACCAGGTTCTGATCGCTCTCCCCTTGCTG
>Ga0256830_1003080_pt1 | contig 10592 bp, 8 predicted proteins | sample 128326metaG_FD_190537 | JGI IMG/M metagenome (GOLD analysis project Ga0256830, IMG submission 190537) | Hydrothermal vent microbial communities from Lau Basin, Pacific Ocean - 128-326 | ecosystem: Environmental > Aquatic > Marine > Hydrothermal vents | place: Pacific Ocean: Lau Basin | collected...
AATCCCACACCAGTATTTTTGTTGGCCTGTCCGGAGTGGGTAAATCCTCCCTGATCAATCACCTGATACCCGAACTTGATATCCGGGTGGGCGAATTATCCGCCGCCAGTGGGGAAGGCAGGCATACCACCACCAGCTCAACCCTCTACAGGCTTCCTGCCGGCGGCAGGCTGATCGACTCGCCCGGGGTCAGGGATTTCGGCCTGTGGAATACTTCCGCGGAAGAAATACTCCATGGCTTTATCGAGTTACGGGAATATATCGGCCACTGCAAGTTCTCAAACTGCAGCCACCAGCACGAGCCGGATTGCGCCATTCAGCAGGCCCTGAGCGAGCAGAAAATCAGCCCGCAGCGCTTTAACAGCTACCAGAAAATGATGCGGGAATACGTGGAAAAATAACCCGTATCAATAGGCGTTTTTATTAAAGAATCCCTTGAATATGGTGAGAAAAATAATCTTCAAATCGAACCACACCGACCAGTTTTCAATATAAAACAGATCGAACTCGACCCGTTTTTTCATCTTGTCCAGAGTATCGGTTTCACCCCGTAAACCATTCACCTGCGCCCAGCCGGTAATACCCGGTTTCACCATATGCCGGAGCATATACTGATCCACCTGATCCTTATACAGCTCATTATGCTCCACCGCATGGGGGCGAGGCCCAACAATGGACATACGCCCCTGCAACACATTATAAAACTGCGGCAACTCATCCAGGCTGGTGGCCCGAAGAAAAGCCCCAAAGGGCGTCACCCGCTCATCCCCCTTACGGGCCTGAGTAAGCTTGCCCTTCTCTTCGGAATGCAGTTTCATGGTGCGAAATTTATACACCTTGATAATCCGGCCATCCCAGCCATGGCGCTTTTGCTTGAATATGACAGGGCCACGGGAAGTCAACTTGATACCCAGGGCGATAAGCAGCATGAGTGGCGCCACAAGCACAAGAATCAATAGCGCAAGCAAGCGATCTTCCAGTGCCTTGATCAACTGATTACTTCCCCCCATGGGCGTATCGGAGAGATTAACCGCGGGCAGGCCCACAATTTCGGTCATTGAATGATTGAGCAGTGAAAAACCGAATATATCAGGAATCAGCTTGATATTGACGGTATGATGGCGCAGCGCGTACAGCAGATCCTTGACCCGCTGCTCCGCCCGCAATGGCAGGGCAATCCAGACTTCATCGATATGCTGCCGGGCCACATAGGGCTCCACGTCATCCAGGGTACCGATAATCTCATGACCACTCAACTGGGATGACTGCTTCTGGTCGTCAAACACCGCCTCGATTTTAAACCCCGCCCAGGGAGACGCAGACACCTGCTCAATCAAACGCTGCCCCAGGTCCCCGGCACCCACGATCAGCACACGACGAAAATTCCGCCCCCGCTTGCGCTGATATTGAAGAAAAGCGTAAATACACAACCGGAAAGACAGTAAAAAAACCAGTCCCAGGAGCATCCACCAGCCCAGCCAGAGGCGCGAATATTCGGCCGAGATTTTCAGACTAAAAAGAATGATTATCATTAACAATGCCACACTGAACCAGGCAAAAATAATCGCTCGCGCCTGCTTGGCAAGGCTCTGACCCCGCCAGGATGAGTACAGACTAAATACCGGAAAGATCGCCACAACACTTAATACGGCAAATAGAATCAGGAAACGGTAGTCCTGCGGTAGATGGAGGTTATCGAAGGAAAAGCGAATACCATAGGCAATGACAGCCGCCACAATCACCACTATGGGATCGGCCAGCCTTGAAAACAGGTTTATAAAACCGGAATAGCTTTTAAATATGGATTTGCCGAACATATTGGAGGTAATATTATTATCCTGATATTTTTATTAAAATTATAGTCCCTAAGCCATCACATTTCTGTAATATATAGCAGTGACTATGCCAATAATCAACAAATATAGAAAATTAAGACAAGAGAGTTAACACAAATAGCTAAATATTTTCACTTTCAATTTCCCTGATTAAATTTAGCCGTTCTTCTTCAGGCATGGAGTGATTTCTGATTTCAGACTCGACAGTCGAGTTTAATGAATCCTTATCGCCTCCTCTCAAGTCACCCTGTAGTGGGTCCTGCCCTACTGGACAAACAGGAAAGGTATCTGTACAAATAGGCCTGCCAAGCACCGATTTGATCTTGTTCTTGACAACCCACTTCAATGGATGCTTGATATATTTTTTCATAACCGGAGCAGCAGTACCCACCATCCAGCAATTTTTCGGGCAGGTTCTTACCTTATTTCGGACTTCCTGAGCCTGCTCTCCAAACCATAAATCTTCAAACGAATCACATTCTCTGATATTACCCATTGACTCTTTCCAGTAACGCTCTTCAAGTCCATTGCATGGATAAACATCACCATTGGGTTCAATAAAGAAGTTGGCTGACCCTGCCTCACAGGGCAACATCCGGGGATTCTGCCGAATATAATTAATCAACCCCAGGTTAAAAAATGCTCTAAACCAGGATTTAGGTTTATTTTCTTTCATCAATCTTTCTATTAATTCAGAGAAATTAGCCGTCACTTCATCTTTATTGGTAACCACATTATCATCTCTATGGAAGTAGAAAGAATTATGGAAAGAAGCCGTAGCAAACTCCATACCCAATGACTTCGACAACTCATATAAAGGGAGTAAATCATGAGAGTTTTTATTGGATACGGTCTGGCCAAAACCAATATCTTTTACTCCCATCTCCTTGAGTGACAATAAGGTACGAAGTCCTCTGTCAAAGCCCCCTTGACGACCACGTAAGTCATCATTCATTATAGGCAACCCTTCTATACTTACTCGAATACCAATATCAGGAAAGCGCTCGGCCAACTGTATAATCTGCTTTGTATGCCAGCCAGAAGTTGAAATAACAATCCTGTCAGCTTTTGTGTACATGACCTCAATAATATCTTCCAGATCACGTCTAACGAAGGGCTCACCACCTGTAATATTGGCAAACTTGAATTGAGGCAGAATTTCCAGATCTTTGGCGGTGATTTCCTCACTTTTACGAGTTGGGTTTTCCCAGATATTACACATTTTACAACGCATCTGGCAACGGTAGGTTGTAATAATGGAAACATCAGTCGGCATTAGCGATTTATCGTGCATATGAGGCTCTTTAATGACAGCTATTTAAGGATATACTTATATACATCATTGGTTTGTTTAGCAATTATATCCCAGTTAAATCGATTGGTAAGCAGATTATTTATATGCTTATAGTCAGATTCACTCATATTATACCCCGAAAGGCGCACTAAAGAGCCTGCTAGCCCCTTAATATCTCCACATTTAAAATAGAACTGTTCGGATAAACCAACTTCTTTATTGGCATCAATATCCGAAGCCAGTACATTGACGCCATAGCTAAGCGCTTCAAGCAGTGTAATGGGTAGGCCTTCATGGTAGGAAGGAAGAACATATAACAAGGCATGAGAAAAAAATTCAGCTAATTCATTTCCAGTAATATACCCAGTTAATATTATATTGCTATTCTCGGACGCCCTGTCTTTTAATGAGCGACTGTACTGGTCTTCATGATCAGCATCTCCGGCAATAACCAGTTTACAATCCAGCCCACTCAACTTATATGCTTCAATCAGATCATGCAAACCTTTTTCAGGTACAAACCGAGCTGCGGTGAAGATATACGACTTATCAGTGAGATCATATTTACCAAGATATTCATGGCTCAAAACAGCATGCTTATCAACGCCGTTATAGATAAGAAAGGTCTTCATCGGATTATATGATTGAACAATATTCTGAATTTTTCTAGATATTACAATCACAGAGTCCGCGTAACTTGAGCCAAGCTTTTCACCTAACTTTAATAACCTTTTTGCCCATTTTCCCCATTTACCACGATCATAGTCAGGGCCATGATTAGTGACAACTACTTTAAATCCAAGTAATTTTGCAAATGGAACCAATAACGATGGACCAATAGCATGGAAATGTATCAAATCAGGCTTAATCTTTAGCGCATAAAGGACAGCAAGAAATGTATGAACTATAGCTTCCAGTGATTTCTTTTTGGGTGAATAGAGATCAACTAGTTGAATACCTTTATATTCTTTAAGGTTATCGCGGACATACGAACTACGACGGATAATAATAACCTCAGTCCCTAACGCAACAAGTCTAGTGTATAACTCCTGGCAATGTGTTTCTACACCTCCTGGGATATCTGGTATGCCTCTTGTGCCTGTAACAAGGATTTTCAAAATAATCACTTACCTGATAAGGTATTATAAATTGATATTAAAGCATTATAGTGACTATCATAATTAAAACTTTTTTTAATTTTATTCTTGCCAGAAACCCCCATTTCTCTTGCATTATCAGGATTATTCCAGATAGAAAGAATAACTTCAGAAAGGAGTTCTGAATTAGCTGGCTCATAAATATATCCATCAACACCCTGATCAATCAACTCAGGGATACCACCAATATCTGATCCTATCACAGGCTTTGAAGAAGCAAATGATTCTAAAATGGTCATGGGACAATTTTCATACCATTCAGAAGGAACAACTACACAGGTACAAGCAGAAACAATTCTCTTAAGTTCATCACCAGTTTTATACCCATGAAAAGTCACATTAGATAGTTTATTTTTAATAGCAAACGACCTGATCTCATCATCAAGAGGGCCTGATCCAACTATAGAAAAATTAACATCAGGTAATAATGAAGCAGCTTGAATCAGGGTTTTTAGACCTTTTTCTTCTGATAGTCTGCCAAAATAAAGAATATATCTATCATCCGTTACAGGGAAATTATATTGTGAAGTATCTATATAATTTGGAAGATAGATAATATTATCTTCAGGGAAGCCAAAATCGATCATTTTATCTCTATAGAATTTACTGACAGCAATATATTTATCGACATTCTGATAGTATCCCATGAAATAATGAAAATAAAGTTCAATAGTATTTATCATACTCCCCAATGCAGAACCTTTAGTACATCGATTCTTAAAACAATTATAGAATTTTTTAGCCTTACATTCTTCACATATATGGCCATTAGTATACATTTTATAATTTGGACAAATTGGTTTCAAATCGTGAAGGGTTAAAATAATAGGAATATTTCTATCCCTCAATGGCCCAAAAACGGAAGGTGAAATTTGATGCTGAAAAATATGAAAATGAGCAATATCAATATTATAATCTTGAAGCAAAGATGCCATTTTATTTCGTGCTTCAATGGAATAGATTATCTTAAATGCAGAGGATATTTTATTTATAATACCCGGCTTTGAATAATCCACTTCAGAGACAAAGTAGCTTGAATATTGAGAGTCCTCATTATTTGGATATTTCATTGAAAAAGGAATTACATTATGACCAGAATTTTCTAACATGCCCTTTTCATTAAAAAAGACGGACTCACTCCCCCCTTTTAACCAGAAGAATTTGTTAGCAAGTAGAACATTCATGATTTAATTGCGCAAATTACCACATGAAGGTTTTGCATTTCATTAATATCAGATCTAAATTTTTTATATAAATGGGGTTTTACTGATGAAACATAATTATCATCAAGAATAGTTTTAGGATAACATTTTACATTTTCCCAGCCGTATTTCTTTAAATAATCCATATATTCATATGGCCGAACCCTGTTTGGAATTCCACTATACTTGAGCAGTGAATACAAAGTATCATTTAATCGATATATATTTAATGGATCACAATCTCTAAGCCATCGTGTATGTGTTGACAAGTCTACTTCAGTTACTAATATACAACCTGAAGGAACAGCATCTGAAAGCCCCCGCATTACTGACTCAATGTCTGTAAAATGCTCGAAAGCTGCATTACTTAGAACAAAATCTATATGATTATTACGCATAACAGATAGATCAAACAGTTCATCACATATGAATTTTAGAGAGGATACTTTTTTTTGTTTAAATTTACTGTATTCATCCTTAACTTTATCAATAACACTGGCTGGTATTGATCTGGACGACAGGGTATCGAATAATTTCGAGTATAAGGATTCTGGTGCAAACTCAATAAGATTATTAACATCAATAGCCGTGTAACTTTCAGCACCCTCACATAGCATAATCACACCTATACCAAGATCACCACCAGGCCCAAGCTCAAGAATATTTTTATCTTTAAAATTCAGCTTATCAGCAGCATATAAATCCAGATAATGCAACCAGTTGTTAACAATACCAATATCATAATCAATAGCTCGCTCTATTTGCGAGGTAGAAAACCTTCTTGGATTAGTATAACCAAATAATGCATACCGTATTTTATTTAAAAACAAAGCCAAAAAAGACAATACAGTTAGAAACAAATTATTTAAATATGACATATTATTCACAAGAACGAACCCGTATGTTAATACAAAAAAGAAGATACCCGCATCACATAAGCTGGCAATATGTCTTCTTTGTAATTTTTATTATCAATATAATTTTTATATATGCAAAATAGTGAAGAAATAATTGATGTATTAATTTCAGCCTCATTCATAAACACACCATTCTTACGTAAAACAGAAACTAGCCTTGATACTTGACTCAAAATCAATTCAAGGCAATCTTTCTCAGGTATTTTTTTAATTAATGCACCAACATGAATAATAAAGTTTATATGGTCATAAAATACAGGATATTGAGCATACCTCTCCCAATCAAGTAAAATAAGCTTATCTCCATAAGGCAATCGATTCCATGGGATATAATCACCATGACAATAACAAATATGAACATTGACTGAATTATATTTCTCAAGAATAGATTTCGATACAGGAATTGAGTTATTTTCAAATAACTCTAAAATAAAATCTAGAAATACCAGACTAGAAACACCACCAAAAAATGAAATTTCTGAAAAAGCCTTCTCATCTAATTTTGTTAATTCTATGCTTAAAGTATTATTCTCAAGAATAGTATCTGCCATAACAAATAGTACAGCATCCCCATAATAAAATATATTATAATTAATTAACTCAGGAGTTACCACAACATCAAATTGATTAGAAATTCTATTTAGAATTTCTAATTCACGTATTATTTCATGCTTAGCTTTTTCTGTAAAACCGATTTTACAAAAAAATCTTTTATTCAGGTCAGAATTTAACTGTACGATAAACTTCGCCTCATCTGATCGAGCACCAGTATATATAGCTGAAATAGCAAGATTTAGATCAGGAAAAACTCTTGAAAGATATTCTTCAAAATTTATTTTTTTTGTATACAGTCTACTTCTATACAAAAACCCAAAAAAACCAAACTTATTGAATAAAAGTGAAAAAAACCATATCAAGCGCGATATTTTACTTGTTGGCTTGACAAAAAAACCAAGATTCTCAACATTTAATTTATCACTTCTAATTATCCACCTGGGATTAGAAAGACACGGAAGAACAATAAATTCACTTTCATATCCTGGAACACAAGGCCCAAACAAATATCTGAATAGATTGTATTTACGGAATACAATTTGAGAACCAGATAAGGAATTATTTAAACCAGGGTTACAATTAGAATCTTTGTTTATGAATAAATTTATAAAATTAAACCTTGAATCAGAGCCAAATATATCATTATTGCTTCGCATAGTTAACAACTTCTAAACATATCGTTCTGAAAGGTGTTTAAGACATATCATTAATACATCAAACTCTGTTTCCTGAATGGTTTTATCAGTATAAATAATTTTTGAGTTTTTTTTGTGACGAAGTTCACTTCGATATTTTTTATCCTGCACAACAATATCATTAATAGAAATTTCTTTTTTCCTTTGATACAGAGTTTCAGGATTACCAGTGAAGTAGAACAAAATATCTGGCTGAGGAATAATGAGTTTATCTATGAATCTCATAATTATTTTATTAACTGAAAATCCAAATCTTTCAGGGTAGACAATATTATCAAAATGGTATCTATCAAATAACACAAGCCCTCCTCTATGCAGGCTGCTATAATACTTAATTTTTCCAAAGAAGAAATCAACCACATAATATAAGTATTTAATATAATATTTTGCCAAATGAAAAAAACCCATGGGAAGCTTCCTTACACCTGTATTCATTACAACTTCAGCGCCGCCTTCGACTTTAAGCAGACTCGATATCCGTGGAATAAGAAAAGGCCGCCAGTAAAAATCCCTTGATCTTGACTTTGTAAAATAACTATCCGATAGAACCATAAGCCTTTCTTTTAAAGTCGATTTTCCTGCGCCATCTACACCTGAAATAACTATAAACAAACCATTTTTTTTAATTACTCTATAAAAAATACTATAAAAAAACCTAAAAAAAATATAAGCTCGGTTCCTACCTAAATTTTTAATTGTCTTTAAAATTACAAAGCTGGTTATTTTTCGTCTATGATCAATTATTAAACCCCAATCCTCAGACGAGACAGAGCTACAAATAATGTCTTTATTTTCCAACCCTACACACTCTGTAAGTATTTCAATAAAATGGTAATCTGAAACCATCTCTTTAAGCTTAGTCTTATATTTATCTTTTACAACACCAAGAGAAATAAGCGGATACAATATATGCATTACACACTCGACTTGAGAATTAGCAATATAAAAACCGTTATATCTTGATCTATTATTTTTTATTGTATTGGATGAAACAATTTCAAAACAAGACTTATATGATGTCTCAGTCATTAGATCAATTTTAATCAACTCTATTTTATTATTTTCAACTTTGTAAAAATAATTATTTGAACCGATTGCTGTTTTATTTTGCATATAAAGTTTAATACCATTATTTAAAGCAATATCTAACAATAGTGCCTCAGCATCTAGTATATTATCAACCCAGAAATCCACATCATTATCAGTACTGTCTGGCAAATTTTCATAATTTCCGATTACACAATAATCAACTCCATTATCATCAAATGCAGAAATAAGAGAGGTAAAAAGTTTATTTAGAGCTGTCATCTTATTCCCTTAAATTGCTAATTTTTTAATTCTTATAGAATCCGAATTCATATAAGAATTTATAACCAGCCCTGATATAATCCAGAAAAGCATACTAGTGCTTCTATATGAAAATGCAAAACCTGCCAGATTAAAAAAAATCATAGCCGGAATCATATACAGCAGACCATATGAAATAGATCTTTGCTGTATGCTTATATTTCTCGATTTAGATACAGCCAAAGCCTTCCTGTAAATAGTTAAAATCATCATTAGATATACCAACAACCCTAAAATACCTGTTTTAGCAAAAATATTAACAAGACCCACATCAGTTAGCAACTTCCATCTTTCATCATAAAATTCACTATTTACTATATTTGATTCAAATAACCCATTAGAACCACCAGAGGTTCCACTATATGCACTACCAACATTACCTGGGCCAAAACCGAACAATGGAGACTCATTGAAAACTGCAGCAGACACATTAACTAATATATACCCTCTCGTTCTCTCCAGAGCGTGCTCAATATACTTCATATTAACAAGATCCAAAACCCGATAAGGGGAACCTTCATCAGAACTAACTGACAGGTTGCCAGCAGAAAGAAATAGACTTAAAAAGCTAAATATTATAATAAAAAAAATAAACCGGACATCAGCTTTGACTTTTCCATAACTTGCAAGAATGTAACCAAAAATTACAAGCCAGGCTTTCCTGGCAAAAGACACACCAACCCCAAGCAGAGATAAACTGGCAATAAAGCCCCACTTTTTATCATTATTGACTTTATATATCTGATACGAGAGGATAAAAGTTAAAGACATGAAGGAGCCAAATATTCCATAACGAAACAATGTGCCAGATGCAAATTTTTGATTATCATACAAATCAGTTAACTGCTGAAAGTTTTTATCATCAATTACAACCTCACCAGGCTTAACCAAAGACATAATTGGATAAAAATCATATAACTGAGATAATCCCACCGGAATATTCACGACAAGAAATATCATTAAAGCTTTATATAATAAGCCTATATCACTAACTTCATCCAACTGAGATAGTATTAAAAAGACAACAATAAATCTCGTATAAGTTCTTAGATCAAGGACGCCAAGATACAGATTAACATCATTTATATAGATTGATATAAAAGAAATCAATATAAATAAAATCAAAGAAACCTCAATACCAGTAACTCTCCATAAAATCCTTTGCTTAAAATTTCTTATAAGTATCACAATAAAATACAAATAAAGAATCAATTCTGGTAGAAATTTAAAGAATATATACGCGCCATCCGTAAACAGCTTTAGAAATAACTGCTCAAACAAAACATATGTGAATACCAAAATAATTATTAGCATAATGATATATTAAATTGAGTTTCATGTTCTCTTATGCACAACAATTTTTTCCAGTATAGAAATTGAAAATTCATAATACTGTAAAAATCAGATCGTTAGTGCCTGGAAAACACATCAACATTATTCCTTTTTATTAGTTTTCTATAAAATGGCATTTTAAGTTTCACATAAATATAAACAATTACCTTATGATCTAAAATCAAGTCCATTAATAAATATAGCATATAACCAAGAACACCACTCTTGTTATTTCTAAAATAGACCTGCCTAAAAAGG
>Ga0256830_1003081_pt1 | contig 10591 bp, 9 predicted proteins | sample 128326metaG_FD_190537 | JGI IMG/M metagenome (GOLD analysis project Ga0256830, IMG submission 190537) | Hydrothermal vent microbial communities from Lau Basin, Pacific Ocean - 128-326 | ecosystem: Environmental > Aquatic > Marine > Hydrothermal vents | place: Pacific Ocean: Lau Basin | collected...
ATACTGCGCAATCCCCTGGCAGAACCATATACCCTGGGTATTTCAGGAGGGGCCTCCCTGGGGGCGGCAATAGGGATTATTCTGGGCTGGGGGATAGGCTTCCGGATTGTCTCCGGGTTTGCAGGGTCGCTTTTTGCCCTGGGGTTGGTTTATGCTCTGGCTTACCGCCGCGGCTTCTCCGTTTCCTCACTCATACTGGGGGGGGTGGTGGTGAGTTTTCTCTTTACCTCCTTAATCTGGCTTTTCTTCTCGCTGAGTAAGCGGTGGGAGATACACGAGATGTATGCCTGGATAATGGGTAATCTATCCTCTTTGAGCATGAACCAGGTGAAGCTTCTTTCTCTTTTGGTCATTCCCGCCTCTTTCATTCTCTATGGGCTGGGGCGAGACTTGAATATCCTCCTCCTGGGAGATGAAAAGGCTACTTCCCTGGGAGTATTTCCTAAAAAATTGCGCGGCTTTCTCTTTCTCCTGGTCTCGTATTTAGCCGGGGTGTGTATATCTTTCACGGGGATAATCGGTTTTGTGGGGCTTATAGTTCCGCATTTGTTGAGGCAAAAGTTGGGCTCACAGCATATTGTTCTTCTGCCGGCTGCCTTCTTAGGAGGGGGGCTGTTTCTCCTGCTGGCAGACTTCCTGGCCAGGAATATTATCTATCCCCAGGAATTACCCGTAGGCGTGATTACCGGGATTTTAGGGGGGATATTTTTCTTAATTCTATTCTGGAGTAAGAAAGAATGGGAAATTCCCAGGTAGCACTGCTAAAAACAGAAGGTATCCGGGCTGGTTATAGAGAATTCCCGGTAATCAGGGATATAAATGTCTCCCTGCAGGAGGGGAAAGTTTATGCTCTTATAGGCCCCAACGGCTCTGGTAAGACTACCTTCTTCCGGGTAATAGCGGGAATGCTCAAGCCCTTCTCCGGGGAGCTTTCCTGGAAAGGGAAAAATATCGAGGCTTTTTCTGCCCGGGAAAGAGCCCAGCTTATTTCGTACCTCCCCCAGAGGTTACCCTCTTTTCTTCCCTTTCCCGTGGAGGAAGTGATAGCCATGGGAAGGTGGCCTCACATAGGAAGGTTTCAGCCGTTACAGGATAAAGACCGGGAAATCGTGGAACGGGTTATGGAGTGGATGGAGATTACGCATTTCCGTTCTGCCCGCCTCCCGGAACTTTCAGGAGGTGAATTGCAGAGGGTGTTCCTGGCCCAGGCACTGGTGCAGGAACCGCGCTTACTGCTTATGGATGAGCCTGTCTCTCACCTGGACATTGCCCACCAGATAAAAATTCTTGATTTAATCAAGAAAATTAAAAGCGAGGGAATAACCATTTTCCTCATTCTGCACGATTTAAACCTTGCCAGTGAGTACTCCGACCATATTTTTCTCCTGCACCAGGGCAGCATACATAAGGAGGGCAGGCCGGAAGAAGTCTTGACTTATGAAAACCTGGAAAAAGTCTATCAGACCGTTCTCATTGTGAAGAACAACCCTTTCACCGGGCGTCCCCATATTTACATAATTCCTGAGGAAAAGAGAGAGATTCGTTAATTTTTTTAGCAGATTCTGGGTAGCTGTTCACCGGAGAGCATCTCAATTATACGGTGCCCCCCGCTTTCTGTTTCCATAACTACTTTGCCTCCTGGGGCTTCTACTACTTCCCCGATAACAGCAGCTTCTTTGCCCAGGGGATGGTTGCGCATGCTCTGGATAATATCTTCCCCATCACCCGCACAGACCAGGAGCACTTTTCCCTCGTTGGCAATATATAGCGGGTCAAAGCCGAGTATCTCACAAAGAGCCTGCACTTCTTCTTTTAGCGGGATATTTTTTTCGTAGAGAACGATGCCATAATCCATGCCTGATACAATCTCATTCAGTGTAGTGGCTACACCGCCCCGGGTAGGGTCCCGCATGAATTTTACCCGGGGGGAAGCGTTGAGAACCCGGGAAATCAAGCTGGAGAGAGGGGCACAGTCAGAAGCAATCCTGGTTTCAAAATCAAATCCTTCCCGTTCACAGAGAATAGCCATGCCGTGTTCTCCGATGCCTCCGTTAATGATTATCTTATCCCCCGGCTTAATTTTCCTTCTGTCATAGGAGATTTTTTTATCCCTGATTCCTATGCCGGAAGTATTCACAAACAATTTGTCCACACTGTTCTTTTCCACCACTTTAAGGTCTCCGGTAACAATTTTTACCCCTGCTTCCTTGCTCACCAGAGACATGGATTCGGCGATTTTTTCCAGTATTTCAATCTCCAACCCCTCTTCAACAATCAACCCGCAGGAAATGTAGAGAGGCTGTGCTCCCGTCACGGACAGGTCATTCACCGTCCCGCAAATGGCCAGTTTACCTATATCCCCCCCGGGGAAAAAGAGCGGATCTACCACGTAGGAATCAGTGGTAAAACAAACTTGCTTTTCTGCCGGAATTTGTAAAACAGCCGAGTCATTTAACTCATCCAGAATTTCGTTGTGAAATTTTTTAAGGAAAACATCCTCTATCAGGGAATGCATCAGTTTCCCGCCACTGCCGTGCGAAAGAAGGATTTTGGAATACATCTCGGTAACTATTATATCAAAATAATAAGCGCCGGGTTGGGCAGTTGCAATATTTGCCTCCCCGCTACTATCAGACATAGTTGCCAGTTGCGAATTGTCCCCGATGTCCATCGGTCCCGGCGCCTGTCGGGGCACCTGTTCCCCCATGTTAGACTATAGACATCAGACGGGAAAGACACATGATACGGGGGCCCAACTCACTGTTCACTATATTTTCCCCTCACTACTATCTACTCGCTACTTACCTCAAGCCCTGCTTCCCACGCTTTGCCAGTGGGCAGGGGCTGAGATATTTTCCCGGGTAAGTGGCAGTAGCCTGGTTCCACTCATTGATGGGGGGGCAAATTACCGGGGAAATATTGCCAAGGCCGAATATTACGATGGGGGATGTAATCACATGGTGCTAAAAGGCAAATGAAAGCTATGCTTTTATGGTAACTATGAAGATTATGAGTTGTACGGCCTGGAGAGTGACCCGCGGGAAAAAACAACAGAGCCAACTACCCGGCCTGTAAACAGATAGTTGAGGAACTAAAGGAACTTAGTTTCGACGATGGATGGAGGATCATTGGTGTGTTTAAGAGAAGTGACGAGGGACTTACTTAATGAATACGGGTATTACGAGATGTTTTATCGGTATGGAAATACTGCGGGCAGTAATCCTTTACTCAAAGATTTGCCCGATTGCTGGCCCGGGATTCGGGATTGCAAAAATTATGTTGAATGAAGGATGTTTATGGTAAAATATTTCTCTCTTGCAGCAGGAATATTTCTGCCGTGGATATAATGAGATAGCAGCGAGCTAAAAGGAGATAACGAAATGAAAAAGTTGCGTTTCAGGCAGATTCATCTGGATTTTCATACCTCCGAGTTGATTGAGGGTATAGGTGCTGATTTCAATCCGGATGATTTTGCAAGAACCCTCAAGGAAAGTTACGTAGATTCTATTACCTGTTTTGCCAAGTGTCACCATGGTATGGCCTACTATCCTACCAAAGTGGGGATAAAGCACCCTCATTTAAAAAGGGACCTGCTGGGAGAAATGATAGAGGCCTGTCATGCAGAGGATATTTGGGTCCCTGCCTATATCAGCGTCTGTTTCGACGAGTACATGGCCAGGGAACACCCTGAATGGCGGCAGTTGGATGGTGAAGGTAAAATGAGGGGTGCTGGTCCTTTACGGGCCGGCTGGCATATTCTCTGCCTCAATTCAGCTTACGCAGATTACCTGGCTCAGCAGACAGAAGAGGTGCTCAGGAATTATGAAACAGATGGCATATTTTTTGATATTGTTGTGCATCCTGAGGCAGGATGTTTCTGTCGCTGGTGTGTGCAGGATAGGGAAGAGCTTAACCTGGATAGTGAATCAGGGGAGGATTTAAAGAAGCACAAGGAGATAGTTCTCCAGCGTTTTCAGAAGCGCTTGTATGACGTGGTGCAGAGACTCAAGCCGGACGTAAGTGTTTTCTTTAATGGTAGCATTCGCATAGGCATGCGTAGCACTTTACCCTATCTTACCCACCTGGAAATAGAATCTTTGCCTTCGGGCGGCTGGGGATACAGACATTTCCCTTTCTTTGTCAGGTACTGCCGTACCCTGGGTAAGGATTTTCTGGGTATGACGGCGCGCTTTCACAAATCTTGGGCTGATTTCGGCAGTCTCAAGAACCAAGCTGCCCTGGAATACGAATGTTTTTCCATGCTGGCAAGTGGCGCCAAATGTTCCATAGGTGACCAGCTGCATCCGCGCGGGGAATTGAATAAGGCTGCATATAAGAGAATTGGCAGAGTGTATAAAAGCGTGGCGGAAAAAGAGCCCTGGTGTACAGAGGCAAAGCCTGTGGCCCAGATAGGAGTGGTTTCTGTTGCGGCGCAGGACCATGTCTCGGCGGATAGTATTCATCCCTCAGATGAGGGCGCCATGCGGATGCTATTGGAGACTCATCATCAGTTCGATATCCTGGACCTGGAGGCTGATTTTTCCCGCTACGAGTTGATAATCCTCCCGGATAGCATATTAATCTCGCCTCCCCTCCGGGAAAAAATAGACACCTTTTTAAAAAAAGGAGGTAAGCTTATCCTGAGCAGTGAATCCGGGCTGAATCAAGAAGAGGATGCTTTTGTCCTGCCCCAGATAGGCCTCAGGTATAGGGGAAAGGATGAATATTGCCCAAATTATTTCCGGGTAAAGGAAGCGGTTGCCAATGGTATCCCGGATATGCCGCATATAATGTACGAAGGCAGTGCCCGGGTAGAGCCGGAGGAGGGCACAGAGGTGCTGGCCACTGTGATGCATCCGTACTTTAACCGTACTTACAAGCATTTTTCTTCCCATTCCCATGCACCGGTGGAAAAGGAGACAGGATTGCCAGCCGTAACCAGGAAAGGCGAGGTTATCTATATCTCCAGTCCCATATTCAGGGCATACAAACTGCATGGCTATATTGTCTACCGGCAGTTAGTGGAAAACCTGGTAGAACTGCTTCTGCCAAAAAAGTTGGTAAAAGCCGAAGCCCCCTCCACCTGCAGGGTAACCATGATGGAACAGGAGAACCGGCGTATAGTGCACCTATTACATTATATCCCGGAAAGACGGGTGGATAGACTGGACATCGTGGAGGATGTTATTCCGCTGTGCAACCTGAAAGTATCTGTCTATGTGGGTAATAGGGCTCCCGGGAAGGTATATTTAGCTCCTGAAAGACAGCCGGTGGAGTTCAGCCAGGAGGGGGAATATATCAATTGCCTTATCCCCTGCCTGAAGGGACATTGCATGTTAGTAATAGAAAAATAGTTTTTCTTTTACATTGCACTTTTAACCAGGGTGGGTTATAATCCGTTAAAGAATGAATCAAGTAAAAACATTTTTCCTACTTGTTAGCTTGACTCTGCTTTTAGTCTTGTTGGGAGGGGTTTTCGGGGGAAGAGGAGGAGCCACTATTGCCTTTGTTTTTGCTCTGATAATGAACTTCGTGGTTTATTACAATTCCGACCGCTTAATCCTTGCCATGTATAGGGCAAAAAAGCTGGAGGAAGATGAATTACCCTGGCTGCATGAGATTATTAGAGAATTAGCTGAAAGGATGAGGATTCCCACCCCCAAGCTTTATATTGTTCCCCAGCCTTCCCCCAATGCATTTGCCACGGGTAGAAGCCCTGGGCATGCCAGTGTGGCAGTTACCGCGGGGTTGGTCAAATTGCTCAACCGGGAAGAGATAGAAGGGGTTCTGGGCCACGAGCTGGCGCATGTGAAGCATAGAGACACGCTGATTCAAACAGTAGCTGCCTCTATAGCAGGGGCCATAAGTATGCTTGCTTTCTGGATGAGGTGGGGAGCAATTTTCGGAGGGGACGATGACAATGGAGCCTCTCCTCTTTTGCTGATTCTTCTTTCTGTTCTGGCTCCTTTAGCCGCACTTTTGATTCAGATGAGCATATCCCGCAACAGGGAATATATGGCAGATGCAGGCGGGGCAAAAGTTTGCGGAAACCCCATCTATCTGGCGAATGCTTTAAAAAAGCTTGAATCTTATAAGGAGAGTTATCCCCTGGAGGCTAATCCAGCTACCTCACCTCTATTTATTGTACATCCTTTTTCTGGGAAAAGTTTTCTTTCCTCTCTTTTTTCTACCCACCCCCCTACAGAGGAGAGGATAAAGAGGTTGGAGAGCATGGCTCTTCGGGAAGGAGGGAAACATGATTTTTGATAAAATTTTTGGAGCTTTTTCCAATGACATAGCCATTGACCTGGGCACGGCTAATACTCTGGTTTATGTTAAGGGGAAAGGAGTAGTTTTAGTGGAGCCTTCTGTGGTGGCTATGCACAAGGGGAGCAGGGCGATTCTCGCTGTAGGGGAGGAAGCCAAGAAAATGGTAGGAAGAACTCCCGGCTCGATTGTGGCTACGCGTCCCCTCAGGGACGGGGTAATCACGGATTTTGAAGCCACGGAAGAAATGCTGCGTTATTTTATTACCAAAGTGCATAAGCGAAGGAAATTTGTGCGTCCCAGGGTTATCATTGCCGTTACTTCGGGAATAACCGAAGCAGAGAAACGGGCAGTAAAAGAATCGGGAGCAGAGGCAGGTGCCAGAGAAATCTACCTGGTTGAAGAACCTATGGCAGCAGCCATTGGAGCAGGCCTTCCGGTGCAGGACCCGGGGGGCAACATGATAGTGGATGTGGGAGGGGGGACCTCGGAAGTAGCAGTTATCTCCCTCGCCGGCATAGTAAAATGTAAAATGATAAAGGTGGCAGGGGATGAAATGGATGAGGCCATTATCAGGCATCTAAAAAATAAGCATAATTTGCTTATCGGAGAGAGAACTGCAGAAGAGGTAAAAATAAGAATTGGCTCTGCTTTTACGGAAGAAATGGAGGGGGAGGAGATTGAGGTCAAGGGAAGGGACCTGATTACCGGGTTGCCTAAAAATATCACCATAAATGCAGAAGAAGTAAGAGAAGCCCTGGAAGAGCCTGTCTCCAATATTGTGAGAGCGGTGAAAGAAGTGCTGGAGGAGACCCCGCCTGAACTCTCGGCCGACCTGGTGGATAGGGGGATTGTTCTTACCGGAGGGGGCTCTCAATTAAGGGGATTGGATAAGAGGTTATCGGAGGAGACTGGCTTGCCGGTTAGGACAGCGGAAGATTCGAGCCGGTGTGTAGCGGTGGGAGCAGGGAAATGTCTTGATGAATTAAAACTTTTGAGGAGGATAGTCTCTCTTTCCAGTAACGGATATTGATTTTGACCTTAGGATAATAAAATGGATATACGTGAAATTTTAAGGTTAATGGTAGAAAAGGATGCTTCAGACCTGCATATAAAAGCGGGCACTCCGCCTGTTTTTCGTATAGGGGGAGACCTGGTTCCCATAGGCGAAAAGCTTACCCCGGAAGATACCAGGGAAATGGCTTATACTCTCCTGGGGGAAAAAAAACGCAAATTTTTTGATGATACGGGAGACCTGGATACTTCTTATGGTTTGCCGGGAGTGGGAAGATTCAGGGTAAATACCTACTTACAGCGGGGTACAGTGGGCCTGGCTATAAGAAGGGTAAAAACAGATATATTGTCCTTTGAAGAACTGCACCTGCCTCCAGTATTAAAGGACTTATCCCTTATACCGCGGGGACTGGTGCTTGTCTGTGGAGCAGCAGGAGAAGGTAAGTCCACCACCATGGCTTCCATGATTGAGTATATTAACCAGCATCGCAAGTGCCACGTGGTTACCATTGAGGACCCCATAGAATTTCTTTTCCACGATAAAAATTCCATAGTAAGCCAGCGAGAAATAGGGTTGGATACTGAATCTTTCTTTACGGCGCTGCGGCATGTAATCAGGCAGGACCCGGATGTGATAATGATAGGGGAATTGAGGGATGAGGAGACATTTCGCATAGCGGTAAATGCGGCCGAAACCGGACATCTGGTTTTATCTTCCCTGCATGCCACGGATTCTTCACAGGTGGTTAACCGGATACTGGACTTTTTCCCGCCCGAACAGCACTACCAGATAAGAAGCCAGCTTGCCTTAAACCTTAAGGGAGCTATTGTACAAAGATTGTGCAAGAAAAAAGACGGCGGAATGATTCCCGCTGTTGAAGTAATGATAGTGAATCTTACCATTGCCCGCCTGATCAGAGAGAATCGAGTTGAGCGTATTCCCCAGGCCATCCAGGGGGGCAAAGACGAGGGCATGCAGACATTCAATCAGTCACTTATAAAACTAATAAAAGAGGACTCCATTACACTTGAGGAAGGGATGTCTAAGTCTTCCCAGCCTGAGATGCTGGAAATGGCCTTAAAAGGAATCGTTTTGGACGAGAATAAGCAAATACTCGGGGAATTCTGATTTTGGGGTCTTGCTGCCATTGCTTCTTAGCGGTTAGGTGGGGAAAAGGGGATGGTTTGTTTTTCCCCGAAATTCTGGGCTGCCAGCGCGATGCGGAATTCCTGCGGAAGGGTTAGAGCTTCTATTAAAGTTCTCCCGGATATAGCAATAGGTAAATGTCAAAGTTTTTCCTCAGCAATGAAGTCCTCTGGATACTCTTTTTAATACTTGATTTAAGTGTTGCCCTGATACTTTTCAGGTTATTCGGAAAATTAGGCATATTTGTACTTATTGCCATAAGTATAATTCTCTGTAATATCCAGGTAACCAAGCTGGTTACACTATTTGGTTTTACTGCTACCCTGGGAAACGTGCTCTACGGCAGTCTGTTTTTCTCTACGGATATACTCAGTGAATTCTACGGGAAAAGGGAGGCCAGGAAGGGAGTAGTCCTGGGTTTTATTGCTCTTTTAATGACGGCTGTGTATATGCAGCTCTCGCTCCGTTTCAAACCCGCCCCTGATGACTTTGCCCAACCCCACTTAAAAGTTATCTTCGGATTTCTTCCCCGTATTGCCCTGGGAAGTATCCTTGCTTACCTGGCTTCTCAATACCACGACGTCTGGGCCTTTCATCACTGGAAGAGAGTAACCCACGGAAGACACCTCTGGTTAAGAAATAATTTTTCCACCATGGTCAGCCAGTTTATTGATTCTCTTATCTTCTGCTTTATAGCTTTCTGGGGTGTTTACTCTTTTGCTGTCTGGAAGGATATCCTGCTTACCACCTATTTTCTTAAATGGGCCGTAGCTCTCCTGGATACTCCTTTTATCTACTTTGCCCGCCATCTCTACCGCAAAGACAACAAAATCCGGCTTATTGATGCTTCTTCTTAGTAGGGAAACTCAGAACACCTGCACCGCGGTGCTTTTAAAAGTAATAAACACAGAAGAGCCTGCGGCTAAATTCATGCTCTGGTAAGAAGCCCTGGTTATCAGCGCGGTGAATTCCACTCCTGCATCCACGCAGACCTTTACCACATCCCCGGAAAGGTAGATATTTGTAATTATTCCCCGGAAGGAATTGCGGGCACTGGAGTGAAAGGCCGCCTGGGAAAGGACAATATCTTCCGGGGGGATGCAAATCCGCACCTTTCCCTCTTTAGGGGTAACTACTGAAATCCTGAGAGAAGGAGAGATTTTTACCCACCTATCCTTGCCTTTTCTCACCACTTCTCCTGTAAATAAATTTTCCAGTGAGCCCCTGACTAACTTCCCCTCCAGAAGGGAGTAAACTTTGTCAGCCAGGCTATATGCGCACCTCAGGTCGTGCGTGGTAAGTATCACGGTAGTGGGGAAAAGGTGTTTTATGCCCCGGATAAGTCCTTCCAATATCTCCCGGGTGCGCCTGTCAATGTTGACAAAAGGCTCATCCAGGAAAAGCACCTCGGGTTTGAGAATGAGGGCGCGAGCCAGAACCACTCTCTGCATCTCTCCCCGGGAAAGTGTGGAAGCGGGGCGCTGTTCAAAGCCTTCCAGGGAGACTCTTTGCAGGGAATCTCTCACTAACTCAGGGGCCAGGCTCTTCTCTACGGCACGTATCTTTAGCCCGGCAGTGATATTTCTGTACACGGTGGTGCGGAACAGGTAGGGGTTTTCCATTACCAGGTGCATTCTGCGCCGGATATGAATGGCTTTCGGGGAAGAGGCATTAACCTTTCTTCCCCGGAAAAAAATCTCTCCTCCCGTGGGCTCTTCCAGAAGGCTGAGCAGGTTAAGCAGGGTAGTCTTCCCCGCCCCGTTTGGCCCGGTAATAGCATATATTTTACCTTCTGCAAAAGACATATAAGGAATCTCCAGTTTAAAACCTTCCCGGTATTCTTTGCCCAGGTTCCTTACTCTGAGAACCGGCACTTTCTCTCTCATGCTTTTATGTTTTTACTCCTTAAGTAATAAAAAATTATATTCAGAAGAAAGGAGACAGCAAGAAGCACCAGCCCCAGGGCCAGCCCCAGGGCAAATTCTCCTTTACCGGTTTCCAGGGCTATTGCAGTGGTAATATTCCGGGTGTAGGCTCGGATATTCCCTCCCAGCATCATGGAAACCCCGATTTCTCCGAATACCCTGCCAAACCCTGCAATCACAGCAGCTGCCAGACCTGCCCGTGCTTCAAAGAAGAGAAGGGAAGCGGATTGCAGGTTAG
>Ga0256830_1003082_pt1 | contig 10589 bp, 3 predicted proteins | sample 128326metaG_FD_190537 | JGI IMG/M metagenome (GOLD analysis project Ga0256830, IMG submission 190537) | Hydrothermal vent microbial communities from Lau Basin, Pacific Ocean - 128-326 | ecosystem: Environmental > Aquatic > Marine > Hydrothermal vents | place: Pacific Ocean: Lau Basin | collected...
AAGCCCTGTTATCTTGTGCATTTCTTAAACCCTGTTATGGAGAATTATCTTATGAACGCTATCATTTCTCAAAAAAGCAATTTTTTCAAATCCGCCGGAATAACGTGGTTGCTGCTATTGCTCGTTATGCTGATTGGCGGTGCAGCATTCAGCCCGGCAGACGTACCCTCCTTGTACGGCGTAACCGTCACGCCAACGGCTACGCTCACTCCCCCCCCTACCTCTACGCCGGCACCTACGGAGCCGGCGCCCACGGAAATGCCCGCCGCGCCGGGTGGTGGCGCGATCAGCGTGCCCGAGTTCGGCAAATCCGTCTCCCCTGCCAACGCACAACCTGGCGATTTCGTCACCTATTCCGTTGTGTTGGTCAACGATGAGGACAAACTGAACGACGTGTATGTGCGCGACCCGCTGCCCGCCAACCTGGACTTCATCGAAGGCAGCACCACCAAAGGCGACCTCCGGCTGAACGAGAACACCAATACCGTGGTGGTGCAGATCGGTGTGGTACAACCGTTCGAGAGTGTGACCATCTCTATCCTGGCGCAGGTGAACCAGGCGGCCCCGGTGAACACCTCGCTGTGTAACACCGCGCGCCTCACCTTCGTTTTCGACGGCGCTCAGAACGAAATGCAGTCTGGCACGGCTTGCGTACAAGTGAACAGCGGTGTGCCGGTATCGGCCCCGCCCCCGCAGACGGGCGTACCCCCGCAGACAGGCGCGCCCCCGGCCCTGCCGCCGGGAACGGGCACCACGCCCGCCGCGGGCTTCCCCCTCCAGCCGCCCCCTGCGGACGGCGACGAGCCAGTGCATTACATGGTCAAATTCGTGTGCGGCTTTCAGGATATCGTCGAAACCGGTGAACCGCCTGTCAAACCCGGCAACTACGCCACTTCCATCAACATTCAGAACTACACCGACGCGGCCCTGACCATCTCCTACCGCCCGGCCTTGTCCTTCACCCCGGACGGGGACCCGCCTCCTACCTTCGAGCGCGGCAGCCTGACCATCCCGGCCTTCACCGTGCTCAACCTGGACTGCAACGCCCTGTGGGCGCACACCGGCCTGCAACCCGGCGCATTCATCGAAGGCATGGTGGACATCGGCACCCCCGCCTTGCTGCCCGTCGTTGCGGTCTATACCGCCGAAGTGCCCGACCTCGTGCAGGACGGCCAGCCCACCTTGACCAACCGCGGCGCGGGCATCAGCATCGACGTCGAATACATCACCCCCTTCATCCCCTACGTGCCGTGAGCAGGTGTGTAGGTGTCAGGGTGTCAGGTGCAACCTGTCTGACTTGTCTGACTTGTCTGACTTGTCTGACTTGTCTAACTTGTCTGACTTGTCTGACTTGTCTAACTTGTCTGACTTGTCTGCTCGTCTAATTGTCTTCTTGTCTGCCTGCCTCTCTACTCGTTTACATCCGACCTGCCACCGACCACTGAAAACTGAACACTGAATACTGAATACTGAATACTGAATACTGAAAACCGCCCCCGACCGGAGAAAGCAAATGAACTCCATAAAACGATCCCCTCGAAAAGCAATTATTTCTGTCATTGTCATCCTGCTGGCCCTGCTGTTGGCCCGCGGCTCCACCCGCACCCTGGCCGGCCCCACCTTCACCGGCGATGTCCCCACCGACTTCACCACCGCCGACACCGTCATCGTGCCCGATCCCAACGGAATCGATGTCGGCGTCCCAGTCAACCAGGCCCCGCCCGGCACCATCAGCGGCTGGGACATGAGCGCTGTGTACTTCGACTACGATTGGGATACCGACATCATGTACATCGGCATCGACTGTTACGGCATCTGCGGCGACGCGGACGGCGACGGCGACCCGGGCAGCGCATCTGGTTGGCTTACCGGTATTGGCGGCATCGATTATCCCGACTTAGACGCCACCGAAGGCTTTGCCGTGCTTTTCGACACGAATAACACCTGCACCGGCAACGCTGTCGTCGGAGACTACGAAGCCGTCGTTGGCGTAGATATCAACGGCGACATCACCGCCAGATTCGGCGTGTACGACTTCAACGGTGGTAGCCCGTACGCACCCACCATCAACTTCGGCAACCCCCTCACCCAAACCGCATCCCTGTTCGCCAGCCCCAGTGCAGCACAGCCCGACATCGAACTCAGCGTGGCCGATTTCTCCACCCTGCCTGGCTTCACCTTCATCCCCGGCGAATCCTACACCATGACCATCCAAACCTTCATGGGATCGCTCGAAGACGCCGGAATCGGCGAAGACAACATCCCCTTCCAGGCCCAGTGTGTCAGCGTCACGATCCCCGCCCCGCCAGATGGCATCAGCCTGCAAAAAACCGTTTACACCGGCTGGAACAGCGGCGCATCCTGCCCCGGTACCGACCTGGTGGTCGCGCCCAACGGCACCAACATCACCTACTGCTTCACCGTCACCAACACCGGCGAAACCTACCTGGACAGCATCACCCTCAACGACCCGGACTTAGGCATCACACAAGCCAATATGACCCTGATCAGCGGCAGCACGCCGCTCGCGCCCGGCGCCAGCCTGGTCTACATCTACGAGACCACTGTCTCCGGCAACCTGATCAACACCGCCACCGTAAACGGCAACCCCACCAACGCCAGCGGCACCGACCTGCCCGGCCACCCCGACCAGACCGACAGCGACGGCGCGGAAGTCCAATTGCCCGCCGAAATCGGCGACTTCGTCTGGGACGACCAGAACAACGACGGCCTGCAAACCGGCGGCGAACCCGGCATCCCCAACGTCACCGTCAACCTCTACGACGGCGGCGGCACACTGAAAAGCACCACCACCACCAACGCCAGCGGCTTCTACAACTTCACCAACCTGATCCCCGGCGACTACTTCCTCGAGTTCATCCCCCCGGCAGGCTACACCTTCAGCCCGCAAGACCAGGGCGGCGACGACACCCTCGACTCCGACGCCGACACCACCACCGGCCGCACCCCCGTCACCACTCTATCCCCCGGCGAAACCGACCTCACCTGGGACGCAGGCATGTTCCTCTACGCCACCATCGGCAATTTCGTCTGGGAAGACTTCAACACCGACGGCATCCAGGACCCCAGCGAAAACCCCGTCCCCAATGTCACCGTCAACCTCTACGATGGCGGCGGCAACCTGCAAAGCACCACCACCACCAACGCCAGCGGCCTCTACTCCTTCACTCTCCTGATCCCCGGCGACTACTTCGTCGAGTTCGTGCTGCCCGCGGGCTACACCTTCAGCCCGCAAGACCAGGGCGGCGACGACACCCTCGACTCCGACGCCGACACCACCACCGGCCAAACCATCGTCACCACCCTCTCCCCCGGCGAAACCGACCTCACCTGGGACGCCGGCCTCATCCCCCTGGCCGCGCTCGGCGATCTGGTCTGGGAAGACCTGGACGCCGACGGCGTGCAAGACCCCGGCGAACCCGGCATCCCCAACGTCACCGTCAACCTGTACGACAACACCAGCACCCTCACAGACACCACCACCACCGACGCCAACGGCCTCTACACCTTCACCAGCCTGACCCCTGGCGACTACTTCGTCGAGTTCGTGCTGCCCGCGGGCTACATCTTCAGCCCCCAGGACGTGGGCGGCGACGACACCCTGGACAGCGACGCCGACACCACCACCGGCCGCACCATCTTCACCACCCTCGGCATCGGCGAAACCGACCTCACCTGGGACGCCGGTATGTACCGCCTGGCCGCCATCGGCGACTTCGTCTGGCAGGACACCGACGCCAACGGCCAACAGGACACCGGCGAACCCGGCATCCCCAACGTCACCGTGCGCCTCTACGACGGCGGCGGCACCAACATCCTCACCACCACCACCAACGCCAGCGGCCTCTACACCTTCACTAACCTGATCCCCGGCGACTACTTCGTCGAATTCATCCTGCCCGCCGGGTGGAACTTCAGCCCGCAAGACCAGGGCGGCGACGACAGCCTCGACTCCGACGCCGACACCACCACCGGCCAGACCATCGTCACCACCCTCATCTCCGGCGAAACCGACAACACCTGGGACGCCGGTCTCTACCAGTTCGCCGCCCTCGGTGACTTCGTCTGGGACGACACCAACGCCGACGGCGTGCAGAACCCCGGCGAACCCGGCCTCCCCAACGTCACCGTCAACCTCTACGACAGCGGCGGCGCACCCCAGGGCACCACCACCACCGACGCCAGCGGCCTCTACACCTTCACCAACCTGATCCCCGGCGACTACTTCGTCGAGTTCGTGCCCCCGGCAGGCTACGCCTTCAGCCCCCAGGACGTGGGCGGCGACGACAGCCTCGACTCCGACGCCGACATCACCACCGGCCAGACCATCGTCACCACCCTGGACTCCGGTGAAACCGACCTCACCTGGGACGCCGGCATGTTCCTCTACGCCACCATCGGCGACCTCGTCTGGGACGACCTGAATGCCGACGGCGTGCAGAACCCCGGCGAACCCGGCATCCCGGGCGTCACCGTGCGCCTGTACGACACCAATGGCCCCAGCGTCTTCACCACCACCACCAACGCCAGCGGCTTCTACAGCTTCACCCTGCTGCCCAGCGGCGACTACTCCCTCATCTTCACCCTGCCCTCCGGCTACATCTTCAGCCCGCAAGACCAGGGCGCGAACGACGCGGCAGACTCCGACGCCGACACCACCACCGGCCAGACCATCGTCACCACCCTGAGCGCAGGCGAAACCGACCTCACCTGGGACGCCGGTATGTACCGCCTGGCCGCCATCGGCGACTTCGTCTGGCAAGACACCAACGCCAACGGCGTGCAGGACACCGGCGAACCCGGCATCCCCAACGTCACCGTGCGCCTCTACGACGGCGGCGGCACCAACATCCTCACCACCACCACCAACGCCAGCGGCCTCTACAACTTCACCAACCTCACCCCCGGCGACTACTTCGTCGAATTCATCCTGCCCGCCGGGTGGAACTTCAGCCCGCAAGACCAGGGCGGCGACGACAGCCTCGACTCCGACGCCGACACCACCACCGGCCAGACCATCGTCACCACCCTCATCTCCGGCGAAACCGACAACACCTGGGACGCCGGTCTCTACCAGTTCGCCGCCCTCGGTGACTTCGTCTGGGACGACACCAACGCCGACGGCGTGCAGAACCCCGGCGAACCCGGCCTCCCCAACGTCACCGTCAACCTCTACGACAGCGGCGGCGCACCCCAGGGCACCACCACCACCGACGCCAGCGGCCTCTACACCTTCACCAACCTGATCCCCGGCGACTACTTCGTCGAGTTCGTCCCCCCGGCGGGCTACACCTTCAGCCCGCAAGACCAGGGCGGCGACGACAGCCTCGACTCCGACGCCGACACCACCACCGGCCAGACCATCGTCACCACCCTGGACTCCGGTGAAACCGACCTCACCTGGGATGCAGGCATGTTCCTCTACGCCACCATCGGCGACCTGGTCTGGGACGACCTGAATGCCGACGGCGTGCAGAACCCCGGCGAACCCGGCATCCCGGGCGTCACCGTGCGCCTGTACGACACCAATGGCCCCAGCGTCTTCACCACCACCACCAACGCCAGCGGCCTGTACTCCTTCACCGTCTCCGTCGGCAGCTACTTCGTCGAGTTCGTGCCCCCGGCAGGCTACACCTTCAGCCCGCAAGACCAGGGCGGCGACGACACCCTGGACAGCGACGCCGACACCACCACCGGCCAAACCGCCGCCACCACCCTCACCTCCGGCGAGATCGACCTCACCTGGGACGCCGGTCTCTACCGCCTGGGCGAAATCGGCGACCTGGTGTGGAACGACGACGGCGACGGCATCCAGGAACCCGGCGAACCCGGCCTCCCGGGCGTCACCGTGCGCCTGTACGATGGCGGCGGCACCAACATCCTCACCACCCTCACCGACGCCAGCGGCCTCTACACCTTCACCAACCTGCTGCCCGGCGACTACATCGTCGAATTCATCCCCCTGCCCGGCTACATCTTCAGCCCGCCCGATCAAGGGCCGGTAGACAGCCTGGACAGCGACGCCGACACCGCCACCGGCCGCACCACCACCATCACCCTCACCTCCGGCCAGAGCGACCTCACCTGGGACGCCGGCATGTTCCGCCCCGCCACCATCGGCGACCTCGTCTGGGACGACCAGAACCTGGACGGCATACAGAACCCCGGCGAACCCGGCCTCCCAGGCGTCACCGTGCGCCTGTACGACGGCGGCGGCACCAACATCCTCACCACCACCACCGACGCCGCGGGTGACTACACCTTCACCAACATCCCCGCCGGAGACTACACCATCGAATTCGTGCCTCCCCCAGGCTACACCTTCAGCCCGCAGGATGTGGGCGGTAACGACAGCCAGGACAGCGACCCCAACCCCGCCACCGGCCGCACCGCCACCACCACCCTGTTGCCCGGCGAAACCGACAACGCCTGGGACGCGGGCATGTACGCCACCGCCGACCTCTCCGTCACCAAGACCGAAAGCGCAGACCCCATCGCACCCGGCGCGCCGCTCACCTACACCATCGTGGTGCGCAACGACGGCCCCGCCACCGCTCCCAACGTGGTGCTCACCGACACCCTGCCCGCGGCCGTCACCTTCGTCAGCGCAAACCCGGCCCAAAACACCGGCCCCAACCCCCTCGTCTGGAACCTGGGCGACTTCGGTCCCGGCGACGTGCAGACCATCACCCTCCAGGTGATCGTCAACGCCTCGGCCAATGCAGACTTCACCAACCGCGCCGAAGTCTCCTCCGATGCGCCCGACAACGACCCCACCGACAACACCCACGACCAGGGCACCCAACTGCTGCTGCCCCAGGTACAACTGGACAAACGGCTGGTCGGCATCGATCCGCAGGGCGCATCCCCGCGGCTAGTCACCTTCACCATCCAAATCACCAACACCGGCGCCTCCGTGATCACCCAACTGCCGCTCAACGACGTGTACGACACCTCCGTGCTCTCGTTCCGCTCCGCCAGCCTCCCCCCCGACGAACCCGCGGACGACGGTAACCTGGCCTGGTACGACCTGACCGCGGCCGCGTCCAGCGGTTTCGGCACCAACCTGGCCCCCGGACAGAGCTTCCTGATCACCGTGGTGTTCGAGATCATCAACGACTTCACCTCCACCACCAACACCGCCATCGTCAGCGGCGCGCAGGACGAGTTCGCCAACCCGCTCCAGGAAGAGAACGACGCCGCCGTCATCTCCAACGTGCCCACTGCGGTCGAACTGCTGTACTTCACCGTGGAAGGCGCCAGCGGGCGCAGCGTCACCCTGGCCTGGGCCACCGCCATGGAGATCAACAACCTGGGCTTCTACATCTACCGCGCCGCGGTGGACGACTTCTCGCAGGCGCAGGCGGTCGGCTTCGTGCCCTCCGCAGTGTTCAGCGCAGGGCAGGGCGCGGACTACACCTTCACCGACAGCCTGCCCGGTGACGGCCAGTGGTACTACTGGCTGGTGGACGTGGACACCGGCGGCGCGCAGGTGTTGAGCACCCCCGCAAGCGTGAACATCACCGTCTACGCCCTCTTCATCCCCTCGTTCAAGGGAGCGCCATAAGTTGCAGCACAAAACCTCCCGGCCGCGCCCCGCAAAACGCACGGGTGGCAGCCCCCTCTCGGGCGGCTGCCGCCCTGCGCGCGCAGGGCGGAAACGCCAGCTCGTGCGGTGGGCCCTCGCCCTCGGCATGGGTTTTCTCCTCTTGATCGCAGGGGGCAGCGTGCAGGCTGCCGCCCCCTCGCCGCTGCCTGTGGTGGCGCTGCGGGAAGACGGGCTGACCCTGACCTGGCGCGCGGCCGACCCTGCCCCCCGGCAAAGAGCCGATGGCACCATCGAAATGCGCCTGCCGGGCTTCGACGTGCTCCAACAACCCGGCGCGCCGGCCCTGCCCGTGGCCTCCGTGTTGATCGCCCTGCCCCCGGACGCACAGCCCACCCTGACCGTGGCGCGCGCCCGCGAACGAACGCTCCCCCTCCCCGGCCCGCTGGCGGTCGCACCCCAACCGGGGGGCGTACTGCGCAACCCCGCGGGTGAAGTGATCGCCGGCAGCCTGGCCCCCGCCCCCCGGGACGCCTCCTTCGCGCCGGACGTAGTCGAAATCCAGCCCCTCGGCGTGGTGCGCGGGGTGCTGTTGGCGCGGGTGGTGTTCTACCCCCTGCGGCTGGCCGGAGACGGGCTGGTGCTGACCCGCGAAATCCAGCTCACCCTGCGCTACAACGCGCCCCTGACCGGCGCCGCCCCGCCACCCGGCCGCGACCCGATCCTCGACCAACTGCGCCGCCAGGTGATCAACCCCGAACACCTGCGCCCCGCCGCACCACCCGCCGCCACCACGGCGGCAGCCCGCCAAACACAGCCCCCGACCGCAGTCATCGAAGTCACCCAAACCGGCCTGACCGCGCTGACCTACCAGGACCTGGCCGCCGCGGGCTTCCCCGTGGACCAGGCCAACCCCCACAACCTGCAACTCACCCAGGCCGCCGCACCCGTGGCCGTGGAATGGGACGGCGACGCCGACACCAGCTTCGAACCGGGGGAGCGCATCCTGTTCTTCGCCAACCCGCGCTTCAGCCGCTGGTCCGCCACCGACACCTACCTGCTCAGCGAGGGCACCACCCCCGGCCTGCGCATGTCCACCCGCGGCGCAAGCCCGGACGGGCTGCCCCCCGGCAGCGCCACCCTCACCCAACTGCTGGAAGAAAACCGCATCTACACCCCCAACTGCTACTGTGGCGTGCTGCCGTTCGACCGTAACGGCGACCGCTGGGCCTGGGAAGAAATCCGCCTGCCCGACCAGGCCAGCAAATCCTTCGTCTTCCCCCTCCCCACCCCGGACACGGCCCAAACCGCCTCCCTGACCCTGTGGCTGCTCGGCTACACCAACGTATCCGCCGCGCCCGACCATCGCGTGGAGGTGGCCCTCAACGGGGTTGCGCTGGGCGCGGTGGAGTGGGATGGCCGCCAACTGGTGGAATCCACCTTCAATGTGCCCGCCAGCGCGTTGCAAACCGGCGACAACACGCTTACCCTCACGCTGCCCGGACTGCCGGGCGTGGCCGTGGAAGGCATGTGGCTGGACGGGTTTTCGCTGGCATACGCCTACGGGGGCCAGCCCGCGGGGGAGTCACTGCTGTTCCGGGGCGAGAGCAGCGCGCGCGCCTACACCCTGACCCTGGCGAGCAGCAACGGCCTGCGCGGCTACGACGTCACCGACCCGGCCAACCCGGTGATCCTGAGCGGGATGCAGGCCTCCGGCAGCAGCCTCACGCTGGGGGATGGGGCCGCGGCCGGGCCGCGCGACTACGCGCTCGTCACGGAAAACGGGATACTCTCCCCCGCCGCGGTGCGCATGACCGCCGATCTGCAAACCGCGGGGGTGGGCGGCGCGGATTACCTGATCATCACCCACCCCGATTTCGCGGCCGCGCTCAGCCCGCTGATCGCGCTGCGCCAGTCCCAGGGGTTGGAGGTGGCCGTGGAAGACGTGCAGGCCATCTACGACCGGTTTGGGGATGGCCGCCCCGATCCGCAGGCCATCTACGACTTCCTGGCCGCGGCCTACGACACCTGGAACCCGCGGCCGACCTACGTGCTGCTGGTGGGCGACGGCACCAACGACCCCAAACGCTACCAGGACTCATCGTTCGAGACCTTCATCCCCCCCTTCCTGGCGGACGTGGACCCCTGGATCGGGGAGACGGCCGCCGACAACCGCTACGCCACCCTGGACGGCGACGATGAACTGCCGGATGTGGCGATTGGCCGTCTGCCGGTCAATTCCCTGGCGGAGGCGCAAACCGTGATCGGCAAGATCGTCGATTACGAGACCTTTCCGTCGTTCAACGCGTGGAACACCACGGTGGCGCTGGTGGCCGACGACACGGACGCGGCCGGTGATTTTGCCGCCCTGCTGGACGGGGTGGCTGCCGCCTTCATCCCGCCCGCCTACCCCGTCGACCGGCTGTATTACCTATCCGGCACGCCCGTGGAGGCATTTCGAGACCAGGTGCGTAGCCGCATCAACCAGGGCGCGGGGGTGTTGATGTACGCCGGGCACGCCTCCATCCACCAGTGGGCCGCGGAGAATTTCCTGCACCTGGACGACGTGGCGACGCTGACCAACGCCGCGCGGCTGCCCGTCGCGCTGCAATTGACCTGTCTGACAGGCCGCTTCCAGGAGGCCGGGCTGGACACGCTGGACGAAACGCTGCTGCGCTATCCCAACGGCGGGGTGGTAGCCGCCTGGGGCGCGACCGGCCTGGGCGTGGCGACCGGGCAGGACGAACTGGCGCGCGGTTTCATACAGAGCGTGTATGCCACCCCGGGTTCCCCCATCGGGCTGGCCGCGCTGGCCGGGAAAGTGCGCCTGGCGAACAACGAACCGGCCTGGATGGACCTGGTGGAGACGTTCACCATCCTGGGCGACCCGGCCACGCAGCTGAAACTGGAGGTCAGTGTTCCGGCTGGGGTGATCTATCTGCCGTCGGTGAGTTATGGGCCGTAAGCTGGGGACGATAAGCCGCAAGCCCCCGCCCCTCCCTATCCCTATCCCCCCTCCCTA
>Ga0256830_1003083_pt1 | contig 10586 bp, 9 predicted proteins | sample 128326metaG_FD_190537 | JGI IMG/M metagenome (GOLD analysis project Ga0256830, IMG submission 190537) | Hydrothermal vent microbial communities from Lau Basin, Pacific Ocean - 128-326 | ecosystem: Environmental > Aquatic > Marine > Hydrothermal vents | place: Pacific Ocean: Lau Basin | collected...
AAATCAAAAACCTTTTTTAACAGGCTGTTGAAATTCCACTCATGCGGCGCGATACGGCGTTGGAAATGGGCTCAAAATGCTCATTTACTGCTTGTAGACTGCGCTTTTTCGCCCATTTCCGCCTTGTCTCGCACTCGCCTGAGCGAATTTCAACAGCCTGTTAACCGCGAAGGACGGAAGGGGAAAATATTGAAAAAGTCTTTCCTTCGCGGTTGTGCTTTTCATCCTTCGTGCGCCTCGGTGGTTAAAAAACGTCTCATCCCCCCTCAGCCCGGCGGCGGCAGCGTCTTGCCCGGATTGAGAATCCCCGCCGGGTCGAACTGTGCCTTGATGGCGTGCATCAGCCGCAGGCTGACGGGGTCGATTTCGCGTGACACGAAATCCCTTTTCACCAGCCCGATGCCGTGTTCACCGGACAGGGTGCCCTGCAGCCCGATCACCGCATCGAACAGTGCATCGAGGCAGGCTTCGGCGCGTCGCTGCTGGTCGCTGTCATCCGGGTCGAACAGCAGGTTGACGTGCAGGTTGCCGTTGCCGGCATGGCCGAAATTGACGATACGGATGTCGAACCGGCGGGCCAGTTCTTCGAGCCGCTGCACCAGTGCCGGCATGCGCGACACGGGGACGGCCACGTCTTCGTTTATCTTTTTCGGTGCCACCTTGCGCAGTGCCGGCGACAGTGCCTTGCGCGTGTCCCACAGGGCGGCCACTTCACGGTCCGACGTCGCCCGACGTATGCCGATCAGGCCGTCGACCCGTGCGGCGGTTTCCACTTGCCGCGCCATGTCGTCGAGCTGGCTGTCGTTGCCGTCGACCTCGATCATCAGCAGCGCGCCGGCCTTGTCGGGCAGGTCGGCGGCCGAGACGTCGCGTACCATGTCGATGGCTGCGCCGTCCATGAACTCCAGCGTGCAGGGCACCACCGGTTGCGCCATGATGGCCGACACGGCCGCTGCCGCACTCTGCATGTCCCGGTAGATAGCCTGCAGGGTGCGGCGCGCCGCCGCCAGCGGCGTCAGCCGCAGGGTGGCCTCCGTGATGACGGCCAAGGTGCCTTCCGAGCCGATCAGCAGGCGCGTCAGGTCGTAACCGACAACACCCTTGGTCGTCTTCACGCCGGTACGTATGGTTTCGCCAGTGCCGGTCACGGCCTTCAGGCCCAGCGTGTTCTCTCGCGGCGTGCCGTATTTCACCGCCCGCGGCCCCGCCGAGTTGTATGCCAGGTTGCCGCCGATGGTGCAGACTGAGGCGCTGGTGGGGTCGGGCGGCCAGAAAAAACCGCAGGCGCCGGCAGCGTCCTGTACCGCCTGGTTGGTTGCGCCGGGTTCGGTGACCAGCAGACGGTCGTCACCGTCGACAGAGAGGATGCGGTCCATGCGTTGCAGCGACAGCACCAGAGCACCGTTCAGCGGTACCGTGGCGCCTGTGGTGCCCGTGCCCTGGCCTCGTGCCACCAGCGGCACCCCCGCCCGGTAGCAGGCCCTCACCACGGCTGCAACCTGTTCATGGCTGCCTGGCAGGGCCACGGCACAGGGGCGGGCCTGGCAGGTACTGTTGTCGAACCCGTAGGCCAGGCAGTCAGCCGGATCGGTCAGCAGGTGGCGGTCGCCGACGGCCCGTGCGACTTCGTGCAGGAAGCCCGGGCGCTGCGTCAATCCAGATACTCGAACAGCTTGACGATGCGTTGTACGCCGCTGACCTGGCGTGCCGCGTCGGTGGCGGCGTTCCCTTCGGCCTGGGTGACCAGGCCCATCAGGAATACAGTGCCGTTTTCGGTCACGACCTTGACGCGGCTCGGATCAAAGTCCGCGAGCTTGACCTTGAGCAACGCCCCCTTGACCCTGGTGGTAATCACGGAATCGCTGGAACGCGCCATCATGGAACTGGGCGCGGCCAGGCTGATTTCATTGTGCACGCGACGGACCTTTTTGCTCTGACGGGCGATTTCAGCGGCCCGGCTGCGCAGCTGCTCGGTCGGCGCCTCGCCGCTGAGCAGGACGATGCCGTTGTAACTGGTTACGTTGATGTGTGTCTGTTCCGACATGCCGGGTTCCCTGGCCAGTGCCGACTTGATGCGCAGTTCGATCGCCTGGTCTTCGACGATGGCACCCGTCGTGCGACGGTCATGGACGACGCTGGCGCCGGTGGCTGCGGCGCCCCCCACGATAAGGGGTGCGCAGCCCGACAGCACCAGCTGGGCTGCCAGAATCAGAATGACGGGTTTCCGTCTCTTGGTCATGGAATGGAACCTCCTCAGTTTTATGTCAGGCGCGGAATGCATCGCGCACCCAGTCGATCGACACCTGTCCGTTGTGTCGTTCGATGGAAACGACATCGAAGCGGACGACCAGCGGCGCAGATTGGTACCGGTGCAGGTAATACCGCGCGCAGTGAATGATGCGCTGCTGTTTCTTGGCGGTGACTGTCTCCGCGGCGGTGCCGAAGGCTGTATTGTGCCTGTATCGTACCTCAACGAACACCAGCTCGTCCCCATCCTGCATGATGAGGTCGATTTCTCCGCGCCGGCTGCGGTAATTGCGCGCCAGCAGCCGCAGGCCGCGGCCCTGCAGAAAGCGGCAGGCCAGCGCTTCGGCCCGGCGTCCCCGTTGCTGTGGAATGGCCATGTTTCCTCCCTGAATCATGGTCGGCCCGGGTGTCTGTTTCAGCGGTGTTGTTCCCTCCCCGTTTCGTCGTCTGCGGGCGACAGGCTGAGCGCCCGGGGGGTGCCACGCCGGAACTGCGCCCATACCAGTTCGCGGTGCAGTTTGCGCCCGCTGTCCATGGTCAATACGCCGGTGGCGCCGCTGTAGAAACCGAAACCCTGCGTATTCAGGGTATCCAGCCAGGGGATGACCTGGTAGGCGTCCGTGCCCAGCGCGAACAGGCGCTGGTGGCGGCTGGCGCGCTGCGGCCACAGGCGGTTGATTTCACTGCGCAGCATCGACCAGTTGCCGGTCGGATCCAGCACCCAGGGGATGTCGCAGAACATCAGGCCGTCCATGTCACGGTCGTGTACGGCGTCCGGTTTGCCTGAATACACGTGCGAAGTGCTGTACACGGGCAGGTCGCTGGCACGGTGGAAGCGCAGCTGTGGCCGCAGCAATCGCGCCTCGCGCGGGAAGGCCGCGATGAAGATGCCGTCCACGTCCTGGCGGCGGCGCGGCTCGAAAGAGATGGAACGGCCCAGCAGCCGTTCCAGTGCCCGGTGGCGCTGCCTGCTGCCGTCGAGATTCAGTGCGCGCTGGATCGGCGTGGAGAAGTCGGCGCTGCCGCTCCTGAAGCTCCGTGCTTCCAGCAGTTCACCGCCCAGTGTCTGCCACCGCTCCGTGAAGGCAGCGAGCAGTCGCTGTCCCCAGCTGTTGTCCGGCACGATGGCGATCACGCGCTGCAGGCCGTCCTCCCGGGCGCGTTCGGCGACCTGCTGTGCCTCGTCCTCCGGCGACAGGCCGAACTGGTACAGCGGCAACCGTTCCGGCACCCCGGTATCGATCTGGTTGAGCGCCAGTACCGGGACGTCGAGCTGGCCGGACAGCACCAGCTGGCGGATATTGTCCTTCAACAGCGGCCCGATGACGAACTCGGCGCCCTCGCTGACCGCCTGGTGGTAGATCTCCCACACCGGCCGGGTGACGTCGCCCGTATCGTAGATGACGACCGTCGGCTGGTTATGGCGGTCCTGGTACAGGGCCGCCAGCACGCCGTCACGAATGGCGGCCGCCGATTCGGCCGCCCGGCCGCTCAGGGGCAGCAGCAGGGCGATGTGGCTTGCCTGGGCACCGCTGCGGTCGAGCTGTGCCAGCAGGCGCGGCAACAGGGTGTCCTGCGCGGGGTGGCGCAGATAGCGCTGCCGCCAGTTGTCGATTCCAGTGCGCATGGCGACGGTGTCGCGCAGGTCACGGTGCACCAGCAGCACCAGCTCCATCCAGCCGCCCAGCGTATCGTCCGCAGTGGCTTCCCTGAGCCGGGACAGCGCCTCGTCGGACAGTGAAGACAACAATTCCCAGATGGCGAACTGGTTGTCCAGCCGCTGCTCGTCGGGCAGCAGGCCGTCGAGCCAGATGAGCTGGCGGGCGGCTTCCAGCGTATTGCCGGCCTGGCGATAGGCGCGGGCGCGCAGCCTGTAATAAGTGGCACCGCCGTCCGGCAGTACGTCGGGCTGCCGAATGCGGTCGAGCAGTTCCAGCGTACCTGTGGTATCGCCGCCGGCCAGCGTCAGCCTGGCTTTCACCACCAGCAGGCGGTCGCGCTGCGCTTCGTTCAGCAGCCCGGCGTCGACGGTGGCGCTTACATCGGCCGCTTCGTCCCAGTGACCGCTCCGCAACAGATACTCGGCTGCCGCCAGCAGCAGCGGCGCCGCCTCGCGGTCTCCCACACGGCCGGCACGCTGCAGGTATAGCTGGGCGGCACCAAGATAGTCGCCCTCCGCCGCTCGCGTTTCGGCCTGCTGCTGTACCGGGGGCCCGGTCACCGTCGGCGCACGCACGGGTGTCGTGGTGCAGGCCGGCAGTGCGGCCAGCAGGGCCAGCGCAGCGGCAGACGGCAGACGGGTGCGAAGGGGAAGGGGCACGGTTCGCAGTGATCGGCATCAGTGAGACAAGGTGGTATTGTAGCGGTGCACAAGGGAAACTTCATGTCTGCTTCATCCGCTTCCATCGCTGTCCCCGGCACCCTGTACATCGTCGCCACGCCGATCGGCAATCTCGGCGATATGTCGCCGCGCGGCGTCGGGATATTGCAGCAGGTCGATCTGATTGCCGCCGAGGATACGCGTCACAGCCGCCGCCTGGCCGATCATTTCGCTATCGCCACGCCCATGATCTCGCTGCACGAACACAATGAGCGCGGTGTCAGCGGGCGCCTGATCGAACGGCTGCAAGGAGGCGAATCCGTGGCGCTGATCTCCGACGCCGGTACCCCTCTGATCAGCGATCCCGGCTTCCATCTGGTGCGGGCCGCACGCGAGGCCGGGATCGCGGTGGTGCCGGTGCCCGGTGCCAGTGCCCTGATCAGCGCCTTGTCGGTGGCGGGCCTGCCCACCGACCGCTTCGTGTTCGAGGGATTTCTGCCGGCAAAACAGGCGGCGCGGTTGGCCCGGCTGGAGGCGTTGAAGGGGGAGACGCGAACCCTGGTGTTCTACGAGTCCAGTCATCGCATCCTCGACTGCCTGCGGGACATGCTGGCGGTGTTCGGTGCCGGGCGGCACGCGGTGGTGGCGCGCGAACTCACCAAGGCCTTCGAGACCACGTTGTCCGGAACGCTGCAGGAATTGCACGCCCGGGTCGGCGCCGACGGCGACCAGCAGCGCGGCGAATTCGTGGTCGTGGTGCAGGGCGCGGCCGCACCAGCCGCCGGCCAGGTCACCCCGGAAGCCGGGCGCCTGCTGTCCATCCTGCTGGAGGAGCTGCCGGCCGGGAAGGCCGCCAAACTGGTGGCAAAGATAACCGGCATCAACAAGCGCCTGCTCTACGAACACACACTGAACAAAACGTAGGGTGGGGTTTACTTCGTTCACCCCACCCTACGAAACGAAGTCACCGTAGGGTGGCGGTGAGCAAAGCGAACCCCACCGGAATGGGCCGGTTGTTGCGTGGTGTGCCCTTCGCTAGACCGGTGGGCGAAGAAACGCGGGGCGGCCTTGTGGGGTGTGGCCGCCGGACGGGCATGGTGGGGTTCGCTGCGCTCACCCCACCCTACGCTTCGTTATACGTCGTTGTCGCCGATGTCGTGTTGTTCGAGGGCCCAGCGGACGTGTTCCCGCACCAGCTCCGATGGATGATCCATGCGTTGCCGCAATGCCGCGATCACGTCCGGTCGTGAAGGCGCATTACCGAGTGCAACGGCCAGGTTCCTGAGCCAGCACAGGTAGCCGATACGCCGTATCGCGCTGCCCTCCGTGCGTTTCAGGAACTCATCTTCCGACCAGGCGAACAGTTCGACCAGTGTGCTGTTGTCCAGCCCGTGGCGCGGACGGAAGTCGGCTTCCCGTGTCGGTGCGGCGAAGCGGTTCCAGGGGCACACCAGCTGGCAGTCGTCACAGCCGTAGATCCGGTTGCCGATCAGCGATCGCAGTGCCACCGGTATGGAACCGCGCAGCTCGATGGTGAGGTAGGAGATGCACAGCTGGGCGTCGAGCTGGTGTTCGCCGATGATGGCACCGGTGGGGCAGACGTCGATACAGGCGCGGCAGGTGCCGCAGTGGTCGCCGGCCGGTGTGTCCACGGGCAGCGGCAGATCGGTATAGAGTTCGCCCAGAAAGAACCAGCTGCCGGCCTGTTCATTGATCAGGTTGGTGTGCTTGCCGATCCAGCCCAGCCCGGCCTTCTGTGCCAGTGCCTTTTCCAGCACCGGCGCGCTGTCGGTAAAGACGCGGTAGCCGAACGGCCCGGTCTTCCGTTCGATACGGGTTGCCAGCTTCTGCAGGCGTTTCCGCATCAGCTTGTGGTAGTCGCGGCCCAGGGCGTAGCGCGACAGGTAGGCCCGTGCCGGGTCGTCCAGCACCTCGCTGGCCGTTCTGGCTTCCTGCGGCCAGTAATCCATGCGTACCGAGATCACCCGCACCGTGCCCGGCACCAGTTCCTGAGGGCGGCTGCGTCGGGTGCCGTGCCGCTGCATGTAATCCATGTCACCGTGACGGCCGCTGTCCAGCCAATTGAGCAGATGCGCTTCTTCGGATTCGAGGCAGGTGTCGGTAATGCCGACCTGCTGGAAACCCAGCTCGCGGCCCCAGCGCTTGATGCAGCGGGCGAGTCGCTGGAGGTCGATGGCCGGGGATGAAGATTCGCGGGACATGGACGGGCTGGATTTGGTGCAGTGCTTCACGGTATGTTGCAGAGGATGAACAACAGTGTCCACTCTACATGACTGCGCCCTCGTCCGTCCCGCTGTATACGGCATCCCAGGTCCGCGAGTTCGACCGCATCGCCATCGAGGAACAGGGCATTGCCGGCTACACGCTGATGTCGCGCGCCGGCGCCGCCCTGTTCGATGCCCTGCGCAGCCGCTGGCCGGATGCACGCCGGGTGCTGGTGTTGTGCGGCGCCGGCAACAACGCCGGCGACGGGTATGTAGTCGCGCGCCTGCTGCTTGAGGCCGACCTGGACGTCCGGGTGCTGTGGTTGTCCGATCCCGGCGGGCTGCGCGGCGACGCGCGAACTGCGGCGGATGCCTGCAGTGATCGGGGGTGTGATATTTCGCCTTTTACCGGCGTGTTGCCGGAGGACGTGGACCTGGTCGTCGATGCCCTGCTGGGCACTGGTTTGAGGCGGGATCTGGAGGGCCGCTGGCGGCAGGCGGTGGAGGCGGTGAACGGGCTGTCCAAGCCGGTACTGGCGGTCGATATTCCCAGCGGCCTGCACGCCGATACCGGTGCGGTGAAGGGTGCGGCGATCGAAGCCGACGCCACAGTGACGTTCATCGGCCGCAAGCGTGGCCTGTACACCGCCGCGGGCGTGCACCATTGCGGCACAGTGCTGTTCGACGACCTGGATGTGCCGGCGGCTGTCATGCGGTCGGTGACCGCTGCCGGCGAACTCATGCTGCAGCCCCCGTTGGGCAGGTTGCGTCAGCCGCGCAGGCGTGACGCGCACAAGGGCGATTGCGGCCATGTGCTGGTGATCGGAGGTGAGTCCGGCATGGCGGGAGCGGCGCGGCTGGCGGCCGAAGCGGCGGCCCGCGCCGGCAGCGGGCTGGTCAGCGTCGCCACCCGCAGCGTGCATGCCGCCCAGATCAGCGCCGCGCGGCCGGAACTGATGTGCCACGGCGTAGACGAGGTATCCCGGCTGGCGCCGTTGCTGGCGCGCGCGACCGCTGTGGTAGTGGGCCCCGGGTTGGGCCAGGGTCGGTGGGCGCAGGCGCTGCTCGCCCGGACGCTGGAGACGGAGCTGCCGCTGGTGGTCGATGCCGACGCCCTCAATCTGCTGGCCCGCGATCCCGCCCGGCGCGGCAACTGGATCATTACGCCGCACCCCGGCGAGGCCGCGCGCCTGCTGTCGACGACCTCCGCCGGGGTGCAGGGCGACCGCTTTGCCGCAGCTGGAAAGCTGGCACAGCGTTATGCGGCCGTAACCGTGCTCAAAGGCGCCGGCACGCTGGTGGCGGACAGCGGGGGCGGTGCACCCCCGCGGGTCTGCAGCGGCGGGAACCCGGGCATGGCCAGCGGCGGCATGGGTGACGTGCTGAGCGGCCTCATCGGTGCCCTGGTCGCGCAGGGACTGGACCTGTTCGATGCCGCCAGCGCCGGTGTCTGCCTGCATGCAACGGCGGCCGACGACGCGGCGGCCGACGGCGGCGAGCGCGGTCTGCTGGCCGGCGACCTGATGGACGGCATCCGCCGGCAACTCAATGGAATGGTCTGAAGGGCTGGTGGATGCGGCGGCCACCGAGGCGCTGGGCGCGCGCCTGGCGCGGACGGTGCCGGCTGGCTCGGTCATCTTTCTGCAGGGCGACCTGGGCGCCGGCAAGACCACGCTGGTGCGCGGCTTCCTGCGCGCGCGCGGTTATCGGGGGGCGGTGAAGAGCCCCACCTATACCCTCGTCGAACCCTACCCGCTGGATGACGGCATCACCGTTCATCACCTCGACCTCTACCGCCTGGGTGACCCCGAAGAGCTGGAATGGATCGGCCTGCGCGACCTGTTCTCCGAGGACAGCATCTGTCTGATCGAGTGGCCGGAGCGCGGCGCCGGCAGCCTGCCGCAGCCGGACATGGTGGTCAGGCTGGAGATTGAAGGCAACAGCCGCCGAGCCAGCATCACCGCTTCACCGGCCCTGCAAAACAAAGCATGACGACATGTCGCGAAACGTAGGGTGGGGTGAGCAAAGCGAACCCCACCATAACGGTTCGGCGGCCACACCCCGCGAGGTCGCCGTGCGACTGCTCGACCACCTGCAAGACGCAGGGTGCCGGGCAACAACCCCGCCCCGGCGGGGTTCGCTTCGCATTTGGTTCAGCGACCTCATGCTGTTGGTACAGAATATGCTTGTTAGAAAACGGGTGGTTAGCCGAAGCCACTGAAGTTCTTTGATATGTTGTTGGTCTATGATGATGACCAGTAACAATTTTCTTGAAATGATGCCCGGACTGGGGTATAGATTCACCGGCACAACGGGAGGATTGGGGAGGTATCGGTGAAACGACTGCTGGCGGTGGTGCTGTTGCTGGTGACGACGCTGGCCCAGGCCGGCAACCGCGCCCTGGAAGTAGAGGGGGTCCGGTTGTGGGCGGCGCCCGACAACACCCGTATCGTATTCGATATCAGCGGCCCGGCCGAACACCGCCTGTTCACGCTCGCCAAACCCGATCGTCTGGTCATCGACCTCAAGGGCGCCAGGCTGGCGCCCGGCTTCAAGAAGCGTCTCATGGCCGGCGGCGCCGTCAAGGGCATGCGCACTGCACCGCGCAACAGGACCGATCTGCGCGTGGTGCTGGATCTCAAACACTCGGTCAAACCCAAGAGCTTCATTCTCAAGCCCAATGACCAGTATGGCCACCGGCTGGTCATCGACCTTTACAACAAGGGGGTCACTGCAAAAGCCAAACCGCTCAAGCCGAAAAAGGCCCGGCCCAGGCTGCGTGATCTGGTGATCGCCATCGACGCCGGTCATGGCGGCGACGACCCGGGCGCGCGTGGCAGGCGCGGCGTGCGCGAGAAGGACGTGGTGCTGGGAATCGCGCGGCGACTGGCCGGGCTGGTCGACAGGGAGCCGGGTATGCGCGCGGTGCTGATTCGCGACGGCGACTATTACATTGGTCTGCGCAAGCGCATCGAAAAGGCACGCAAGCACCGCGCCGACCTGTTCATCTCCATTCACGCCGATGCCTTCCGTGACCGCCGCGTGCGCGGCTCCTCGGTGTACGTGCTGTCACAGCGCGGCGCCTCCTCGGAGATGGCTCGCTGGCTGGCGGCGCGGGAAAATGCCGCCGACCTGGTGGGTGGCGTCAGCCTGGATGACAAGGACGAGCTGCTGGCTGAAGTACTGCTGGATCTGGCGCAGGCCGCCACTATCGAGACCAGTCTGGGTGTCGCCGACAATGTGCTGCACGAACTGCGCAAGATCGGCAAGGTGCACAAGCGGCGGGTGCAGCAAGCAGGCTTCGTGGTGCTGAAATCGCCGGATATCCCTTCGGTATTGGTGGAAACCGCGTTCATCTCCAACCCCGACGAGGAAAAGCGACTCAAATCCGCCAGCCACCAGCAGAAGGTGGCACGCGCCATCATGAGCGGTGTTCGCCGCTACTACACCTCCAACCCGCCCCCGGGAACCCGTCTGGCGCTGGCGCGCGCGAAACAGCCGAAGCGCTATGTCATCAAGCGCGGCGACACCCTGAGCCATATTGCCAAGCGCTATGGCGTCAGCATGCGTTCCCTGCGCAGCGCCAACCGGTTGCGCGGCGACCGGCTGCTGGTCGGCAAGGTGCTCACCATCCCGGTCGACAGCTGAGGTTCAGGTGGTGGCGTCATGGTGGGGTTCGCTGCGCTCACCCCACCCTACGGGAAGCCACCCCGTAAATAACGTGTAGGGTGGGGTGCGCTTCGCGCACCCCACCATAACCGTTCGGCGGCCACCTCTTAACAGAACCACCGTAT
>Ga0256830_1003084_pt1 | contig 10585 bp, 6 predicted proteins | sample 128326metaG_FD_190537 | JGI IMG/M metagenome (GOLD analysis project Ga0256830, IMG submission 190537) | Hydrothermal vent microbial communities from Lau Basin, Pacific Ocean - 128-326 | ecosystem: Environmental > Aquatic > Marine > Hydrothermal vents | place: Pacific Ocean: Lau Basin | collected...
GCCTTTGGACTGATCATTCTTCTTAGCAGGGCAGGCTTTGAAGCTGACCAGATCGATGACTTCAAGGGGCTGAATGAAAAGCACCCGTGGTTTGCGCTGATGACCTTGATCATTATGTTTTCGCTGGCCGGCGTGCCGCCCACGGTGGGTTTCTTTGCCAAGCTGGAAGTGTTGAAGGCGGTGGTCAGCATCGACCTGGTCTGGCTCGCGGTAGTCGCGGTCGTGTTTGCCATCATCGGCGCGTTTTACTACATTCGTATCGTCAAGGTCATGTATTTCGACAAGCCGGACAACGAGGCCTCAGAGGGCCTGGCGATGGGCGTGGACATGAAGTTTGCACTCAGCGTCAACTGCCTGCTGGCGCTCGGGCTGGGCTTGTTTCCGGACGAATTGATGCAGCTGGTTGCCAGGGTGCTTTGACCACCGGTCGTGATTCTGACAACCCCCGCCTGAATTCTCCCGCGGTCCGCAAGCTTTTTTCTGCGCCGCCTCTGGGCGAGGCAATGTTGCAGAAAAAACTTCCGGCCCGCGGGATTCAGGCTCCAAGCAATCCCCGGGTGGTTTACAAAGGATGACCACATGATGCGATTCGACTTGCCTTGTCGTGACGGTGCACGCTTTGTACCAAAGGGTGCGCCGTGCGTACCACCCCATTACATTGTTCAATCGTCCTTGGCACGCTGCCAGCAGCGTGACAATCGATTGCTGATCGGTTCTGTGGCGGCGACAATTCAGCCTCTATTCAGTTTCAATGCTGTATCATGAGATAATAAAATTCGTTGCAGCCTGGTGCTGTCTGATACAATAACCCGAAACGTATCTTAAGACGTTTCCAGTCAGTCGTTAGACAGAAGAGAACGATACAGGGGAAGAAGATGAAACTGTTAAAAGTAATTCCGTTATTTTTGTTGGTATTTAGTGGCAGTGCATTCAGTCACGACCCGCTGACTACCGATGCGATGAATCTTGCCAGGGCGGCCCATCATTTTGCCGGCCTGGTGCGCTATAAGACCGGGTACAGTCATTTGTACTACGATGCCAAGAAGGTGGCCTTTATTGCCAGTGGGTTGACCAGTTCGGTCGCCAGCAGCTCGAACCCGGTCGTGGTTAAAAGCCAGTTCAGAAAGGTGAAGACCAGGTTTCTGCAGTTGAGCCACCAGATGCGGCATGCGCATACGCTGCACCACAATCGCCACATCCAGCATGATTTCTTCAGGCTCAAGGACAGTTTCTACCGCCTCGAGCATACGGTGCGTAATTCTGTTTATTGACGGAATCAGCCGTACCAGTATCTCAGTAAAGTTCGTGCAGCCCTGAAAGGGCTGCCGGGCTTTCAGCGGGCACGCACCAAGCCGTTTCTGAATCGCCCTCCAGTCCACATTTCTTCATTTAAATCAATATATTGTTGTTTCGCCGTCGAGGCCGCGGTGATCCCTTCAGAGTGTGGTAAACTTCAACTAAGCAAGTTTCGGCGGCTCTGTAACCACTATTCATCCCGACACAGAATGCACTGATAATGCAGTTGAGACAGAAAATTTTCTGGATGTTACTTGTCATGGCAGTGGCGCCGTTGTTCGTGTTGCTGGCGCAGCTGGTTTCTTATATCAAGCAGGACATCGAAGAACGTACGGCACAGGAGATCCACAAGACGCTGGACAAGATGTCCAAGGAAATCAGCAACGAGATGGGCAATCAGAAGTCGATTGCCGACGGACTGGCCAAGGTTCCGATCGTCAAGGAGTTTGCCGCGGTCCAGGAGGGAAAGCGGCGTAGTGCGCAGTATGAGACCAAGGCAACCCAGCTGGCGCTGTTTTTCCTGAACTACCAGTCGACGACGCCGAGTATCCAGGCATTGCGTTTTACCGATACGCATGGGCGTACCTTGGTCAAGGTGAAAGAAGGGGCCTTGCTGCCTGTCCGGTATCGCGGCAAGAAAGGCCTGGGTATCGTTGAGAATATCCGCAGCAAGGACTTTTTTATACGCGCACTGAAGACCGAAGGACGGACCTCGGTTTCCAACTATGAACGCGGAAAAGTCACCGGAGAAGTCAATTTCTGTCCGGCGATGGTGCGTTACTCGGTGCCGATCAAGGATGAGCTCGACAGTCTGCAAGGGTTCCTGGTGGTCAACATGTGGGGCAAGCGTATTGACAACACGGTAGAGGCAGCGTTGGGAGGAATCCCCGGGAATGTGTATATCGTCGAAATCAATCCGCAGGATCGTGAGCGCGACGGCATCTATCTGTACCACAAAGACCCTGACAAGCGTTTTGCGAACCAACTGGGAACAGGCATCAGGTTTTCAAACAGGGTAGGACACAAGGCGTGGAAGAAAATCAGCCGCACGGCAAGTCATGGCGAGTTTCCGGCAGCGGATGGCAGTGTGCTGTATTTCAAAGTGCATAAACCATACGACGACCGGGACACGAAATGGCTGCTGGTGATCGATGTACCAAAGCTTACCGCGCTTGCGTCGATCAATAAAATCCGCGATACGATAGGCCTGTTGATTCTCCTGGTGCTGGTGACGAGCCTTTTCGTAGCCCGTTGGGCGGCGGCACGGCTGGCGCAGCCGGTACAGAAAATGGCGCAGTTGATGACACGTTACGCGGACGGTGAGAAGCAGTTGCGTTACGAGCAGAAACGCTCGGATGAGGTGGAACACCTGGGGCAGGCATTCAACTATCTCACCGACAAGCTGGAAAAGGCGCTGAACGACCGGATGAAAGCAGAGGCGGCGGCCAGGCAGTCGGAGCGCCTGGCTGCGATTGGACAGATGGCGGCCGGTATCGGGCATGAAATCAATAATCCATTGATGAACATCAATTCGCTGGCCAAGCTGATCGAGCAGGACATCCCGGAAAAGGAGGCGCAGACACGCAGTGATCTGCAGGCGTTGCGCAAGGAGGTCAAGCGCTGTGCCAGAATCGTACAGGGTATTTTGAATTTTGCCAAGGAGGCCGAGCCGCAATACGTGGAATTCGATATCGTAAAGCTGCTTGGGGAGACGGTGCTGCTGTTCGAGCGCCGCGGGCAGCAGTTGGGAGTCAGTTTCAGTCTCGACCGGAAATCCCCGCTGTTCGTACACGGAGACCCGAATCAATTACAGCAGGTTTTCGTCAATATTCTGTTGAATGCATTGCATGCGGTCAGGCAGAATGGGGAGATCGCGATTCATGTTATCGAGCAGCAGGAGCATGTGGCGGTCCAGGTGCTCGATGACGGTGTCGGGATCAGGGAGCAGGATCTGCCGCAGATCTTCAACCCGTTCTTTTCGACCAAGGACGAGGGAGAGGGAACAGGCCTGGGCCTGTCTGTCAGTTATGGGATCGTAAAGAAACACCAGGGCAATATCCAGGTAAGCAACCGGCCCGAAGGGGGTGTCAAGGTCGAGGTGGTGTTGCCGCGTGCCGGCGAACTGCCGGCAGAAGAGCGGATGCTGAACTGAATTCCCCGGTTGGTGTGTTTGCCGCGGCCTGGCGTTCAACACAAGGCATAGTATGCAGGACAAAACCGTCAAATTACTGTTCGTGGATGATGATCCGGTCACTTGTTCGGTGATCCGGCGCAGTTTTGAAAATTGTAAGGACACCCCCCGGTTTGCCTGTCATGTTTTCCAGTCTGCGGTGCAGTGCCTGCAGGAGTTTGAAACCCGGGGCGCTGACCTGGTGCTGACCGATCTGCGTATGCCGGAGATGAGTGGTTTTGAACTGTTGTCGAAAATCCGCAGTATCGATGCCGAGGTGCCTGTATTGGTGATGACCGGCTATTCGTCGGTCGAAAATGCAGTCGAGGCGATGAAGCGCGGGGCGACGGACTTTCTGAAGAAACCGTTCGATTTCGAGGAACTGTTGCTGCTGATCAAACGTAACCTGGAGTCGGCCAGGTTGCGGGATGAAAACCAGTTGCTGAAAAAGCGCGTGCGCAGTCAGACCGGCCATTTCGGCATGATTGGAAAATCCAAGGCGATGAAAGCGGTGTTTGAGCAGCTGGAAAAACTGACCGAGGTCAATTGCAACGTGATCATCACCGGAGAGTCAGGGACAGGGAAGGAGTTGGTCGCCAGGGCTTTGCATGATTACAGTCCGAGGCACGAGGCGCCGTTCGTCGTGATCGACTGTGGTGCGCTGACAGAGTCGTTACTGGAAAGTGAATTGTTCGGGCATGAAAAGGGCGCTTTTACCGGCGCCGTGCAGCGCAAGCGCGGCCTGATGGAGCAGGCCAGCGGCGGCACCTTGTTTCTCGACGAGATCAGCAATATCTCCGATGCAATGCAGATGAAGCTGATGCGCGCGATCGAAAGCCAGGCGGTCACCCGTGTGGGGGGGACGCAGGAAATCCCGATCGAGCTGCGCATCATCTCCGCCAGCAATCGTGATCTTGCGCAGTTGGTCAGCCAGGGAAAATTTCGCCATGATTTCTACCATCGTCTGAACGTGGTGACGATACATCTGCCGTCATTGGCGGAACGGCGTGACGATATTCCGTTGCTGATCGATGCGTTCGTGCGTGAATTCAGCCGACAGTATCAGCGCGAAATCAGCGGTTTTGATTCCGAGTCGTTGAAATACCTGTTGGATAGAAAATGGCCAGGCAATATCAGGGAATTGCGAAATACGGTGGAGCGTTGTGTGATCCTGGCCGATTCTGCGCAATTGACAGTCAAGGACCTGGTTTCACCGGCGGCGGGTTCCAACGATGAAAAGTCTGGTTTTGACCCGAAAAACTGGCAGGATGCCGAAGAATTACCCTCGTTGGAACGGCTCGAGGAAAAATACATAAATTATGTATTAGAAATCGCTGATGGAAAAAAAACTCTTGCTGCCGATATACTGGGAATAGATAAGACTACTTTGTGGCGAAAACTGCGTAAATACCAGAACAAAAGCTAGTGTTGTAATTTGAAGTCATATAAGATATCTATATATCAGGAGTCTCTGTCTCGAGCAGAGTTCCCAAAGGAAGTATAATTCAGGCTAAGCGGCGTTCTGGTCTGCCAGAACGGGGGGTTGTAAGCTGGTAGTTCTTCAGTCTAATAGTCATCAGGCTTCCCTGGCCAGGGAATAGAGCTTGCACAACAGGGCTGTTTTCCGTAATTTTGTAGACTAAATCCAGATTATTGGAGGATAAGTAGAGATGAAGGCTTTTAAGAAGTATTTAATGTTTTTTACTGTGGTTCTGGCGGCATCGGTATTGACTGGATGTATGGGCGGAATGAGCAATCTGAAGAATGCCAAGAACGGGTTTAAACAGCAAAAGGTTGTTTATCATATCAATGATATCAACAAGGCGTTTGGCGCACTGCGCAATATCAAGAACCACCTGAATGCGTTGGGTGATAAAAATGCGAATATCATTGTCGTGACTCACAGCAGTGGCGCTTTCACGCTGGTGGACGGCAGCCAGGACAGGCGTGGCCGGTCGTTCGACTCTGCCGTACAGACGCTGGCGGACCGGGGCGTGAAATTCGAGATCTGCGCAAATACGATTCGCGGCAAGAAGATCAACAAGAGCAGAATCAATCTGCACGCGTCGATCGTCCCGTCAGGCGTGGCACGGGTGATCGATCTTCAGCAAAAGGGCTATTTGTATATCAAACCCTGATCGCGCCCGGCAGTCTGCGGGTTCTCCGGGACGGGGGATTCTTCTGGCTTGCAGCGGGATGGGTTACAGGCCGGCGGCATTGCAGAAACCGGTCGTTTTGCACAAGGCTGATGAAAACGGACACATGAACGTGTCCGTTTTTATATGAATGTTGAAAAAATTCATGAAACGCCCAATCCCCACTTGATAAAATTCAGTACTGACGTTAAACTTCGGCTGCCTGATGCGGGGTGGAGCAGTGGCAGCTCGTCGGGCTCATAACCCGAAGGTCGCAGGTTCAAATCCTGTCCCCGCTACCAATCGTGAGAAGCCCCATCAGGGGCTTTTTATTTGCACTATACTACCGGTGTTTGACCGGTGAGATTGGCGTATTTATCAACTTCGCGTTATAATTACGTGACATTCAGTAAGAAAAATAGTGGGCCGCGGGCCCATTTTTTATTTATGCAATTATATTATGGAATTTAGGCAGGATTTGATTTTACGGAGCCGTGGATGAAAGGCGAGCCGGCAGATTTGGAATCACTGTTGCGCCCCACTGTAGAATCAATGGGTTATGAAATGCTGGGTATTCAATTACACAGGCGCGGGAAGAGTACACGGGTACGCGTGTTTATCGATTCCGACAACGGGATCGACCTGACGGATTGTGAACGGGTCAGTAACCAGGTCAGTGGGGTACTGGACGTGGAGGATCCGATTGCAGGGAACTATACGCTGGAAATTTCCTCCCCGGGCCTGGACCGGCCATTGTTCGAACCGGCACATTACCGGCGTTTCACGGGGGCGCGCATACGCGTAAAACTTGTGCACAAACAGGACGGTCATCGACACTATACAGGACGGATCAAGCAGGTTACAGACGACTCGGTGGTACTCTTGGTGGATAACACAGAACATAGCTTGGCTTTCGACAATATTCAGAGTGCGCGTATCGCACCGGAATATGATACCGAAGGTTGAGCCGGGGACGTAGATGACGATGAGCAAAGAAATATTATTAGTAGCGGATGCAGTATCGAACGAAAAGGGAGTCGACCGGGAGATCATTTTCCAGGCCATCGAGGCGGCACTGGCCTCTGCTGCCCGGAAAAAGAGCGGTGGAGACATCGATGTCGTCGTGCGGATCGATCGCAAGACCGGTGACTACCGGACGTTCAGGCGTTGGGAGGTGGTCGAGGACGACAACGAGCAGGAGTTTCCGCTGAAGCAGATCAGCCTCAGTGCCGCCAGAATCGATAATCCGGACGTCGAGATTGGCGATTTTATCGAAGACGAGATGGAGTCGGTGAAATTCAGCCGGATCTCTGCGCAGGCGGCCAAGCAGGTCATCGTGCAGAAGGTGCGTGAAGCAGAGCGTGCGCAGGTGGTGGAACAGTACCTGGAGAAGAAAGGGTCACTGGTCTCTGGTGTGATCAAGCGTATCGAGCGCGGTAACATCTTCCTGGACCTTGGCGGCAATGCCGAGGCGGTGATCCTGCGTGATGACCTGATTCCGCGCGAGGCGTTCAAACCGGGAGACCGGGTGCGCGGCTATCTTTACGATGTGCGTTCCGAGCCACGTGGGCCACAGCTGTTCGTCAGCAGGATCAGGCCTGAGTTGCTGATCGAGCTGTTCAAGCTGGAAGTGCCCGAGGTCGGGCAGGGACTGATCGAAATCGTTGGTGCGGCCAGGGACCCGGGGCTGCGTGCCAAGATCGCGGTGCGCTCGAATGATCCGCGTATCGATCCAATAGGCGCCTGTGTCGGTATGCGCGGATTGCGGGTGCAGACAGTGTCCAATGAACTGGCCGGTGAAAGGGTCGATATCATTCTCGCCGATGACAACCCGGCACAGTTTGTCATCAACGCGATGTCACCGGCGGAAGTGCTGGCTATCGTGGTCGACGAGGATGCCAGGAGCATGGATATCGCGGTCAGCGAGGAACAGTTGTCGCAGGCCATCGGCAAAGGCGGGCAGAATGTCAAGCTGGCCAGCGAACTGACCGGTTGGGAGCTCAATGTCATGACCGAGGCCCAGGCCGAGGAAAAGAACGAAGAAGAGGTGGAACGGATACAGAACCTGTTCAAGGAGCAGCTGCATGTCGACAGCGAGGTGGCCGGTATCCTGGCCCAGGAAGGGTTTACCAGTGTCGAGGAGATCGCCTACGTGCCGGTCAGTGAACTCGAAGGCATCGAGGAGTTCGATCCCGAGGTGGTCGAGGAGCTGCGCAGCCGGGCCAAGAGCGTGCTGTTGAACAAGCTGCTGGTCGATGAAGAAAAACTTGGAGACAGTAAGCCGGAACAGGATCTGTTGGAACTGGAGGGTGTCGACGAAGACCTTGCTTTCCGGTTGGCGAGCAAAGAGATCACGTCCCGTGAGGCACTTGCCGATCTGTCAGTCGATGAGTTGTTGGAGATAGAAGGTATTGATGAAGAGCGTGCCGCACAGCTGATTATGAAGGCGCGCGAACATTGGTTTGCAGACGAACAACAGGGATAGTGTTGTGGAGATAGGTATATATGTCTGAAGTTACAGTCGAAAAATTTTCAGGGTTACTCGGGATTTCCACCGAGCAGCTGCTCAAGCAGCTGAATGAGGCGGGTGTGGAGGTCGATAATCCGGAACACAAGATCTCTGATGATGACAAGATGCGTCTTTTGTCGTACCTGCGCCGCTCGCATGGCAAACACGACGAAGTGGTGATCGGTGAGCCGAAAAAAATCACGCTCAGGCGTAAGACACAGACCGAGTTGCGAATGACCGGTTCGCACGGCCGCGCCAAGACGGTGACGGTCGAGGTGCGCAAGAGCAAGACTTATGTAAAGAAAAGCGTCATCGTCGAAGAGGAAAACAAGCGCCGCCAGGAGCTTGCCGAGGAGCTGGCGCGCAAACGTAAAGAACAGGAACGGGCCCTCGCAGAACTGAAGAAGAAGGAAGACGAGGCGCTGGCGAAGCAGAAGGTGGAAGAAAAGGCGGCACAGCCGGTTGAAGAGCAGCCGCGGAAACAGGCGGAAGACAAGGCGGCGGCAGAGCAGGCGGCTGCCGACACGGCCGGTACCGAGGAGCGGAAGACGAAGCAGACAGAGGTGGTGGCAGCCGAGGACCTGCTGCCGGAAGTGGAGTTCGAAACACAGACCGAGAAAAAGGAAGAACGCCAGGACAAGAAGCCGCAGAAACAGAAAACCGCGGCGAAGAAGCCGGCAGAAAAATTCGAGCGCAAGGAACTGCATATCAAGGAAGGGAAAGGCGGTCAGCGGCGTAAGAAGAGAAAGCATGTCAGTGCAGGGGCGGAGAAGACACAACATGGCTTCGAGCGGCCGGCGGCGCCGGTGGTCAAGGAAGTGGTGATCCCGGAAACCATCACTGTCGCGGACCTGGCACAGAAGATGTCAGTCAAGGCGGCAGAGGTGATCAAGGTCATGATGAATATGGGCAGCATGGTGACGATCAATCAGTCGCTGGACCAGGAAACCGCGATGATCGTGGTCGAGGAAATGGGGCACAAGGTCAAGCTGGCACGCGAGGATGCAATCGAGGAGCAGGTCATCGAGGAGGCAAAGGTCACCGCCGAAGCGCTGCCGCGGGCGCCGGTGGTGACGATCATGGGCCATGTCGATCACGGCAAGACCTCGTTGCTGGACAAGATACGCAGTTCCTCGATTACCGCGGTGGAAGCCGGGGGGATCACCCAGCACATCGGTGCCTACCACGTGGAAACGGAAAACGGCATGATCACCTTTCTCGACACGCCCGGGCACGAGGCCTTTACCGCAATGCGGGCCCGTGGGTCGAAGATTACCGATATCGTGGTGCTGGTCGTCGCAGCCGATGACGGGGTGATGCCGCAGACCAAGGAAGCGATCCAGCACGCGAAGGCGGCCGAGGTGCCGATTATCGTCGCGGTCAACAAGATCGACAAGCCGGAGGCGAATCCGGACAAGGTCAAGCAGGAGCTTGGTGCCGAAGAGGTGATTCCCGAAGATTGGGGCGGTGATACGATGTTCGTGCCTGTTTCTGCCAAGACCGGTGAAGGCATCGATGAACTGCTGGAATCGATCCTGTTGCAGGCGGAAATATTCGATTTGAAGGCGCCGGTAGACTGTCCGGCGTCCGGGGTCGTGATCGAGGCCCGGCTGGACAAGGGCCGTGGTGTCGTCACGTCGGTCCTGGTGCAAAAAGGCACGCTGAAGAAAGGCGATATCCTGCTGGCAGGGATGGAATACGGGCGTGTACGCGCGATGCTGGATGAGAACGGCAAGGTCCTGGATTCCGCCGGTCCGTCCATCCCGGTGGAGATTCTGGGATTGTCCGGACTGCCCAATGCCGGGGATGAGGCGATCGTCGTGGTCAGCGAAAAACGGGCGCGTGAAGTGGCCGAGTTCCGCCATGCCAAGTACCGCGAAAGCAAGATTGCCAGGCAGCAGGCGGCGCAGCTCGATAACATGTTCACCCAGATGGAGAGCGGAGACACCAAGGTATTGAACCTGCTGATCAAGGCGGATGTGCATGGTTCGGCCGAAGCCTTGCGCCAGGCTTTGGAAGATCTGTCGACTGACGAAGTCAAGGTCAAGATCGTATCGTCCGGTGTTGGCGGGATCAACGAATCGGACGTCAACCTGGCGATGGCTTCTTCGGCGATCATTATTGGTTTCAATGTGCGGGCCAATCCATCCTCGAAACGCCTGATCGAAGAGGAAGGCATACAGCTCAAGTATTATGGTGTGATCTACGATGCCATCGATTTCATCAAGAATGCACTGACCGGTATGCTGCAGCCGGAATTCAAGGACCAGATCATCGGCCTGGCAGAGGTGCGCTCGGTCTTCCGGTCATCCAAGTATGGCCAGGTTGCCGGCTGCCTGGTCAAGGAAGGTGTGGTGCGGCGCAGTAACCCGATCCGGGTTTTACGCGACAACGTGGTGATTTTCGAGGGTGAGCTCGAGTCTTTGCAGCGCCACAAGGATGCCGTTGACGAGGTGGCTTCGGGTATCGAGTGCG
>Ga0256830_1003085_pt1 | contig 10584 bp, 4 predicted proteins | sample 128326metaG_FD_190537 | JGI IMG/M metagenome (GOLD analysis project Ga0256830, IMG submission 190537) | Hydrothermal vent microbial communities from Lau Basin, Pacific Ocean - 128-326 | ecosystem: Environmental > Aquatic > Marine > Hydrothermal vents | place: Pacific Ocean: Lau Basin | collected...
ACGCCCTGTCATGGTGGCGGTGCGTACAACGCACCCTACTTGCCTGCGCGCTCCTCGGTCGCGAAAGCCAGCCAGCCCGCACCCTTGCACCGTCTCGCGACGAACGGTGGTGAGAAATCCGGGCCAGGCGCTTGAGAAGATGGGTGCGATGCTCGACTTCGCGCAGCAACAGTTCACCCCCATCTGAACTGATCTTGCCACCGTCGAATTTTCCTACCACCACACGGCGCCCCAGGCCGTGAAATTCTATCTGATTCGGTGTACACTCTGTCTTCATAAGGCTGTTTTTCCTCTCGGCGATAATTTCTTGTTCGTACAACTGTTATGCCATGGAAAACAACCTTTTTCCATATACCTGGTGAGAAACGCGGGTTAGTTCCATGCCTTACCCCATCTTTGAACTCCCGGATGACGCCCCTATCCAGCTGGAACAGCTTGGGACCAAGACCAAGTTCTGGTACTACGGACCAAGGGGGCAGAAAATGCTCTTCAAGGAAGGCCGGCCTGGTACAGGCGAGAACTGGGCCGAAAAAGTATGTTGCGAAATCTGCAAACTTCTTGCACTACCACACGCGGATTATGAGCTGGCGGTATGGAAGGGTCGTTCTGGTGTCGTGACACCTTCGTTCGTTCCCGATGGTGGGCGCCTGGTTCTGGGCAATGAACTTTTGGCCCGAATCGTGGGCCAATATGACCAGAGCGCGCGGTTCCATGCCCGCCAGCATACGGTACGCATTGTTTTGAAAGTTGTATCAGATCCAAGAATTGCGTTTCCTCATAGCTGGCAGTCTCCGGATGCAATATCGGATGCAGCGGGCGTTTTCGCCGGCTATCTGTTGCTCGATGCACTGGTCAGCAACCAGGATCGCCATCACGAGAACTGGGGGTTGATTTTCGTACCAGGACAGGAGGAGGTATTTTTTGCTCCGACATTCGACCATGCTTCCAGCCTGGGGCGTAACGAGACCGATGAGACACGAGCTGAGCGGTTGACGACCAAAGATAAGGGGCGCAGTGTTGAAGCCTACGTCGAACGTGCCCGTTCCGCCTTTTTCGCAACCCCGGCAAGCGTCAAGCCACTGAAAACATTGGACGCGTTTCGGGAAGCGGCTAAAATTCGCCCTGCTGCGGCCGATTACTGGAGGGAGCGGCTGGCGGCAATAGACCCGATTCAATACAGTGATATACTGGATGAGGTGCCTGATACGGAAATTTCCGAACCGGCCCGTGATTTTGCGTGTCGGATGCTGGAAATCAATGCAAAAAGGCTACTCGATCTCAAGGCTTGACTAGAATAGGACGTATGAAAGCACTTTTTATCGCATGGCAAGATGAGAAAACTCGCCGTTGGCAGCCGGTAGGCCGCCTGACGCGCGAAAACGGCCTCTATCAGTTCGTTTATACCCGCGGCGCCGAAGAAATGCCGAATTTCCGCCCTTTCGGCCGCATGCAGGACCTGCGCAAGGTCTACCGCTCAGAAGAACTCTTCCCGATTTTCAAGAATCGTGTTCTGGCCAAGAACCGTCCAGAGTACAAGGACTATCTACAGTGGTTGGGTCTATCAGAAGCCCGCTACGACGAACTGGAAGAGCTTGCCCGAACCGGTGGTTTGAGGGCAACGGATTCTCTTGAGATCTTTCCCTGCCCTGAACCAACCGAAGGAAAGAATTACGAAGTATATTTCTTCACTAGGGGGCTGCGACATCTGCACAAGGAGAATCTGTTACGCTCACGTAAATTGAAAGAAGGCGAGCAGCTTTATCTTATGCAGGATTTACAGAACCCCCATGACGATATGGCTTTGCTCATGCGTACTGGCGATCCTATTACCCTTGTCGGTTATGCGCCACGTTACTATTCTGCTGAGTTTACATCTCTTATCAAGGAAAATGGCCCAGACAAGGTAAAGGTAACCGTTGAGCGTGTAAATATAGATGCACCGGAGCAGTATCGGATTTTGTGCAAATTGGCCAGTCCCTGGCCAGCCAATTTCTTCCCCTGTGCAAACAAACAGTTTGAGGCTTTGGCGTGAGTCATATTTTCCAACTTTTACCGGGTGAACTATATCTCATGTTCTCCTGGCCCGCATTTCTCACTACCCTTCTACTGCGACGGCGCAATAGCACGCCCTGGCTGGCTTTCGCTCTGTCGGCGTGTCAGCGTGTCAAAGCCTCTTCGCGTGATGTGATGTGATTTATCGTGGTGGTGGTGCGTACAACGCACCCTACTTGCCTACGCGCTCCTAGGTCGCGAAAGCCACCCAGGCCGCGCCCTTGCGCCGTCTCGCTACGAACGGTGGTGAGAAATCCGGGCTAGACCCGGTATTGTGCTGTAGTCCATTTCCTACAAAATATTACAACCATTTCCTATATTGCTGCCGACTTTGTTGTGCGACTATACACTTCAAGGAGCACGCCACGGACTTGGTTGTGACGTAAGGATAAGCGCGGGAAGTAATAAACACTCCATGGATTCGGAGGCGTGTCAGGTTTTCAGGGACTTTGGAGCCTGGCACGCCGTTTCATTCGGTTAGGTGAACCGCATGGTAGCGACACATAATACCAGGCTGGCTGATGCCAGCCTTTTTTAATGGTTTTTCTGACAGTCAGCCTGTTTCCATCCTTTTTCTGAGCCTTGTTTTCGCATACTGTTGGGTGCTATCACTGGCCGTAGCGCCTGCATTGCGAGGGAACGAGCCTGTACTGTATCGTCGTCACACAGGACCAGGTCAGTGTGTTTCCACCTGCCGTTGGTACCAGCGTGATTTTCCCGCTGCCACGAATAGTGGCAATGATCTTGCCCGTGCCTGGTTCGATCCTGATCCGGTAACTGGCGTGTCTGTGTCGTGGTGAGGAGGTGATCTTCGACGCGGCAGCGGCATCCGGAAACTTTTTGTTTGCCTGGTAATATTGGCTGACGGCTGTTTTGTAGCTGTTTGCCGCATTGACTGCCGCACCGATGTTCACGCGTTTGGCGTGCTCAGTGTAGGCCGGTATCGCGATCGCCGCTGTGACGGTGACCACGGCGATGGCCAGCAGGCTGCGGCTGGCCACGATAAACTCCAATGGATTGTTTTCGAACGTCAGTTCGACTGACAGGCCGTCGCGCATCAGGTCCAGTTGAAAACCATAAGTCCCCTGTACCGGGAAGTTCAACTCCGCAGCGCTTGGCAGTTTGGTCAGATCGACCGGGTAAGAAAAGGTGTCACCCAGTACTTGCAGGATCTGTAAGTAGTAATAGTAGCTGGCTCGTGCAGAGCCATTGATCGTGGTCGACAGCAGCAAAGCGGTATTTTCAGTATCCTGGCGTTGGCTTTGCTTCAGCCAGTCGCCGAGCGTCAGCTTGTTGGGGAAGCGTGCCCGGTCGGTCAGCATCTGCGGTACGTTGGCCAGGACGATATAGTCACCTTCCTCGGCCCAGTAGAAATGCATCTTTTGTGCAAAATGCAGGTTCAGCGGGAACGGCGCGTCCTTGGCGATGTCGTTGTCTGCAGAGATCGGGACCTTGAGGTAGTGTATCGTGATACCGGCCTGCTTTGTTTTTTTGTAGTGCAGTTTCCTGGCCGCAATGAGCTTGTCCAGCATCAGCCGGAATTTCTTTTTGTCACGGATCTGCAGTGCCAGGTATTCACCGGTTTTATCGTACAGCAGCACCAGGTTCGGGCCGACCGACTCGAGGACTTGTTCAACAGAGACACCCAGGGCCTGCTGCGTTTGTGCAAGGAGGCTGGTGAATGACTTGCCCTGGGGGCTCGCCGTGAGCATGGCACGCAGTGAACGCCAGTGGCCCGGGCCGGGTATCGCCAGAACCGCGATGATGTCAGGAATCCCTGCGGAAGTCAGCGGCAGATCCTTGCCCATGACCGATGTATAGGCGTGAAAGTCCCATGGCATTCTAGCAATCATCTTTATCCGTGACTTACCGTTTGCCACCCCCCATCCAGCAGCGACCTGCTTGGCAAAAACCAGGCTCATACGCATCATGCCGATCTCGGGAACGGTGTTGCCGAGTGCAGAATAGGTGGCATCGAGATCCAGGTAGACAAAGAGGCCTTTACCGCTGGCATCGATTTTTTGCTCCATCGCCGACATCGGGTGTTTGTGTTTCTGCAGGCCGGCTTTCAGCCTGTTTGCGTCGACGGTATCGATCGACCGGCTGCCAACCAGGGTGACATCGCGTGTCGCCGCATCGTAGTAAAGCTTGTAGCGTAGTTTTTGGTAGTGGATTTCACCGGGACTGGTAGCGGCGACCGGTTGAGCCAGCTTGAGACCAGGCACTTCCTGGCTGAGTTCGTTGAGGTATTGGTTCAACACCGCTGTCGACTTGAAGTTGACCCTGGTGTGGATCAGCAGCAGCGGGTCGGCCGGCTTGTTGTTGAGCGGCGCCAGCACAGCGATTTCCACCGGCGCACGCAGGTGATAGAGAAACAGGCTGCTGAGCTTCTTTTTTCCGATTTTTTGCGGCTGCAGTGTTTTGAACAGTGCCTCACGCAGATTTTTGACCAGTGTCACGTGCTGGTTGTCTTTCAGTGCGTTGGACAATGCATTACCCTTGGGTGATGCCAGAAAGCCCCAGACATTGGGAATACGCAGATAGGCCAGCGTGTTGGAGGGCAGCATGCTGTTCAGTCGTGCCGGGCGTGAGACGGTATCCAGCCTTGCATGGGAAGCAGGCTTGCCGCGGTAGCGGTAGGTGCCTTCGAGCCTGTTGGTGCTGCCGGTGGCCATACCGATCGAAATATTGGTCGGTGTGTCTGTGTCGTTACCGCTGTTCTTGTCGCATGAGTCAAGTATCAACAAGACGGGGATAAGTAATGCCAGTTTTTTCCACATTTTCTTGTTATCCGTTTTAGAAGCACAAAACAGAATCGGTCTGTTGCTGTATTACAATCACAAAGGCTTGTTATGTAAAGCAGAAATTGGGAGCGTTGTGCCGCCAGGCCATAACTGCAATATATTCATGGTATAAATTAATTTATATAAAAGCTTGTATTTTCAATGAGATTGTTACTGACAATTCCTATATATATGTGACTATTCATTTATTCTGTCCTGTTAATTATAATAGCCTGCCCGATCGGCGGGCGGCAGGCAGTCGATGGACTGTGGTCACAGAGATCCACCGGGGTGGGATGCTCCGGACAGGCCGGGGTTAAAAACACAATAGATATTAACGGGTTAAGCTAGAGCAGCCCTGTATGAATTAACCGACTGATTGAGAATTATGGCGTTGAAAACAAAAAATACCGGAAGTTTCCCGGCCAGAACCGGCTTGTATGATCCGCAGTTTGAAACCGAAAACTGCGGCGTGGGGTTCGTTGCAGATATCAAGGGCCGTCCCAGTCATCAGATTATCCTCGACGCGGATCATGTGCTGCGGCGCATGGTGCATCGCGGGGGGTGTGGCTGTGAAACCAATACCGGAGACGGGGCCGGAATCTTGACCGGTTTGCCGCACGCGTTTTTGACCAGGGTGGCCAAGCAGGATCTGAATGCCGACCTGCCTGCACCTGGGAAGTTTGCGGCCGGGAACGTGTTTTTGCCCGTCGATGTCCGCGAAGGGCAGAAATGCAAGCGCATTATCGAGTCGGTCATCGAAGAAGAAGGCCAGCGGTTGCTTGGCTGGCGCGAACTGCCAGTCGATACCGACGGGGCCGATATCGGGCCGACCGCAAGACAGTCGCAGCCGCAGATCCTGCAGCTGTTTGTTGCCGCCGCTGACGGACTGGAGGCGGATGCTTTCGAACGCAAGCTGTTTATGATCCGCAAGCGGGCAACCCACCAGATCAAGGCCAACCAGGAGCTGACCCAGCGTCACCTGTTTTATGTCTGCAGTCTTTCTACCAAGGTGATCATCTACAAGGGTATGCTGACACCGGAACAGGTGATGAAGTTCTATCCTGACTTGAGTGCCGAAGACTTTGCGTCACACCTGGCGATGGTGCATTCGCGTTTCAGCACCAACACGTTTCCTTCATGGGACCGGGCACAGCCAAACCGTTTTATGAGTCATAACGGCGAGATCAATACCTTGCGTGGTAATGTCAACTGGATGCGTGCGCGCGAAGGGACAGTCAAAAGCGAATTTTTTGGTGAACAGATCAACCGCCTGTTTCCAATCGCAGAGCCTGATTGTTCTGATTCCGGCAATTTTGACAATGTCCTTGAGTTCCTGTTGATGAGCGGACGGACCCTGCAGGAAGCCGTGATGATGATGGTACCGGAAGCCTGGCAGGCCAATGACTTGATGTCCGAAGACAAAAAAGCGTTCTACAAGTTTCATTCCTCACTGATGGAACCATGGGACGGTCCGGCTTCGATTGCCTTTACCGACGGCAAGTATATCGGTGCCGTGCTGGATCGTAACGGCTTGCGGCCGAGCCGGTATTACCTGACACATGACGACAAGGTGATCATGGCGTCCGAGGTCGGTGTGCTGGAAGTGGCTCCGGAAAACGTCAAGGCCAAGGGCAGGCTGCAGCCGGGCAAGATGTTTCTGATCGATTTCGAACAGGGGCGGATGATTCCTGATGAAGAGTTGAAGACCGAGTTTGCGTCACGCAGGCCGTATGTCGACTGGATCAGTGAGCAGACCATCGAGCTGGGCAGCCTGAAACCCAACAAGGAACCGCACGGTTTCAACCCGGAGACACTGATCGAGCGTATGCAGGCATTCGGTTATACCACCGAGACGATGCAGTTCATGTTGATTCCGCTGGTCAAGGAGCTGCGTGATCCGGTCGGTTCGATGGGTAACGACGCGGCACTGGCCTGCCTGTCGGACAAGCCGCGCATGGTGTATGACTATTTCAAACAGTTGTTTGCGCAGGTGACCAACCCGGCGATCGATTCGATTCGTGAAGAAGTGGTGATGTCGCTGGAATGTTTTATCGGTCCTGAGAAGAATCTGCTCGAAACCACGGCGGAGCACGCACACCGGCTGCATGTGCCGCATCCTATCCTGCGCAACGAGGAGCTTGCCGCGTTGAAACATATCAATCACCGTGGCTGGCGCGCGCGTACGATCGATATCACTTACGACAAGAGCGACCAGGCCAGTGACCTGGTCGCAGCACTGGATCGTATCTGTACCCAGGCGACCGAGGCGATCGACGAGGGCTACAGCCTGATCGTGCTCAGCGATCGTAACGCGGGGCCGCACCGGATCGCTGTCAGCGCGCTGCTGGCAACCGGTGCCACGCACCATCACCTGGTCAGGCTGGCCAAGCGGACACAGATAGGGATTATTCTCGAGTCGGCCGAGGCACGTGAAGTACATCACCACTGCCTGCTGATCGGCTACGGGGCCGACGCCATCAATCCTTACCTGGCGTTCGAGGCCTTGTGGCAGGCCCAGCGTGACCAGCTGTTGCCGGGTGAGGCCTATGACAACGACGACAAGATCGTCGAGGCCTATCGTAAGGGGGTGCTCAAGGGCATGCTCAAAGTGATGGCCAAGATGGGGATCTCGACCCTGCAGTCCTACAAGGGGGCACAGATTTTCGAGGCAGTCGGGCTGGCCGACGAGGTGATCGACAAATGTTTCGTCGACACCGCAAGCAGGATACAGGGTGTGGGTTTCGACGTGCTGGCAAAAGAGAGTTACCGGCGCCACCAACTGGGTTATCCGACACACTTGCAGCCACGTCTGGCCGTGCTGCCCAACCCCGGAGATTTTCACTGGCGTGCCAAGGGCGACGATCACATGTGGAACCCCGAGACGATTGCCAACCTGCAGAATGCGGCGCGAACCAACAGCAGACAGGCGTACCGCAGCTTTGCGCGTTACTCGAACGAGCAGGCCACCAGGAACTGTGCATTGCGTGGGCTGTTGAAGTTTCGTATTGATGACGCACAGCCGGTGCCGCTCGATGAGGTCGAGCCGGCCAAAGAGATCGTCAAGCGTTTCTGTACCGGGGCGATGAGTTTCGGGTCGATTTCACAGGAAAGTCACGAAGCGCTGGCGATCGCAATGAACCGTATCGGCGGCAAGTCCAACACCGGGGAGGGCGGCGAGGACAGCAGCCGTTTCAACGGCATGGACAACGGCGATTCCAAGCGTTCGGCGATCAAGCAGGTGGCGTCGGGACGCTTTGGAGTGACGATCTGGTACCTGGCCAATGCCGACGAGATACAGATCAAGATCTCGCAGGGCGCCAAGCCTGGTGAAGGCGGTGAACTGCCGGGGCGCAAGGTCGACAGGAACATTGCGCGGATACGGCATTCGACCCCGGGTGTCGGCCTGATCAGTCCGCCGCCGCACCATGATATCTATTCGATCGAGGATATCGCCCAGCTCATTCATGATTTGAAAAACGCCAATCCGCAGGCACGCATCAGCGTCAAGCTGGTGTCGGAGGTCGGGGTCGGCACGATCGCCGCTGGAGTGACCAAGGCCAAGACCGATCACCTGGTGATTGCAGGCCACGACGGCGGTACGGGCGCGTCACCGTTGACATCGATCAAACATGCCGGGCTGCCGTGGGAGCTTGGTGTGGCAGAGACCCACCAGACGCTGGTACTGAACAACCTGCGTTCCCGCGTGGTGCTGCAGACCGACGGGCAGATGAAGACCGGGCGTGACGTGGTGATCGCCGCGCTGCTTGGTGCCGAAGAATATGGTTTTTCCACCGCGCCATTGATCACGCTTGGCTGTATCATGATGCGCAAGTGCCACTTGAATACCTGCCCGGTCGGGATCGCGACCCAGGATCCGGCACTGCGTAAGAAATTCACGGGCAAACCCGAGCATGTGGTCAACTACCTGTTTATGGTCGCCGAGGAGGCACGCGAGATCATGGCGCAGCTGGGCTTCCGCACTGTCAATGAGATGATCGGCCGTGTCGACATGCTCGATACCGAAGATGCCAGTGCGCACTGGAAAAAGAATGGCCTGGACCTGAGCCTGCTGCTGACACCGGCAAGCAGGGCGGACGACAGTGTCGGTGTCTACCAGACTATGCAGCAGGACCATGAGCTCGACAAGGCGTTGGACAACCAGTTGATCGAGCTTGCGCGCCCGGCGCTGGAAGATGCCAAACATGTTCGTATCGAACTGCCGATCATCAATACCAACCGGGTGACCGGCACCATGCTGTCGAATGCAATCGCCAGGCGTTACGGTGAGGACATGCTGCCGGATGGCACTATCCATATCAAGTTCAACGGTTCCGCCGGGCAGAGTCTTGGCGCATTCCTGACCCGTGGTGTGACGATCGAACTCGAGGGTGACGCCAACGACTATGTCGGCAAGGGGATGTGTGGCGGCAGGATCGTGATTTATCCGCCGAAGAACAGCACCTTCAAAGCCGAGGAAAATATCCTGATCGGCAATGTCGTACTCTACGGCGCCACGTCGGGTGAGGCTTATTTCCGCGGTATTGCAGCAGAGCGTTTCTGCGTGCGCAACAGTGGAGCGAAAACGGTAGTCGAAGGGATCGGTGACCATGGCTGTGAATACATGACTGGTGGCTGTGCAGTGATTCTTGGTGAGACCGGGCGTAATTTTGCGGCAGGCATGAGTGGCGGAATCGCTTACGTGTGGGACAAAAACGGTGATTTCAGCAGCAAGTGCAATCCCGGGATGGTCGACCTGGAAACGCTGGAAGACGAAGCAGACATCCGCGAGCTTAGAACGTTGATTGAAAATCATCTCCAGTATACCGGTTCGACCGTTGCCGATGCGCTGCTCGGCAACTGGGAGCAGGCGCTGTCGCAGTTCATCAAGGTGATGCCTGTCGACTACAAGCGTGCGCTGGCGGAGATGGCGCGTAACGACGAGGATACCGGCGAGGCGTTGGCTGTTTAGCCCGCCGGTTGACTGAAAAGCCGAAATGGCGATCGTTTCCGGCCATGCATTGCGCAGGCAGGGATTTCAAACAGACAGCATATCGATAAGCGGAAGAAAGTAGAGAAGATGGGTAAAGCAACAGGTTTTAAAGAATACCAGCGACAAACGGAGCCGTATCGTGAGCCCGGCCTGCGCCTGAAGGATTTCGATGAAATCTACACGGCGCATGATGTGCAGCACCTGGGCACGCAGGGCGCACGCTGCATGGATTGCGGGGTGCCTTTCTGCCAGTCGGCGACCGGTTGTCCGGTCGACAACCTGATTCCAGAATGGAACGACCTGGTCTATAACGGGCGCTGGAAAGACGCACTGGATCGCTTGCACAAGACCAACAATTTTCCAGAGTTTACCGGCCGTGTCTGTCCGGCACCGTGTGAGGGTTCGTGCTGCCTGGGTATCATCGAGCCGGCGGTCACGATCAAGAATATCGAACATGCGATTGCGGACAAGGGATTCGAGGAAGGCTGGATCCGGCCACAGCCTCCGATCGACCGTACCGGCAGGAAGGTCGCGGTGATCGGGTCCGGGCCGGCAGGCCTGGCAGCGGCAGCGGAACTGAACAAGGCAGGCCATACAGTAACCGTGTATGAACGTGCCGACAGGTTCGGCGGCTTGTTGATGTATGGTATCCCGAACATGAAGCTGGATAAAAAAATCGTTGAACGCCGCATCGACCTGTTGAAGAACGAGGGCGTCGAGTTCATTGCCAACGCGGACGTCGGCAAGACGATCGGT
>Ga0256830_1003086_pt1 | contig 10579 bp, 10 predicted proteins | sample 128326metaG_FD_190537 | JGI IMG/M metagenome (GOLD analysis project Ga0256830, IMG submission 190537) | Hydrothermal vent microbial communities from Lau Basin, Pacific Ocean - 128-326 | ecosystem: Environmental > Aquatic > Marine > Hydrothermal vents | place: Pacific Ocean: Lau Basin | collected...
GTAAACAATGAAAGTTATAGTAATGGCAAGGGGCACTGATTTTTCGTCTCATTCTCGGCAGACCTCCTGTCTCTGCCCCAAAAAATCTGCGATTTTTCGGGGTGCCCCTGCCTCCGAGGTAATTTTGCCTGGCTGCCCTCATGGCAGCCACTATGGCAAAATTAAATCCGCTCAAAATCAATACCCCTTGCCCTATATTTGTGTCTGGTGAATTTTTATCGGACACTACAGAAAACAGATAAAACTCTATAGAGATAACATCCACGGTACTCTCACCCCACAGGCAGGAAGGCGGAACAGTAGTAGTGCCATGTATGTTATCTCTATGGTATCATAAACCTATGAAGAAGGAAGAACACTATACAGGGTTGATCTGTAAACGTTTCTGTGCCTTCTACAGGGGCGGCAAAGAGGAGCTCTATTGTGGTACCTATAGTTACCTTGTCTCAGAATGCAAAGAGGAAGATCTTGAGGATATACCCGGGGAGCTTGATACTGCCTTTGATGAGGATGAATGGATAAGGGATAATATCTGCTCCAGATGTGATTTCCTGATAGACGGCTGCGGGTACCGTGATGGTGAAGGCACACCACCATGCGGTGGATATGCTGTGGTGGAATGGCTACGGAAGAAACACAGATAGCGGACATCCTGTGCATATCTGTTTTGCCCTGCAGTGCTCCTTCCCCACCCTGACAATAAGGGCATGGTATTCATTGTACAGTCCTGCATCTGCTGGCAGGGATTCATGGAAGAGTCTCTGATATGTCTCGTATCCATGGGAGCCGTCAAGTATACGGTGTCGGGAAAGTATCCTCTTTGTATAAGCATCAATTACAAACACAGGATGTCCAAGGGCATATAGGATTATTGAGTCTGCTGTCTCGGGGCCTATACCCTTTACTTCAAGAAGTTTTTTCCTTAACTCTTCCGGTTTTTCCGCCTTCATGGCATCCACACTGGCAGAGTATTCTTTTATAAAGAAATCAATAAAGGATTTCAGGCGTTCTGCCTTGATGTTGAAGTAGCCTGCCGGTCTGATCAGCCTAGCAAGTCTTGCGGGTTTCACTCTCTGGAGCTTGAAGGGATCCAGAAGGTTTTCCCTTTTGAGGTTGTCTATGGCTTTTTCCACATTTTTCCAGTTTGTATTCTGGGTCAGTATGGCACCCACCATCACCTCAAAGGGGTCCTCAGCCGGCCACCAGTGCTGTGGCCCATAGGTCTTGTAAAGGCGTTCGTATATCTCTTTGAGAAGTTTTCCCGTTGATTTCATGGCATCTATCTATTCATTTCTGTCTGAATTTCCGTCCAAGATCATGCCTGTCCAAATGGACACCCCATCAGGCATGCCCTCAACTTGATTGGGATCATGGTGCAGGCTTTGATCCGCCAGTCCATGGATTCCCCAGTCAAGCCGGGTAATGACAATAAAGTATAGTTTGTCACTGTCGGACTTGATCCGACAGTCTCCATACCTCCCCCTTGAAGGGGGAGGATGAAGGTGGGGGTTCATCAATGGATGATGAACCACCTCTGTATACTCCGAAAAATCTGCGATTTTTCGGAGGCCTCTGCTTACTGCTCACTGTTCACTGCTTACTGCTAACCCATCCACCCATCAACCCATCCACTCATTCACTCATCTACCCATCCACTGCTCACTGTATTTATTGCCTCTGCCTTTTTTACCTGGCAAGGATAATTTTGGACACTACTGGTATCTATTGTAACCTATATTAAACGATTTTGTGGGAATACAACCGTGTTTTTTCTTGACATTTGGTATCCGAAGGGGTATAATACAGTTGCCTGCAATTTTTCAGGCGCAGTATTAGAAAGGAGGCTTCCGTAGTATGTCGTACGAAGGCACAGTGAAGTGGTTTAATGAGACAAAGGGCTATGGCTTCATTCAGAAGGATGATGGTCAGGATGTCTTTGTCCATTATACCTCAATCCAGAGCAACGGTTTTAAGACCCTTACAGAGGGTCAGAGGGTATCATTTGACGTTGTTGAGGGCGAGAAAGGCCTGAAAGCTACCAATGTTGTAAAACTTGACTGAGAGACCCTCCGGTGCCTGCCTCGGCAGGCACCGTTTCATAAATCCCCTCCCATGAGACTCCCTGAATGGTTAAAAACAAAAGAGATAACCGGTCATCATGATACCAAGCATATCCTTCGCAGATACGGGCTTAATACGGTCTGCGAAGAGGCGCGGTGTCCAAACCGTGGTGTATGTTTCTCCAGGCCGACTGCAACATTTCTGATTCTTGGAGACAGATGCACTCGTAACTGTGGTTTTTGTTCAGTAAGTTCAGGCACTCCTCAGCCACTGGATACTACAGAGCCTGAAAGGGTTGCAAGGGCTGCTGCTGAGATGAAGCTACGGTATGTGGTGATCACCTCTGTAACCAGGGATGATCTTCCTGACGGAGGTGCCAGGCAGTTTGCCCTAACAGTAAGGATGATACGGTCGCTTTCAGAGGAGATCAAGATAGAGGTCCTTACCCCTGATTTCAAAGGACAGAAGGATGCCCTTGAGATAGTGCTGAACGAAAGGCCTGATGTATTCAATCACAATGTGGAGACAGTCCCCAGGCTATACCCTCTTGTGAGACCACAGGCAGATTACAAAAGATCCTTAAGGGTGCTTGAGATGGCAAAGGAGATAAAGAAAAGGCAGATCACAAAATCAGGTCTTATGGTTGGTCTTGGTGAGACTTTTCAGGAGGTCGTGGATGTCCTGAGAGATCTCAGAAGCCATGGCTGCGATATGGTCACCATCGGGCAATATCTGAGACCCGGGAAGGACAATATCCCTGTTGTGGAGTATGTCACACCCGGGTTGTTTGACAGATACAGGGATGTGGCCTATGAAATAGGGTTCTCCTTCGTTGCCTCTGGCCCACTTGTCAGGAGTTCAATGAACGCTGAAGAGATGTACACCCTCAGCAGGTAGGATTATGTGGAAGGTTGTGCCTGAGCCTTTTTTGGATTCAACCCTAATGTCTCCATTATGTTCCTTCACAATTCCATAACTCACTGAGAGACCAAGCCCTGTACCCTCACCCGGTTGTTTGGTTGTAAAAAAGGGTTCAAAGATCTTACCCATTATCTCACCGGGAATACCCGGGCCATTGTCAGAAATGGATATAGTGAGTTTCCTGTCCTCCCTGTTGAATCGTGTCTTTATTATCACCCTTCCGTTACTCTTTATAGCCTGAAGAGCATTGATGAGTATGTTCATGATAACCTGCCGCATCTTCTCCGTGTCCACATGTATCTCCGGGATATTTTCGTCCAGATCTTTCACTATCTCTATATTGTTTTCATCAAACCTGTAGAGTATCATATCCGTTACCTCATTTATCAGTTGGTTTATGTTATATGGTTCAGGCCTTGTCTCTGTCTTTCTTGAAAACTTCAGGAGATCCTCAACAATCCGCTTGCAGACCTCGGCATTCCGGTATATCTTTTCCAGATCCTCCCGCATGGGGTCATCTGGTTTTAGTTCCTTCATGAGGATGCCTGCATAACCCATTATGATACCCAGGGGGTTGTTTATCTCATGTGCCACACCTGCTGCAAGCTCGCCAATGGATGCAAGTCTCTCCGTCTGCTGTAGCTGCTGTTGAAGCTTCTTCCATTCCGTGATATCCTTTATGATCGCCTCATAGCCACAGATCCTGCCATCCTCTTCACGCCTGTAGTTGGCTGTTATAAGTACGTCAATCTCCTTTGAGTCCTCGCCCCTGAGTTTTGTTTCATAGTCCCTGACAAAACCCCTTTCCTCCATCATGCCAAGGAAGGTGGTGTAATCCTGGGGATTTATAAAGAGGTCATAGAGGGTCTTTTCCCTTATCAGTCTTGATTTGTCCCTGCATCCAAACATCTCAACCCCTGAGGGGTTGATGTCAAGGATGAAGCCTTCACAGTCTGCCAGAAGTATGGTATCCTTGGAGCCTTCAAAGATACGCCTGTATTTTCTCTCGGAAAACCTGAGCTGCTCCTGGGAGTTCTTGAGATACTTCATCATCATGTTAAAGGATGATGCCATCTCGCCGATCTCGTCATGGCTCTTGACCGCAAGGCGTGTGCTAAGGTCCTGCTGGCCATCCACAACGGATTTAAAGAAACTGCTTACCGTCTTGATGGGTTTAACAGCGATCCTGTTGATGAGATAGTTGAGGGAGAAGAAAAGGAAGACCACACCGATTAGTCCCATGAGGAATATAGAGACGACAAGGTCATTGATTTTGGCAAGTGTCTGTCCAAGTGGTATCGCAATTGATTCCACTCCTATGACATCTCCTACCTTCCTGTTGAAACCACCGGACGTTCCATATAACTTTATCAGCGCAGGAGGGGCATCTTCTGGCTTTCCATGGCACAGCAGGCACTCCTGACGCATCACGATGGGTCTGACATGAAGGAAGTATCTGCCCCCGGATTTGTTGATGATACCCTTCCAGTCCTTATGTGGTTGTTCTCTGAACATGTTAATGAGCTCAAGTTCGTTGTTGTCAGGTTTGTTCTGAGGATTCATCGGGTTGATTGCCACACGGCGATAGATGAAGTCAGGGAAGTCCTTTTTGAATTCTTCCATGATCTGCTTGTTTATGAAGGAGACAGACATGGCCTCTGCTATGAATGTCTTGTCAGGCAGGAGGGTGTACAGTTTCGGTCTGAGTTTCTCCCTCGTGTATTTTATGGTGGCCTTGATATGTGAGAAGAGTATCTCCGTCTTTTCATGGGTTTCCGCTATAATGGTATCCTTCAGGGTCACATAGATGAGCAGCGTGAACATGCACCAGAAGACCACCACAATCAGACCAACCCCAAGGATGAATTTCTTGTTAAGGGTGAGGTTCCTGATGTATTTCATAACAATAGCGCCCCGGGTCTTTTATTTAAGGTTAAAGTCTTTCAAGCCTCAGAACTGTCTCAGAAACCTTAGATCATTTTCAAAGAAGAGCCTTATGTCGTCTATCTTGTATTTCAGCATGGTGAGCCTCTCAACCCCCATCCCGAAGGCAAAGCCTGTATACCTCTCGGTATCATATCCCACGGCCTCAAAGACCTTGGGGTGAACCATTCCTGCACCAAGCACCTCAAGCCATCCCGTACCCTTACATACCCTGCAACCCCTTGCACCACAGAGGATACAACCTATATCAACCTCTGTAGAGGGTTCTGTGAAGGGGAAGTAGCTTGGCCTGAATCTTACGGGTGTCCCGGGCCCGAAGAGCCTGTGAACAAACAGTTCAAGCACACCCTTGAGGTGGGAGAAGGTTATGTCTTCCCCTACCATCAGCCCCTCAATCTGGTGAAACATGGGTGTGTGAGAGACATCGGCATCACATCTGTAGACCTTCCCTGGGGCAATGAATCTAAGAGGCGGCCTCCTCTTTTTCATACCGCGGATCTGTACAGGAGATGTATGGGTTCTGAGGACAATATCGCTTTCCCTGACAGTATCTCCACCTGTACCAGGAGGGTTTACATAGAATGTATCCTGCATCTCCCTGGCAGGATGGTCCTTGGGGATATTCAGGGCCTCAAAATTGTAGTAATCCAGCTCAACCTCCGGGCCTTCCTCAACACCAAACCCCATGGTGACAAATATATTTACTATCTCCTCCATTACCTGTGTTACAGGATGGAGGTTACCCGGTGGGATGAATCTTCCAGGCAGTGTGATATCAACCGATTCGGAACTCAGTTTCCTTTTTGCCTCTTCTGCTTCCAGCTGCTTCTGAAGGTTTTTAACCTCTGACTCTATGAACCTCTTCAACTCATTCAGGGCCTTTCCAGCAGCTGGTCTCTCCTCTTTTGGAAGTCTGGAAAGCCCCTTTAGCCCCTCGGTGACAATCCCCTTCTTGCCCAGGAATTTAGCCTTCAGTTTGTTCAGTTCCCGGGTTGATTTTACCTGTGATGCCTCTTTCAGGAAACTGTCTTTTAGATTTGATATATCAATGCTCATCATTTTGTGGTGAGAAGGGGAGGCGCTGCCTCCCTTTGTTTTATGCGGCAACAGCTGCTCTGGCCTTGTCCACCAGGGTCTTGAATGCATCAGGGTCACTATAGGCTATATGGGCAAGGGTTTTTCTGTCAAGCCCTACACCAGCCTTCTTCAGTCCATGGATGAACTGCCCATAGGTCATCCCGTTCTGTCTTGCTGCTGCATTGATCCTTATGATCCAGAGCCTCCTGAAGTCCCTTTTCTTTGTCCTTCTGTCCCTGTAGGCATACTGGAGGGCATGCTCCACAGCCTGTTTTGCCACCTTATAACATCTGCTGCGTGCCCCGTAATAGCCGCTGGCCATATCCAGGACCTTTTTTCTTCTTCTTCGTGTCTTGAATCCACCCTTTGCTCTTGGCATCTTTTATAACCTCCTGAGTCTGCTTAATTTATGCATACGGCAAAAGCCTTTTGATTGAACGTTCCTGTGTCTTGTCCACCAGGGACGATGTCCTGAGTCTCCTTGTACGTCTTGATGGTTTCCCTGTCATTAGATGGCTTTTGTTTGCCTTCCACCTTTTGACCTTGCCGGTGCCGGTCAGTTTGAACCGCTTGGCAGCTCCTCTGTGTGTCTTCATCTTGGGCATCTCTCTATCCTCCTGAAGATATTATTTGGGTGCTATTATCATTGTTATGCTCTTACCCTGCAGCTTCGGCTTTGTCTCTATGTTGTACCTGTCTCCAAGCCTCTCAATTATCTTCTCAAAGACCTGCATCCCAAGCTCAGGTCTTACGATTTCACGCCCCCTGAAAAAGAGGGTAACCTTTGCCTTGTTACCGTCCTCAAGAAATCTGATGATATGTTTGATCTTCAGTTCAAGATCGTGTTTGTCAATATTTGGTCTGACCTTGATCTCCTTGACCTCAATCGTCTTTTTATGGGAGTGTTTCTTGCTCAGCTGGTACTTGAACTTTCCGTAGTCCATTATCCTGCATACAGGGGGATTGGAGTTTGGTGCAACCTCTACAAGATCAAGGTCCCTCTCTTCAGCAATGCGAAGGGCCTCCCTCAATGGTACCACGCCGATCTGTTTGCCATCGGCATCAATCAGCCTGACCTCTTTCGCCCTTATACGTTCATTTACTCTGTGGTTCTGTGCTATAACAACACCTCCTGGTTAGATTATCGTTCTAATTATACAAAAAAAGGCCTTACAAATAGAAGATGTTAAATGCTCAAATCTCCCCTGCGCTCCGAGATTTCAGCCTTAAGTCTTGCTATCAGTTCATCCAGTTTATAGGGACCCACCTGTTCACCCGTGCGTTTCCTTACAGGCAACAGCCCTGTCTCTGATTCCCTGTCACCTATTATAACCAAATAGGGGATCTTTCTGACAGTCCCCTGCCTGACCTTGTATCCCACCTTTTCATTATCAAAGAAGGGCTCCACCCTCAGGTCATTATCAACCATCTCCTGGAGTATCTTTTGTGCATATTCTACGTGTCTGTCAGCAACGGTGACGAGCCCCACCTGTACAGGCGCAAGCCATGTGGGAAACGCACCTGCATAGTGCTCAATGAGAATTCCGAAGAACCTCTCCAGGGAGCCCATCAGGGCCCTGTGGATCATTATCGGTCTGTGCTCCCTACCGTCATGGCCTCTGAAGGTCACATCAAACCTTTCAGGGTTGTTGAAGTCAACCTGGATTGTGCTGCACTGCCAGGGTCTTCCAAGGGAGTCCTTCACCTTGATATCAATCTTGGGGCCATAGAATACACCCTCGCCCGGGTCTATCTCATAGCCAAGCCCTTTGTGCTCCAGTGCTGCCTTGAGGGCCTCTGTTGCCCTGTCCCAGTGTTCCTCCGAACCGACAAACTTTTCAGGCCTTGTGGAGAGGTAGATATCATAACTGTCAAACCCGAAGGTCTGCAGGATGAATATAGTAAAGTCCAGAACCCTGAGTATCTCCTCCTCTATCTGGTCCTCCCTGCAGAATATATGGGCATCATCCTGTGTGAATCCCCTCACCCTCAGGAGTCCGTGAAGCACGCCTGAGCGCTCGTATCTGTATACAGTGCCGAGTTCTGCATATCTGATGGGGAACTCCCTGTAGCTTCTCAGGCTGCTTTTGTAGACAGCGATATGGAAGGGGCAGTTCATCGGCTTTATCTCGTACTCAATGCCTTCAATATCCATGGGGGAGTACATGTTTTCACGGTAGAAGTCCCAGTGTCCGCTCTGTTTCCAGAGGTTGAGTTTTGCTATGTGTGGGGTATAAAGTATCTGGTAGCCTGCCTTGAGGTGTTCATTCCTCCAGAAGTCCTCAATGGTCTTCCTGATAAGTGCGCCGTTAGGATGCCAGAGCACAAGCCCCGGGCCTATATCCTCGTTTATGCTGAAGAGGTCAAGCTCTTTACCCAGCCTTCTGTGGTCTCGTCTTTTTACCTCTTCAAGAAAGTTCAGGTATCTCTTCAGTTCCTTCCTGTCAGGGAAGGCGGTGCCATAGATCCTCTGAAGCATCTTGTTTTTTTCGTCTCCGCGCCAGTAGGCCCCTGCTACCTTGAGCAGTTTGAATGCCTTTATAAGGCCTGTTGAGGGGATGTGTGGTCCACGGCAGAGGTCCACAAAGTCTCCCTCCTGGTAAAGTGAGACGCGTTCATCCTTGATCTCCTCAAGCAGTTCAACCTTGTAGCTCTGCCCCTGGTCTCTGAAGAACCGGATGGCTTCCTCCCTGTCCATCTCCTTCCTTACAAAGGGGATGTCTGCTTCAATGATCTTCTTCATCTCCTCTTCTATCTTTTCAAGATCCTCAGGTGTGAAGGGCCTTTCAATATCAAAATCGTAATAAAACCCCTCATCTGTGGATGGACCAATTGCTATCTTGACACTGGGGAACAGCCTTTTTACGGCATGGGCCATCACATGGGAGGTACTGTGACGGTATATTTCAAGCCCTTCTGGTGTGTCTGCTGTGATGACCTCAATGGTGCTCTCCTCAGGGAGATTGTCTGCCTGGCTGATATCAACAATCTCAGAGTCTACCCGTATGGCTACAGCAGAGACCCTCTCAAGGAACTCCTTCAGGGCCTGTCTTTCAATCTCCTTTACTTTGTCCTTGATTTTTACCTTTATGATGGTAGCCTCCTTTTATGGCTTTATAATAGTAAAACATTAAATTATACCTCAGCCTTCATACAAAAATCTATTGATTGGCAGGGGTTTCATTAAAGCCCGGTAGTGTCCAACATAATTCAGTTTTGTAAACAAGGCAGGGTGCCAGTAAGACAGTCAGGAGTCAAGAGGTATCAGTGAGCAGTAAGCAGTGAGCGGTGAGCAGTTTGTGGGTTGATGAGTGAATGGGTGGATGAGTGGATGAGTTGATGGGTAAAGAGGGCCAAAGGGTGGTCTTTTGAGACTTAGGTGGTTAGACTTTTTCTTGTCAGGCCAGAGGGGCATTCTTGGGAGGGGTAATATGGTTTTAACAATGGACTGTCGGACTTGATCCGACAGTCCACAGTCCTTTAAAGACAAAAGACTGGATTACCCAATCAAGTTGGGTAATGACAAGAATATATATAAGTGAGTTGTCATCGCCGTGCTTGACACGGCGATCCATGGTCTTTCAATGAACAAGTGGATTACCCGGTCAAGCCGGGTAATGACAAGAATACATAAGGAGCTTGTCATTGTCGGGCATTGACCCGACAATCCATGGTCTTTGAAAAAATGGATCCCCGGTCAGGCCGGGTAATGACAAAGAGAAAAAATCCCTGTCAAGCATCCTCAGTGATTTTAATCGGCTGTGGTGGAGGATTAGCCACGATCTGTCCTTTTCAGTGCAAGGATCAGTACAATCCCGGAGACTATCATCAATCCGCTGAGGATCTGCCCCATTGTCAGGAAAGACAATACAAAACCAAGCTGCGGGTCAGGCTCCCTGAAGAACTCAACGAAGAACCTGAAGATACCATAAAAGATCAAAAAGAGCGCTGTCAGGTATCCCTTCCTGTGAATACGATCCTTCAATGTCCAGAGGATAAGGAAAAGGACAGGTCCTTCAAGTACTGCCTCGTAAAGCTGGGATGGATGTCTTGGTAAAGGTCCCCCTCCGGGAAATACCATTGCCCATGGAACGGTGGTTACCCTTCCGAAGAGTTCACCATTGATGAAATTGCCGATACGGCCAAGACAGAGCCCCACAGGTGCTGTGACAATTATCATGTCCGAGAGCATCCAGAAGGGGAGATGCCTTTTTCTTGAAAATACAATGCCTGCCACAATGCTTCCGATAAGGCCTCCGTGGAAGGACATACCACCATGCCATATCGCAAGAATATCAAGGGGGTTGCTGAGATACTCCGAAAGGTTATAGAAGAGGACATAACCGAGCCTTGCCCCTATTATGAGACCAATTATGAGATAGAAGTACAGGTCATCAATCAGGTTTTTACTGATATCCATCCTCTTTTTCTTTATCTGGTATCTTACAAGAAGGTATGAGGAGGCAAAACCAAGGAGGTACATAAGCCCGTACCATCGTATCTCAAGGGGGCCTATCTTTATGATATAGGGCCTTATCTCCGGATATGGTATCATTTCATGAATATCCTTTCCGCG
>Ga0256830_1003087_pt1 | contig 10573 bp, 10 predicted proteins | sample 128326metaG_FD_190537 | JGI IMG/M metagenome (GOLD analysis project Ga0256830, IMG submission 190537) | Hydrothermal vent microbial communities from Lau Basin, Pacific Ocean - 128-326 | ecosystem: Environmental > Aquatic > Marine > Hydrothermal vents | place: Pacific Ocean: Lau Basin | collected...
GGTACAGGCCGCTGGCCAGGGCCGCGGGCGGCAGGCCGTGGGGCCCGCCCGCCGCCTCCACCCGTCCCAGGGTGCGCAGCTCACCGCGGCCGCTCCAGGACACGAGCAGGGGCACGAACGGCTGCAGCAGTGCACTCCGGGGCCGGCGCCCGCCGCGTGCCCCCCGGGCCACCAGCCCCACGCGGCCGCCGCTGCGGGTGAATGCCTCCAGCAGCAGGCTGGTGTTGCGGTAGGGCCGGGCGTGGAGGACGAAGGCCGGCTCCAGGCTCGTGCGGTCACTCGTCGGCATAGCCCAGGCTGCGCAGGGCGCGCTCGTCGTCGGCCCAGCCCTCCTTCACCTTGACCCACAGCTCCAGGTGCACCTTCCTGCCGGTGGCCACCTCCAGCTCGCGCCGGGCCTGGATCCCCACTTCCTTGAGGCGCTGGCCTCCCTTGCCGATGACGATGGCCTTCTGGTTGGGCCGCATGACCCAGATGACGGCACCGATGCGCACCAGCCTCGGGGTCTCCTCGTAACGTTCGATCTCCACCGTGAGGTGGTACGGGACCTCCTGGCCCAGCATGCGCATGAGCTTCTCGCGGATGATCTCGGCGGCGAGGAAGCGCTGGGATCGATCGGTGATCATGTCCTCGGGAAACAGCGCCGGCCCCTCCGGCAGGCGGGAGATGATCTCCTGTTCCAGTGCCTTGAGATTCTTCCCCTGGCGGGCCGAGCCAGGCACGATGGCGGCGAACTCGCGCCTGTGCCGCATCTGGTCCAGGAATGGCAGGAGCTGCCGCTTGTCCTTGACCTTGTCCACCTTGTTCACCAGCAGGATCACCGGTGCCCGGACCGGGGCGAGCCGCTCCAGCACCATCTCGTCCTCCTCGGTCCAGCGCAGGGCCTCGACCAGGAACACGATGACATCCACGTCGTCGAGGACGGCCGCGGCGGCCCGGTTGAGATAACGATTCAAGGCCGAGCCGCCGCGCTTGTGCAGCCCGGGCGTGTCCACGTACACGATCTGCCACTCCCCGGGCCGGGTCTTGATGCCCAGGATACGGTGGCGCGTGGTCTGGGGCTTGGACGAGGTGATGCTGATCTTCTGCCCCAGCAGGCGGTTGAGCAGGGTGGACTTGCCCACGTTGGGCCGCCCCACCAGCGCCACGTAGCCGGAACGAAATCCCCCGGCGTTGTCGCCCCCTGCGTTCACGCCGCCTCCAGCCGCTGCAGCATCGCCTCGGCCGCCGCCTGCTCCGCCCGGCGCCGGCTGCTGCCTTCGCCGGTGGTCACCAGCGTACCGGTGCCGGACTCCACCCGGCACTGCACGATGAATGTCTGGGCATGGGCCTCGCCCGCCACCTCCGTCACCGTGTACTGGGGCAGGGACAGCCCCCGCGACTGCAGGTGTTCCTGGAGCCGGGTCTTGGGATCCTTCTCCACCTGGCTCGGGTCGCAGGCGGCCAGCCGCTCCCCGAGGCGTTGCAGCACGAAGCGGCGCGCGGCTTCCAGCCCCGCATCCAGGTACAGGGCCCCGATGACGGCCTCGAAGGCGTCCGCCAGGATGGAGGCCCGGCGCCGCCCGCCCGATTTGAGCTCGCCCGGGCCCAGGCGCAGCAGGGGGCCCAGCTCCATCTCTTCGGCCAGCCGCGCCAGGGTGTCGCCCCGCACCAGCTGTGCCCGCAGGCGCGTGAGCTGACCCTCGGCGGCGGCGGGAAACCGCCGGTACAAGGCCTCGGTCACCACCAGGCCGAGCACGGCGTCGCCCAGCAGCTCCAGCCGCTCGTTGTTGGGGCCCGGGTGACTGCGGTGGGTGAGCGCGGCCTCGAGCAGGCCGGGATCGGAGAACTGATGACCGATGACGGCTTCGAGCTTCCGCGCCGGTTCCATTACTTGAGCGGCACCTGGGAGGTGTAGTTGAAGTAGGCCACCAGATCCAGGTTCCCCACCAGGTTGCGCCGCACCTCGAACTCCACGTCCACCAGGTAGTGGTCCTTCTCCCGGCTGATGTAGATATCGTCAGGCTCCACCGAGGTGACCATGTTGATGTCCAGCCGCTTCATGAGCGAGCGGTGGATGGCCGACGACGGCTTGCCCCGCAGATCGGGATCCTCGGCCAGGCCCTCCACCACCGCCTTGACGTTGTAGCCCTCGATGTACATGGGGACCAGCCGGATGAAGAACAGGACGATGGAGACCGCCAGGATGATGATCAGCAACCAGCCAATGGCGGTCACCCCCTGCTGTCGCTGCATGGACTTCATGTTCGCCTCCCGTATCAGGATCAATCGAGCCCGCCGATGGGCCCGAGCCGCCCCAGGTCAGGCCCGCCGTTCCAGTGCATCCAGATGAAAAAGGCCCGTCCCACCAGGTTCTCGTCAGGCACGACACCCCAGACCCGGCTGTCATTGCTGTTGTCCCGGTTGTCGCCCATGACGAAATACGCCCCGGCCGGCACCCGCCAGCTGTTGTTGAAGGCGGGCCGGTTGGGATCCCGCAGGATATAGTGGCGCACCGGTCCCAGCTGCTCCACCAGCAAGTCCAGGCTGCGGGCATGATTGTCCGGGTACCGGCCCACGTACTCCTGAAGCATGGGTTTGCCATTCACGTACAACACCTTATTGTAGTACGTGATCTCGTCTCCCGGCAGGCCCACCACCCGCTTGATGTAGGGCGTGGACGGATCCCGCGGATAGCGGAACACCACGATGTCGCCCCGCTGCGGGCTGCCCAGGTCGAGAAACTTCCAGTTGGCCACCGGCAACCGCAGTCCGTAGCTGAACTTGTTGACCAGAATGAAGTCGCCCACCTCCAGCGTCGGCAACATCGAGCCGGAAGGGATGCGGAACGGTTCCACCAGGAATCCCCGCAGGACGAAGACGATGGCCACCACCGGGAACAGGAAGCGGGCAAACTCCACCACCGGCGAGGGCTTCCCCACCTCGCCGCCGGCCGCCGCGGCAGCCTCCCGCCTCCCCTGGAGGTAGAAGCGATCGAGGGCCCAGATGGGGGCGGTCACGAGCAGCAATATGGTCAGGATGAGTGCGAAATCGATGTTCATTTGTTTTCCTTGCCAACGTGCAGCACGGCCAGAAAGGCCTCCTGCGGGATCTCCACCTTGCCCACCTGTTTCATGCGGCGCTTGCCGGCCTTCTGTTTTTCCAGCAACTTGCGCTTGCGGGTCACGTCCCCGCCGTAGCACTTGGCAGTGACGTTCTTGCGCAGGGCCTTGACGTTGGTGCGGGCGATGATCTTGGAACCGATGGCGGCCTGGATGGCCACCTCGAACATCTGGCGGGGAATGATTTCCTTCATCTTCTCCACCAGCTCGCGCCCGCGGGCCTGGGCCTGATCGCGGTGCACGATGGCCGACAGGGCATCGACGCGCTCGCCGTTGATGAGGATGTCCAGCTTGACCAGGTCCGCCGGCTGGAAGCGGGTGAACTCGTAGTCGAGCGAGGCATAGCCGCGGCTCACCGACTTGAGGCGGTCGAAGAAATCCATGACGATCTCGTTCATGGGCAGCTCGTAAGTGAGCGAGACCTGGTTGCCCAGGTACTGCATGCGTTTCTGTACTCCGCGCCGCTCCACGCACAGGCTGATGACGTTGCCCACGTAGTCCTTGGGAGTGAGGATGTGGGCGGTGACCACGGGCTCGCGGATCTCGGCGATGTGATTGGGGGGCGGCAGCTTCGAGGGGTTGTCCACGTAATGCACGCCGCCTTTGGTGTCCACGACCTCGTAGACCACGGTGGGGGCGGTGGTGATGAGGTTGAGGTTGTACTCCCGCTCCAGCCGCTCCTGCACGATTTCCATGTGCAGCATGCCCAGGAAACCGCAGCGAAAGCCGAAGCCCAGGGCCTGGGAGGTCTCGGGCTCGTAGAACAGGGCGGCGTCATTGAGGCGCAGCTTGGCCAGCGCCTCGCGCAGGGCCTCGTAGTCGTCGGCGTCCACCGGGTAGAGCCCGGCATAGACCTGTGGCTTGACCGCCTTGAATCCGGGCAGCGGCTCCGCCGCCGGCCGGTCGTGGTGGGTGATGGTGTCACCCACCGGCGCCCCCTCGATCTCCTTGATGCCGGCGATGACGAAGCCCACCTCCCCGGCGGACAAGGCCTCCAGCTCCCGCCGCTTGGGGGTGAAGATGCCCAGCCGGTCCACCTGGTAGCTGCGCCCGGTGGACATGATCCGGATCTTCTCCCGCGGCCGCAGGGTGCCCTGCATCACTCGCACCAGCGAGACCACACCCAGGAAGTTGTCGAACCAGGAATCGATGATGAGGGCCTGCAACGGCGCCTCGGGGTCACCCTGGGGCGGCGGGATGCGGGCCACGATCTGTTCCAGCAGATCCTCCACGCCTTCGCCGGTCTTGGCACTCACGCGCAGGGCATCGTGGGCCTCGATGCCGATGATCTCCTCGATCTCCTGGATGACCCGCTCGGGATCGGCCGAGGGCAGGTCGATCTTGTTGAGCACTGGAACCACTTCCAGGCCCTGCTCGATGGCGGTGTAGCAGTTGGCCACGCTCTGCGCCTCCACCCCCTGGGAGGCATCCACCACCAGCAGCGCCCCCTCGCAGGCGGCCAGCGAGCGGGACACCTCGTAGGAGAAATCCACGTGGCCCGGGGTATCGATGAAGTTGAGCTGGTACGTGCGGCCGTCCCGGGCCTTGTACTCCAGCGTCACCGCCTGGGCCTTGATGGTGATGCCGCGCTCCCGCTCCAGGTCCATGGAATCCAGCACCTGCGCGGCCATTTCCCGCTCGCTCAGACCGCCGCAGATCTGGATGAAGCGGTCGGCCAGAGTGGACTTGCCGTGATCGATGTGGGCGATGATGGAGAAGTTGCGAATGTAATCGAGTCTGCTCAAGGTCATCCGGCGTCAGGCGGTTACGAAAAAGGGCGCCTTCACGCGCCCTCCTCGCCGTCGGTGCCAACGGCGGCGCCCGCGCCGCGGGCGCCGCCTGCATTGTATCGCATCCAACCCCGGAACCGGAACTCGCCCCGGGTCAGTCCCCGTCCTCCTCCTTGGGCAGGCGCAGGGCCAGGAACATGGGCGAGTTGCCGCGCTGGACCAGCACCGGCACCGACTTGCCCGCCGGGAGGCGATCCACCAGCTTGCGGAACTGCCGGACACTGCGCACGGGCTTGCCGTCGAGCATGAGAATGACGTCGCCACGGCGGATACCGGCCTCGGCCGCAGGGCCGCGGTGGACCCGGCGCACCAGCACCCCCTGGTCCTTGAGGTTGAGGCGCCGGCGCTGTGCCTCGCTCAGCTCCTCCACTTCCAGCCCCAGCCGGCCGCTGCGGGCGGTGCCCTCGCCGCCGCCCGTGGCGGCCTGCTCCACGTCCTCGCGCAGCTCACCCACGCGCACGGTCAGGGTCTTCCTGCGCCCCTGGCGGATGACCTTGACCTTCACCTTCTTGCCGACGGGCGTGCGTCCCACCAGCAGGGGCAGGTCCGCCGAACGCTCGATGGGCCGGCCGTCGTATTCCACCACCACGTCACCCACCTTGAAGCCCGCCTTCTCCGCCGGGGTGTCCGGCAGCACCCGCAGCACCACCGCGCCCCGCGGGCGGTCCATGCCGAAGGACTCGGCCAGGTCGCGATTGACGTCCTGGATCAGGATGCCCAGCATGCCGCGTTCCACCCGGCCCTTGGTCTTGAGCTGGCGCACCACGTCCATGGCCACGTCGATGGGGATGGCGAAGGACAGGCCCATGAAGCCGCCGGTGCGGCTGTAGATCTGCGAGTTGATACCCACCACCTCCCCGTCCAGGTTGAACAGGGGGCCGCCGGAGTTGCCGGGATTGATGGCCACGTCGGTCTGAATGAAGGGCACGTAGCTCTCGCTGGGCAGGCTGCGGCCCATGGCGCTCACCACGCCCACCGACACCGAGTGATCGAAGCCGAAGGGCGAGCCGATGGCCATCACCCATTCGCCCACTTCCAGCTCCGCGGAGCGGCCGATGCGCACCACCGGCAGGTCCTTGGCCTCCACCTTGAGCAGCGCGATGTCCGAACGCTCGTCCTTGCCCACCACCCTGGCCTTGAGTTCGCGCCGGTCCTGCAGGCGTACGATGATCTCCTCGGCATCCCGCACCACGTGGTAGTTGGTGACGATGTAGCCGTCGGGTTCGATGATGAAGCCCGACCCCAGGGATTGCGCGCCGTGCCCCTCGGGCAGGCCGTCGCCGTCGCCGAAGAACTTCCGCAGGAGATCACCCCACGGCGAGTCCTCGGGCAGGTCCGGCATCTCGAACCCGGGCGGCAGGCGCCGCCTGACCTTCTGGGTGGTGCTGATGTTGACCACTGCCGGGCTGTTTTCCTTGGCCAGCCTGGTGAAATCGGGCAGGCCCTCCGCCGTGGCCGCGCCGGCCACCAGGCCCACCGCCCCCACCAGAACCAGCACCAGGACCAGCCACAGTCGCCTGTACTTCGTCATCCGTCGTTCCTTCCTCAATTCCAGGCGGCCGCACCCCGGTGCGGCCATTTCCACAAGCCGGGTTCCACGAGGCGCTTCAGCCGGCGGGGCCGCCGGCCACCGCCAGTCCCGCCGCCGGCAGGCGCCGCAGCATGACCGGCCGCAAGCCCGGGCGCCGGCCCAGGCGCCGGCTGGCCCGGCGCGCGGCCCACAGTCCCAGTCCCAGGCCGAACAGGCCGCCGGCGATGGCCGGCGTCTCCGAACCCGGCGCCAGGCCGGAGGCCGCCAGCTCCTGTCCGGCGGCGGCAAAGACCACCAGCAACACCAGCGGCAGCAGGTACATCCACAGCGCTCCCTGCACCAGTCCGCTCCCTGCGACACCCACCACCACCCGGTCCCCGGGCACTGCGCCCAGGCGGTTGTCCACCTCCAGCGGCGGCGGCCGGCGCGAGAAGACCTGGCCCAGGAGCCCCACCCCGCAGCCCGAACGCGCGCTGCAGTGGCTACAAGTGGTGCCGCGTTCCACCTGCACCCAGGCGGTGCCGCCGGCGACCCGGATCACGGTGCCCGTCTCCTCGACCATGGCGGCGCGATCCATGTCCGCCTCCCTCATTCCTCGTACTGCACCGCGCGGGCGATGCGCCGTACCGCGGCCAGGGGCACCTCGCCCACCACGGTGACATGGTAGCCGTCGACCACGCGGCCCCAGGCGCTCACCGCGCCCATGCGGGAGCCGCCCATGAGATTGTCCTCGTCATCGGCCGGCTCGATGAATACCGAGACCGAGGCCAGGCCGTCGCTCAATACCAGATGTTCCTGCATCCGGCTGGCCCGAGCCTGCCGGTGCTCGCCATGCATGGTCAAACGGTAGCCCGGCGGCACGTCGTTCAGCACCCATTCCCGGGTCTGCCGCAGGTGTCCGGGCCCCGGCGGGTCCTCGGCCCGGTGCCAGGTGAACCCGTCGCCCTTGATGCCGGGCTCGAGCCACTCCTCCGGCACCTCGTCGAGATAGGTGAGATGGGTGAACATGAACTTCTCCACCGGCCGCATGCGTTCGTCCAGCAGATGGGACTTGAGGAGCAGGCCGGTGCGCCGGTCCACCCACAGGTGGTAGCCGTAGCGGTAGCCGTCGCGGGGGGAGATGGTGATCTTGGCCGTGGCCAGCCCTGCCACCCGGTCGCGGCAGGCCTCGTCCACGGCGAAATCGTAATAGGCCACCAGGTCGTCGATGCGGGTGGGGAAGCTGGGTGGAAAATCGCCCCTGGGCCGCGCCTTCTCCACCACCACCAGCTCGCGGTCTGGGAGAAAACAGGTGACCCGGTCATCGGTGCGGATGACCTCGCGGCCGTTGCCGTCAAGCGACACCAGGCGCTCGCGCATCCGCCCGTCCCGCACGCTGTGAATGAGGCGCATGGTGCTCACCTCGTCCCCGCGCACGTAGACGAAGGTGCCGTCGTAGCTGTAACGGCTGCCGGCGGCCTGCATGCGTTCCAGCCACACCCGCACCCGCTCGACATCGGTGCCGCCCGCCAGGACGGCGCCGGAGGCCGCCAGGCCCAGGGCCAGTGCCAGCGCCCTAGCGCTCATCGGCCACGCGTTCACCCGGGGTGATGCTGACGATGCGTGCATAGGCCGGGATACCCTGCACACCGAAGCCGGCCGAATACTGGTTGTGGTTGACGAGATAGCCGCTCAGCTTGTGCTCCACCGCCTGACTCAGCCGGTCGGACCGTGCGGTCGCCACCTGGCGCAACGCCGCCGCCGGTGCCGGCGACTGTGCCACCACGGCGGGCGCGCCGGCCTCGCGATTGTGCTGCACCAGCAGCACCGCCGCCACCGCCACCGAGGCCGCCACCGCCATGCCGGCGGCCTGCCGGCCCACCGCGGCCAGCCGCCGCACCAGGTGCCGGCGACGGACGGCGGGCACCAGCAGCGCGGGCTCCGCGCGCAGGGCCTCGTGCAGGCGCTCGTTGAAGCCGCGGCCCAGGGGCAGGGGCCGCTCGCCGTGGAGCACCGAGCGAATCAGATGGTAGTGCGACCAGCGGCGCAGGGCCTCCGCGTCCCGCTCCAGTCGCTCCAGCACTTCGGGTCCCGGCACCGCCTCGCCGTCGGCCAGGGCCGAGATGATCTCCTCACGATCTTCGCTCATCTTGCTTCACCGTGATTGCCGATTCAGGTTCCTGCACTCAATCCAGCAGCGGCCGCAGCCGCTTGTCCACCGCCTCCCGGGCACGAAAGATGCGGGAGCGCACCGTGCCGATGGGACACTCCATGACCTTCGCGATCTCCTCGTAGCTCAGTCCGTCCATTTCCCGCAACAGCAGCGCGGTGCGGAGATCCTCCGGCAGTTCCTCGATGGCCTTGACCACCGTCTCCGCGATCTCGTCCTTGAGCGCGATGCGCTCCGGCGAGCCGTACTCCTTCAGGGCCGACTCGCCGTCGTACTGCTCCGCCTCGCCCGCGTCGATGTCGGACCCCGGCGGCCGCCGCGTCTGGGCCACCAGGTGGTTCTTGGCCGTATTGATGGCGATGCGGTACAGCCATGTGTAGAAGGCACTGTCGCCCCTGAAGTTCCCCAGGGCCCGATAGGCCTTGATGAACGTCTCCTGGACCAGGTCCTGCACCTCCGCCGGGTCCCGCACGTAGCGTGCGATGAGATTGGCGATCTTGTGCTGGTACTTCCCGACCAGGACATCGAATGCCCGCTTGTCGCCCGCCTGGACACGCTCCACCAGCGCCTGGTCGACCGCCTGCTCGCTCATGGACCGCGGCTTTCGCGCAGGTGCGTGGAAGCAGTCCCGATCCTGTTCACTGAGACACCTGCCGGATTGTGAAGTTCGCCAGAACGCATGATTTTTCGTATAGTTATACGCGGGCCCGATGCGGGGACCTGCGCGTCGGGGCATTGTACACGAAGCACCGCGGCCGGCGGCGGGACCGCCGGCGACGAGGACAGCCTCATCCCCGAATCCGTCTCCATGAGCCCTCACCATCGTGCCGACGTGCTGGTCATCGGCAGCGGCGCCGCCGGCCTGTCGCTGGCCCTGCGCCTGGCCGACGACCTGAATATCCATGTAATTTCAAAGGGTAAGGTGGAGGACGGGGCCACCCTCTGGGCCCAGGGCGGGATCGCCGCCGTGCTCGACCCCGCCGACTCCCTGGAGGCCCACGTGGCGGACACCCTGGCCGCCGGCGCCGGCCTGTGCGACGAGGCGGTGGTGCGGCGGGTGGTGAGCGAGGGGCCGGGCGTGCTGCGCTGGCTGGTGGACCTGGGCGTGCCCTTCACCCCGGCCGAGGAGGAGGACGCCGCGGTGCCCTGGCACCTGACGCGCGAGGGCGGCCACAGCCGGCGGCGCATCATCCACGCCGCCGACGCCACCGGGCGGGCGCTGGAGAACACCCTCGCCGCCCGGGCCCGGCGCCATCCCCGCATCCGCCTGTTCGAGGACCACGTGGCGGTGGACCTGGTCACCGCCCGCAAGCTGGGCCGGGAGCCGGACCGGTGCCTGGGGGCCTACGCCCTCAACCGCAGCGACGGCCACGTCTATACCTTCGCCGCCCGCCACGTGGTGCTGGCCACCGGCGGCGCCAGCAAGGTCTACCTCTACACCTCCAATCCCGACACCGCCACCGGCGACGGCATCGCCATGGCCTGGCGCGCCGGCTGCCGGGTGGCCAACATGGAGTTCAACCAGTTCCATCCCACCTGCCTCTACCACCCGCGGGCCAAGTCCTTCCTCATCACCGAGGCGGTGCGCGGCGAGGGCGGCATCCTGCGCCTGCCCGACGGCACCCCCTTCATGAAGCGCTTCGACCCGCGCGGCGAGCTGGCGCCGCGCGACATCGTGGCCCGCGCCATCGACCACGAGATGAAGCGGCTGGGCATCGACTGCGTCTACCTGGACATCAGCCACAAGCCGGCGGACTTCATCCGCAGCCACTTCCCCACCGTGTACGCCCGCTGCCTGGAGTTCGGCTACGACATGACCCGCGAGCCCCTGCCGGTGGTGCCGGCGGCCCACTACACCTGCGGGGGGGTGATGACGGACCTTCATGGCCACACCGACCTGCCGGGGTTGTACGCCATCGGCGAGGTGGCCTTCACCGGCCTGCACGGCGCCAACCGCATGGCCAGCAACTCCCTGCTGGAATGTCTGGTCTTCGCCAAGCTG
>Ga0256830_1003088_pt1 | contig 10568 bp, 10 predicted proteins | sample 128326metaG_FD_190537 | JGI IMG/M metagenome (GOLD analysis project Ga0256830, IMG submission 190537) | Hydrothermal vent microbial communities from Lau Basin, Pacific Ocean - 128-326 | ecosystem: Environmental > Aquatic > Marine > Hydrothermal vents | place: Pacific Ocean: Lau Basin | collected...
GGCGAAGAGCCTGAAGAAGTTCCTCAGGCCCACGAAGGTGTAATCGGGGAGGAGCTGGTTCCAGTTGCTCATCGAGACGTAGCCCGTCCAGCCGATGAACCCGTACACGAAGACCGCGACCGCGATCACCGAGGGAAGGAGCAACAGCAGGGTGATGAGCCGCTCGCCCTTGAGCCACCGTCTCCTCATCTCGCCTCCGGGGAATAATAAAAAGGTGGCCCGGCCGATGGTACCGGGCCACCTCCGCCCGTTCGTCCTTTACTTCACTTGCCCATCTGGGCCAGCGCCGCCTCGGCGGCCTCCACCAGGGCGCGCTGGGTCCCGGCCACGTCCTTGGTGGCGAGGAAGAGGTTGACGGCGTCCTTGAAGTCCGTGACCCAGGACTCGATGGCCGCGGCACCGTGGATCACCGAGGGGACGATGGCATCGCGGGCGAAGTCCTCCATGCACGACTGGAGGTAGGGGTTGAACAGGGCCTTCTCCTCCGCGGTGAGATCGGTGCGGGCCGGGATGGAGCCCTTCAGCCTATTGAACGCGATCTGGCCCTCCTTGGAGCCGCTCACCATCAGCCAGCCCAGGGCGTTGATGGGGTTCGACGCCCGCTTGGGCAGGCAGAAGGTATCGGAGAGGGCATCGAAGATCCCACGGGTGCCCGGCACCGGCGCCCAGCCGTAATCCTCGTAGCCCTTGGCCATGAACCAACCGTTGGTCCAGTCGCCCATGATCATCATGGCGCCCTTGCGGGCGATGAGGTACTCGCCGGCGCCGTCCCAGCTGAGGGCGGCGTAGTCGGGGTTCACGTAGTCCAGGATCTTCTTCAGGATCTCCAGGGCCTGCGTCACGCCCTCCGAGGTCCAGGGGGTCTCGCCGGTCCAGAGGCCCTTGTAGCCCTCGGCGCCCAGGGTGCTGACGAGGATCGTCTCGAACAGGTGCGCGGCCTCCCAACCGCCGGCGTTGCCCATCACGAAGGGCACGACCCCCTCGGCCCTCAGCTTCTCACAGATGGCGAAGAACTCGTCCCAGTTCTCGGGCGGCGTGAGGCCGTACTTGTCGAAGATCGCCTTGTCGTACCACAGCACGTTGGCGCGGTGGATGTTCACGGGCACGCCCCAGAAATGGCCCTTGTAGAGGAGGAGGTCCAGGAGGTCCTTGGGGAGCACCTCCGTCCAGCCCATGATCTCGAAGAGCTTGTCCAGGGGCGTGAGATAGGTCTCGGGACTGTAGCCCTCCACCTCGAGGCCGGCGTGGAGTTGGAAGGTATCCGGCGGATCCCCGGCAATCAGACGGGGCTTGATGACCGCGCGGAACACGAACCCCGCGCCCCCGGCGATGGTGGCGTTTACGATCTGGACATCGGGATAGTACTCGTTGTAGATCTCGAACAGGGCGTTCAGGCCCTCCGCCTCGCCGCCGGCGGTCCACCAGGAGCCGACCACCAGTTTCCCCCCGCCGAAGAGGTCCTCGGGGCGGTTGGGGTCCCAGAAGGCGATGAACACCTCGGCCCAGGCGCGCTCGGGGACCCAGAGCTTGGCGCCCGCGGGGATCGCCATGTCCAGGGTCCGGATCTTGAGGTAGGCCGGATCGGCGAGGCTCTTGGCGTTGGTGGCCCGCATGATGGCCGGCGCGTAGGCGGAATCGCCGAAGATCTCTTGGGCCACGGCCGCGAGGGTGGTGTCAGAGGGCGCGACGTACTCCATGCCCGGCTGCGCCCAACCGACGATGCCCCAGACCAAAAGCCCGACGAACAACAACGTGACTGCACGCCTCATGTACTACCCCCTCCTTCGTCCTGAAGGTTTCGCGGCGCAAACGTTATTATTAGGCCTTCCGCTCCCGGATGTCAAGGCTTTCCCCGTCCAATTTAAGAACTCCGCGGGGACACCGCTACAAAGAAAGGGGGGTCACGCGCTCGCGAGCAGTCTCTCGATGCGGCGTACCACCCGCTCCGCGGCGGAACGCGCGTAACGGGAGAGCCCCTCCCCGAAGGAGAAATCCCTCCCGGGGACGGTGACGAGCCACGCCTCGGGCACGCGGCCGAACAGGGCGGCCGCCCAGGCCAGGAGTTCCCCGGGCTCGGGGGAATGCGAGAGGGATGCCGTGGGCACCGGGCGCACCCGTTTCCACCGGATGGGGCCGGGACGGACGTCCGCGTCCACGAAGATCACGAGATCCGCACCGGCCAGGCGCACGACGAGCTCCGGGGTGAAGGGCCAAGCGGACACCGTCTCCACGTCCGGCCGCCCCGAGAGTCGGCCGGCTATCCACAGGCCCACCGCGTCATCCCGCCTGATCGGGTTGCCGTACCCCACGACGAGGATCCTCATGGCACCCCCCAGCTTATGCCCCCACGAGGTGGCCCGCAACCGCGTCCGTCCCCTCAGGCGCCGAACTTCGGTCCCCGGTTACAGTAACCGAGCAGCTGGGGCACCAGGTTCCCCGAAAACCGGCCGAGCCCCCCTTCCGCCGCGGCCCGCTCCCCGAACCGCTCCACCCGGTCGGGACGGACCGAGGGTCCCACGAAGAGGACGGGCACCGGGTCCGGGGTGTGGTCCCCGTAATCGATGGGCGTGGTGTGGTCCCCGGAGAAGCAGAGGTGTACCTCGCCGAGATCCAGCTTCGTCAGCAGTGCCCCGAAGAACTCGCGGTCGATGCGCTCGATGAACCCGGTCTTCGCCCCGGGATCGTGATCGTGACCCGCGTTGTCGGTGCCCTTGATGTGGACGAACACGAGATCGTAGGCCTCCAACGCCTCCAGGGCCGCGTTGGCCTTGGCGGTGAGGTCGGTCTTGAGGTCCCCCGTGGCCCCCGGGACCTCCATCACCTCGAGCCCCGCGGCCCGGGCCACCCCCTTATAGAGGGCGCCGCCGGCGATGCAGGCCCCGCGGATCCCGTACTTCTCCGTCACCGGCACAAGATGTGGCATCACCGCCGCGCCCCGGAGGAGCACGATGTTCCCCGGGGGCTTCCCCTCCTGCCTCCGGCGCACGTTCACGGGGTGATCCTTGAGGAGCGCGTAGGCCTGACGCGTGATCTCGTTCAGGATCGCGGCGGTGCGGCGGGCGGCCTCGGAGTCGTCTAGGGGCATTGCCTCCGCCACCGGGACCCCGGTCTCGTGGGGGTCGGTGTCGGAGACCGCGGCCGACAGCCCCTCCCCCCGCAGCACCAGCGCCCCCCGGTGCTCGGTGGACGCACGGAAGAACGCCTCGACGCCGAACTCCCCGAGATCGAGCTCGGCGAGGGCCTCGGCCAGTTCCCTCCCCTCGGCGAGCCTCCCGGCGCGGCGGTCGACCACGACCAGCTTCCCGTCCCGCTCCTCCACGGTGGCGAAGTTGGCCCGAAAGCAGATGTCGCCCCCCTTGACCTCCATCCCGATTCCCAGGGCCTCGAAGGCCCCGCGGCCGGTGTAGACCTCGTAGGGGTCGTAGCCGAAGATGGAAAGGTGCGAGGTGTCCGAGCCGGGCCGTACCCCGGGGCGAATGGGGTCCATGAGGCCACACGCCCCCTCCCGGGCCAGGCGGTCCAAGTTGGGGGTGGAGGCGCGCTCGAGGCAGGTGGCGTTTCCCCAGTCGGTGGGCCTCCCCCCGAGCCCGTCGGCGATGATCAGGATGGCTTTGTAGGTCTTCTCCATCATTCCCTCCCTTCAGCGTCCACGCGCGAGACGGTCCACGAGATCCCCTATAGGCACATACTCCTCGTTCCCGGTCTCCAGATCCCGCACCTTGATCTCGCCCCGGGAGAGCTCCTCCTCCCCCAGGAAGAGGGCGTACCGGGCACCGGATCCCGCCGCGACCTGGAGCCGTTTCCTGAGGGACCTCCCTGCGTAATCCATGTCGCAGGGGATCCCGGCCCGCCGCAGCCGCGCCAGGAGCTTCACCGCCTCGGTCACCTCGCCCTCCCCCACGGGGAGGAGGTAGACCTCGGGACCGGCGATGATCCGGTAGCATCGATCGACCACATCCCGCTCCCCCAGGACCAGGATCAGTCGCTCGAGCCCCCCGGCGAACCCCACCCCCGGGATGGACGGCCCCCCCAGGGCCTCCGCCAGCCCGTCGTAGCGGCCCCCGCCGAGGAGGGCGTCCTGGGCCCCGAGGTCCCGCGAGGCGAGCTCGAACACCGTCCGGGTGTAATAGTCCAATCCCCGCACGAGCTTGGGGTCCAGCTCGTAGGCGAGCCCCAGCGCATCCAGGTACCCGAGGAGCGCCTCGAAGTGGGCCCGGCACCCGTCACACAGGTGATCGAGGCTCTTGGGCGCGTCCCCGGCGATCTCCCGGCAGGTGGGGACCTTGCAGTCGAGGATCCGGAGGGGGTTTTCCTCGAGCCTGCGTCGGCAGTCGGGGCAGAGCTCCTCCTGGTGGGGGAGGAAGTACTCCCGCAGGGCCTCCCGGTACCGGGGGCGATCTTCCGGGCAGCCGATGGAGTTGAGCCGCAGGAAAAGCCCCTCCCGGCGGAGGCCCAGCCGCTCCATCAGGTACCACGCGAGGTCGATAACCTCGGCGTCCAGGGCGGGATCCAGGGATCCGAGCGCCTCGGCCCCGTACTGGTGGAACTGGCGCTTGCGCCCCTTCTGGGGCTTCTCATACCGGAACATGGGACCGAGGTAATAGAGCTTCGCTACCCCTCCCTTGGCGTGGAGACCGTGCTCGATGTAAGCCCGGACCACCGAGGCGGTGGCCTCGGGGCGCAGGGCGAGGAGTTGGCCCTTTTTATCGGGGAAGACGTACATCTCCTTGTGGACGATATCGGTGGCTTCCCCCACCCCCCGGGCGAAGAGCTCGGCCCGCTCCACGATGGGGGTACGGATCTCCCGGTAGCCGTACAGGGCGAAGGCCTCCCGGATCTCGGCCTCCACGTACTGCCAGAGGGGGGTCTCCTCGGGGAGGATGTCGGGCATCCCCCGGACGGCCTCGACCCTCATTCCTCGGAGATCGCCTCCTCCAAGCGGATCATCTCGATCAGGGCCTCGGCGGCCTGGGCGCCCTTGTTGCCCAGCTTCCCCCCGGCCCGCTCCAGGGCCTGGTCCTGGGCGTCGGCGGTGATGACCCCGAAGGAGACGGGAACCGGTAGCTCCAGGGACAGCTTGGCGATCCCCTTGGCTACCTCGGCGGCCACGTACTCGAAGTGGGGGGTAGCCCCACGGATCACCGCGGCCAGGGCCACGACGCCGTCCACCTCGCCGCTCTCGGCAAGGACCCTCACCGCCCGCGGCACCTCGAACGCCCCCGGGACCCAGGCCACGCGGATGTCCTCCTCCCGCACCCCCAGGCGCAGGAGTCGGTCCAGGGCACCTTCCAGGAGCTCCCGGGTGAAGACGTGGTTGAACCGGGAGACGACGACCCCCACCCGCAGGCCCTCTCCGTTCAGCTTTCCCTCATGGATACGCACGGCAGCCTCCCCACGGATTGTCTCCACGGCCGCTTAGCTTAGCCCCCATGGGGAACGGAGGCAAACGGGCCCTTCTCCCCGACGGTTGCCCCGCCCGGAAGAGGGGGTAACGTCTCCCCGGAAAGGGGGCGACCCTGATGGCCCACTTGGAGCGGAGGACGCGCCGTACCGCGCGCGAGCTCCTGTCGAGGACGAGGGGGCTCATCGAACGCCGGGACTGGCGGACACTGCGGGAGCTGCTTCGCTCCCTCCCCCCGCCGGATATCGCCGAGCTCATCTCCGAGCTCCCCGAGGAGGGGATGGTGATCGCGTTCCGCCTCCTCCCGCGGGACCTCGCCGCCGACGTCCTCGCGGAGCTCGATACCGAGAGGGAAGAGGCGCTCCTCGAGCAGCTCGGAAGCCGCAAGATCCTGGAGGTCCTCCTCGAACTATCCCCGGACGAGCGCACCGATCTCCTGGAGGAGCTCCCCGGGAGGCTGACACAGAAGCTCCTCAACATCCTCCCGCCGCACGAACGCCAGGAGGCCCTGGAGCTCTTGGGATATCCGGAGAACTCGGTGGGGCGGCTGATGACCCCCGATTACGTGGCCCTCAAACCATATTGGAGCATCGGTGCGGCCCTGGAGCACATCCGCCGCTTCGGCCGCGACGCGGAGACGGTGAACATGGTCTACGTGGTGGATGAGGGTTGGCGCCTCCTCGACGACATCCCCCTGCGCCGGGTGATCCTCGCCTCCCCCGAGCAGGACGTGGCCTCCATCATGGACCACCGCTTCGTGGCCATCGAGGCCCACGCCGATCAAGAGGAGGCCATCCGCCTGATGGAGAAGTACGACCTCATCGCCCTCCCGGTGGTGGACCGGGACGGGGTCCTCCTGGGCATCGTCACCGTGGACGACATCCTGGACGTGTTGGAAGAGGAGTTCACCGAGGACGTACAGAAGGGAGCCAGCGTGGTGCCCCTGGGCACGAGCTACACCGCCGCCCCCACCCTCGTGCTCTTCCGCAAGCGGGTGGTGTGGCTCCTGCTGTTGGCCCTGGCGGGGTTCCTCTCGGGGAGCGTCATCTCCGCGTTCGAGGGGGTGTTGGGCAGGGTGATCACGCTGGCCGCGTTCATCCCGGTCCTCATCGATACCGGGGGGAACACCGGTACCCAATCGGCCACCCTCATCATCCGTGCCCTCGCCACCGGGGAGCTCACGCTCGGGCGGTGGTTCTCGGTGGTGGCCAAGGAGTCAACGGTGGGGATCCTCCTGGGGACAGCGCTCGGGGGCGTGCTCTACCTTTGGAGTTACATCTGGAAAGGGGACCCCTGGGTGAGCGTCGCGGTGGGGCTCGCGGTGGTGTTCATCGTCCTCTTCGCCAACCTCGTGGGAAGCCTGCTCCCCATCCTCCTCACCAAGCTGCGGCTCGATCCGGCGGTGGTGAGCAGCCCCCTGATCACCACGGTGATGGACGTGACAGGCCTCCTCATCTACTTCGGCATCGCCACCGCGGTGCTCCACTGAGACCCCGGGCGAGGCGGAGAAAGATCAAGGGAGAACCAAGAGGGAACAAGAAAGAATTTGGTACGCCCGGCAGGATTTGAACCTGCGACCTCTGGCTCCGGAGGCCAGCGCTCTATCCGGGCTGAGCTACGGGCGCTGCGGAGGGAGCGGGATTCGAACCCGCGGCTGAGCTTTTGAGGCCCAGCTACGGCTTAGCAAGCCGTCGCCTTCGACCACTCGGCCATCCCTCCCGTACCACCGAGCCCCATTCTATTCCTTGAAAAGTCGACGGACAAGGGGCTAGTATCCGCGGCCATGGACGGGACGAGGAGCGGAAAATACAGGGCCTTCATCGTGGACGTGGACGGCGTCCTGGTGAAGGGCGGCGAACCCCTGCCGGGCGCCGCCCGGGCGCTGGCGGGGCTCGGGGAACTGGGCCGTGTGATCATCCTCACCAACAACTCCACCCGTTCCCGGTCCCAGACGGCGGGGGCGTTGCGGGCCCTCGGTTTCCCGGTGACGCCGGAGATGGTGGTCACGAGCTCCTATATCGCCGCGAGATGGCTGCTCGAGCGCGAGGGGAGGGTCCGGGTCTGGACGATCGGGGAGGAGGGGCTCGTGGCGGAGCTTTCCTCAGCGGGCCACGTGCTCTCCCCGCCGCAGGAGGCGGAGTGGGTGGTGGCGGGCATGGACCGGGCGCTCACCTACGCGAAGCTCGCGGATGCGTTGCGGGCACTGCTTTCCGGCGCCCGGTTCCTCGCCACGAACCGCGACGGGACCTTCCCCACCCCGGAAGGGCTCCTCCCCGGGGCGGGGGCCGTGGTGGGGGCCATCGAGGGGATGGGGTTCCCCCCGGAAACGGTGGTGGGGAAACCCTCCCCCATCGCGTTCGAGATCGCGCTGGAGGTGGCCGAGGCATCCCCCGCGGAGGCGCTCATGATCGGGGATCGGCTGGACACGGACATCCTCGGAGCACAGCGGGCGGGGCTGGACACGGCCCTGATCCTCACGGGCGTCTCGCGGGAGGAGGACATCGAGCGGCGGGGGATCGTCCCCACCATGGTGGCCCGGGACCTGGGGGACCTCGTGGCGAGGCTCGGGGCCCGAAATCGATCCCCAGGCCCGCCCCGATGAGGTTTTTCCGCCCCGGGAAACACGGGAAAGCTCGGGAAAACTCCGTCGAGCTCGTGCGCCTACGGCGGGCCATGGGAGAGCCGCGCTGTCCCATCTGTCGGCTGGTCCGCGAGAGCGAGGAGTGGCGTCTATGGCTCCTCCTTTACGAACACTCCGGGGATCCCGAGATCCACCGCCGCTTCGCGCGGGCCCTGGGGTTGTGTTCCCGTCACGCCAAGATCCTCGAGCGCATCGTCGTCCAACGCCCGTTGGCCACCCCCGCCGCCGTGGCCAGGTTTTACGGGCCCCTCTGCGCCCACGTCCGTGGAGCCCTCGGGGACGGCCTCCCCCGACAGCGCTGCGACCTGTGCCGCTACGCGGAGGACACGGCCCGGCGGTACGCCGCTTCCCTGGCCGAACTCCTCCGCTCGGCCGAGGGACGTCGGGAGTACGAACGTTCCGACGGGCTCTGTATCCCCCACCTAGCTCACGCCATGGATGCGGCGACGGGCGGGGTCCGGGACTTCCTGCGGGCGGACACCGCGGCGCGCCTCGCCACGCTCGAGGGGAACCTACGGGAGCTCCAACGCAAACAGCGTTACGACGTACGCGAGGGACTCACCCCCGCGGAGGCGAACGCGTGGCGGGAGGCGCTCTGGCGCCTCGGAGGCGTGGAATTCGACGATCTCATCGCCGGGATGCCCTGAATCTCCGCTGGCCCGTCCTGCAACGCCACGTTGAGCGGCTATCATTGTGGCTATGAAGGGCATAAAGGAGGAGATCGAACGCGTCCTCATCTCCGCGGAGGAGATCGCGCAGCGGGTGCGAGCGCTGGGGGAGGCGATCACCCGCGACTACCGTGAAGGGGGCGTGGCCCGCGATCCGTACGGGAGGCCCCTGCTCGTCGTGGGGATACTGAAGGGAGCGATGCCGTTCCTCGCGGACCTCATCCGTGCCATCGACCTCCCGCTGGAATACGACCTCATGTCCGTCTCGAGCTATCGGAACGGTACCAGCCCCGGCGAGGTCCGGATCCTCAAGGACCTCGACCGTTCCCTCCACGGGCGGGACGTGCTGGTGGTGGAGGATATCGTGGACACCGGCAACACCCTGGACCATATCCTGCGGCTCTTCCACGCCCGTTCGCCCGCCAGCGTCCGCATCTGTACCCTGATCGACAAGCCCGCCCGCCGGGAGGTGGAGGTCCCGGTCCACTACGTGGGCTTCACCCTGCCCGAGGACGTGTTCGTGGTGGGCTACGGCCTCGACTTCGCCGAGCTCTACCGGAACCTCCCCTTCATCGGGGTGTTGAAGCGCGAGATCTACGAGGAGGCAGGCGTTGCGGGCCGCTGAGGCGCTGCGGCTGGCGCTGGAGCTCTCCGGGCTGGCGGAGGTCCCCGCCGACTCGGGGGTCCTCGTGCCCGGGGAGCTGGGAGGAAAAGTGCTCTTCGCCATCGACGTGGGGGTAGGGGAGCTCATGCTCGCGCGGGCCCTCGGCGCGACCGCGGTGATCGCCCACCACCCCCCAGGCGGGCTCCCGCGCCTCCGCTGGCACGAGGTACTCTGGCGCCACGTGGATCTCCTCGCGGGCTATGGCGTCCCCGTGGACGAGGCCCGGGAGGCGGTGGCGGAACTCGTCGGGGAGTTCGCCGCCCGGGACCACGCCGCCAACTTCCCCCACGTCCCCGCGGCGGCGGAGGCCCTCGGACTCCCGCTCGTCGGGATCCATACCCCGTTGGACGAGATCGGGAGGAAACGGCTGATGAGCACGGTGGAGGGCCTCCCCCCCGAGGCCACGGTGGGGGAACTGATCGATAGGCTCGCGGGGATCGAGGAATTCTCCCTCGCCCAGACGGCGATCGAGGTGCGCCTGGGCTCTCCCGGCGACCGGATCGGCCGGGTGGGGGTGTTCCACGGAGCGGGCACGAACGGCGGATATCCGGTGGCGGCGTGCGCCTTTCGGCACGGGATCGACACCGTGATCTACATCCACTGCTCCGACGCCGCGGTACGACGCCTCGCCCGGGAATTCCCGGACAAGCGCCTCGTCGTGGTGGGGCACATCGCCGCGGATTCACTGGGCATAAACCCGTTCCTCGAAGCGCTGGAGGTCAGGGGCCTGGAGATCATCGCCCTGGACGTGGTGCGCCCGTAGGGCCGGGATCATCCCCGGGGGCCCTGCTCCCCGGGGCGGCGGAGGATCCCTTACGGAAAAGAGGAGATGTCGATGGGCGGAGTGTTGACCTTCGTGCTGGCCGGAGGGAAAGGGGCGCGGCTATATCCCCTCACCCGGGACCGCACCAAACCGGCCGTCCCCTTCGGTGGCATCTACCGCATCATCGACTTCACCCTCACCAACTGCCTCCTCTCCGGCCTCCGACAGATCTACGTGCTCACCCAATATAAGTCGCTCTCCCTCGAGCGCCATATCCGAGCGGGGTGGAGTGTGTTCAACCCCGCCCTGGGCGAGTTCATCGCCCCGGTGCCGCCCCAGCAACGCACCGAAGGGGCCACCTGGTACCGGGGCACGGCGGACGCCATCTGGCAGAACTGGTACTCCGTCGACCGCTACGTGTTCGAGCGGGG
>Ga0256830_1003089_pt1 | contig 10566 bp, 9 predicted proteins | sample 128326metaG_FD_190537 | JGI IMG/M metagenome (GOLD analysis project Ga0256830, IMG submission 190537) | Hydrothermal vent microbial communities from Lau Basin, Pacific Ocean - 128-326 | ecosystem: Environmental > Aquatic > Marine > Hydrothermal vents | place: Pacific Ocean: Lau Basin | collected...
TTTCCGCCGGAATCGCCCATTCCATCCTTGTGAGAGCATCAACTGTTCTTGCAGATCTCCCCGGAATAATGGAATTCAAAAAAGAGAGCAAAGAAGTCAGGCTTCGAGAACTCTTCTCTTGAGAAGCCCCGCAGAAGCCTTCATTGCCTGCTCAGGGTAAAGTCTGAGCTCATCAACAAAGAAATACTCTATGAGATCTTCATCACTCATCCGGGATTTTATCATGTCTCCAAGCTTGACAGCCTCACCGTATGCATCTTTAACTGCCTTATCGCACTCCTTTCCTTTGAAAAACCTCAGGTGTCCAACCCCAAGAATTTCCGGTTTGAATCCTGAAATTCTCTGAATTGAGTCAAGATACTGCTGATAGTTGTAGAAAAAGAGAGGCACGATTCTGCCCGAGGAGGTGAAGTAACCGAGGCAATCTGTGGCGAGTAATGCATTTTCTTTTCTGTAATATATTCCAATTGTGTCCGGAGCATGCCCCGGGAATTCAAATATCTCAAGACCGTAAAAGCTGTCTCCGTCCTTCAGTGTCCTGTCAATCCTCAAATTCGGCTCCCGGATTTCCTCCTTGCAGAAGTGGTAATTGTCAGAGTACCATGACCTTATCACCTTCTCCTTTTCCAAGAGAGGTGCTATTTTCTCATGCCCGGCCACCTCAATCTCGGGATACTGTTCAAGAATCACAGAAAGCCCTGCAATGTGGTCAAAGTGGGAGTGGGTTATGATGGCTGCGTCCACACTTTCATCAAGCTCCTCAAGAAGCTTCTCAGCCGTGCAAGTCAATCCAGTTTCAATTAGAACATTCTTCTCGCCTTTAAAGAGGAAATAGTTTATCAGACCGACCCTGTAAAGCTTCAAAGAGGGTGTTAGCTCCAAAACCTCGACCTGCATGGCTATTGTTAATCAACAAAATTTGATATAGTTTGCGATTGGTATTTATTTTCTGAGGTATAGTTATCTGTGCCCCAGCCGGGGAGGGTGCGGAGAAAGCTTTGCTCTCGATGAGGCTCTCTGCAAGCGCTGGGGTTACACCATGTTGCATGGTCCCCGGGTGAGAGAGGAGCAAATGCTCCGTCAGTGATCCTGGGGCAACCCCGACATGGGACAACCCCGAACGGTCAGCCGTCCTGAGGCAGCTTGAGCTTGCGATGAGGGATGGTGTTAGATTCGGGGGACATGATGACTGTAGTCCATTAACCACTGGGGCGTGTCAGGATAAAAAAGAATGCTGATTTTAAACCTTTACATCTGCTAAAAGGCTGTAAAATCCATTCAATAGCTTTTAGCAATCGCATTCAGCTTTCCTGATTTTCCGCACACAGTGCACTTCCCTTCTTTATCTATTCCAATCTCTTCAGGCATCTCGACTACCTCTCCAAGGACTCCTGCCTTAACGTCCTCCTCAACGCTCTTCCCACACTCCAAGCTTTGACAGAGGTAAAACAGAGCAACACCCCTGCCCATCCACTCTTCCATCTCATCAACTTTATCAAAGAACCTGACCTTTTCGAGCATTGAATCAAGGGCTCTTTTTCTGAGCCTTTCATGCATCTCGTCAGCCCACTCAGTTATTTTTTCCTCGGTGATCTCCTCGATAGATATTTTTCTTTTCACCCTTTCATCCCTGAATGAGATTACAGCCTCTCTGCTTTCAGCCTCCTTGGGGCCAATCTCTATTCTCAAAGGAACACCAAAGAGCTCCCATTTGTAGTATTTCGCCCCAGGTCTCTCATCGCTGTCATCAAGAATTGCCCTCAGACCAAACTCTTTCAGCCTGTTGAAAACCTCGTTTGAAAGATCGAGAACTTCTCTTTCCTTACCCTTGTAGAGTATTGGAATGATAACGGTCTGATAGGGTGCAAGACGGAATGGGAGAATTAAGCCGGTATCATCTCCGTGTATCGATATTACCGACGCAACACACCTTTCGGATATTCCATAACACGTCTGGTATACGTAGGCTTGATCGCCTTCAGGAGTTTCGTATTTCAGGTCAAACGTCCTTGCGAAATTGTCTGCAAGATTGTGGACTGTTCCAATCTGCAGGGTTTTTCCATCAGGCATTATAGTGTCAAAGGCGATTGTATAGTCTGCCCCCGGAAATTTGTCCCATTCTGGGCGTTTTATTATGAAATACGGGATTGCTAAGGAATCAAAGAATTCCTTGTAAGCGTTTATTGCCATTTTAACATTCTCCTCTGCCTCTTCATAACTTCTGTGAGCAGTGTGGGCTTCTTTGAATGAGGTTATCTCTCTCAGCCTGATTAAAGGTCTGGTGTGCTTTGTCTCATACCTGAATACATTCACAATCTGGTAAATTCTAAGCGGGAGATCTGCATGACTCCTTATCCACAGTTTGAACATGGGATACATGGCTGTCTCGCTTGTAGGCCTGAGAGCAAGCTTGACATCAAGTTCATCCAGTCCGCCATGAGTTATCCAGTAAACCTCGTCCTCAAAACCTTTGATGTGCTCTCCCTCTTTTCCAAGTTCCGTTTCAGGGATTAATGCTGGAAAGTAAACTTCATCATGTTCTCTATCCATTATATCTCTTAATTTCCCATAAACCAGATTCCTGAGCTTGAAACCAAAAGGAAACCACACATACAACCCCTTTACAGGATACCTTATATCCATGATCTGTGCCTGCTGGATTACCTCGTGATACCACTCCGAGAAGTCTGATTTGGGAGGAAGCATGATTATGGGCAGATGTGGGGAGTTATTAAAACTTTTTTGATTTAACAGGTTGCTCAAGCTTGAGTAACGGATGCCATTCCATTTTCAAAAACCATTCTGAATTAAAATCAGATTAAATCAGTCCTGAAGTTTCTCCTTCAGCTTTTTTACAAAGTATCTGAGCTGCCCCTCAATCTGCATTCCAGCCACTGGATTTATTACTGGAGCCATGCTTCCAAGACCCTCCACAGACAGAGTCACCTTTAGCATTGTCTCTTTTTCTCCTTCTCTGACTTCAAATCTTCCCGTCCAGAGGAGATGTTTACCCTTGGCCACCCACTCTACCGGATCATCGCCAGTCATTCTCACCTCAAGCTCCCTGGTCTGGGTTATAGCAGACATCGGAGCCCTCACCTTCCATCTCTTCCCATCTTCACTTACATCTCCTACAAACTTGAAGCACTCGGCAATCAGCTTCAAATCCCTTAGTTTTGGTACAATTTTATCAGCACCGGCTTGTACAGAAAACTCCATTTCAGCCTCAGCCATTTATCCCACCTCCAACAGATCTTTTTCAAAGCCTGTAAAGCTTCTCACCTTTTCATCGATATGGTATGTGTCCTCAATTCTGAATCCACCAACATTTTTTATCGAAAGCACCGAATGTCCGATTGCAATAGTCATACCCTCCACAATTTTTTCTCTCAGATCCTCTGGAAATATTGTCGGGAATGGAGTCTCCTCAAATCCAAGCCCGATACCATGGACAAAGCCCTTGACATAAAGACCTTTATAACCTGTTTCTCTCAAAAAACCCTCATTTCTTCTTTCAATTTCAAGAACTGTCACCTCGCCCTTTCTCTCCTCAATCATGACTGCGGTTTTCTCCTGCATTTCGAGATAAGCTCTGTATGCTTTCTTTTGATCATCGCCTGCTGTCCCCACAACAAAAGTCCTTGCGATATCCGCACAGTATCCTCCGAAAACCGGCCCGATATCAATCAGAACCACATCGCCCTCCACTATCTTTCTATCAGTGGCCATCCCGTGCAACCACAGGCTCCTTTCACCTGAGTTGATGAACATTGGAAATGAAAGTCTCTCTGCCCCTTTCTTTCTGACCCTATACTCAACCTCAAGTGCAACTTCACTTTCTCTGATTCCCGGCTTAAGAAGATCAACTGCCACATCCATTGCATAATCTGCAAGCTTTCCAGCTTTTTTCATCAAATCAATCTCATATCTGTCCTTGATCTTTCTCAGAGGAGCAACAATCTGCTTAGCATCAACCACCTCAACATGGGGATTTGCCATTCTGAAACGTTCTATCAGGAATGCAGGAGTTGAGAACTCCATCTCCACTGCAACAACCGGAGTGTCTTTTCCCAAAGAGTTCAAGAAACTGATAACTGCTGAAAGCATTTCAGGGAGAGATCTGTAGGTTTTTGCCTCCAGACCGGTATTTCTCTCAACCTCATCTTTTTCCTCCTCAAAAACTATTGGATATGGACCCCCATCAGATGGGATGAGCATCCTCGGCTGCTTTCTCATGTCACCGGTAAAGTATCTGTAGTTTTCGAGGGAAAGAACAAGGAGAGCATCAATACCATCTTCCTGCATTAACTCCTGAACCTTTCTCACTCTTTTCCTGAAAATGCTCTCTGGAATCTTCATTCCAAACAGTATGTTCGGATATTATTTTAAACTTCTCCCGAAGTATAGATGAGAGTGAAAAGCTCTTCCCAGAATCTGTTACAGGGGCACAAAAACTTTATTAATAGCGTCAATTCCCAAAGGCTAAGGGGTGTTAAAATGGCAAGAAGAAAAAGGCAGACGAGGGTTAAGGATAAGTGGACTATGAAAAAATGGTTCAATCTCATCGCTCCTGAATATTTCGGAATGTCAGAAATTGGCTATACTCCCGCAGACGATGAAAAAAAGGTTATAGACAGAACAGTGGAGATCACACTGGCAGAGCTCACCAACGACTACTCAAACCAGAATCCATACAAGAAGCTTGTATTCAAGGTTTTCAGGGTGGCAGGAGAAAATGCCTACACAAAATTCCACAGATTTGAGCTGACAAAGGATTATCTGAACAGCCTCACAAGAAGGAGAACAAGCAAAATAGAGGACATAGTTGATGTTAAAACATCAGATGGTTACGTTCTCAGGGTTAAGAGCGTTGCATTCACCGTCAAGAGGTGTCAGAGCTCTCAAAAGAGAAGCATAAGAAGGGTTATGAACGAAATTGTCAGGGCGAATGTGGAGAAAAGCAACTTCGTTCAGTTCCTTCAGGAGTCGATTCTTGGCAAAATACCGGCGGAGATTTACAGGAATGCAAAGAAAATTTACCCGCTCAGGAGAGTTGAGATCAGAAAGATTGAGGTAATAAAGGAGCCAAAACAGATTGTAGAGGAGAAAGCTTTATCAAAGACCGCTAAAAAGGTTGAGGCTTGATTTTTAACACCTCAATTCCGTTCTGGTGAGACTACTCTCTCCTGTAATAATAGTACTCTCCTGCCATTTTCTGCTCCCTGTCAAGCCTTGAGTCAGGTTTGTTCACTCTTGGCCTCTTTGTCTCCTCATCTCTTCTGAAGGTTATATCCAAATTCCCGAGGAATCTGTTCATTCCTTCTCTTATGCCTGATGGTTTTCCTGCCCTCCCTTGTTTCCCCGGCTCCCCCTCAAATACCATAACCCTGTCAGAGATCATGTCAACCAGATAGATATCATGATCCACCACAAGAACAGTTTTGCTGTTGTTCATTGCAAATCTTTTCAGAATTCTCGCAACCTCTGTTCTCTGCTCAACGTCAAGATGAGCTGATGGTTCATCCAGCAGATACAGATCAGCATCTCTCAAAATGCATGCTAAAATAGCCACCCTCTGCAACTCACCCCCACTCAGTTCATCTATGTTCTTGTCCAGTGTCTTATCAAGGCTTAAAGGCCTGAGATATTCAGTTTTGTAATAGGAAGAGTCTATCATTGGGTTTATGCTTCTCAAAAGAGAGATTACAGGCACTGAAGCATCCCCCTTAACATACTGGGGTTTGTACGACACCCTAACATCAAGCCTGACTTTTTCATCATCATCTTTAAGTACGCCAGCCAGAACCTTCACAAATGTGCTCTTTCCAATTGCATTTGGACCGAGAACCCCAATCACCTCTCCCTTTCTGAATTCTCCGCTTTCTGCACTCAGTCTGAATCCAGAAAAAGTTTTGGTGAAAGCAGGATACTCAAGCAAAACCTCCTCAAGTTCAGATCCTGAAGGTTGGAATATCTCAAATTCAATCTCCTTCTCCCTGATTCTTATGTTCTCCTCAGCAAGATAACCCCTCAGATACTGATTTATCCCAACCCTGGCACCCTTTGGATTCGTTATCACTCCATATACAGCCGGCTCTCCATAACTTATATGGACATAATCTGCGAGCATATCTAGGATGGCAAGATCGTGTTCCACTATCAGCACAGGTTTTTTCTCTGCGATTCTCCTTACAATCCCGGCACACTCAATTCTCTGATAGATATCCAAGTAAGAGGAAACCTCATCAAAGAAGTAAAAATCAGCATCTCTCAAAATGCATGCTAAAATAGCCACCCTCTGCAACTCACCCCCACTCAGCTCTTTTATGTTTCTGTTAAGAGAACTCTCCAAATCGAGTTTTGAAACATAAACGTCCATCTCCCCCCTTTCATCAACATTCTGCAATAGCTCCTTCACATCTCCTTTATAGACCTTCGGTATAGCCTCGACATACTGTGGTTTGACACTCGCTTTAATGCTTCCATCTGCAACACCCTTCATGTAATCGAAAAGCTCTGTTCCCTGGAATCTGTCCAGGATCTCATCCCATTCAGCATTTTCTTTCCCAAGATTTGGTTTGAGCCGTCCTGAAAGTATCTTAACTGCCGTACTTTTTCCAGTTCCATTTGGGCCGAGAAGACCGACAACACTCCCTCTCCTTGGAATTGGGAGATTGTAGAGAATAAATCCGTTCTTACCATAACGATGAATCTCATGACCCTCAAGCTGTGACGGCAGTCCAACAATTGAGATGGCATTGAACGGGCATTTTTTGACACATATTCCGCATCCCTGACAGAGCTCTTCGCTTATCACAGCCTTCTCTTCGATCACGATCGCCTCTCCTCCTGTCCTCACGACAGGGCAGTACTTGTAGCATTCCTGACTGCACTTTTTTGGCTGACATCTTTCCCTATCAACAACAGCAATTCTGATGCTCATTTCAGCATGGGGAAAAGGAAGGCGTAATATAAGGGTTCCGTATAAAGAACTGCTCCCGATTCAAAGAATTGATCACTGATTTAGCAGCAAAGTCCATGATATGTACCAGCCAGCAAGAGTTAAAAACCCGATGCCGAGAAAGTCCTTCCCTCCCAGCTCTATACCAAATTTCGGCAGGATGAATTTATGGATATAGATGAAAAAGACGAGGACAATTATACCGAACGGGTCTCTCGACCTCATGTTGCCCGTAAGCAGGAAGGAGATCATCCCAGCTAAAACTCCCACAGCAAGTGGAATAATCGTTTTAACCACATCTTTGTTCATCAAATCACCTCATTGAAGGTCTTCTTGATAGCAGAAAATGCATGGGTAGAGGCTTATATGGTTTTCCTTCAGTTTCACTCTTCACCCTTTCAATGAGCTCTTCGACTGTCATTTTGACCCTCTTCTGTCTCTCAATTGTTGACTCTTCCCTGATGGTGACTGTAAGGATTTCCTCCTCTATTTCCCGATCTCCTATCACGGCAATGTAGGGTACCCAGTTTGTTGCTGCATCTCTAACCTTCTTGGCTGTCGTCTCCTCTCTGTCATCAACGTCAGCCCTTATTCTGTATTCATTCAGCTTTCGGGCGATTTCAATTGCCTTCTCCAAATGTCTTTCTGCTATTGGAATTATTCTCACCTGAGTCGGAGAGAGCCACACAGGAAGCATTGGCAAACGATCCTTATCGACTGAAAGATGAGCTTTCTCCAGAAGAGCATAGATTACCCTCTCAATTGCACCGCTGGCAGAGCAGTGGAGAATAAGAGGGTGTTTCTCACTGCCATCTGAATCTATGTATGTTATACCATATCTCTCGGCATTCTCAACATCAATCTGGACAGTTGACAACGCCGAGGCTTTGTCAAGGGCATCAACAAAGTTGAACTCAAATTTGAGAACAAAGTAGAAGAATCTCCTGTCCCACATCTCGATCAGTATTGGTTTATTCAGTATTTCAGCTATCGAATGAATGAAATCCCTGTTTTCATCATAAAAGTCTCTGGTTATTCTTATTGCAACCTCGTAATCCTCAGGCTCAAGCCCAATCTCCTCCAAAACCTCAACTGACAGCCTGTACTGGTTGTAAAATTCCTCTTTTGCCTCATCTATGTCCCTCGCCATGGTGTGCATATCAGGCATTGTGAATGCTCTCAGCCTTCTAAGCCCAACAAGCTCTCCCCTCTGCTCCTTTCTAAAGGAATACCTTGTTAGCTCATACATTCTCAAAGGCAGATGCTTGTAGGTTACTGTTGTCTGAGCATTCATGAGGAACTGACCAAAACATGCGGCAAATCTGAGGAAGAAGTCCCTCTTATCCCCTTTGATTATATACTGCCTCGCAGGGAATCTTTCAAGATATTTTCTCAGGGTTGGGTGAGATCGATCGTACATTATTGGAGTTTCCACCTCCATTGCCCCATACTCGATGCACTTCTCGGTTACAAACATCTCAAGCAGACTTTTAATCAGCCTTCCGTTTGGATAGTAGCGCATGTGACCGCTATCCGAGGCCTCTTCATAATCTGCAATCTCAAGCCTTTTCATCAGCTCAACATGTGGTGGAACGCGATCAGCAGCTCTCCGTTTCGCTATCTCGTAATCAACAAATTTTTTCAAATTCTCATACCTGCTGAAATCAAATTTATTAAGCTCAACAAGCTCCTTTTCAGGAGTTAGAATGTACCAGTAGCTCTTCGCCTTCTCTTCATCCCTCAAAGCCTGAGTTAGCTCTATATCCTCCCCTCTTATCTCTCTTGATAGCTCGCTCAACGGATGGCCCTTGCAGGAGATTTTGAACGCTTTGTACCATCCAAATGGGGAGCGATGCACCTCAAATTCATCTGACAGCTCGCTTTCCATGAACTTGAGAAGATTAACAGCCGTTTCAGCATCTGCAAGGTCTGATGAGAGATGAGCATACGGGTAAAGCACGATTCTATCTGCATTCACCTTTCCCGCAACATCCTTTATCTCCTCAACCGCTCTCAATGCGGTTTCTTCAGTGTCACCCTTCTCAACTGAGACAAAAACAACAAGAGCTTCTTCTACCCTCTCGCCTTTCCCTTCAAAGGGCTCGGCAAATCTGGTTTTCTTCTTAACCTCATATTCAATGTAGTCTGAGTGAAGCAGAAGTATTTTCATAGTGCCAAGGGAAACGGGAGGGCTTTAAAGTTTTCGACACTTATCGAGAGTTATTTGATTCGAAACTTCTGAGGGCATTTAACGAAACATTTATAAATGCTCAGCCAGATCAGTAAAAAATCATGATATTTTTATAAATTAATTGTGGAAAAATTTTTAATCGTGGTGAGGATTCACGGTAAGCCCATCACGGAAATCAAGCCAGAAGGGATAGAGTGGTTCTGGACGAAGCACTACGACAAAGGAGTTCCAGAACCGTGGAAATTCCAGAGATCCCGCTCTACGAGCTTCTCGACAGAACTGTAAGGAGACTGCCGAACAAGGTGGCCATTGATTTCCTCGGAAGGAGGATGAGGTACAGGGGACTCAAGGAGCTGTCAGATAGAGTTGCAGGGTTTTTAAAAGGACTCAGAGTTGGTAAGGGCGAGAGAGTTGTGATAGATCTCCCAAACACTCCCCACTACATCATCGCCTACTACGGCATTCTAAAGACAGGAGCAACAGTGGTTCAGGCGAATCCGCTCTACACAGAAAGAGAGCTCAGGCACATAGCCGAGAACAGCGGAGCAAAGATCTTCTTTGCCGTTGAAAATGCATTTTCGAAAGTGTACCAGCTCAGGAGAGAGGGACTGATAGATAGGGTCATCGTCTGCAGGATAGAGGACTACCTGCCGTTTCCGCTGAACTTCCTTTACAGGCTGAAAAAGGAGAGGGTGAAAATACCCGAAGAGGAGGGAATCCTTTTCTGGAATGAGATTATTCAATCAGAGCCGATAACAAGCCCGGAGAAGGTAGATCCAAAGGAGGATGTTGCTGTCTTTCAGTACACTGGAGGCACGACAGGACTGCCCAAGGCTGCAATGCTCACTCACTACAACTTAGTTGCCAACACGTACCAGATAATCCACTGGCTTCCCGGCTCCAGCGAGAACGATGTTGTTAGTGGCATTCTGCCCTACTTCCATGTCTACGGAATGACAACCAGCATGAACATGCCGATTGCTGTCGGAGCCAAAATAATTCTGCTTCCAGATCCGAGGGACATAAAGAGAATACTGAACGCAATAGAGAAACACCGCATAACCCTGTTCTTCGGAGTACCAACCCTTTTCAATGCGATAAACACACATCCTGACACTCCGAAGAAGAATTTAAGAAGTATAAGGCGTGCATATCTGGTTCAGCTCCACTCCCGCTTGAGGTAAAGAGGGAGTTCGAGAGGATAACTGGAGGAAAGCTGGTGGAAGGCTATGGTCTGAGTGAGACAAGCCCTGTCACTCATGTCAACCCAATCAACGGCGAGAACAGAGAGGGCAGTATAGGGCTGCCCATACCAAACACCCACGCAGTCATCATAGACGAGGAAGGCACAATCCTTCCTCCGGGAGAAATCGGAGAGCTTGCAATTCATGGGCCTCAGGTGATGAAGGGATAT
>Ga0256830_1003090_pt1 | contig 10560 bp, 7 predicted proteins | sample 128326metaG_FD_190537 | JGI IMG/M metagenome (GOLD analysis project Ga0256830, IMG submission 190537) | Hydrothermal vent microbial communities from Lau Basin, Pacific Ocean - 128-326 | ecosystem: Environmental > Aquatic > Marine > Hydrothermal vents | place: Pacific Ocean: Lau Basin | collected...
GCAAACCGGGATTCTCGTTGATAACAGAAGGACGCTTTATCTTGGTGACTTTGCTGTGAAAACGAGCATCGTACTCGTAGCCCGTATATCGCTGCTCTGGCGTTCCCGCCGCCTCGGTACGACCACTTACCCTTGTACCACTGTAATCGTACCGGGTAGTCACGCCGTTTTCATCGGTTTCCTCCTGCAGGAGACGTAATGGATCCTGAAAAATATCGTAGTAGGCATAAGTCTCCTCGATACCATTTTTTATTACCCTGCTAGGCTTGGGAAATGCACTCCCCGCGGCATACGAATAGGTTGTTGTACTACCGAGACTATCGGTAACCCGTGTTTCCATATCGCCGAAATAGGCCAGCGTCTTGCGATCCGCCCCGCCGGCATGCTCGCTGGACTTTATCCGGCCGATACCATCGTATTCGTAGGTCGAATAACGTATGCCGCGCTCATCGGTTATCCCAGTTAGCAAATGCCGAAATCTCGCATTCTCGTAATGATAGATACGATAGCTTGCGTCCGGGTAATCGACCCGCTCAAGGATGTCGCCACTGGAATAGCCGTACGAAATATCCCCCAGTGGGGTAATCAAACGCGAAAGCATCCCTAGTCTTTCATCGTATTCCAACTTCAGTTCTCGACCAAAGGGACCCGTGATCATCGTCAAACGACCATCCACGTCATATTCCAGTACCGTTTTCCTGCCTCCTTCGGTTGCTATGATCTGCAAGCGCCCATTGCCATCATAATATTCTGTGCTGCCGTCGCTGGCATATATCACCCAGTACGGGTACTCGTTACGCACCCGCGTGCGCGAATTCGTGGTGGAAGCGTACAACGTTCCGTTCCCCAGTTTGTGCAGGGGTTCGTAAGCGCCGTTTCGCCGTATCAGCCCAGCCGGCATTCCATTCGCCATCAACAGTCGAGACGAAAAGTTGTGTCTCCAATTCCGACCGATTCGTACGCCATCGCTGCGCGCCAGCGAGTGATACTCGCGGCTGAACACGAGGGAGTCCGACCTGTAATCGATCTCACGTTGATATTTGTCTCCCGTGGCGGGATTGCAGGGATTTCCAACCGTGCATTCCTGGGTTAGAAGAACACCGGTTATCGTGGCGGTGAACGTCATATAGCACCTCCTGGAATCCCAGCTGTCGAAATTTTCCGGACAACCAACGTCACGCACACGGGAGGCATTCAATACCGTGATTTGAGGGGGATCGAGCGGCTCACACCCGGTCCATGACGAGTAATTCTGCGTGTATTTCAACTGGATCCTGATGTACTGCCGTCTGTCGATACCGAGAAAGCTCGACTGAGACAGCCAGTCGGAGATTACGGTTACCTCCGGGTCTCCACATACCGTGACGCCCTCCAGGCTCGAAATTATTTCTCCCAGAGACCCGTGCCGGGGTCCGCCGGCTGGATGAAGGTATGACCAATCCCCTTTGAGCTCTGCGCCCATCGGCCTCGCGGAATACCGGTAGACGGCAGACCTCTGGGTCATGTTGATGACCGTGCTCTCGGTCAGCAACGCTGCCCTGGCACTGACTGAGTGAAGCGCCTGTTCGGCTTCCATCTGCGAATTGAACTCCTGACCGGGCAACAGACTTACCTTCCAGGTCCACTTGTCCTGGGCATGGGATGGGAAACTCGTTGTCGCAACGATCAGGAGTACTACGCCGTGGATGAACCCCTGGCCAGAGGCAAGCCGAAGGGACGCGACAGCTTTTGAGAAAACTGAAAATGCAGAACGTATTGTGCTTGCTATCGATATTGGAAACAGTGCTTTTTGTTTTGCACAAGCTACTGAATCAGATGAACGGGCACGATCAAAGCGTGCCGATTGAACGGTGTATTTCCCTGTTGCCATCCTTGGCATCCCCCTTGTTATTGAGAAGGATACGCAAAATCAAAAATCTGCAACAAGAGAACTATGCACAATTTCTCCATTACTCAGGGTAATTCCCGTCCTCACTCACGAGGAGATGACATTATTAACCCGGCAATTAAGATTGTCGGATTAATAACGCGGCACACGGATGTGCCGCCATTGGCACAAGCCAACGCAAGCCTGTGAAATACAAGAAAATCGCACCGTTGCGCCCGTATTTCACGGGCGCCATTAAATAGATCAGGACGATCTATTTAATGGCCAGGTTAATCGGTATCGGCTGTCCTTCGTGTCTGGCCAGAAATGGTAACCCGGACGGTTGCTCAGAAATTCAGCATTCCCAGCGGGCGCTCACCCATCCCGCAACACCGCCAGCGGCGGGCTGTTCACCACCCGCCGGGTACCGATAATTCCAGCTATGCCGACACCGGCGCCGCCCAGCACCAGGCCGGCGAGCCACAGCAGCGGGCTGGACGTGTAGTCCAGTTCCAGCACGAAGTGCGCCACCGCATGGCCCAGCAGGTTGGCGATGAATGCCGCCAGCAGGCCGGCGAGACTGCCCAGCACCACGAATTCCGCGGCCAGTCCCAGCCACAGGCGGCGACGGCGGGCGCCCAGTGCGCGCAGGATGGCGTTTTCGTGCAGGCGTTCGCTGAGGGTGGTCTGGATCGCGGCGTACATCACCGTCAGGCCGGCGGCGAGGGTGAATGCGAACACGTATTCCACGGCCAGTGAAACGCGGTCGATGATCATGCGCACCTGGTCCATGATGGCGGCGATGTCGATGATGGTGAGATTCGGGAAACGTTTCACCAGCCGGTCCAGCAGCGCGGTGTGCTGTGGCGGCAGGTAGAAGCTGGTCATGTAACTGACTGGATAGGAATCCAGGACCCCCGGTGGTGCGATGATATAAAAGTTGGCCTGGAAGCTGTCCCAGCGCACACTGCGCAGGCTGGTCACGGTGGCGGTGAAGGTGTCGCCGGCGATGCGATAGCTCAGGCGATCGCCGACGGCGATCCCCAGCGTCTTCGCCAGCCCCTGTTCGACGGAGAACAGCGGCTCACCAACGTCTTCCGCGCGCCACCAGCGGCCGGCGGTGATCGCATTGTCCGCCTGTAACTGCCCGGCCCACGACAGGTTGAACTCCCGCTCCACCAGCACTCGCGCCCGCGGGTTCCGATACAGCGCCTCGTTGACCGGGGTGCCGTTGATCGCCATCAGCCGCCCGCGCACCATCGGGAAGAGTTGCGGCGGCTCCGCCGGCCCGGCACCGGCAAAGAACTCGCGCACCGCGGCCACCTGGTCCGGCTGGATGTTGACCACGAAGCGGTTCGGCGCGTCGTCGGCCAGGCCCTGCGCCCAGCCCTGCAACAGGTCGCCGCGCACCACGGACAGCAGCAGCAGCACCATGATGCCGAGTCCGAAGGCCATCACCTGCGCAATGGCGGCCGCGGGTCGGCGCGTGATGTTCGCCAGTCCGAAACGCCACCAGACCCCGCCGCCATGCAGGCCGCGCTTGAGCGCCCAGATCATCGCGGCCGCGACCAGCCACAATACCAGTGCCGCGCCGGCCACCCCCAGCAGCATCAGCGAGCCCAGTGACAGGCCACCGGACTGAAACAGCACCAGGCCCGCCAGCGCCACGACGCCCGCCAGGTACGACAGCGCCGAGGCCGGCCGCAGCCCGCCCTGCTCCCGGCGCAGCACGCGCAGCGTCGGCACTTCGCGCAATTGCAGGATCGGCGGCAGCGCAAAACCCAGCAGGCCACCGAAGGCGACGCCCATGCCCACCAGCACCGGCCACAGCGACGGCGCCGGCAGTTCCACCAGCACCAGCGTGCCGAGCAGGTTTGCCAGCACCCACTGGGCCGCGTAACCCAGCAGCACGCCGAGGGCCCCGGCCAGCAGTCCCAGGGTCAGCAACTGGGTCAGAAACAGGCCGCTGATCTGGCGCTGGCGGGCGCCGAAACAGCGCAGGATCGCGCAGCCGTCCAGGTGCCGCTGGGCGAAACGCCGGGCCGCCATCGCGATGGCCACGCAGGCCAGCAACACCGCCACCACCGCGGCCAGGCCGAGAAACTGTTGCGCACGCTCCAGCGCGACCCGCACCTCGCGGCGGGCATCCGCGGCCCCCTCGAAGCGCTCGCCACGCTGCAGTTTCGGGGTCCACTCGCTGCGAAAACGCGCCACCGCCGCCGGCTCGCCGGCCAGCAGCAGGCCATAGTGCAGACGACTGCCCTCCTGCACCAGGCCGGTGGCGGGCAGGTCCTGCAGACGCATCAGCAGCCGCGGCGCGATGCTGAACATGTCGCCACTGCGGTCCGGCTCATAGCTCAGCACCTGCGCGATACGCAGCCGCGAGCGCCCCACCTGCACATGGTCACCCACCGACAGCCCGGTCTTCTGCAACAGCCGCGCCTCCACCCAGACCTGCCCGGGGCGGGGCAGCTCGCCGGTCTCCGCGTCCGGCGCAAAACGGCTGGCCGCGACGCGCAGCCGGCCACGCAGCGGATAGGCGTCGCTGACGGCCTTGACCTCCGCCATGGTCACGCGCTCGGCATCACCCTCGCCGGCGATGATCATGCTGCGCAGCGCGCGGGTGTGCGCGGTCTTCAGCCCCAGCTCGCCGGCGCGGGCCTCCACCGCCTCCGGCAGCGGGTGGTCCGAGATCAGGCGCAGGTCCGCCCCCAGCAGTTCGGCGGTCTGGTGGTCCAGCGCCTGTGCGATGCGGTCGGTGAACACCGCCACCGCGGTGACGCTGGTGACCGCGATCAGCACCGCCGCGGCCAGCACCCGCAGCTCGCCGGCGCGCCAGTCGCGGTGCAGTTGCCGCAGCCCCAGCCGCAGGCTCAGACCGACCCCGCCGGCGCTCACCGCGCGGGCTCCTCCGCCAGCAGGCGGCCGTCGCGAAGGGACAGGGTGCGCTGGCAACGCCCGGCCAGCGCCAGGTCGTGGGTCACCAGCACCAGCGTGGTGCCCTGCTCGGCGTTGAGTTCGAACAGCAGTTCGATGATGCGCTGGCCGGTGTGCGAGTCGAGATTGCCGGTGGGCTCGTCCGCCAGCAGCAGCGCCGGTTGCGGCGCAAACGCGCGGGCGATGGCCACCCGCTGCTGCTCGCCGCCGGACAGCTGGGTCGGGTAGTGGGCCAGGCGCGCGTCCAGCCCGACCCGCGCCAGTACGCGCCGGGCACGGTCGGCCGCGTCGGCATGACCGGCCAGCTCCAGCGGCAGCATCACGTTCTCCAGCGCGGTCAGCGTCGGCAGCAACTGGAACGACTGGAACACGAAACCCATTTTTTCACCGCGCAATGCGGCGCGACCGTCCTCGTCCAGCGCGGTCAGGTCCATGCCATCCACCACCACCGCGCCGCTGCTGGGCAGGTCCAGCCCGGCCAGCAGGCCCAGCAGGGTGGATTTGCCGGAGCCGGACGGACCGACGATGGCCACCGACTCGCCGGCCTCGATCGCCAGGCTGACGTCGCCGAGGATGTCCAGTTGTTCGTCACCGCCGGCCCCCACCGCGGCCACCCGCTTGCCCAGCCCCTCGACAAGCAACACCGGCTGTCTCACACTGTTTGCTGTTTTCATAGACGGTTCGGATTCATGGCGGCACGCATAAGTTCACTATTTCTGGTTTGTGTCTGGCTGTCGCTGACGGGCGCATCGCCGGCCATGGCGACGGACGGCGGCGATGCCTCGCCAGCGCCGGTGATCCTGATCCTCGGTGACAGTCTAAGTGCTGCCTACGGAATCGACCAGCGCGATGGCTGGGTACAGCTGCTGGAGCAGCGCCTGCGCCAGCGGGGCCTGCCGCAGCGGGTGTTCAATGCCAGCGTCAGCGGCGAAACCAGCAGCGGCGGCTTGCGCCGCATCGGCCCGCTGCTGCGCAGGCATCGGCCCGACATCGTGGTGATCGAACTGGGCGCCAACGACGGGCTGCGCGGACTGCCCGTTTCCGCGATGCGCGCGAATCTCGAGCGCATCATCGAGGCCAGCCGGCAGGCCGGCGCCCGCGTGCTGCTGGTGGGCATGCGGCTGCCGCCCAATTACGGTTTCCGTTACACGAAGCAGTTCGAGGACAGCTATAGGCAGTTAGCCCGGCAGCACGACATCGGACTGGTGCCGTTCCTGCTCGAAGGCGTCGGCGCCGATCTCGCCAACATGCAGGCCGACGGGCTGCATCCCATCGCCGAGGTCCAGCCGCGGCTGCTGGAGAATGTCTGGGAATACCTGCGACCGATGCTGGAGTGATTGCCGCGCGGACACTTCAAACCGTGATGGTCTTCAGCACCGGCTCGTTGTGCGCCGGGTCGTCGCTGAATCCGGACACCAGCAGCACCCTGTGCCCGGGACGGGACAGGTCGCAGTGCGGCTCGATATCGCGACACAGGCGGTGCCAGTCGTGCAGTTGCGGCTCCTTTACGAACACCGGTATCACCCCCCAGTGCAGCGACAACCGCCGGCAGATGCGGGCATCGGCGCAGATCCCCACCAGCGGCACCGTGGTGCGATGGGCGGACAGGAAGCGGGCGGTGGTGCCCGAGCGGGTGGGCACCAGGATGGCCTGCATGCGCATGTCGCGGGCCAGCTCCAGTGCGGCGTGGGCCACCGCCTCGCGCAGCGAATATCCCGTGCGACGGCGCTCGGCGAACACCTGGCTGCCGTAGTGGCCGTCGCGCCACTGGTGTTTCTCGATCTCCCGCGCGACCCGGTCCATGGTCTCCACCGCCTCCACCGGGTAGGCGCCACTGGCGGTCTCGCCGGACAGCATCACCGCGTCGGCACTGGAATGGGCCGCGCTGGCCACGTCACCGATCTCGGCGCGAGTGGGCCGGGCGCTGGTGATCATCGATTCCAGCATCTGCGTGGCGACGATCACCGGCACGTACGCGGCGCGGGCGCGTTTGATGATGTCGCGCTGGATCATCGGCACCCGCTCCGCCGGCAGCTCGATGCCCAGGTCGCCGCGGGCCACCATCACGCCGTCGCTGACGTCGAGGATCTCATCGAGGTTGTCCACCGCCTCCGGACGTTCGATCTTGCTGATCACCGGGATAGTGTCGCCGTGGCGGGCCATGTAGCGTTTCAGCCGGGTGACATCGCCGGCGCTGCGCACGAAACTCAGCGCGACGTATTCCACCTCCAGCTCCATGGCCAGCTGCACATCCTTCTTGTCCTTGTCGGTAAACGCCGGGGTGGACAGCGCCGAGTCCGGCAGATTCATGCCCTTGTGCTCCTTCAGCAGCCCGCCGTGGATCACGCGGCAACTGACCTCCGTGCCCTGCACCGACGACACCCGCAGCTCCAGGTTGCCGTCGTCCAGCAGCACCCGTTCGCCCTTTTTGACGTCCTTGTGCAGTTGTCGATACTGGGACGGGATCAGGCCGGCGGCGCCCACCACGTTGCGACTGGTCACGGTGACCGTGTCACCGGCCACCAGCCGAATGCCCCCCTCCGCAAGACGCCCGACACGGATCTTCGGGCCGCACAGGTCCATCACCACCGCCACATGGCGCCCGGCGCGCCGGGCCGCGGCGCGCACACGCTTGAGCAGGGTGCGGTGGCTATCGTGGCTGCCGTGGGACATGTTCAGCCGCACCACGTCCACCCCCGCCGCCAGCAGGCGCTTGATCACCGCCGGGGAGCCGGACGCGGGGCCCAGCGTCGCGATGATCTTGGTGCGCCGCCATTTCAGCGACAGTTTTTCATGATCAATCACTGCTGCCCCGTTTAAATTCTCAATATTGGGCGTAAATCGTTTGTTCTTCATAATCTTCAGCATGATTTGAAAATTTAAGCCATGAACAGTCAGCAACCTCCACCGTCATTCCGGCGCAGGCCGGAATCTAGAATGCCGTTGAAACCACTGGATTCCGGCCTGCGCCGGAATGACGGATACAAAGTTAACGGGACAGCAGTGATGATCAACACCTATCATATCGTTCCCCGCAAGCGCTCTCCGTTGATGTTTTCGCCGTGTCCGCCGTGGGCCGCCAGGGGCTGACCGTTGGCAGTATAGTCAATATCACCGCCGGCACCTCGGAAAATCGTTACTATCGACAACATGTACGACTGGCTTGCGGATTTCGTCGTGGTGGTGCATCTCGCCTTCATCGTGTTTGCGTTGCTGGGTGGCCTGCTGGTGGCCTGGCGGAGCTGGCTGGCGTGGCTGCATGTGCCGGCCGCGCTGTGGATCGCGGTAATCGCGATACGCGGCGGGATCTGCCCGCTGACGCCACTGGAGAACAGCCTGCGCGCCGCCGCCGGCGCGGAAGGTTACAGTGAGGGCTTCGTTGCACACTACATCGTGCCGCTGATTTACCCACCGGGTCTGACGCCGGGTATCCAGTTGATGTTGGGGCTGGCGGCCATTGCGATCAATGTGGCGATATACGCATGGGTCCTGTTTCGCCATCACAACAGGACGCGATCGCGCTAGCGCGAGAAATGTTTGAGGTAAAACTCCGCCAGCGCAAGATCCTCGGGGCTGGTGATCTTGATGTTGTCGTTGTGCCCGGTCACCAGCAGCGGCGCTTGGCCGGCCCATTCCATTGCCGAGGCCTCGTCGGTGAGGGTGACCCCGGCCTGCAGCGCGCGTTGCAGGGTATCGGCCAGCGGACCGACGCGGAACATCTGCGGGGTCTGCGCGTGCCACAGGGTGCTGCGGTCCACGGTGGCGTGGATCTCGTTGTGCGGGCCGGCCCGCTTGATGGTATCGCGCGCGGCCACCGCGAGGATGCCGCCGCAGGGGTGGGCGCCGGCCTGCCGGATCAGCGCATCGATATCCTGCGCGCGCACGCAGGGACGGGCCGCATCGTGCACCAGCGCCCAGTCGTCATCGGCAACGTGCTCGCGCAAACGGCGCAGTGCGTTGAGCACCGAGTCACAGCGCTCCCGTCCGCCCTCCGCGATCCACAGGGGCTTGTCGTGCCGGTATCCGAGATCGGCCCAGTAGCCATCGTTGCCGGAGATCGCGACCACCGCGCCGAGGATGGCCGGGTGCGACAACAGACGGTCGAGGCTGTGTTCGATCACCGTGCGCCCGGCCAGCGGCAGGTACTGCTTGGGGCGGTCGGCGGCCATGCGTGCGCCCACGCCAGCGGCGGGGATGATGGCCCAGCAGCGTGGGCCATCGATGGTCCGGGTGTGGCTGTTCCGTGTCACGAACGTGGATGCGGCCGGCCTGCGGTCAATCGACCACCTGGAAGAAGGTCTCGCCGCTGCGGATCATGCCCAGTTCGTTGCGCGCCCGCTCCTCGATGGCGTCCAGCCCCTGCTTGAGATCGGCCACCTCCGCGGCCAGTGCCTGGTTGCGTTCGCCGAGACGCTGGTTCTCTTCACGCTGCGCGGCGATGGCCTGCTCCAGTCGCCACACGTCCTTCATGCTGCCCTCGCCGAACCAGAGCTTGAACTGCAACAACAGGAGCAGGATGGCGAGAACGGCGATGACGGGCTTCATGTCTGCATCAGGCGCGTTTGAAGGCCGTCATGCCCGGATAGGAGGCCTTGTCACCCAGTTCCTCGGCGATGCGCAGCAGCTGGTTGTACTTGGCGATGCGGTCGGAACGCGACATGGAGCCGGTCTTGATCTGCCCGGTGCCGGTGGCCACGGCCAGGTCGGCGATGGTGGCGTCCTCGGTCTCGCCGGAGCGGTGCGACATCACCGCGGTATAACCGGCGGCCTTGGCCATGTCGATGGCGGCAAAGGTCTCGCTGAGGGTACCGATCTGGTTGACCTTAATGAGGATGGAATTGGCGATGCCGTTGTCGATGCCACGCTTGAGGATAGCGGTGTTGGTGACGAACAGGTCGTCACCTACCAGCTGGATCCGGTCACCCAGCTTTTCGGTGAGGATGGCCCAGCCATCCCAGTCGCTCTCGTCCAGGCCGTCCTCGATGGAGAGGATGGGGTACTTGTCCACCCAGGAGGCCAGTACATCGACGAACTCGGCGGCGGTGAGTGACTTGCCCTCGGAGGCCAGCTCGTACTTGCCGTCCTTGTAGAACTCGGAGGCGGCGGCGTCGATGGCGATGCAGATATCCTTGCCCGGCGTGTAACCGGCGGCCTCGATGGCCTCGATGATAACCTCCAGCGCCGCCTCGTTGGAAGGCAGATCCGGGGCAAAGCCGCCCTCGTCACCCACGGCGGTGTTCATGCCGCGATCGTGCAGCACCTTTTTCAGGGCGTGGAAGACCTCGGCGCCATAGCGGATGGCCTCACCGATGTCGGGCGCGCCCACGGGCTGGATCATGAATTCCTGCAGATCAACACTGTTGTCGGCATGGGAACCACCGTTGATGATGTTCATCATCGGCACCGGCATTACCGTGGCCGCGTCGCCGCCGAGGTAGCGGAACAGGGACTGGCCGGACGCGATGGCGGCAGCCTTGGCACAGGCCATGGATACACCGAGGATGGCGTTGGCGCCCAGGCGGTCCTTGTTGTCGGTGCCGTCGAGTTCGATCATGGTCTGGTCGATGGCCGCCTGATCACTGGCATCACGGCCCAGCAGGGCGTCACGGATCTCGCCATTGACGTTGGCCACGGCCTTCAACACACCCTTGCCCAGGTAACGGGACTTGTCACCGTCACGCAGCTCGATGGCCTCGCGCGAACCGGTGGAGGCCCCCGACGGCACCGCGGCACGCCCCATGGCGCCGGAGTCGAGG
>Ga0256830_1003091_pt1 | contig 10559 bp, 12 predicted proteins | sample 128326metaG_FD_190537 | JGI IMG/M metagenome (GOLD analysis project Ga0256830, IMG submission 190537) | Hydrothermal vent microbial communities from Lau Basin, Pacific Ocean - 128-326 | ecosystem: Environmental > Aquatic > Marine > Hydrothermal vents | place: Pacific Ocean: Lau Basin | collected...
GACAGCTATTAAGGTAACTTATGAGGCTGTTCAGATCTTTGGAGGGTATGGATTCAGCAGGGAGTATGATGTTGAGCGCTATTACAGGGATGCGAGGGTTGGTACGATATACGAGGGGACGAGTGAAATACAGAGGCTGATAATAGCAAGAGCATTGGCTGGTAGACTGTGACGGAGAAGTAAAGATATTTAAATGATTAATTTTTGAAGAATGGTGGAGGTGTCTCAATGAGATTTGTGAAAGGATTTCCTGCAACAACCATGGAGGAGTATCAGCTGAACATGACAAAGATGATTGAATACGCGGCAACCTATTTTCCGAAAAGAGAAATCGCATCAAGACTTCATGATGGCAGTGTGATGAGGTACAGCTATAAAGAGGCCTTTGAGAGGGTGAAGAGGCTTGCAGATTCCATGGAAAAGCTTGGAATTGAGGCAGGAGATAGAGTTGGTGTTATAAGCTGGAACACCCACAGATTTTATGAGCTGTTCTTTGCCATTCCAGCCATCGGAGCTGTTCTGCTTGAAATGAATCTCAGACTGCATCCAAAGGAGATAATTTACGTGGCAAATCACAGCGGGGCAAAAGCCATTTTTGTCGATGAAACCCTTCTGCCTCTTGCAGAGGGCATAGCTCAGCATATAAAGGCTGAGAAGTACATCATAATGTCAGACGGTGAGCTTCCAGAAGCAGATCTCAAAAACGTGCACAGCTATGAGGAGATGGTAAAAGAGGGAGACAAAAACTACGAACTGCCAGTAGTTGATGAGCACTCAGCGGCAACAGCCTGCTATACATCAGGAACAACCGGAAATCCGAAAGGAGTTTACTATTCTCACAAAGCCCTCGCCCTGCACTCATTCACAGAACTTTACGCACTGAAACTCTCATCTGATGATGTTTACATGCAGCTCGTCCCAATGTTTCATGCCAACGGATGGGGTCTTTTCTACCCTGCAACAATTTCTGGATGCAAGCTTGTATTTCCCGGGAGGTATGCTGTTGACAATATGGGCCCTGTTGTGGAGCTGATGAAAAACGAGGGAGTTACTGTCACGGCAGGAGCTCCTGCGATATTCCTTCCAATGCTGAAGTATCTTGAAAGCCTGAAAGAAAAGCCAGAATTTAATGTGAGAGCTTGGAGCGGGGCAACCGAGCCTCCTGTTGCGATGATGAAGGGTTTGCTTGAATACGGCATAGAGGTTACCCATGCATACGGAGCCACCGAAACCACTCCTCTGGTATGCTACAACTTCATAAAGCCTGAGCTGAAAGATATTAGCGAGGATGAGAAGTGGGAGATAAAGAGAAAGCAGGGCATTCCAGTTTTCGGTGTTGAGGTGGCACTGGCTGATGAAAACGGCAACCTTCTTCCATGGGATGGAAAGAGCATAGGAGAGCTTTACATCAGGGGACACTGGGTTACGGGAATGTACTATGAGGATCCGAGAACCGCAGAGTCTTTTGTTGGTGAGGATGTGCTGAAATGGTGGAAGAGCGGTGACGCTGCCACAATAGATGAGCATGGCTACATTAAGATAGTTGACAGGTTCAAGGATCTGATAAAGAGTGGAGGGGAGTGGATAAGCAGCATTGACCTTGAAAACTATCTAATCGCCCACCCAGCAGTGTTTGAGGCTTGCGTTATTGGCATACCTCATCCAAAATGGGAGGAAAGGCCGATTGCATTTGTTGTTCTGAAGGAGGAGTACAGGGGCAAGGTGACGAAGGAAGATTTAACAAAGCATCTCAGCCAGAGGTTTGCGAAATGGCAATTGCCGGATGAGATTCTTTTTGTGAATGAGATCCCAAAGACAAGCGTTGGAAAGGCAAGCAAGAGAACTCTGAGAGAGCAGTACAGGGATTTCTATATGGAAAAGACCTGAGCCGCGTGATTTCAATCTCATTTCTTAATTTTTAAGCAATTATAAATTTCCCTTTAAGCTTTCGAGTTTCCGTAAACCATTTTCTTTCTTGGATTACATACCATTTACTGCAACCATATATGGCTCAACTCTTTAACCATTTTGTGGTTTTGGACCTGATAGCTGTGTATAGCTCAGAAACATCCTCTGTAACTTCTACTGGCTCTTTGATCCCATGGTAAAGCTTTTTCCCATTTTTCCTCAAATCTGAATTGTTCTTCTTAATCATCCCACAACCCCATATCCAGCCTTAACCCACGCAACTATACCTCCATTAATCTCATAAACCTCTCTAAACCCAAGTCCCCTGAAAACCGGCATCGCCAAGTCAGATCTGTGACCGGTTCTGCAGTAGACAACATAGATTCTATCTTTGTCAAGTTTATTCAGCTTCTGCTTGAAAGCTGGATCATAGAAATTGATGTTGATGGCGTTTTCAATGTGCCCTGCATTGTATTCCTGAGGCGTTCTTATGTCCAGTACGACAAAATTGGGGTCACTTTTGTGAGTTTCTATCAGTCTGTAAGCCTCATCGGCACTTATCCTGACTATTTTCTGCTGGCTATGCTGGGATGTTGTGCATCCAGCTATGGCTATTGCAGAAAGCACCACAAGCAGGAGTGCGAGGTTTCTGAACTTCATGAGCGAAATTTGTGAGAGAGAAGATAAGCCATTTTCAGGATTTAGTTTTGCCATCAAAAGCGATAAAGTAAAATATGGCTGTAACAGAATTGAAAGGTGTTTCTGAGCATATACCGAAAAAAGGATGGAGAGGAAATTCTAAAAGCTTTGAAAAATCTGAAGCCGTCCTTCAGGGCTGAAGGAGAGTGTGAGATAATAGCCTCCGACAATGATGGCAGAGTCTCTGTGGGCAGATACAGAGATCTGATTGTTGTCATGTCAGATAAAGCGATTAATGCTGGCTCAGAACCCCTCAATACCTTCAGAATTGAATTTGAAAAGGTTGAGATGGGAAAGGACTTTTATTACGGAAAATACAGGCTTGAAAATGATGCACTATCAATTGAAACAAAAAAAGATACGAAAAAGATGATTGAGATCTTACCACCCCTGCTTTCTGAGATTACAGTTTCCAGAATCCTTATTTCCGATGCGAGCGTAAAGGCAGAATACCTCACAAAAGAGGAAACAAACATAATCAACAAAATAACCGAGATCCTCGAAGGTGCAAAATCCCTGAGCATAATGAAACTTGAAGAGCTTGCTTTCAGCGTTTCCTCACTTAAAGGGTCTTTTTTCTCATCCTACATGAGGTACAAGGACGAACTTGAGGAAATAAGCTACAGTCTTATAAGAGCCCAGAGGCTCTCAGAAAAAGCTGGAAAGTTGCTGTATGACGAGATTGAAGAACTGAAAAGAGAACTGAGCATCCTGAGACAGTACGAGTCAAGTTTTGAGTCAACGCTGAACGGTGTGAGGGATGCTCTGGACACAATACATCTCAAGCTTGAAAGCCTGCACAGAAAGGAGGATCTGGAGATGCAGAGAAAAACCTCATCTCTGCAGGCGGCAGCAGCGGTAATTGAGTTCATAGCCATCTTCTATTATACCCTCGGAATCTGGAGCAAGTACGCCGATCTGCATTCCATACCGAAATGGATAACCTTCTCGCTTCTCACAGCTCTGTCGTTTCTGATGGTGGTTTACACTGAGATATTCGGCGAGATAATTGCCAGAAGGAGGATAGAAAGAAAATTTTATGTTGTTACGGCTCTCACTGCCCTTACAATCCTCGCAATGTTTTATGTCACTCTTTTCCCCTGAGTATTCTCACAGCCTTCAGTCTATCATTTATCATTCTAAGATGTTCCTTTTCCTGAGTTATGAGAAAATCAAGCAATTCCTTGGTTTCGTGATCCGCCTCATTCATCATTTCCTGATATATCCTGATCGCATCAACTTCAAGCTGTCTTGCCTTTTCAAGAATGTTTTCAGGGGTCATCAAAAATCAATAATGCTGAAGAATAATAAAAACATTACATCGGACAGAGTTCTCCATGGTTGTCTTGCTCTTCTTCATCCGGGAGATTATCAAGCCCAAGTTTCTTCAGATCATCCTCTCTTCCCTGCTTTTTGAGATAATCAGCTATTGCTCTTTTCAATGCATCAGCGGCAAGATTTGAACAGTGCATTTTCTGGGGTGGCAGGCCACCAAGAGCCTCTGCAACTGTCTGCTTTGTAATCTGGAGAGCCTCCTCTATTGTTTTGCCAATTGCAAGCTCGGTTGCCATGCTGCTTGTTGCTATTGCAGCACCACATCCGAACGTCTGAAACTTTATGTCCATTATTTTATCGTCTTTAACCTTGATGTACATGGTCATAAGATCCCCGCAGACAGGGTTTCCAACAGTTCCAACGCCATCTGCGTCCTCAATAACTCCAACATTCTTCGGATTTCTGAAATGTTCCAGAACCTTCTCACTATACATGCTAACCACCTCCTGATTTTTTCTGCATATAAAGCGGAGACATCATCCTGAGTCTTTCAATTATGGGTGGAAGCTTTTCGAGAACGTAATCAACGTCTTCCATTTTGCTCCATCTGCCAAGACTGAAGACAACACTGCCATGAGCTTCCTCATGCTTCAAACCAATCGCCATCAGAACATGGGAAGGTTGAAGGGTTTTTGACGTGCAAGCTGATCCTGTTGATGCCTGTATGCCTTCCATATCTATGCTGAGTAAAATGGACTCTCCCTCGATGTAGCTGAATCTCACACTAACGTTGTTTGGCAGCCTGTCCTCAGGATGCCCGTTGAGGAATGTATCCTCAATCTTCAGCAAACCATCAATTAGCCTGTCTCTCATCTCCTTCAGCTTTTCTGATTCCTTCCTCCATTCATCCTTTGCTATCTCAGCAGCCTTTCCAAAGCCAGCTATTCCTGCAACATTCTCAGTCCCGCCTCTCATTCCAGATTCCTGTCCACCGCCGAGTATTATTGGATTAACCCTCACACCCTTCCTCAGATACAGCGCACCAACTCCTCTCGGCCCGTAAATGTCATTGGATGAGAGGGTGAGCATGTCAGCACCCATCTTCTCCGCATCAACCTCAATCTTTCCAAGGCTGGCTGTTGCATCTACATGAAGCGCTGTTTTCACAACCTCTCTTATCTCCTGAATGTCCTGAATTGTCCCAATTTCAGGGTTTGCATGCTGTACTGAGACCAGAATTGTGTCATCTCTAATTAAATTTTCAAGCTCATCAAGCTTTACCTTTCCAGATTCATCAACGGGAGCATAATCCACCTCAAATCCGTTCTTCATCAGGAATTTTGCCGAGTTGATCACAGATATGTGTTCAATTGCACTGACAACTATATGGTTTCCCTTCCTTTTGTTTCTCATGGCGTATCCTATCACCGCCATATTGTTTGCTTCCGTAGCCCCAGAGGTGAACACAATCTCAGAGCTGTCAGCATTTATCAGCTCCGCCACCTTGCTTCTCGCCTCTTCAATGATATTTCTTGCTTCAAGACCGAAAGAATGGACTGACGATGGGTTTCCCGGATGCTTGAAATATCTGAGCATTTCTTCAACAACCCTATCATCGACAGGTGAGCCGGCCACATAATCAAGATAGGGCATTTCAAACACCTCTCTGAATTTTTATCATGATTACACCATTTTCCTCTTCAATACCGAGAATTCTATGTCCTGCCCTTTCTGCCCAGTCGGGGATGTCTTTCTTTGCAGAAGGATCATCTGCAAGCACCTCAACCACCTCTCCAACATCTACCTCCTCAATCGCCTTTCTTGCCATGAAAAGAGGCATTGGACAGAACATTCCAAGGCAGTCGACGGATTTCTTGCTTTCCATCATCTTAATTTCACGCCGTAAATTATATATTGATTTTGCAATTTTGCTTTCGCTCTCTCATCCGTATTCAAAAATCTCAGCACTCTCAACAGCCTCCTTCTCCCTGAGATCGCATACTTCCTCCATTCTCTCCACTTCTTCAATCGAGGCATTTGTTACAGGATGCCTTGAAACCATAAGGGAGCAGCAATCATCATAGGGCAGGATGGATATCCCGTAAGTTCCTATTTTCTTTGCCAGATCAACGATCTCCTCCTTATCAAATCCAATGAGAGGGGTAAAAACAGGATAGTCTGAAGCGTTGTAAATGACCTTCATGTTTGCGAGAGTCTGTGATGCCACCTGCCCCAGATTGTCACCCGTGAATAACGCCTTAGCATTTTCCCTCTCTGCGATCATGCCGGCCATTCTCATCATACTTCTTCTGTAAATAATCATTCTGTAGTCTGACGGAATGCATCTTACGATTTCAAGCTGAATGTCCCTGAAGGGGACCATGTAAAGCTTTAATCTGTGGTATTCAGACAGCTTTCTGGCGATGTCATGAATCTTCCTTCTCACTCCCGGAGAGTGCAGAGTGGAATTGAAGAAATGGATTAGAATAGCCTCCGCCCCTCTTTTCATTGCCATAAATGCCGAGACGGGGCTGTCAATCCCACCTGAAAGTAAACAGGCGACTCTGCCAGAAACTCCAACAGGCAGACCGCCAACCCCATCTACCCTCTCTGAATAGATGTAGGCATTTCTGTCTGATATTTCGATATATACCGTCTTTTCAGGATTTTTGAGGTTAACTTTAAGGTTTTTTCTCTTCAGTATTTCCTCTCCAACGATTCTGTTAACTTCCATGGAATTCAGGGGAAATTCCTTGAAGCTCCTCTTTGTCTCAACCCTGAACGTCCCTGAGTCGGGTGCAAGATCAACAGCCGCTTTGATTATCCCGTCAATATCAGGCTCGGTTTTTATGGCTAAAGCGAAATATCTGACTCCGGGTGTTTTTTTCAAAATTTCTCCAATTTCGAAACTGCCACTTTCAACCACTATCCTGCCATATTCCCTCCTGATTCTGGGTTTTTCACCTTTCTTAATTTTCTCCTTTATGTTGCTGACGAGCTTTCTCTCAAAATAGCTTCTGTTTTTTCCTTTTAACGCTATTTCAGAGTAATGTACAACGTAAACCCTCATGCCCTTACACTCATCCTGAGCTTTCTCGCCTCCTCAATTACAGTATCGATCTCCCTTCCAACCCTCTCCTGAAAATCAGGTTTTCTGTATTCTTCGAAAACATCAAGCTCAACTACCCTTGTCATCTCAACCCAGTTCTCCCTTGGAATCGCCACGCAATCTCCTGAATAGCTCTCAGAAGCTTTTATGGCTTCATCCTCGCTCTTGAATTTGACAGATGTGAATATCCCAAGTGTATTCCTGTCTCCCTTGAATATGTAGAGCTTCACACTTTTTCCGTTGTAGAACCCCATGAAGTGATCTGTTGCCTTGTCAAATCCCATTGCCTCAAACTTCTCTATGAGATCCCTTGGTAAATCATCCATCAGACAGCCGCAAAGGGCTTTTACCTCCTCCCTTCTGATTGCCTCTTCCATTCTAACGAAGATCTCATGAGGAAATCCTATGACTATCTCTTCTCTCCTGTACCCTCCAATCTCCCTCGCACCAGGGCATAAGAAAGAGATGTTTGGCCTGTTTTCCTCCTTTACTAAAGCTGTTGCCTCTCCGCATACAGCATTCTCTCCTGAAAATCGGGCGTGGAGTTCTTCATCGAAGAGAGCTCGATAAAATGAGGATATCCTCATAATCCTCTCGGGATTTGTTACGACAAGCACAACATCACACCTCTGTTTTCTGTATGGCTCGATGATTATGCTTCTGGTCTCTCCCTCCTCGGCCATCTCAGTTATGAAGCCCAAAGAAACCAGAGCTCCGGCGCATGTCAGGTTGAACTCATTCAGGATTATCCTCTCTCCTGTCTCCGCCACCTTCCTTACCGCCTCGCAGAATCTGTATTCGCCGGTGCCTTCAAGCTCCTCATCTTTAAATGTGACCGCCACAGGATCAAGATGGATCTCAAAATACCTCCTGAATGTCAATCCTCCACCTCCACACCATACTTTTCTGCAATATCTTTAAAGGCATCTGCAACCTTCTCAAGCTCATCCCAGCTCAGCCCGTAAATGTTCACCTTGAAGTTCTTTGTCATACCAGCCTGAACTCCAAAAACCCCTCTTCTCTTCAACTCATGGTAAAGGAAGTACCCCCTCTTCCTGTGTCTCTTTGCTACGCTGTGGAATGCAGGAGATTCGAAATGCATGAGGGTGTGATTTTTCGGTCTCTCACCGATAAGCTGAACCCCTTCAATCTTTTCCATTTCTCTAACAAACCATCTTGCTTTCTCAACCTCCTCATCCCAGTGCCTCACCCTCTCAACAACTCTCGGAAATGATGCCATTAACGTCATCACAGGCAAGCCAAACACAGGGGAGCAGCCAAACACGGCAAGCTCTTTTTTTGTAAAAGCTCTTCCACTCCATTCCCCCCTCATTTTTGAAGTTCTGAAAACTGTATCGGAGAATTCATAGTTTGTGGCAAGAACTCCTATTGGAGCTGTAGCAGACCAGCTTTTGTGACCGCTTGCAACGATGAAGGCGGTTCTCAGCTTTTTGCCATTTACCTCCATCACGCCTGATGTGTAGGCCGTGTTAAGGACGAATGGGATTTCATATTCCTCGCATATCTTCCCAACCTTCTCAGCATCAGCAAGATTTCCGTATCTGTAATCAACATGGGTGAGCAGGGCAAGATCCGGATAGCTGCCAGTTTCCTCCTTAACCCTCTCAAATGTTTCAGCATACCTCTCGGCTTCAATCCTGAAATCAGGGTAACCTGAGTTTGGCACCTCAAAAACCCTCATGTCGTTTAGTTCGGCAGAGGTGTAGGATGTGTAATGGGCTAATGAGTCCAGAACGAGGGTGCCCTTCTGAAATGCAGACATCACAGCAAACTTTGCATGCCTTGCTCCAGCTGTGAATCTGGCAGTGTCCATTCCAAGGAATTCGGCAACATCCTGCTTTAAAGCATCAACCGGCGGGTTTTTCAGCAAATCAACCCTGCCCTCAAGGCAGACATCGCAGACTGAGTAACCATCAGCCCATTCAAGGAGGATCTTTCTTGCCTCCTCAGTGAGAATGCCTCCTCTCTGGATTGGATGAATGTTAATCAGGCCTCTCGATGGTCTTTTAAGGTTATTAGGGCTGTATCTGTTCAAATCCATCCCTCCCCTTAACACCACCTGGCTATTTAAAATTTACCAGCTATGAGCGTTAGAGATGCGAGCCCGATGCTTGCAGAAATCGCCATCTTGAGCGTTGATGGAGAGCACTTCTTTGAAACCATGTACCCAGCCAAGGCTCCAATGATTCCGGAAGGAATTAATTTGAATGCGAGGCTTAAATCAACATTCCCGAGTGATCCATGTGAGAGCAGAGCAAAACCCGAAAGCAGTGTTGAAGTGACGAGATCTGTCCCAACAATTCTATTTGGTTTGAGACTTGTAAGGTTGAGCACAGCAAATGTCAGCAATGTACCGCTACCAACAGATGTCAGCTGAACCAACAGGCCCACTGCAAACCCTATCAACACAAGCCAGTAGGCGTTTCCCCCATCGCTTTCAAAGGTCTCGCAGTATTTTTCGCATGCAAAGCACTCGGTTTTGACCCTGTGTTTTATTCCACTGTATATCATGAGAACAGACACAGTCAAAAGGACGATACCGAGAATTGCCGTAAGAGATTCCCCGTAAACTATCCTCTCCCTCAGCAGGTAATATCCAGCAACTATTCCGAATACGCCTGGGGGGGCAGTGTATAGAAAAAGCTTTGAATCGAAATTCTGACCTCTTTTATGTATTAGCGATGAAAACGACTTCACGGTGAATGCATAAGCAAGATCTGTACCCACAGCCCTTTCAACACCTATTCCGAGAAGGATAAGAGACGGAGTCATTAATGCTCCTCCGCCTATCCCTGTAAGTCCAACAAGAAATCCAACCGCCAGACCGAGTAATTCGAACATTGAATCACCGTACATCATTTTTTGGGCAGGGTTTTCGGGAAGGTATTAATAATTAACGGCGTTAAATTTAAAAACCATAATATCCCACATCATATCATAACCTTGAGGGGAGAAAACATGGAGATCAGCATTGATGTTGGAGAAATAGGAAAATTCGTCGGAAGGTACTCTCTCGGAAGAGATAACGGAAATGATTCTCTTCATTTTCTGAGAATAAAGGTACCTGCAGGACAGATAGATTCTGAAAGACTCAGGAAGGTTGCTGAGCTGTCGAAAAAGTATGGAAGAGGGTACGCTGAGATAACAGACAGACAGAGCATTCAGCTTCACTGGATTGAGAGCGATGATGCTCTTGAAATATTCGAGAGGCTTTATGAGATTGGCTATTCGACAGACATGTGCGGACAGGCTTTCAGCGGAGCATGCCTGGGGGATGTCAGAAACATTATCACATGTCCGTTAAGCGGAAAAGTTTCAGAATTTGATGTGTCGGAGCTTTCAAAGAAGCTGACAGACTTCTTTACTGGTAACCCAGACTATCTGGACCTCCCAAGGAAGTTCAAGATAGCTCTAACAGGATGCGGTGGAGATTGCGTGAGGCTTGGGATAAACGATCTCGGAATGTACGGGACAATGCACAACGGTGAGAGAGGTTACGCTCCTTTTGTTGGAGGTAGCATAGGGGCAAGCTTTCCCGGCCCAACAA
>Ga0256830_1003092_pt1 | contig 10559 bp, 12 predicted proteins | sample 128326metaG_FD_190537 | JGI IMG/M metagenome (GOLD analysis project Ga0256830, IMG submission 190537) | Hydrothermal vent microbial communities from Lau Basin, Pacific Ocean - 128-326 | ecosystem: Environmental > Aquatic > Marine > Hydrothermal vents | place: Pacific Ocean: Lau Basin | collected...
GAAGTGAAGCAGGCGCATGAACGCGGGCAGCGGCTTTTTATCAGCGTGGAAACACAGGCGGCGGCAGAGCAGATCCGAACCCGGCTTGAACAGGCTAATCTGCCCTGTGAGATAGACGGGGATGCGGCATCAGGACAAACTGGCTCGGCGCCGATCACCCTGTGGCTGGGTGAGACTAATATTGCCATTGCGGAAAATGATCAATTGATTTTTGTTGAATATACCTCTCCCCGGCGTTACCGACAGCGATGTCAATGCAGGCAAGGCGCTGCGCATGTTCAGGTATTTGTTTCGCTGGAGGATGCACTGTTGACCGAGATCGCCCAAACCCACGGGCGCCTGCGCCTGTTGCTGCGGTTGTCGCGTCATTGGGCGGGAGCTGGTTCCCGTATTGGTAACTTCTTCTGTCATCGCGTAGTATCCCTTGCAGATAAAACCATTGAAGCGATGCAGGCAAGGGTAAGACGCCGCCTGCTGGAACAGGAAATCAGAAAAGAAAATATGCTGTCCTTTAGCGGCAGAGGAGAATAAAGCCGATCATGTCCCGTCTTGTCGTTTGTCTCGTTTTGGTATTGCTGGTTTCAGGCCGGAGTCTTGCGGCCAGTCAGGACTTGCCGCCGAACACGGCGCATAAGCCGGCTGGGCAGGGAACGGTCGATGAGGTGCTCGACTGTCTGCTTGAGCCCAATGAAGAAGTCAAACTGAGCAGCCAGATCCCGGGCATTCTGGCTAAAATTCTGGTCGAGCGTGGTGATCATGTCAGACGCGGACAGGTGGTGGCGCGGCTGGAATCCGGCGTGGAGCGGGCGGCCGTGGCGCTTGCGCAGGCGCGGGTGGACTTTGGCAAACGCAAGCTGGTACGGAATACGGAGCTTTATGAACAGGAGCTGATCTCGATTCATGAAAAAGATGAAATGGAAACGGAACACCGGATTGCCGAGCTGGAATTACAGGAAGCAAAAGAAAAACTGAAACTGCGTACCCTGCGCAGCCCGGTCAACGGCATTGTTACCGAACGCCATCATTCCGCAGGTGAGTTCGTGGGAGAAGATCCGGTTCTGACCCTGGTCAGTATCAACCCGCTCAATGTTGAAATCATCGCGCCCGTATCACTGCTGGGGACCATCAGAAAAGGCATGAGCGCCACCGTTGAACCCGAATCCCCCGCGGGCGGTCGTTATCGTGGCAAGGTGGATATCGTCGATCAATTTGTTGATGCCGCCAGTGGAACCTTTACGGTCAGAGTGAGCTTGCCCAATCCGAAAAACCGCATTGCCGCCGGACTCAAATGCCGGGTGCAGTTTCATGCCAGCGAATAATGAAACTTGAAAATATCCTGAATGCCTGGGGCCAGGCGGATTTCAAACAGCGGCTTAAAGCCGAAATAGAAAACATGAGCGTGGCGCAACTTCCTTTGCAACAGGGCCTGTCGTCCAGTAGTATTGCACTGGATGACAGCCTGAATGCTGTGATACTCGCTGTGGATGAAACCACGAAATGTATTCGCATCAAGGCCGGTATTTTTTATACCGGCATGATTGCAGGCTGTAGCTGTGCGGATGATCCCACGCCCGCAGCCGAGCAAAGTGAATATTGTGAAGTTCAACTGGACATCAACCGCCTGACGGCGGAAACAACCATCGTGTTGTTATCCGATTGATGCCTGTTATTTTGATAAAGGTAAATATGCGTGCCTGAAAATATTCCCAAAGCGGTAATGATCCTGATCTGGTTGTTGAGTGGCACGATCATTTTTGGTTGGCTGTTGATGGACTACACCGTCCTCTCATCGTTTGTTTTTGCACTGGTGTTTTTTGGTCTGCCCGTGTGGATTTATACGAAGTTTATTAAAAGTAAAGCTTAGGGGATGCTGATTCATCTCTCCGGATTTCATTTCCCCTGCTTGCAGCGTAGCTAATTTATGAAGATGGAAATCCATCTGACGCGATGATTGCAAAGGACACTTGAAGTGTTAAAATTTGCCCATGAAACACTTCGTCTGCAAGGCCGGGAAAAGTACCCGCTGTTTAGCGCGCGGTTATATCTTGATTTACCAAATAATGAATGGGTTTCTGATCTTACCAACCTGAAAAAGTGAGAAAAGCATGACAGAGAGTACGACAGAGAAAGAATACGCCTCGTATTGCAAGAAAGTATGGGCAATATATGCCCTTGTGGTATTTGTTCTGGTGATTATATTGGTAACACTGGTTGCGCGGGACAATGAAGAAAGACTGTTTTACTCATTGATGACCATAGCGGCATCGTATGTGTTCCGTCCATCGGAGAAAACGATTCGCAAGTATGTTTTACGATTTTTCGGTATTTCCCCTCCGTCAGAATAAAAAAGGGGTCAGTACCCTTTCCGGTTAAGGGTACTGACCCCTTAACTGCCTTAACTGCTATTACGGATTTCCGTTATTTTCTCGATATATTCGATTCCCCATTCCTGAATCGTTTTCAGAATCGGTGTCAGCGTTTGTCCAAAAGGGGTGAGTGAATATTCCACCCGCGGCGGGATTTGCTGAAATATCTCCCGATGCACAATTTGATCGGCTTCGAGTTCCCTGAGCTGTTTGGTCAGCATGCGCTGGGTGATGCCCGGAATAAGGCGTTTCAGTTCATTGAATCGGCGGTTGTCATCTTTCAAATGATAAAGAATGATGCCTTTCCACTTGCCGCCGATGACCGCCAGTGCCGCTTCGACCGGGCAGGCAAAATGGCAGGCGGATTTGTCTTCAGACATGGTTTAGGCTCCTCTCACAGTATACATTTTGTGCCTACGTCACAAAAATGTGCGTTCTTACATTATTCATACTTATCACATATTATCAGGCTTTACTTGCACAATCACACGGAGAGTACGATGGAAACCAAAGAAGCAATCAAGACCCGCCGGGCCATTAAAGAATTTGATCCTGACTATGTGATCAGCGATGAGGACGAAAAAGAGTTGTTGTCGCTGGCCATGCTTTCACCCACGGCATTCAATATTCAGCACTGGCGCTTTGTGGTCGTGAAAGACCGGGCGCTCAGAGAGCAGATAAAAGAAGCCGCCTGGGGACAGGCGCAGGTCACCGATAGCGCGCTGTTTATCATCCTGTGCGCGGATTCAAAAGCCTGGGAAAAAGAGCCGATCCGCTACTGGGCGAATGCAGACAAGGCGGTACAGGATTTTGTGCTACCGGCAATAGATGCGTACTATCGAGGCAAAGATCAGGTACAGCGGGATGAAGTCATGCGCTCCTGCGGCATTGCCGCACAAACCCTGATGCTGGCGGCAAAAGACATGGGACTGGATTCCTGTCCCATGGATGGCTTTGATTTTGACAGGGTCGCCGAACTGATTCAGCTTCCCGATGATCATGTGATCACCCTGTTTGTCGCCATCGGCAAGGCCACAAAAGAAGCCTGGCCAAGAGCAGGACAGCTCGGCATGAACGAGGTCGTCATCAACGACAGGTTTTAAATCGGGGCAGGTGTCGGAGTCAAATTGATGATGAATTTGACTCCGACACCTGCGACAACACCTGCGACATCTACAGGCGGGCGATCTACTTCATGGCTGCGGCAGTCGGCGTCCAGTACCGAGGTGGCCGGATACTTACCGAAGATAAACACTATATTTTGGCAAACCACTCAAGCGCGTCTTGTGACAGAAGATGTATTTCACCACGAGCCAGCTGGATATATTCTTTACGTTCCAGCTCTTTGAGAATACGGCTTATCATCTCGCGGGTTGTACCCAGTTCATGCGCCAGTTTGGAGTGGGTTATCTGTAATGGAACGCCATTCGAGTGTTTGAACAACTGTCCCAGCAAACAGCAAAGCCGTAATTCCAGTCGATGAAAGGTTACGTCAGAGACCAGTTGTATTACATCACCAAGCCGGTGGGACAGAACCTGCAACAGATGACGGCGAAATTCTCTTGAGTGATCAATCGCATCATCGAATTCCTGTTTGCTCAATAACAGGCCATGCAGATCGGTTTCCGCTATGGCGACAGCAGGAAATCCCTCTCCCCCCATCAGGCATTGCAGGCTAAGTACACAGAGTTCGCCGGGGCTAACCCGGTAAAGGGTTACCTCCCGCCCTTCGGGGGAATGCTTGAATACCCGTACGGTTCCTTCCAGTAACCACATAAAATTACTACAGTCTTCCGCTTCTCTGTATATGACGGTTCCTGCGGGAATGTATTTTTTTTGCGAAGACTTGAGAATAGAGGACCAGTTGGGTTCATGCGCATTCAAAATATCAGGTTGCCTGGGTTCCAGATTTTGATACAGCTTGCTTGTTGTATTCATGGGAGGACACCACGTTTTTAATTTTTTACCGGAAGAAAAAAGGAAGGATACAATCCAGCCAGCATCCTGCCCGACTTAGTGCCAAAAACTGTTCGTGCCAATAAAGACTTATAGGCATGCCGTGATAGACAACATAACACATGCAGTTACTTTACCCCACCTTGGCACCAAAACTTGGTGCTAAAAGTTACATACCTTAGGTACATACTTTCAATGGCGTCCTCATTATTTTACATCGTTCCGCAGATTTCATCTGTTGGACTGAAATAATAAGTTATTAAGTAAATAATAAATCTTTAATTCAGACAAGGGAGAACCATATGTCAACTTCAAGAAGACGCTTTTTGAAAACACTGGGTGCAGGTGCGCCTGCTTTATTGCTTGCCAAACCAGGTCTGGCTGCACGTGGTATGGGTGGGGGTGGCAGAGGTATCAGCGCACCGGTGTTTGAACTGCCCTTGAATATTCCGCCCATCGCTCAACCCTCGGGTACCGATGCACTGGGGCGTCCCATCTATGAAATAACAGAGCAAAATGCCTCGGTGGAAATCATTCCCGGTTATCAAACCGCGATTCTGGGTTATGATGGCATGACGCCCGGGCCAACTATCAAGGTGGACGCCAATCAGGAAATTATTGTTCGCCAGATCAATAACACCAATGTACAAACCACGACCCATTTGCACGGTGGACACATGCCTGCAGGTAATGATGGCCATCCGGTTGATTTCGTGGCTCCCGGTACTTTCAAGGACTATCTCTATACCAACAAGCAGCAACCGGCCACCTTGTGGTATCACGATCACACCAATGATCTGACCGGTGATCAGGTCTATGCCGGGCTGGCCGGGTTTTATCTGATGGATGATGAGTACGAACGCTCACTGGGGTTGCCATCCGGCGATAACGAGGTGGCGATTGTGATCCAGGATCGTACTTTTGCCGCTGATGGTTCACTGGTTTATAACGACAACATCATGGGCGAACTGGGCGACACCATACTGGTCAACGGGACACCCTATCCCTACTTTGAAGTAGGCACGGCCCGTTACCGGGTGCGTATTCTCAATGGCTCCAATGCCCGCTCCTATAATCTGGTGCTGAGTAATGGCGCCAGCTTTGTACAAATCGGTTCTGACGGTGGCCTGCTCGAAGCACCGGTAACCCGCAGCAGTCTCAATATTGCCCCGGCAGAACGCCTCGATGTGATCATTGATTTTGGTAATGCTGCGGTGGGCGATCAGATTATTCTGCAAAATACTGCCGGTTCTGGCGGTACTGCACAGATCATGCGCTTCGATGTAACACGGGTAGCAGATGATCCCAGCGTGATACCGCCGGTATTACGCACCATCGAGCGGCTCAATCCGGCTGATGCCGTACTGACCCGAAGCTGGGAATTTGGCATGGTCGGCGGACCCAAACCCTGGGTAATTAATGGCCGACCCTATGAAGAAACCCGCGTGGATGCTTTTCCTCGCCTGGGTACCACTGAAATCTGGGAACTCACCAACCGCACCGGCATGATGCACCCGGTACATATCCACGACATCATGTGGCAGATACTGGACGTCAATGGCCGTCCACCGGCACCGGAAGATTCCGGGTGGAAAGATACCTTCAAGGTTCCTCCCATGGCTACCGTACGTGTTATTGGCCGTTTCGATGACTACGTAGGTGATCCCAATGAAATTACCACGGCCTACATGATGCACTGTCACATTCTCGAGCATGAAGATCACGCCATGATGACCCAGTTCATTGTTGTGGAATAAGACGGTAAATAGCAGGCACGGGTTTGTCCCCGTGCCTGATTCTGCAATGCAGTAAAAAGCATGTAGTCCGATAAGGATGTATTCAATTCGGTTGCTTTATTGATTTCAACAGGAGGAACATCAATATGCAACGGCAACATTTGAAACTTGATTTTGTAATTCCATGGCTGGCCACATTTATGGCTGGTTTGTTTATTCTTGTGTCAGCGCTGCCCATCACGGCCAATGCCGTTGTTGGTTTGACCGCCAGCAGTACACAGGAAGCCGAAGGTATCCTGTTACGATTCAAACCCTCGGTCAACAATCAGACACGCCAGCAGGTACTGCAAAGTGCCGGTTGTACGGAAGCCAAACGGTTTCGCCTGGTACAGGGGCTGACGCTGGTCAATGTGCAATCGGGGATGTCGAAGAAGTCCGCCCTGGCACAGTTACGCAGTAACAGCCAGGTACTTTATGCCGAACCAAACTTTATTGTAACTGCGGCGGCCATTCCCAATGATCCTCGTTTTAATGAGCTCTATGGGCTGGACAATACCGGCCAGACCGGTGGCACGCCCGATGCGGATATCGATGCACCGGAAGCCTGGGACAGCCAGACCGGTTCCGATGTGGTGGTTGCGGTGATTGATACCGGCCTCGACTACAATCACGAGGATATCGTCGGCAATGTCTGGAACAACCCGGGGGAAATTCCCAACAATGGTATTGATGATGACAACAATGGTTACATCGACGATACCATAGGCTGGGATTTCGTCAATGGGGATAACGATCCCTTTGATGACAATGATCACGGTACCCACGTATCCGGTACCATTGCTGCCGTAGGTAACAACGGTATTGGCGTTGCCGGGGTCAACTGGTCAGCGCGCATCATGCCGTTGAAATTTCTCAGTGCCCGTGGTTCGGGCAGTACTGCCGACGCGATTAGTGCTCTCGATTATGCGGTACTGATGGGTGCGCGTATTTCCAACAACAGCTGGGGCGGTGGGGCCTTTAGTCAGGCATTGTTTGACGCCATAGCGGCCGCCCAGACGGCAGGTCATTTGTTTGTTGCCGCCGCGGGTAATGACGGTGTTGATACCGATACGACGCCGAGTTATCCGGCCAGTTATGATCTGGACAATATCGTGTCCGTCGCGGCAACGGACGACAACGATGCCCTTGCCACTTTCTCCAATTTTGGCGCGCTTACTGTGGATTTAGGTGCGCCCGGTGTGAGTATTCTCAGCACCACGCCGGCTAATACCTATTCCAGTTTCAGCGGTACCTCCATGGCCTCACCCCATGTCGCTGGCACGGCGGCACTGGTGCTGGCAGAAGATCCGTCACTTGATCTGGTGGGACTCAAGGCGGTACTGATGGATAACGTAGATGCCATTGGCGCGCTGGCCGGAATTACCGTCACCGGTGGTCGGCTCAATGCGGCCAATGCCATTGCCGGTCTGGTGCGGGTGGTGGTTACGCCGACCAATGCTACCCTTGCTGCCGGTAACAGCCAGCAGTACAGCGCCACCGGGGGGACCGCACCTTACAGCTGGAGTGTTTCCGATACTAATCTTGCCAGTATCGATGCGGGTGGTTTGCTGACAGCATTGGCGCCGGGGCAGGTTACGGTAACTGCGACTGACAGCAACAATCTCAGTGGTACGGCAGAGGCGACAATTACGACCGTGGTGGCGAGTCCTGACAGTGCATCGCTACGGGTGGACGACACGCTGCAGTTCAGTGCCACGGGGGGGACCGCACCCTACAGCTGGAGCAGTTCCGATTCGACCATCGCCAGTATTGATGCTGCTACCGGCCTGCTGACCGCCTTGAGCGTTGGTACGGTGCAGGTAACGGTGTTCGATGCAAACGGCTTTTCTGATACCACGGGAAATATTACGGTATCCGATATTGCGATCAGCCCGAATACTGCGTTGTTGGCCGTAGGCGATACACAGCAGTTTAGTGCAACGGGGGGTAGCCAGCCGTACACCTGGAGTAGCGGAAACCTGGCGGTTGCCAGCATCGATGCAAGTGGCCTGTTAACCGCTGAAGCTGCGGGTACAACCCAGGTAACCGTCACTGATGCCAATGGTGTTTCAGTAAGCAGTAGCGATATCACCGTGCGGGACATAGTGGTCGATCCACAGACTGCATCAGTAGTGATTGATGCCAGCCTGCAGTTCAGTGCCACGGGCGGTGTTTCACCCTATAGCTGGAGTGTCAGTGATACCACGGTAGCCACGATCGATTCAGGCAGTGGCTTGTTAACAGGCGTTGCTGCAGGTAGCGTGGTGGTAACCGCAACAGATGCGGATGGCATTGCCGGCAGCAGTGGTGTGATTACGGTCAGTGCAAATCACATTATCGGAATTACGCCATACACCGCGACAGTAGGACGTTTTGAGACCATCCAGTTTACAGCCACGGGGGGCCCGGGGCCGTACAACTGGTCCTTGAGCAATGCAGCAGCAGGCACTATCGATCCGCAGACAGGACTGTTTCGTGCAGGGCGGTTTCCTGCCACCACAACGGTTATCGCTACCGATGCTGATGGCCATAGTGGGGAATCAGGCACCATCACTGTAACGCGGAGACGTTAAGTGCAGTTATTACCGGGGGGCAGCTTCTTTGCACTCTCCCCGGTATTTTTTATTATGTGATGATCAGCCCGTCAGGTGTTGTGCTCAGGTGTCGGAGTCAAATTGATGATAAATTTGACCCCGACACCTGTTTGCCTGTTTCAAAGTTTATTGTTCTTCATCGAAACGATTATTGACGAGTTGTTCGATCGCATCAATCGCCTGTTGTTCATCCTCACCTTCGGCACATAGCTCAAGCCGGGTTCCTTTGCTGGCTGCAAGCATCATTACACCCATGATGCTTTTGCCGTTTACTTTTCGGTCTTTGCTGCGCAGAAAAATATCGGCACTGAATTGTGAGGCGAGGGTGACCAGTTTGGCTGCAGCGCGGGCGTGCAGTCCCAGTTTGTTACAGATCAGGATCTCTTTTGTTAGCACGTTTATTTGTCACTTTTTGCGGTCAGCGCAAGGATGCCATCCTGGCCGCCATTGATGGCTTTTTCTGCGAGGGCATTTAATTCAAGATTGGGATAATTCATCACTCGCACCAGCATGGGCAGGTTGATTCCTGAAATAAGGATACGCTGGGGATCCAGTAGTTCGGATGCAATATTGCTGGGGGTGGCGCCATACATGTCGGTCAGGATCAATACCCCCTGACCGCTGTTGAGTTTTTGCAGGGCGCGGCGAACCTGTTCCTGCATCTTGTCCGTGTCACAGTCCATGGACGCCACCAGGATCTGAGTGGGCAGCGTTGGTTTGCCAATGACGGCGACGGCCGTGTCATACAGGGTCTGGCCAATACTGTTATGAGTCAGGATTAACAGGCCAACACTCATTGCTGTTTCCTCATGATAATTCCCGATGCCGGTGCAAAATGCCGGGGCGTTGTTCTTTGAAGCAGGCGGCCAGTTTTTCAACCATATAAACGGAACGATGCTGGCCACCGGTGCAGCCGATGGCAATGGTCATGTAACTGCGGTTGTCGGCTTCAAAACGGGGGATCCAGTTTTCAAGAAACTGGCGAATATCATTAAACATTTTTACCGCATCGTCGTGTTGTTCCAGAAATTCCGCAACCGCGGGATCGCGACCAGTCAGTCTGCGCAGGCGGGGTTCCCAGTGGGGGTTGGGAATGCAGCGCACGTCAAATACAAAATCGGCATCGACCGGTATGCCCTGTTTGAACCCGAAGGACTCGAATAACAGTGACAGGCGGGTAGCGTCGCCATCATTGACGCGGGAATAAATCAGTTCACGCAGCTGATGCACGTTGGTACGGCTGGTGTCGATGTGCAGATCGGCTTCGACGGCAATGGGTTCGAGCAGGCTGCGCTCCTGGGCAATGGCTTCACTCAGCGGTACTTCATCACTGCTGAGGGGGTGTCGGCGTCGGGTCTCGCTGAAACGTTTGATCAAAGTTGGCGTGTCAGCTTCGAGAAAGAAAATTTCCACTTCGATATGACGCGATTTCAAATCACGGAGAATATCAGCGAAGCCGGCCAGATCGGAAGGACTGTTACGGGCATCGATACCCACGGCGATATGTTCGTGTTCCATGTTGCTGGAGCCAAGTAGCTGATCGGCCAGCGCGGGCAACATGGCGGCAGGCAGGTTGTCGATGCAGTAGTAGTGCAGATCTTCCAGCACATTGAGCGCAATAGATTTGCCGGAACCGGAAAGGCCGCTGATGATAATCAGTTTCATGACGAGTTTTTTTCGATGAGCTGTCGTTGTCGCTTAATAAAGTCCTGGGCTGAATTGTAACCGCGTAAATGTAAAGCATGATTACGCACAGCCGTTTCAATGATAATGGCCAGATCACGTCCCGGCCCCAGCGGCAGAATCACTTCAGGAATATCCATATCCAGTACCTTGCTGTGTTGCTGGGTGCAGTCCAGCCGTTCCAT
>Ga0256830_1003093_pt1 | contig 10556 bp, 7 predicted proteins | sample 128326metaG_FD_190537 | JGI IMG/M metagenome (GOLD analysis project Ga0256830, IMG submission 190537) | Hydrothermal vent microbial communities from Lau Basin, Pacific Ocean - 128-326 | ecosystem: Environmental > Aquatic > Marine > Hydrothermal vents | place: Pacific Ocean: Lau Basin | collected...
ATATGTTTTTGGTGTGTTGAGAATGTCCGCACCGGAAGCTTTGGCTTCGTGATTGACAAAAATTTCATTACACTCCGGACATGCGGTGGTAGAGGTAGGCACCTTCGCTTGACATTTCTTGCATGTTTTCATCGGTGGCAATTGAAATACCTCAAAGCAATTCGGGCAGGTGCGCGCCAGGACACCCAAGATCGTGCCGCATTTGGGGCAGTCCTTGGTGCGGTCGATTTTTTTCCGGCGCGTGACCGGCTTGGCTTCATCGATAGGACCAAACCGATCGATGTTCCCGCCGAAATCAAGCACCAAAGTATTGGTCTTGTTCGGATGTTTCCGCAGTCCGCGGCCGACAATCTGCAAATATAGCCCGACGGACCGCGTAGCGCGTAACAATACGATACAATCCAGACGTGGGCAGTCCCAGCCCTCCGTCAGCACGCCGACGTTGCAGAGATGATTCAGCCGCCCCTCATCGAAATCTTTCAAATGCCGCTCTCGGACGAACGACGGCGTCCGTGAAGTGTTGCCGTGGATAACTGGGGCAATGATGCCCCGCTCGCGCAACGCGTCGGAGACCGCTTCAGCGTGGGCGATGGACACGCAAAAAAAGACCGTTGCCTGACGGTCTTTGGCGTGTTGTTGCCAATCATCCAACGCCTGGCGAATCAGATCCTCCTGCAAGGCGACTTTTTCCATTTGGCCGACGTTGTAATCGCCGGCCGTAATTTTGATCGATGACGTATCAAGGCTATGATCACTGCTCAGTCGCGGCGAAACCACGGGACACAGATACCCCTGGTCGATCAGTTCTCGAATCGGCGCACGGTACGCGATGCCGGCGAACAAGTGCTGGTCGCCGGATCCATAGATTTTGCCTTGTTTACGTCGATACGGTGTGGCGGTGAAGCCGATGACCATCAGTGACGGGTTTTTTGTTTTCAGCCTGTTGATGATGCCGCGATATTGCGTCTCATCGTCCGGCGAAACGTTGTGACATTCGTCTACAACCACCAGGTCGATACGTGGAAAAGCATCAACGCAGTTGGCCAGCGTGCCCCGGCTGGCAATGGTGATCGGCGCAATCTGCCGGGCATTGAGCCCGGCGCAGAAAGTCCCGATGGGCGCCTCAGGCCAAACGGCAATCATCTTTTGCGCCGCCTGAGTCAGTAATTCTTTGCGGTGCGCCAGGACCAGAACCATCAGGTCCGGGCAATCGGAAAACAGACGTTTGATCAGTTCACAGAACACCACCGTTTTGCCGGCACCGGTCGGCAATTCGATGAGTGGATAGCCGGAACGGGACTGCCACCACCGATAGAGACTATCGATGGCGGCAGCTTGATAAGGCCGAAGCTCCACGTTTACCGTTCCCAGGGCCGCGGTGCGGCGTGGTGACCGGACTGGGGTGATGGTGCTGGGGCCGGTTGTTGCGCTTGCCACGGCGGTTGTGCGGCCGACTGAGCAGTCGGCTGAGCGGAAGGTGCCGGTTGCGCTGGCGTCGCGGACTGCGTTGCCCATGGCGGCTGTTGATGAGTGGGCACCGGATCCGGCGCTGGGGCCGGTTGCGGCGGCATGGCTGTTGATGGGGCCGGGGGTTGTGCCTGCTGTTGGCTTTGTCCCTGCGTCGCCCACGGCGTTTCATTGGCCACCTGCCGGCGGTGATACTTTTTGACGACGTTTTTGTCCGGATAACCGTCCTGCTGCTCTATGATCACATCCGCCGTGAATTCCCGACCGATGCAGGATCGCAATAAGCCAACGGTCAATTGTTCATTACCAGTATAGCCGCAGGCCATGACCAATTGTTTGATTTTGGCCAGGGCGATGCGCACTGCCGTCGGATTGGGATTGCGGACATTGTAATTCTCGAAAATTTTCCGGTCACGGTATTGGCCTTCCGTGACGCGGAACACGGCCCGGACCAGTTCGCCGGTGCCGGCGCTGTTGGGTTTGATATCGATGTCGGTCAGCTCAACCGTGTAAGTGCCGGCCGGGAACGTTTCAAAGGCATTTTCATCGACATCGCTCAAGTTGGTCGGTGCGCCGAAGTCATAGTTGTCGTCGTAGCTGTACATGGTGTCTCCTTGATTGAGGTTAGGTCGTAAAAAAAATCAAACGCCCTGTGGCAGGTGCGCCGCCAGGGCTTGCCAATTTTCGGCCGGTTCCGGACTGTTCGGTAACGTGATCCGAAACGGCAACCGGTACCGGTTTTTCGCGTCGAATGCCGGCCGGCGTTCAGTGAACACGATACGCCGATCGATGTCCGCACCGACTTTCCGCTCGCGAAAGCCTTCCCCGACGGAGCGCAGGACCGTGTCGTAATTGACGAACAACACGCAGTCGGCCCACTGCTGTAAGCGTTTTGCGTTTTCGCGGTCCAAAGCCAGTTGGTACCGGTCATAGGTTTCCCGTTCGGGGTCGTTGAACCGGCTGACATCGGCATGGCCAATCACGATGATGCGCATGCCTTGGTCGTTCAGCCAGTCCAAGGCGGCGAACAGCGACGGCCATTTTTCGCGAACGTAAGTCACGCCCTTGCCGTAAGGAATGTCCTCCAACGCCAGGATTTCTTTGCCTTTGCGGCGGGAGTACTCATCACAAGTTTCCTTGATGCAGAGCCCTTCCGCCCACGTTGCTGAGTCCAGAATAACGGTCTGGTACTCATGCATCTCCTGGCCCAGCGTGGCGATGCAATCGAAGATCGCGTCCCACGTGGTACACGTTGGAAACCGCGCCACGTTGAGATGCGCCGTGCCGGATTCGGTGCCGATAAAGATGGGTGACGGTGCCCCGGCGGCCAGGGTGCTTTTGCCAATGCCATCCACGCCGTACACAACAAACCGTGCCGGGCGAAATCGCGTGCCAGTGGTGATGTCGGAAAGTTTCATACGATTTTCCCTTCTTTTTTGATCAATGAAATGTATGGCCGTGCGGGCTCCAGGGTCAGTGCGTCGCTGATGACCTGCCAAGTGTCGGGCAAGTCATTTTCAACCTGTTTTGAAAACCGCCGATTTTCCTTGTAATGGACACTGAACGGAAACACTTCCGGCGGGATTTGTGATGCCAGTCGCGCCAGTTTGGCTTGCGACCACTTGCGGTTCAGCTTGAACTGCACCTGAACGCGTTCATGTTTGACGACGCCCTCATGCACTTCGCCACGCCGCTGACGGATTTCGGCCAGCATCAGGGTTTCGAGGCTCCGGCGATACTCCAGCCATTTTTGTTCTTGCGCTTTGGCATGCTCCCAAAGCGCGGTCATCTCCGTGAAATCCTTAGGAATATGCATCAATGATTCTCCTTTCGTTTCGTTTCGTTACGCCGTTTAACTTCTTCACGAAGGATCGTGACATCTTTCGGTGCCTCAATTGCCAAGGACACCTGGGATTTTTTGAGCTGGCAAATGGTGATAGTAATGGATGAGCCGATGTGGATGGTTTCGCCGGCTCGGCGGGAAAGAATGAGTGCCATAACGCCTCCTTGTGTTGGTTTGTGTTTGTGATTTGATCCGCTTTGATGTTAATTTAGATTTACGTTGTCGCAAACCCTGAAGGTGTTACGGTGCGATACAAGATGTTTTTTTTGATTAACTTGACATGGAGGACACCATGAATCTGGATTCAGCATTGGATCTGTATGAGCAAGGCTTTCGCGTCATCCCCTTGGCCCCCAAAACAAAAAACAGGCCATTGATTCCCTGGAAGGAATTTCAGAAACGAATGCCGGTTGAAGAAGAAATCCGCCAGTGGTGGACCCGCTGGCCGGATGCCAACGCGGCGATCGTGACCGGTCCGGAAATCATCGTGATCGACGCGGACCGGCCAGAGGCCATTGAATGGGTGGAATCGACGTTGACGCGCACACCGTGGCGCGTGGACACGCGACCCGGGCGGCGGCATTACTATTACGCCACAGGTGGGGAAACGCCGCTGAGTTCCGCGACGCTCCCGGGCGGTATCGATATACGGGGAAGGGGGGGGTACGCCGTGGCACCCGGATCGACGCACCCCGATGGGTACACGTACAGATGTAACATTCTACCCGATGCGCAGGCCACGTGCATCTGGGATTTGCCGTCATTGACCGATGAAGACCGTAAACACCTGGCGTCGATCAAACGTTGTATCACTGCGATATCTGACGACCCTCACAAGCTTGCGACACCGAGTCTTGCGACACCAGGGGAGGTGATTGCCGATCTAAGCCAAGTCAAGACTCCCGCCAGCGGCGCACCGGTGGACCCCGGGGAACGGAACATGACGGCCGCCAGCTTGGCGGGCCAGTGGTTGCGTGAAGGCTGGTCCCTGGCGGACGTCAAGCGCCGTCTGGCGGCGTGGAACCAGACCAATCCAGACCCTTTGCCCGCCGACGAAATCGATACCATCGCCGCCAGTGTGGGGCTCACGGCCGCTCGCAATGGCCAGTCGGTGCGGCTTACGCCACCGCCGCGCACGCAGGCCATTTATTCGTTGGACCAATGGGACCGCCGGGATTTGCCCAAGCCAGAGTGTTACTGGCGCGGTGCCACGCTGTTTGCCGGCAGCCGGGTCCTGTTGGCCGGACCGCCCAAAAAGTGCAAATCGATGTTTTTCCTCGGCATGGCCGTGGCCGCCGCCACCGGCGGGGATTTTCTTGGCGAGCCTTTTTCTCGGCCGCTCAAGGTTGTCTGGGCACAAGCCGAAATCCACGAAGCCTGGCTGTCAGAGCGAATCGACGTTTACCGCCGGCACCTGACCGCCCGTCAGATGGGTGATTTGCAGGAAAACTTGCATGTAACGGGCCGTTTGCGCATTAATTTACAGGCACGCGGTGAATGGGAACGTTTCAAAGAAGAAATCCAACAAATTCAACCGGATATCGTTTGCCTGGATCCATTTATCAACTTTGCGATGGCCGATGAAGTGCGCAACGATGAGATGCATCGCACGCTATCGATTGCCGATGAGTTGTTGGACATGCAATGTGTGATCCTGATCATTCACCATGTCGGAAAGGCGCAAAAATCATGTCCGTTTGAGGCGATCCGTGGGGCCAGTGCAATCAGGGGCTGGTACGACACCGGACTGGTCCTGCATGGTGATCCGACCGTACTGAGCTATGAGCTGCGTAACGCGCCAGCACCAGCCAGCCATGGGCTGCAATTCAATTGGCAGACAGGGCGTTGGAGCACGTTTTCGGTAGAGGATAGCCAGGATGACGCCGACGACGAAAAAGGGCCGCAGATCACGCCTGAGACAGTGTTGGCGTGGATTCGGTACAGCGACGTGGAAATCGCCAAGGCGCCGCAGCAAGGAGCGACGCTGTTTGGCACATCAAAGCGCGCCATTCGGCGCATTTTGAGGCAGCTGTACACGGAGCAATGGATTTGCGATGAAGGCGGTTATTGGCGCATCAATTCAAAAAAACATTACATGCCGGACGATTTAAAGAAAATTTAAACGAAATCAAACCGCTGCATTTCAAAATTCAGGCCGCATCGACGTTGCGGCCTTTTTTTTGTTCATTTTTTGATCTTTTCGCAAAACCGCCCGCCAACTTGATTTATTCTAATAAAAACAACAACTTACAATTTTAAGGAAAATTGGTTTGCGCGTTTTTTGTCCAATTATCACAAATTTAAAAATCAATAAATAAAAAACTCAAGAAAAAACAAACACTTAAAATCCTCGAAAAATTTCCAATTTTCCCTCAAAACTGGCTTTTTCACCCCTCACCCCCCCCCTATCCCACCCCGAAGGGGTGTGGGATAGGTATAGGGGGGGGTGTATGGGAGGTGGTGAAAAATCCACCACCCTAGGCCCTGGGCCTAGTCGCTTTCGCTAGGCCGGGCCGGGGTGGACCGTTCCGGTGTTTTCACGGGAAAATTGGCCGCGGCGTCATTTTTTTTGCTTTAAAATCAAATACTTGCAAAACAAAACAAAAAAATCTTTAAAAAACAAAAACTTAAGTGAGCGCCAATCTGGTTTCGTTAAAAATCAATGATTTACGAAAACCACATTTTAAAAAATTTTTTAGGGGGAGGGGGGGGTAACCGGCCGGCAGGGCCATTTTCGTCCCTCTTGGCGCCCCCAGAACCCCGTCTGACGGCCGGAGGCGGCCGCTGAGGCGCTTTCTGGGCTGGGGTAGTACGTCCGGATACCCCGGGGGCAGATCGGCGCTCAGAGGCGCTCTGCGGCGTTTTTCGGGTTTTGCGGCCAGGCAGGGCGTCAACGCCAGGAAGGCGCGCCTGGCCGCCTCCGGTGGCTGCTGAGGCGCGAACCCCCTGGCCATGGAGCCTTGCCCCGCCCGGCACAACCCCTCCTGGCAAGGGTTCTCCCTGCCCCTGGCGTGGCACTCCCTCTCTGGCGTGACGTTACCGTTTCAGCGCCCGACCAGCCGCCGACCAGGGCGGAACGTATAGCGCCAAACGTGCCGACCAGGGCGGAAGGCATTTTTGAATTTTTTTCTGCGTTTTTTGCGAAAAATTTACGAAGTCAGTAAAAGTTATAAAAATCTATTTTTTTGTTATATTTTTCAGCAAGATGCGGTTGAGAAAAATAAATTTTTCTTAAAATTTGAGCGGTCCTCTCCTTGGCTTGCCCTTGGCTGAATAGATTTCATTGACAATCAACGATTTATTGTTTACCGTAAAATCAGTGCCAATTGTGTGAAGCCTTGAACTCAAGATCCCCGGCCGGCACCCTCCCGATCCCTCCATCCAGCTTGCCGGCCGGTTCTTTTTTCGGAGCGCGTCGATGGTCAAGCGCCGTCGCCGGAAAACGGCGAAAACCCAAGAAAAATCAAAGGCTAAAGCCTCATCTCCCAAACAGGAAACTCTGCCGCGCACCATGCCGGTACCGCCGCCAATCACCAAGCAGATCCGTGTCTATCTCCAGGAAGTGCTTGCGTTGCGCGTTACGCAACAGCACCCGATCACGCATGAGATGACGGAGATGCCGCTGGCCGAGCTGGTCGCGCTGCGCCTGGTCGGCAAAGCCTTGGCCGGCGACTTGTCAGCCATCAAGGAAGTCATCGACCGCGTTGATGGCAAGGCGATGCAGCATATCCAGGTGCATGATGCGCAAGTGGTGGAAGAGATGGACGACCGCCAGCTCAACGCAATCGTCCAGCGTTATGAATATTTACCGCCCGGTGCAAAGACCGTTGCAGACTTGGCTGAGCCGCCGCCTGGAGGCAAAAAACATTGAGCCAGCCCGATTGGATATCGCCGGCTGAAGCAGCCAAAGAGCTGCTCTGGCGACGTCGGGCGAGAAAGCAATTCTATGCAGGCTATGTGGAGCGGGTATTTCGCACGGTTTCACCCGGCAGCGACTGGACACCCAACTGGCATATCGACTTGATGTGTGAATATCTGGACGCGCAGGCACGTGGAGAACTGCCCCGCCTGATCATCAATATCCCGCCTCGGGAAACCAAGTCGATCACAGTATGTGTGGCCTATTCGAGCTGGTTGCTTGGCCGCGACCCGAGTTGCCAGATCATGGCCGGATCCTACGGCGATACGCTGGCGATGAAGCACTCGGTGGATACTCGGCTGGTCATGACCAGCACCTGGTATCGGGCGCTGTTTCCCAAAACCAAACTCAGCCGCGATCAGAATGAAAAACACAAGTTCGTCACCACGGCGCGCGGTCATCGTGTTGCAGTGACCGTTGGCGGTTCAGTGATTGGTGATGGTGGCGACTTTCTTATCCTGGATGACCCCATCAAGCGTGAAGATGCTTTGTCGGATAAAGTGCGCAAGAGTACGAACGACTGGATCGACCAGACGTTCATGACCCGGCTGAACAATCCGGAAACCGGTGCGGTGGTGCTGATTATGCAACGGTTTCATGATGATGACCCGACCGGTCACCTGCTGGCGAAAGAATCCGGTTGGGAGCACCTTAAAATTCCGAGAATTTCGACGGAAAGTAAGATTTACTCATTTGGGCAGGTAAAAAAGTATTACCCAAAAGGCTCGACGATGAACCCGCAACGGGTATCACTGCTTAAAGCAGAGCAGATGCGGCGTGACATGGGCTCATACGGTTTCGCGTCACAGCAACAGCAAGATCCGGTGGACCTGGAAAACGCGCTGTTTAAGCCTGAGAACTGGCGATTCTATCGGGCGCTGCCCGCCGACCTGGACGTTGCTGACCAATTCATCCAAAGTTGGGATATGGCGTTTAAGGATACTGACCAGAGCGCCTACGTGGTCGGTCAGGTGTGGGCTCGCTTTGGCGCGCGTCGCTACCTGTTGGACCAGGTTCGTCGTCGTATGGCGTTTGTGGAGACTGTGAAGGCGGTTCGTGAGATGACCGCCCGCTGGCCCGGGGCGCGGCCGATTCTCATTGAGGACAAGGCCAATGGTCCCGCCGTGGTGGATACGCTGCGTAAGCATATTGCTGGCATTCTACCGCTGAGTCCGGGCAGTGACAGTAAGATCGCACGCGCTGAAGCCTGGAGCATGTACCAGGAAGCCGGTAACATCTATTTGCCGATGACCGATGAGCATCCGTGGGTGAAAGACTTCATCGATGAGCATACACGGTGCCCGTCGTGTACGTACTGGGACCAGGTGGACGCCGCCGGCCAGGCAAACCTGTATTTACGAAAAGATTCCGGCAATATGGATTTTTCATCGGAAATGATTGGGTCAGTCAGAATCACCAGCGCGGAGCGGTCGCCTTATGAAGTCCTCTGATCTGTTAGCCTGGTTTAAGGATCCGTTCCGGATCAAGGATCAGGAAACGTCGATCGCTTATGATAATTTGATTGCCAGCGACAAGATCCCACTTGAGAACCCGTCCAAACTCATCGCGCACCGCGGCTTGTCGCTGTTCGATAAGATGCGCAAGGATGATCAGATCAAAAGCGCGATGAACTTCAAAAAAGGTTCGGTCATTTCTACCGGCTGGCATATTCAAAGTCCGCCAGGCAAACCGGACGACTGGGAAGTGTCTGAGTTTGTGCGTTACAACTTTGAGCATATGGTCGGCACGCTGGAAGATAAGATTTGGGAAATCTTGACGGCGCTGGACTATGGCTTTTCGGTTACTGAGAAAATCTTTGGCACGTTGGACGAGGGACCGTTCAAAAATAAAGTTGCGATTGCAGACCTGAAAACGCGTCGCCCTCATGGCTTCAAGTTTTACGCGGACGATTACGGAAACCTGACACGGATCACGCAGGAAAGTGGGTTCAAAGAAACCGAACTGGATCCAATGCGATTTGTCGTGTTCACGTACCAGCAAGAGTTCCAGAATTTTTATGGCCAAAGCGATCTGGAATCCGCGTTTCCCTATTGGTGGGCGAAAACGAACGCTTATAAATGGCTGAGTATGTATTTGGAAAAACTCGGCATTCCGCCGATGATCGCGCTGTTTAATCCGGATCAGTTGAATAAAAAGAGCCAGGATGATCTGTTAACTCATCTCAAAAATCTGCAAGCCGCCAGCGTCGGGATTATTCCAAGGCCAACAAAGGATGATCTGGAACTTTGGACGCCGCAAGCCAACCTGAATGTCGTGATGGCGTTTGAGCCGGCGTTGACGCGATACAACCTGGACATCAGCCGATCCTTGCTGATGCCCAATCTGATTGGATTATCAGAAGAAGGTAGCCAAGGATCGTTTGCGCGCGCCGCGGTTCAGTTTGACGTGTTTGTGCTGGTACTCAACAAACTGCGCAACCAGATCGAAAACTCAGTAATGCAGGAATGCATCATCAAGCCGCTGGTCGACTTGAATTACAACGTGGATGAGTATCCGCAATTCAAATTCAATCCAATTACAGAAGAACAGCGGTTTGATATTCTGGAGCGCTGGGAAAACCTGGTCGACAAGAAAGTGGTCCAAAACACGCCAGATGATGAACGGCATATTCGTGCCTTGTTGTCATTTCCGGACCGTGAGATGAATGAGGAAGAAAAACAAAATCCTGACAAGAAGGATGACGGCGATAGCAATGATGACAAGGATAATGAGAAACAATCGGATAACAAGCATGTTTCGGGTTATGGTCAGTTCGCGTTGAATCGGACGCCGAACAAAATTGAAAAGAAAGTCGACTTCAAATCGCTGGCAGAGGACATCGATGACATTGAATTGAGCGCGCTGCCGGATCTGATTAAAGAAGTCAAGGCGATCAAAAAACATGTGACCGGGTTCGTCAATACGAATTTTGACAACAATCCGATTCAAACGCTTCAGAAAATTACAGTGGGCTCAACAGATAAGTTTGGCAAAGTTGTTGGTCGGTTTTTGAAAAAAGCATTTTCACTGGGCCGGCAGCGAGCAAGGAAAGAAGTCAAAGGCGAATCATTTGCAGGTAATGTCGGCGTTGAGCCCAAGGAAGCGCTGAAATGGCTGGAAGCGTTGGAATTGGAAATTACCGGCGGATTCAGTCGCGCACTGTTGCAGGACATTAAATTCGCGTTGCTCAATGCGATCAAATACGGTGATACCCTGGCTGAAACGATCCAACGTCTGGATGAAGTGTTTCAAAAATATCTGGGCGATGAAGTCGATGAACAGCGTAAGCCGTATCGGTTGGAAACGATTGTCCGGACCAACACGACA
>Ga0256830_1003094_pt1 | contig 10552 bp, 7 predicted proteins | sample 128326metaG_FD_190537 | JGI IMG/M metagenome (GOLD analysis project Ga0256830, IMG submission 190537) | Hydrothermal vent microbial communities from Lau Basin, Pacific Ocean - 128-326 | ecosystem: Environmental > Aquatic > Marine > Hydrothermal vents | place: Pacific Ocean: Lau Basin | collected...
TGCCCGCCGGCTACGAGCTGCGTTTCGGCGGCGAGTGGGAGGAGCAGCAGAAGGCCTTCCGGGAGCTGCGGTTCGCCGCCCTGCTGGCGCTGGTGCTGGTCTACATGGTGATGGCCTCGCAGTTCGAATCGCTGCGCGACCCGTTCATCATTCTCTTCTCGATCCCGCTGGCCGGAATCGGCGTGACGGGGCTGCTGCTCCTCACCGGGACGAACTTCAACATCCAGGGCTTCCTGGGGTTGATCGTGCTCGTCGGCATCGTGGTGAACAACGCCATCGTGCTCATCGACTACACGAACCTGCTGCGGCGGGAGTACGGCTTGCCGCTGCGCGAAGCGGTGGTGCAGGCCGGGCGCAACCGGCTGCGGCCGATCCTGATGACGACGATCACCACCGTCCTGGGCCTGTTCCCCATGTCGCTGGGCCTGGGCGAGGGCGGCGAGCTGCAGGCGCCGCTGGCGCGGGTGGTGATCGGCGGGCTCACCACCTCGACGCTCATCACGCTGGTCTTCATCCCGGTGATCTACATGATCCTCGAGGAGCGCGCCGAACGGGCGGCGATCCGCGGCGCAGCAGCCGAGCCGGCGGCGGGCGACTGAAATGACGGGGGAGCGGTCCTTCAGACCGCGTGCTCGGCGTAGGCCCCGGCGCGCTCTTCCTCCGGTACCGGAGCGCCGGCCCGGACCACCAGCAGCGTGATGTCGTCCTGCTGCTCGCAATCGCCGGTGAACTCCCGGAGTGCGTCCATGATCGCCTCTTGCAGCTCGGCCGCCGGGCGGTGGGCGTTGTTGCGGACCAGTTCGGCGAGCCGATCCTCTCCGAACTCCTCGCCGGTCTCGTCGGCGGCCTCGACGACGCCGTCGGAGAAGAGCACCAGCACGTCGCCCGGCCGGAAACGCTCTTCGGCCTGGCGGTACGGCGCCCCGGGGATGACGCCGAGCACCGGCCCGCCTTCGGCCAGGCGCAAGACTTCGACGGCGCCCGAATCGTCGCGGCGCACCAGAAACGGGGCCAGGTGGCCGGCGTTGACGTAGCAGAGCATCCCGCGCTCGACGTCGTACTGGCACCAGAACATGGTGACGAAGCGCTCCACCGACGTGCGGACGCAGATCAGATCGTTCAAGCGCCGGGTGGCCTCCTCGAGGCTCATCGAGTCGATCAGAGCGCTGCTGGTGCGGACGGCGCCGTGGATCATGCTCATCAGCAGGGCCGCCGGCAGCCCCTTGCCGGCCACGTCGCCGAGCACCATGGTGATGCGGCCGGACGGGTTTTCGTAAAAATCGTAGAAGTCTCCGCCCACCTGCCAGGCGGGTTCGCAGGCGGCGGCGATATCGACCTTCCCGCCGGAGAGGGGATCCCTGGGCAGCAGGTCCATTTGGACCTTCCGGGCCAGCTCGAGCTGCTGCTCGAGCTGCTTGCCGTGGACGTAGCTGCGGAAATGGAAAGCCAAGAACCCCATCGATGCGAGCAAGGCGATGGCCGCCGAGACGCTGATAAAGATGTTGCGCCGCAAGCCGCCGAACTCGGGCGCCACGCCCTCCCAGTGCAGCCCCAGCTCGATCAACGTGGGGCCGCCGGGCGGCGGACCGCCGGGGCCGGACCTGCCCGGTCCGCGTCCCTCCATCATCTGTGGCGGACGGCCGCGGCCCATCCGGAAGCGGAGCGGGCGCAGGATCACCAGCAGCCGGCCGCCGGGGGTCTCCACGATCCGGGTGATCCGCTCGCCGGACTGGAACAGGCGTCGGAGTTCGGAAGCGGAAAAGGGCGACGGCTGCGGGTCGCCGGCCTCGGCCAGGATATGGCCGTTGAGGTCCATCACGCGGAGCCAAGCGATCTGCAGCGGCCGCTCACGCACCATCTCCTCGAGCACCGGCCCCAGTTCGCGGCTGGTGGTGACCTCGGCGTCGCGGGCCATCTGCGCAATGTCGGTGGAGTGGCGCGCCGCCTCCCGGTAAAGCTCTTCGTGGATCATCCGCTGCGAGACGAAGCGGTAGTTGCGGATGGCCTGCACCAGGAGCAACACTCCGAGGGAAGCGCCGACGACGAGCAGCAGCTTGAACAGGAAATAGCTCTGGCCCTTGGTCACCGGCATCCCGGAGGAGCCTCCCTATCGAGAGACAGAGACGGGAAAGGGGAAGGAGATGGGCGCCCCTTGGCCCCGGGCGGTTCCGGAACAGAGCTGGAGGGTGCAGCTCCGGCGGCAGAAATGCCGGCGCGATCTCGTCTCCCCGCGCACTCTTGGTTCAGTTCGAGCCTCCGCTTTCCTTGTTCGGGGACGCTTCCTGCGCCCGCAGGGTTACGTCCAGAGAAATTATAGACCTGGCGGAGGCGCCCTCCCAAACCTTCCGCCCCGGCTCCGGGCTCCGGGGCGAGGCCGCCGGCCGGTCCGGCGGATTTCGGGTGAACCCGAGCCCGACATGGCTCATCATATGGTATATGAGCAAGCGTACCATTCTCGCATCGGCAATCTTCCTGCTGGCAGCCTCCGCTGTTCCCGCCCTCGCGCAAGGCTACATCAAGTGCGTGGGCAACGTCGGCCGGGCAGGAGTGTTCGTGGACGGCAACTACCTCGGCCCCGCCTACCGCTTCACCCTGCCTGAGAAATACGCCGTGAGTCCCGGCGAACACGAGGTCGTCCTTCGCGACCCCCGCTACGAAGAGTTCCGCACGAAAGTAACGGTGGAAGAGGGCAAGGTCACGAAGGTGAAGTTCAAGATGACCCGGCGCGAGACGCCAAAAGGGCCCTTCGGCCGGCTGCGCTTCGGCGGGGGGGTGCAGGAATCGTTCCTGAACGTGGCCGGCGGCGATACCAGCGCGGTCTACATCAACAACCAGTTCTGGGGCTACGTGGACGAGTTCAACAACCCGGGCAGCGGAATCCTGCTGCCGCCTGGCACCTACGAGGTGCGGGTGGACTCGCCCATCTACGGCCAGATCAACGAGAAGGTCACCATCGAGGCGAACAAGGTGACCGTGATTCCACTGAGCTGGTAGCCTTCGCCCCACCAGTTGCGTAAAGCTCGGTTCCGGGTCCGCCGAAGATAAGACGTGGACCCGGAGGCGTAGTGGGAACGACGACGAAGAGCCGGCGGCGCCGGCAGCGGCAAAGCGCCGCCGAGCGGCACGTACTCAGGATCGCCGTCGATGACGGCGTCGGCCACGTCCGGTGGCTGACGGCGGATGTCTGTGACCACAGCCCGGCGGGCGTCGGCGTGGCGCTAGCCTCGCCCCTGGCCGTGGGCAGCGAAGTTCGGGTGACCGGGCTGCCCGGTGCGTCGCGGCGCAAGCAAGCGACGGCGGCGCGCGTCGCCTGGTGCCTGGAGCGGCCGGACGGCTCGTTCCGGGCCGGGCTCGAACTGGAAGATGGCCGGGCCGAGGAGCAGAACGCGTCCCCACGCGCGGCGGCCGAAGCTCCGGGCGCCGATGGCGAAGACTACTACGAAATCCTTCAGGTGAGTCCGAACGCCCACCCGGACACGATCCACCGCGTCTTCAGGATCCTCGCTCAGCGCTTCCACCCGGACAATCCCGACACCGGCGACGAAGAGACCTTCAAGAAGATCCTGGCCGCCTACAACGTGCTGAAGGATCCCGAGCAGCGGGCCGCCTACGATGCCCAGCGCGAGTCGCGGCTCCGGGCCCGCTGGCGGATCTTCCGCAAACCGGCGGAGGCCATGGGGCCGGAAGCCGAGCGGCGGAAACGCCAGGGCATCCTCCAGCTCCTGTACCGCCAGCGGGTCCAGGATCCGGAATACCCGGGGCTGTCGATCCACGACCTCGAGGACCTGCTGGGGTGCCCGCGGGACCACCTGCAGTTCAGCCTCTGGTACCTGAAGGAGAAGGGCTACATCAGCCGCGATGACCGCGGCCGGTACTCGATCACGGTGACGGGCATCGACGAGGCTGAGGCGGCCGCCGCACCGCATGTGCCGGCCGACCGGCTCCTGCAAGCACCTTCGGGACGCTGAGGCCCGCCGGCAAGCGAGGCGCGCCCGCGGCGGACGGGACGGAGCTCCGGGCGGATCCGACCCGCGGCGCTGCGGTCGCCGCGGCCGGCCTCAGCGGATCTCGATCATCACAAACTTGATCTCGTGGTCCGAGAGGTTCTCCACGGCGTGCTCGCCGGGGTCGTACCAGCGTACTTCCCCTTCGGCCCACTCTTCTTCCGCGGTCTGATCGCCCATCGTGAGCTTGACCTTCGCGGGCGTCAGGGCGTAAACGACGCGACCGGCGCCGGCGTGGGGCGGCAGGGCCTCGGTGGGCTGTAAGGTCAACAGTATGACCTTGGCGTTCTCGTTCTCGAACAGGCGTTGAGCCATGCCCGGCGCCTTCTCGAGCACGTCCGATGTGGTGTACGGATCCGGGTTCGGCACCCGGGCGGCCACTTCGAGCCAGCGCGCGGTGATCGGGCCGATGTTGCTGATCGCATAGGTTTCCGTCCCGATCCAAAGCGGCTGGTCCTTGCGGAAATCACGGACGACGCCGGACTCGGAACCCGGAGCCTGGTAGCGGAGTTTGAAATCGCTCAGCGGGTAGACGATCCGAGCGGGCGCGACGTGGGGCGGCAGCTTGCCGCCGGGCGGCAGAAGGAACTCGGTCACCGAGACGTAGCCGTTGTCCAGTAGTTTCTTGGCGTTGTCGGGAGCGGCCGCGACGATGTCATCGACCAGAGCCGGCTGCTCTTCGCCGGGGCCGCAGGCGGCCAGGAACAGGATCAGGGGAAGCAACGAAGCCCAACTGCGCATGGTCACACTATCCTTTCCGGAACCGGAGCCGCCGGGCTCGGCAGGCGGCCCGGCCCCATGGCGCCCAGTGTAACGCAGAACGGGTGACGGCTCCACGCTCGTCTGCCATGCTGTATCAAGGAAGAGGCTTCCTCCGGGAAGCGAGGCAGAGCCATGACGATACTGATTCTCGTGGTCGCGGTTACGCTGGGGGTCTCGACGTTCTGCTCCCTGCTGGAGGCGCTGCTGTACTCCACGCGGGTGGTGACGCTGGAGGCCGCCACCAGGATCGGGAGCAAGCGGGCCGCCGCCGAAAGGTTCCTGAAGATGAAGCGGGACCTCTCCGGGCCCACCTCCGCGATCCTGATCCTCAACACGATCGCCCACACCGCCGGGGCCACCCTCTCGGGTATGTACGCCGCCCAAGTGCTGGGGGCGGAGTGGGTGCCCCTGTTCTCGGTCGTGCTGACCTTCGCCATCCTGTTCCTCTCGGAGATCCTGCCGAAGACCTACGGGGCCACGCATTGGCGGGCGCTCTGGGACACGCTGGTCTGGCCGCTGGCCTTCATCGAGAAGGCGCTCTATCCCCTCATCGTGATGACGCAGCGCTTCGCCGACCTCTTCACCCGCGACGTCGATCCCCATACCATCACCGAAGCCGAGATCCTGGCGACGATCCGCATGGGGGCCGAAGCCGGGGAGCTGACCCAGGACGAGCTGCGGATGCTCAACGCCGTCTTCCAGCTCGACAAGCTCTACACCCGCCAGGTGATGGTGCCCCGGGGCGAGGTGGTCTTCTTCGACGCCGCCCAGGGCTTCTCCGAGATCCTGGCCCTGGCGCGCAAGACCCGCCATACGCGCTACCCGCTCTGCGAGGGCTCGCTCGACAACGTCATCGGCATCGTCCACATCAAGGACCTGCTGGGGCTCTCGCCGGGCCAGGCTCCGGACCTCAAGCTCATCGCGCGACCGGCGCACTTCGTGCCGGAAACGAAACGGATCAACCAGCTCCTGCGCGACATGCAGCACAGCCGCCAGCATATGGCCATCGTGGTGGACGAACACGGCACGGTAGCGGGCATCGTCACTCTGGAGAACGTGATCGAGGAGATCATCGGGCGGGTGCAGGACGAGTTCGACCGGGAAGCGCCGGACGTGATCCGCGACCGTAGCGGCGGCTACATCGTGATGGGCACGGTCCCGCTCGAGCGGCTGAACCGCCGCTTCGAACTGGAGCTCGCCGAACCGGGCGTAAACACCCTTTCCGGACTCATCTCAGCCCGCCTTGGGCGTTTCCCGGAACCGGGCGACGTGGTGGACCTGGGTCCGATGCGCGCCGAGGTGCTGGCCGCCGAGAAGGCGCGGGCCAAACAAGTGCGGCTCGTCTGGAAAGGGAAGCGGCCCGGCGCCGATTAAACGGGCCGCGAAGCGCGAACGCTCCCGGAGGTTTTGCCCGGCGGCGGGCTTCGCATACTATTGAAACTGTCACCATGAAACGACTGCCGGCCCTTTTCTTTGGACTGGCGCTGGCCGCCCCGGCCGCCGCCCAGCAACAGCTCGACTTCCTCGAGGGCATCCCCGAATACCGAAACGTTTCCCAGTCGCTCACCGAGTGGCTCCGGCAACGGGCCGAGACGTTGCTCGCCAAACGGCGGCGCACGGTGGCGGCGCTGAAGACGCCGGAAGCGGTGGCCGAGCGCCGCGCCTACATTCGCCGGGCGATCACCCAGGCCGTCGGCGGCTTCCCCGAACGCACCCCCCTGAACGCCCGGGTCGTCGGCGTGCTCGAGCGCGAGGGATACCGGATCGAGAAGGTGATCTTCGAGAGCCAGCCGCGTTTCTACGTGACCGCCAACCTCTACCTGCCGGAGACGGGCCGGCCGCCCTACCCGGCGGTGCTGTTCCCCGAAGGCCACGAACGCGGCGGCAAGAGCCACGAGACGTGGCAGCGGATGCTCGGGGCGCTGGCGAAACAGGGCTACGTGGCGCTGACCTGGGACACCCTCGGCCAAGGCGAGCGGGCCCAGATGTACGACGAGGATCTCGGCGGGCGCAAACTGGGCTCCTCGACCACCGAGCACACGATGCTCGGCATCCAGTGCCTGATCGTCGGCGACAACCTGGCCCGCTACACGATCTGGGACGGCATCCGGGCGCTCGACTACCTCGTTTCGCGGCCCGAAGTGGACAGAGAGAGGATCGCCTGCACGGGCAACTCCGGCGGCGGCACGCATACGGCGTACCTGTCGGCTTTGGACGACCGGATCAAAGTGGCGGCGCCGTCCTGCTACATCACCTCCTGGGGCCGCCTGCTGGCGACCATCGGCCCGCAGGACGCCGAGCAAGTGCTGCTGCCGTGGCTGGCCGCGGGCCTGGACCACGGCGACTTCCTCATCGCCTTCGCGCCGAAGCCCTACCTGATGCTCTCGGCGATTCGGGACTTCTTCTCGATCGCCGGGGCGCGGGCGACGTTCCGGGAGGCGAAGACGATCTACGAGCGCCTGGGGGCGGCCGACAAACTCGCCATGCACGAGGTGGACGCCGGGCACGGCTATCACCAGCCGAACCGGGAGGCGGCCTACCGCTGGTTCGCCCGCTGGCTGAAGGGGACCGAGGTGGGCGGCGAGGAGCCCGAGATCGAGCTGGCCGAGTTCGACGAGCTGGCTTGCACCGAGACCGGGCAGGTGGCGACTTCGCTGGGCGGCGAGACCGTCCACAGCCTGAATCTCGCTCGCGCCGAAGACATCGAGCCCAAGCTCCCGCCGGTGAGAAGCCGAGCGGACCTGGAAGCGTTCCGGGAAGAGATCCGGCGCCGGGTGCGGCGGCTGAGCGGCATCGACTATGAGCGCTCGCCGGTGCGGACGTCGCCGTTCGGCCGCATCGAACGCGACGGCTATTCCATCGAAAAGTTCGTCTACGAGAGCGCTCCCGGTATCGAGATCCCGGCGCTGCTGTTCGTCCCCGAAGGCGGGCCGGCGCGCAAGCCCGCGATCGTGTGGGTGGACGGCGAAGGCAAGGCGGCCGAGGGCCGGCCCGGCGGGGAGATCGAATGGTTCGTCCGGCAAGGGCGGATCGTACTGGCGCCCGATGTGCGGGGCCTCGGCGAGATGCGGCCGGCGGACGTGGCCCGGGGAGCCGGCTGGACGCGCTACTTCGGCGACTACGACGCGGCCATGACGGCCTTTCTGATCGGCGAATCGCTGGTCGGGATGCGCGCTGCGGACGTTCTCAAAGCGGTGGACGTGCTGGCCGCGCGAAACGATGTGGACGCCTCCCGCATCGCCGGCATGGGGCGCGGCCTGGGCGCTCCGCCGCTGCTCTACGCCGCCGTCCTCGACGGCCGCCTGCGGAGCCTGGCGCTCGAGCGGATGCTGGTCTCCTACCGCGACGCGGTAGAGCGGAAGATCCATCGCGGCGTGCTGGAGAACATCATCCCCGGCGTCCTGAAAGAGTTCGACCTGCCGGATCTGGTCGGGGCCCTGGCCCCGCGGCGGGCGCTGCTCGTGGATCCGGTAGACGCACTCGGGCGCCGGCTGTGGCCGGAGGCGGCCGGGAAGGCATACAGCCGCTCGGCGGCCGTTTACCAAGCCGCGGGCGCGCCGGAGGCGATACGGGTTGCCCGGCGGCGCATGGGCCAAGGGCCGGCGGCGGTATACGAGAAGTGGCTGAAGTGAACTGCCTGGACAGGCGAGACGTCCCGAGGAGCCGGGTCCACCCGTCATGAGTGCGCCACACAAGGGAGGCGAATCGACGACGCCGTCGGGGCCGCCGGCGCACGATGGGTCCGTGCGGCCGCGCGCCGGCCGCTCGATACTGCTGCTGCCGTCGCTGCTGGCGCTCATACTGCTTTACCCGGTAGTCACCCGCGGACCGTTCGCCAGCTACTTCGTGCTCGCCTTGAACGCCGTGGTGCTGATCTCGGCCGTCTACGCGGTGGCCGAGAGCCGCGCTCAGGTGCGAATCGCCGTCGCCCTGGCCGCCCCTCAGTTCGCGGTCTCCGTCGCCTCCGGCCTGTTTCCCGCAGACTCGGCGACGCACCGTTGGCTCTCGGTGACGGCGGCCGCCCTGCTGGCCGTATTCTACGCCTACGCCATCAGACGGCTGCTCTTGGGCGTGCTGCGAGCCAGAGTCGTGGGCGCGGAGACGCTTCTTCAGGGGCTCTCGATCTATCTGCTGCTCGGACTCGGCTGGGCTTCGATCTTCTCCGCCCTCGAAAAGGTCGCCCCCGGCTCGTTCCGGCTTGCCACCGCACAGGCGGGAGAAGGCGGTCTGGAGCTGATCTATTTCAGCTTCGTCACGCTTACGACGCTGGGCTACGGGGACATCACGCCGCTCACCGACCGGGCACGGTCCCTGGTGATCCTGGAAACCATCACCGGCCAGCTCTATCTTGCCGTCATGGTGGCGCGGCTGGTGACGCTCTACGGGCAGTTCCGCCGACCCTTGCAGGATCGGTGAGAGCGGACCGGCCGGTTCCGCCGGCGTCGCCGCCCACGTCAGCGCCGCCACGGAAACCGCAGCGTCGGCCGGTTCACGTAGCGCTGGATTCCGATCCGAAGCCGGGCGCCGCAGCCGGGCGCCAGCTCCGCGGTGAACGCCGTGGCATTCACCGGCGCCGAATGCCCATTCCATTCCACCCGGGTGAAGCGGTGTTCGGCATATGCGCCGGCCTGCACGATCACTTCCCGGGGCTCGACCGGATTCGTGTTCACCAGCGTCAAAGTGACCGAGTCCGCCGCCAACTTCTCGACCAACGCGCCGACGTCCGGCGGAATCCCGGCGCGCCGCCTTACCGGATCAAAATAGCGCACCCGGCTATGGAGCATCCAGATGCGGCCGCGGGAAAAGTAGCCGCCGAGCATCAGTTTCACCAGCTCGTCGGTCTGGGCGGGCGTGATGCGCAGCAGCCAGTCGGCCAGCCGCGTCTCCGGAGTGGTGGGGTCTTCGCGCATCCGCTCCATCCGCAGCCGCAGGCGCTCGAACTCCTCCTGGAGGGCCTCCACCGGGTAGTGCGGCTCGCGGCCCTCGAGAAAACCGATCCAGCCTTCGATGGGGACGCGCTCGAGATCGTGCCGGTCCATCGACCATAAATAGATTTCGGTGAGCCGGTCGGTGAACAGGTCCGGGGTCCAGTGATACCACTGCGGCTCGCCGTCGTACTGGTAACCGCGGGGATCGCCGTACATGCGGGGGATCAGCGTCCGGCCGTTCTCGACCTTCTTCTGGGCGTAGATCAGGTCCATCTGCTTGCGCAGCACCCCGATGTAGGAGAAGTCGCCGGTGAGCAGCAGGGCGTTCGAGAAGCCGGGCCAGGAGCCGGCGTCGAAGTAGTTCCGGTGGGCGATCTGCTGGAGCTCACCGTCGAAAATGGTGAAGTTCCAGCCGTAGGTGCCCTTCCACCACTGCCCGTCGTGCTCGCCGCCGAGCGTGCCGTCGAGGCCGATGTTCGACGGGATCATGCCGCCGTTGGCTTCGGTGCGTTCCTTCCAGGCGCCGACGTATTCGATCACCCAATCGCGGTACTTCTCCTCTCCGGTGAGCATGTAGGCATTGGTGTGTAGCAGAGTGGCCGCCAGGTTCAGGAAGTTGTCGCCCGCGCTGTCCAGGTACTCGGCGCAGTGGGCCAGCATGCGCGGGTACCAGGTCATGAAGTCGAGCATCTTGGTGTCGCGGGCCGGGTTGTGGAGCAGGTGGAAGCGGCCCTCCACCGGATCGCCCACCCAATCGTAGACCGTGGCCCGGCGCAGCATGGGCCCCTTGGAGCCGTTCCAGATGGAGCGGATGATCTTGTGCTCCGGGTCGTAGTTCGGCGCATCGGGATCTTCGTT
>Ga0256830_1003095_pt1 | contig 10550 bp, 9 predicted proteins | sample 128326metaG_FD_190537 | JGI IMG/M metagenome (GOLD analysis project Ga0256830, IMG submission 190537) | Hydrothermal vent microbial communities from Lau Basin, Pacific Ocean - 128-326 | ecosystem: Environmental > Aquatic > Marine > Hydrothermal vents | place: Pacific Ocean: Lau Basin | collected...
GAATTAGAGACTCACAATCAAGCTCAAGGGCGGCCCTGCGACGGAAGTAGTTGTCAACACCTATAACCTCATGTCCTCTCTGGGAAAAATACATGGCTGTTGGCCAGCCAAGATAACCATCAGCACCAAGAATTAATACCTTCATTAGCCTGACTCCTTCAGCATATAATGTTGACTGTAGAATTTGTGTATTCCGAGACAATAGAGTTTTTTAGTAAATATTCCTTGAGACCTTCTTTGCTCAGTGGTGTTTCATTTTTTGAAATATATGGCCTGTCTACCCTCTGAGAGACCAGATTTGGATATTGAAAACCGGCTACATTGTAATTATCTTTCAGTGCTGGCAGTATGGAGAACATATCATCAAGTTCAACCACCCGCGATATCTCCTCTTCTGTAAGTAGCTCCTCGTAGAGCTTCTCCCCGGGACGTACACCTACATAATCTATTTTGATATCTGCAGCACTGTAACCATACACAGGAGCAAGGAGCTCTATCATTACCTCAGCAAGGTCAATAATCCTTATAACCGGCATCTTCGTTACAAAAACCTCACCTCCACAGGCAATAGCCATTGCTTTAATCACGAGCCTGGCCGCCTCTTTAGCCGTCATGATAAAGCGGGTCATACGCTCATCTGTTACAGTTACAGGCCCACCTCTTTTTATCTGCTGGGCAAACACAGGAACTACAGAACCATTGGAACCAATAACATTACCAAAACGTGTAGTAGTAAAGATGCGTCCTCCCCTACCATTTAAGTACTGCATACTTGTAGCAGTTACGACCCGCTCAGCAAGTAGCTTTGAGGTTCCCATCACATTCGTGGGATTTACTGCCTTGTCTGTACTTGTATATAGGAGTCTTTCCACCTTGTTTGAAAGGGCTGCCATCAGGACATTCTGGGTACCTATCACATTTGTTCTTACAGAATCAAAAGGATTGTACTCACAGAGATAAACATGTTTATAGGCTGCAAGATGAAATACGATATCCACGCCGTCCATGACTGTATTCAGTTTTCCGAGGTCTCTCACATCACCAAGTATAGGAACAAAGCTACCCTGGCTTTTCAGTCCCTCAACCTGCATGTAGAGACCTGATTCGTTGTTATCATAGAGTCTTATCTCTGAAGGTTTGAAACTCAATAGTTGTTTAATTAATTCATCTCCAACGGTTCCCACAGAGCCTGTAATAAGGATGACCTTCCCCTCAAAGAACGTAGCATAACCGGGTTGATAAATGGCTTGTTTATTCATTGTAACCCTCCTGTTAATAATCGGTTTAGCTGTAAGCTGTGATCGTGCAGTTAGACTACCTGTCTCTGATCACATCAACAGTGAGTCTGGTAAACCACTTAAGGGTGTTGAAGGCAAACAGCAGGGGGTGTATGAGAAAAAGGATATAGTAAGCTTTACTGTATCCAGACCCACGGACAATGTCCTGCTGCCTCCTCTGGAGTGCCTGTCTGTAAATGGCAAAGGCATATCTCATGCTCTCTGATATTGAGTGCATGGTGAGCATGTTGAGTATATGTTCATAAAGACTATTATGTCTTTTCAGTGGTTTATTAATACTCCGGGATATGATAAAACCAAATATCCGTGATTTATACCCGGGCAGAGGGAAGGTCTCTTTTATCCTCTCCTTAACTTCAAGCTCAAAGAGTTCGGCAAGCAGGTTCAGATAGAGGGACGCATGGTTATATATGCCCCACCCTGTTGCCATCTCCCTGACAGCGATAAGATCAATCTCAGGGCTCTTTTTAAGTACAAAGGCCATATCAAGCCACCAGCTCAAACGGATATGGAGTTCTTTATAGAGATGTCTGTAGGAGTGCCAGAGCAGGTATAGTAAAAGCAGCTCTTCAGTCAGGCAGAACACATTGGGCAGGCCATTAAGTGGCACGGCATGTTTCCAGAAATCTTCAACATCTGCCTTAAGCTGAAGGCCCTTTTTCTCAATGTCAAAATGCAGGTCCAGCTTCACGGGCATATCAGTGTCCTGTTTAACATAGGGTATGTGTATGTATTTTGTCCTCCAGAAGTCTCTATCCTGTTCGTAGCGTGTGTGGTGGAACTCATATCCCTGCCTTCTGAGAATGGCCTCTGCCCTTTCAATGTCATGCTCACGAACAAGTAGATCAATGTCAAGCATGGGTCTGAGCGCTACCATGGGATAGAACCTGAAGGCCAGGTCAGCACCTTTGAGCACTATTACCTCTACAGCCTCTTCATCAAATGCCTGAAGCAGATCATCAAGCTCGTTGAATTGTACAAGATGCCTGACAAGCTGCCTTTTATAAAGGGATTTCAAAGAGTCACGCACAGGGCCCTTCAGATCATCTGAAGGGCCTGCTGTGGTGAGAATATGATACAGCAGTGGAGCAAGATCAATTGCCCTGTGCAGAACCCAGTCCCAGGTAATGATGCTGTCAAATTGCCTGTAAAGCCAACTCCCTTCAGGTCCTGTTGAATGGCCATTGCTGAGGTAAAGGTTCAGTACCTTCAGAGGAGTGACATGGGAATGTTCTTTTAAACTCTCCTGGTGCATGTCTGTACGTTTGTCTGGTTTATCTCGTTTATTTCGTTGATCTCGTTGATTTCGTTTATTTGGTTTGTCTGGTTTATTTGGTTTATTTAGTTGATTTGGTTTGTTTTGTTAGTCTGGTTTGTAACAGAGCGAGAAAGGTCATTTTTGACAGATACTCATCAACCCATCCACCCATTAACCCATCTACCCATTTACTCATCCACTGCTCACTGCTTACTGCTCACTGTTTTATTTCCACTTGCGAAGTGAATGTTTTCTGGGGGCTGTTTTCTTATCTTTATAAATTCAAAATTCGAGAATAGAGCCCTGGCCACTTTCTTCATGATATAAAGGGATTCTTGATGGTAAGAGTATTTTCAATCACCTGGCCGTGCTGCATGTCCTCTGTAAAGAGTATGCTGCAGCCACTTTCCAGTGCAGAGGCCACTATCAGGCTGTCCCAGTAGGAAAAATTGTATCTTTTTCTAATGGATGAAGCAGTAAGAATAGTATTCAAGTTTAAAGTAACAACTATGTATTTTGAATATAAATTTTTTACAACAACTGCTATTTCGTCCTCTGTATAAGATGCTTTTGTAAGAAGATTTATACATATTTCGTTAATTACCTGTGTGCTTAACAAAATGTCCTGCTGTGTAATAACCTTAAGGGCCTGATTTCCCTTCTCTTCATCTTCCATGAAGGCATACAGCCAGATATTTGTATCAACGAAAGATTTATCTGACATATATCTCTTCTCTTGTTAATGGCTTAAACTTTTTTATAGGAGTTGGGATAATGCTTTTTATATCTTTTGTATCTCTCTGTTTAAACTTTATTCCATATTTTTTCACTAAAAACTCATAAAAATCCTTTATCTCCTTTTTGGCTTCATCAGGCAGTATGTCAAGGTCTAATTGCTCTTTTGTGCCCATCTTTTACACCTCCAGATAGAATATTTGAGTTATTTTTAATTATAGCATTGGTTGGTCTCGATTGTCTCGTTTGTCTGGTTTATCTCGTTTGTTTCGTTGGTCTCGTTTATTTCGTTGATTTCGTTTGTTTGGTTTGTCTGGTTTGTTTCGTTTGTTTGGTTGATTTCGTCTATTTCGTTTGTCTCGTTCCGCCTCACTGCTCACTGCTTACTCATCCACCCATCCACTCATCAACTCATCTACTCATCCACTGCTTACGGCTTACTGCTCTTTGTTGTGTCATTCTGACGCAGGTCAGAATCTCCTGAGACGAGATGCCGAAACGAGTTCGGCATGACAACCCCAGCTTACTGCTTACGGCTCACTGCTCACCGCTTACTGCTTACTCATTTACTCATCCACCCATCCACCCATCTACTCATTTACCCACTCAGTACTGTATCAGGCTTCCTTCTTTTTTTGCGATCCTGAGGGCATAGCTGAAGGAGACCAGTCCAAGAGGCAGCAGCACAATAACAAAGAGCGCCAGTATTATGATCTCTTTATATACATCAGTAAAGGCGGCACCCATAAGGATTACCCTTCTTATACCCTCAAGGGCATGGGTGATGGGAAGAAGTGATGCAAAGGGTTTGAGCCACCCGGGCAGAACACTCACAGGATAAATTACCCCACCCAGAAGCGCTGAGCTTATGTTGATAAGCCAGTTTACAGGACTACTCTGCTTGAAGACAATGATAAAGGCTGCTGAAAAAAGGCCGATACCGGAAAAGGAGAGCACCGTCAGGACCATTATCATGACAAAGGAGACGATGCTTGTTATATGGAGCTTAAGACCAAATAACATCACACCAATAAGGAGATAGAGCACAACCCTCAGGGATGAAAAGGCGAAATTATAAAGGGTGGATGAAAACAGTATAGTGGGCACCGAGGTGGGTGTGACCAGTAATGCCTCAAGGGTGCCCATAACCTGTGCATTTCTTATCTGGGAGGAAAACCCCCCGAGGGATACGGAAAGGTAGTCGGTAAAGGCAACCCCAACAATAACAAAGGCGAAATAATCTCCACCATAGGGTTTCAACTGGCCCTCTACTCCTCCTCCAACGAGCCTTGAGAGGAAGAAGAACATGAGGGTTGATACAAAGATGCCAAGAAGTTGCAAAAGAAATTTGAATTTATAGCTTATTGCAACTAAAAGATCTCGTCTCAGAAAGGCAAGGGGTTTTGAAAGTGCCCTAACCGTCATTGGAAACCAGCCTCCTGAATATCTCATCAAGCTCAACCTTTTTTAGTTCACAGCACTGGACCTTCAGCCCCATGGATAGGAGTCTGTTCAATACCTCGGGGATGTATTCATCCTGCTCAAAGAGGTGTATCTCAAGATAACCATTATTCCTGATAATCCTTGCAGGGCTTATACCCCAGTCCCGGGGTTCACCATGCACAGGGTATCTGATCTTTATGCTGTACAGCTCCTTAATGCCAAGCAGATTGCACATGTAGTTGATACTGCCAGTGGCAAGTATCCTGCCTTTGTGTATTATGCCAACCCTGTGGCATATCTGCTCTGCCTCTTTAAGGTTATGGGTACACCAGATGACCGTTTTCCCACACTCATGAACAAGCCTCTCCCTGGTAAAGGTGCGTATATCATTGGCCATGATAGGGTCAAGGCTGTTTGTTGGTTCATCCATGAGCAGGACCTCGGGGTCAGAGAGCAATGCCCTTGCTATAGCAAGCCTCTGTTTCTGGCCTGAGGAGTATTTCATGAACATCATATCAGCTATATCACCCAGTTGCATCATCTCAAAGAGTTCATTGATCCTTTTTTTTCTTTGCCTGCCATGGAGGTTGTAGAGTCTTGCAAAAAAATTCAGATTTTCTCTTCCACTAAGTCGCCAGTAAAAGCTGCGCTCATTTGTATTTACAAGACCGATCTTTGACCTTACCTGATGGGAATCACTGACAATATCAAAGCCACATACTGTCGCCTTACCCGAATCCGGCAGGATTAATGTGGAAAGTATCTTTATCAGTGTTGTCTTGCCTGCACCGTTTGGTCCCAGAAGGCCAAAGACCTCCCCTTTTTTTACGTCAAGGCTAACGTCTTTGAGTGCCTGTACCTTTCCGGGCTGCCTCATCATCAGGGTACTACGCCAGGTACGTTCAACAAAACTCTTGGAGATATTTTTCAGTATGATCATGCACTCCTGTCCGGTAAATGGGTTGATCAGTTAACAGTAAGCAGTAAGCAGTAAGCGGTGAGCAGTAAGTAAAGTCCTCCGAACAATCACAGCTGGATCTCCTATTGATAGTAGTAATAATCCTTACCTATCTTTACCTGATTGAGGATAGCACCAATTATATTGACATGGGCATCCCTGAGTGTTGATGTAGCCTTGTTAATGGCCTTTACCGAGAGATGGCCAGCCTTTACAACAAAGACCACCCCATCAGCAAGGGTTGATAAGGAAGCAACAGCAGGCATCTCAAGCACAGGGGGCAGATCCACAAGTATAATATCAAACCTCCTTTTAAGGATATCAAGGAATTTGTCAAGAAGCATCAGATAGGCTGTGCCTGCCAGAGCTTTATCCCTCCTTCCAGAGGGCATGAGGTGGAGCTTTGAGTTCAGTGTAGCAATCCCTGAAAAGAGTGAACCTTCAATGAACCTGCTCCCACCCAGACGTCCAAGCCGCTGAATAATTGGTGTATAGTCTTCATAAAAATATAGCCTTTCGTCGTCATAGGTCTGAACATCACCTAGCTGGAATACAAATGTCCCCTGTTTCCAGCTGAAAAGCTTCTGAAGATGCTCCTCCATCTGGAGCTTCAGCGGGCCTCTCAGCTTCTCAGGTGTTATATACCCAGAGTTTATCAGTATGTAGCCAAGGGGCTGGCCTGTACGGTTGTTCCTCTCCAGGGCCACTTTAAGCTGACCTTCTGTAATAAAGCCACCTTTAAGCAGCATGTTTCCAAGCCTGTTGGCCAAAGGGGTGTCCTTGCTCTGTATATGTATGAGCCGGCCATTGCTGAACAGGACGGTCATCTCCTGGGACTCACTCCTGACAGTTAATCTTCCACTGAGCTTATTGATCTCCACAAGGAAGAAGAGGTCATCAATACTGAAGTCTCGCAGTGTTCCCTCTTTCGGTTGCTTACCCATTACATCATTCATGATATCAAGAAGCCCTCTGCTGTCTTGCTTCAGACCGAACATCTCCGGCAGTGAGGATTTTTCATGATCTGCATCTATCATGAGTACCCTCAGCCCGCCTGTGGCAAGATTAATTGCAGCCTTTGCAAGCACTGTGCTCTTGCCCTCATCTGCGCCTGCACTCTCTACAAAGAGGGTCTTACCCTGTAGTTGATGGTTCGTCAGATGAAGGTTGGTCACAAGGCTGCTTGATATGTCATCACTGTTATAGCCACCGTTTAATTGCTTTTCTGGCTCATCCCATGCAAGTGCCTTTGTCCTGTTTATCTTCAAAGACCTCTTATAAGGCAGGAGTCCTAATACCGGCATCCCGAGCCTCTGGTATACATCGTCAGGGGTCTTAACAGTCTTGTCCATGTATTCAAAGAAAAAGGCAAAGCCGGGGCCCATAAACATGCTCAACACAATGGATAGAAGAATATTCAGAAATATCCTTGGTTTTACAGGAATAAGGGGCACCTCTGCCCGATCCACAACCTGGATCTTTGAACTCTTCATGGCGTTTTTGAGACTGATCTCACTGTACTGCCTGAGCAGTATATCATAGAGATTCTGGTTGACCTCTGCCTCCCTCTGAAGCACCTCATTGGTAATGTTTTTTTCATTCAGCTTAAGGACAACCTGTTTTTGTGCCTCAAGGTCTCTCTGTATTGAACGCTCAAGGGCGATTGCCCTGTCCAGTGATGCCTTTATAGTACGGCTTAGTCTCTTTACCTCTTTTTTGAGCTCCTGCTCAAGCTGACTTATGCCATGGGATATCTCCTTCATCCTGGGATGTTTTGGCCCATATCGGGTTGCCATCTCGAACCTTTTTGCCTTGAGGGTTATGAGCTGGTTCCTGAGGTTTTGAATTACAGGATCATTGGAGACCTCGGGCAGAGAGAATATGCTCTCATCCTTTATTGAAAAGTTCTTCAACTGGTTGTAGACAGCCTCTTTTGCAATCCTGTCAGCCTTTGCCTTTGTAAGGGCAGAATTTAGTTCAACAAGTTTTTGAGAGACGATATCGTCTCTTTCTCTTATGGTTAAGATATTGTTCTGCTTTTTGTAATTGTGAATGGCATTGCGGGAGGCCTTCAACTTTGCCTTTTGCTGTCTCAGTTCGTTTCTGAGCCATTGTAAAGCCTGATTGTATGTAGCATGTTGATTTTCAATACCCCTCTGTATATATGCCTCTGCATGGGCATTGGCTACCTGAGCGGAAAGCTCGGGAGAGGAACTCTGAAACCCTATTTTTATAAGCTGGCTGCCTCTTACAGGAGTTATCCTGAGATGTCTTAAGTACCAGTCAATAATGAGGTTTTTCTGTGCCTCTTCTGAAGGTCCAGTCGTGATATTCCCAGCCTCAGAGGTGTTTTTACCAAGAAGCCCTCCTATAAAAGTGGCGATATTTGAAAGAACCCCAGGAGAACGGGATTGCTGTTGCTGCTGAAGGACACTCCATAGACTGAGCCTGTCAATAACCTCCTTTGCAAGGGAACGGCTCATGAGGATATTGTACTGGGTCTGGTAGTACTCCGGACCCATTCTTGGTATGACTGTTGTGTCTCCCAGGTTTATAACAGGTCTGGAATCCTTCTCAATGAGAACCTGGGCCGTTGCTTCATATACGGGTTCGGACATGAAGGAAAACAGCGCGGTAGAACCAACTATAATGAGAAAGAAGAAGATCACAACCCACTTTCTCCTTTTAAGGATGCTTATATAGTCGCTGAGATGCACCTGATGCAGGGCTATCTGGTTCTTGTTATCTATTTGTTTATCCATGATATCTACTCCTTTCAAGAGAGTTTATCTATCAAAAATAGCTCTCCGGAACATTGATTATATCATCAGGCATAACAGGGTCATTCAAATCAGGCTGAATCTTCACCTCTTTTCCGTTAACTGTACGAATTATCTTTGAACGTTTTATAGCCCCTCTGTTTGTGGGGCCACCTGCCAGTGATATGGCCTGCCTGACGGTTATACCCTTTTTCCACCTGAACTCCCCTGGCTTTACCACCTCTCCGGTAACATAAAATCCTGGAGCTTCCCTAACATAGATGGTATCTCCGTTCATTATATAGAGATTATCAGTTACAGCAGAGGTTATATCATCAAGATTAACATTGATTACATCACAGTTGGATGTATCATTCAATGAAACCGGCTTGGCATACCCTTTCTTCCTGGGTCTTACAATGGTTACTATCTTGCCTGCCCTTTCTGTCAGCCCACCTGCTTCAGAGATCAGTTCAAGAAGATGTGTTTGTCCTTTCAATGTGTATCTACCCGGTTTTACAACTTCGCCAAGGAGATATACCTTCTGGCTTCTGTATTGAACAACGCTCACTGTTACCTGAGGTGCCACAAGATATCCATCAGAGAGTCTCTTTTTAATAAGCTTTTCAAGATCAAATACCGAGAGTCCTGCTGCCTGTACCTGGCCTATGAGGGGAAAAGTAAAGGTGCCTTCCTTTGAGATCTCTACAGTACGATTCAGGTCATCGTTCTCCCAGACCCTTATCTCAATCACATCTTCAGGGCCAAGGATATAGTTCTTTTCAGCCGGAGTCATAACAGGATAGGCAGGTTTCAGAGACATCAAAAACAATACCATCAGGATCAAAGATCGTATGATACCTTTTCTTATCATGGTTTTTTTGTCACCTCCTCAAGGGATGTTATTTAAAAAATTTATATAAAACCACTCTGTCCAAAACCACCCCATCCACTCATCCACTCATCCACCCATCTACTCATCTACTCATCTACTCATCTACTCATTTACCCATCTACTGCTCACTGCTCACTGACCTTTATGGTGTCATTCTGAACCATGTGCTGAACTTGATTCAGTATCGGTTCAGAATCTAAAGACGAGATGCTGAAATAAATTCAGCATGACACCTCACTGTTCACTGCTTACTGCTCACTGCTCACTCATCAACCCATTCACCCATCTACTCATCAACCCATTTACCCATCTACTGCTCACTGCTCACTGTTGACCGCATCGGACTGTCATTGTTCATATTGAAGCTGAAATGGTCATGATAAAACGGTTGTCCCTGTATTGTTCAGTGGTAATATTTGACGAGTTCTTTCTGTAACGATATTGTAGTGTCCAGCTAAGCCACTGTCTGTATTTATAATCGGTCTTAAGCCCCAGTGTATAGAGTTTGTCTTTTCTATCAGCGGTCGTCTCTCTGAAATCCTTTACGTTGTAACCAAGATCAACTGTAAAGGTCAGGGGTTCCCATCTGGTATAGATACAACTGAGACCTCCACCCCTTGATATAAAATACTCACCCGTCTCCCTGGCTCCCCTCGTACTCCTTATCAGCGTCTTGAAAAGCCTGAGATTGAAATGTGTAATCTCTGAATACTTATATGTTATATCAGTATCTATGGCTGTTCCATCAAAGTCATTCAGCTCCTTAAAATGTGTCTTTGTATACCCTGCCTTAAGGGTCCCTGAGAGTTTGGAGGTTGGGGCCCACTTCACCCCTGTATAGATGGTATAGGTATCCATATCAGTGTCAGGAAGGCCGGCTAAACGGGGGTTGTTCTGATGTGAGTAGCTGGTTTCTATAAAGATAACCGAGGCAGGGAAAAGACTATACCCTCCCATTAGGGTGATCTTTGTTCTATCATAATCATCTCTCTCATCCCTATCATCCCTGAACCTTCTTGAGTCAAATCCAAGATTAAACCCTATTTCAGTAAAGGCCCCTATATGCAGCTGGGTATCCATATAGAATCTCTTCAGGGTAAACCTCTTTGCTCTATCGGCTTTTGAATAGGGTTGCAGGAAGTCAAGGTCAAGTTTTGTACCAACCTCCACCTTTGATCCTTTGGTGGTTTTCCAGGTGTAGGTG
>Ga0256830_1003096_pt1 | contig 10549 bp, 8 predicted proteins | sample 128326metaG_FD_190537 | JGI IMG/M metagenome (GOLD analysis project Ga0256830, IMG submission 190537) | Hydrothermal vent microbial communities from Lau Basin, Pacific Ocean - 128-326 | ecosystem: Environmental > Aquatic > Marine > Hydrothermal vents | place: Pacific Ocean: Lau Basin | collected...
CTCCGTCCCCTCGACCTTGCCGATCTGGCCGCGCAGCTTGGCCCGGATGTCGAGGATCTTGTCGACCACGTCCTTTTCCTCGTTCCAGCGGGCCTCGAGCCCCTCCAGGCGCGAACGCTCGGCCGCCAGCTTCTCCTGCGCCTCGGCTTCGCGCGCCGCGGTGTCGATGCCGACCGCCGACTCCCGGCCGATGATCTCGAGCTCGGTCTCGAGGGCCTGGATGCGTTTGCGGCTGTCGTCGACCTCGGCCGGGACCGAGTGCTGGCTGATGGCCACCCGCGCGCAGGCGGTGTCGAGCAGGCTCACCGACTTGTCGGGCAGCTGCCGCGCCGGGATGTAGCGGTGGGAGAGCCGCACCGCCGCCTCGAGCGCCTCGTCGAGCACCTGGATGCGATGGTGCTTCTCGAGCGTCGAGGCCATGCCGCGCATCATCAGGATGGCCTTCTCTTCGCTCGGCTCGTCGATCTGGACGACCTGGAAGCGCCGCGTCAGGGCCGGGTCCTTCTCGATGTGCTTCTTGTACTCGGCCCAGGTCGTGGCGGCGACGGTGCGCAGGGTGCCGCGCGCCAGGGCCGGCTTGAGCAGGTTGGCGGCGTCGCCGGTGCCGGCCGCGCCCCCGGCGCCGACCAGGGTGTGGGCCTCGTCGATGAACAGGATGATCGGCTTGGGCGACGACTGCACCTCCTCGATGACCGCCTTGAGGCGGTTCTCGAACTCGCCCTTCATGCTGGCACCGGCCTGGAGCAGCCCCACGTCGAGCGACCGCAGCGTCACGTCCTTGAGCGGCGGCGGCACGTCGCCCGAAGCGATCCGCAAGGCGAAGCCCTCGACCACCGCGGTCTTGCCGACGCCGGCCTCGCCGGTGAGGATCGGGTTGTTCTGACGGCGCCGCATCAGGATGTCGACGATCTGGCGGATCTCCTCGTCGCGGCCGACGATCGGGTCGACCTCGCCCTTGCGTGCCTTCTCCGTGAGGTCGACCGAGAACTGCTTGAGCGCCTCCTGCTTGCCCATTTGGGCCGGCGCGATGGCGCCGGCGACCTCGCCGGGTTCGGCGCCGCCGCCGACCCGAAAGCCGTCGCTGGCGGTCAGCGAGTCCTCGGGCGAGCCCCCGACCACCTCGTCGAAGCGGTCGGTCAGGGTGTCGAGCTTGACCTTGTCGAACTCGCGCGAGATGCCGAGAAGGGCGTTGCGCAGGCCGGGGGTCTTGAGGATGCCGACGATGAGATGCCCCGTGCGCACCTGCGATTCCCCGAACATCAGGGTGCCGAAGACCCAGCCCCGCTCGACCGCCTCCTCGACGTGGGCCGAGAGGTCCGAGATCGATGTCGAGCCGCGCGGGAGCCGGTCCAGCGACTCGGTGAAGTCCTTGGCGAGGCGGGCCGGATCGAGGTTGAACTGCTTGATGATCCGGTGGAGGTCGGAGTCCTGCAGTTGCAGAATCTGGTGGAGCCAGTGGATCAGCTCGACATAGGGGTTGCCCCGCATCTTGCAGAAGACGGTGGCGCTGTCGATGGCCTTGTAGCCCAGACTGTTGAGCTTGCCGAACAGTGCAACGCGGCTGATTTCAGACATGTGCTCTCTCCTGCAGTGTCGCTATTGTCTCGCGTCGAGCCCCGTCGCCGAATCCCGCTCCGGTCCTCGTTCCCGGGCCGCTCACGACGGCGCCGCCAGCGGGTTCAGCAAGGCGTCGCCGGCGTCCTCTTGGGCCGGCCGCGACAGCAGCCACGTCGTCCAGCCCAGCTGCCGCGCTCCGAGCTTAAGCTCGGGCACCTCGTCCTTCCTGAGAATGAGCCGCACGTCCCAGGTCAGCTCGTCGCCGACATAGTTGCGCACGATCGGGACGAGCAGGTCGAGGCTGTCGCCGCTCGGGATCAGGCGCAGATAATCGGCGAGGGACATCGGCCCGAACACGATGCGGAACTTCTGCTGCCCTCCCCAGACCCGCTCGCCGATGACCAGCGTCTCGCCGAGGGTCCCGGTGTCGGGCGATTCGCCGAGCCGGCATCGGGCCTCCTCGGGCACCTCCATCCATCCGCCGACGAACTGCTCGATCCGGACCGGCGCGTCGAAGAAGCCCTCGAGGATCGCCTGCAGGCCCTCGGCCGGCCGGGACTGGCATGCGAAGCGCCCGGCGAAGTAGAGCTTGGCGAGGTCGGGCATGCCGTCGCGATGGCGCAACGAGGGCATGCCGAGACCGAACAGCGCGCCGACATAGAGCGCGAAACGATCGGTCTCGGGCCGGTCGAAGTTGACCGTCGGCTCGGCGTTGGCCCAGGCCCGGTAGAAGAGCGTCAGCATGCGGTGGTGGAAGATGTCGAGAAACCGCGCGAAGGTCGGATCGCGGGCGTTGCGCAGGCGGTCGCGGGCGTACTCCGTGAGGTGCAGCGGCAGCGGGCCGTTGGGACCGAGCAACCCGAAGAACCGTTCGACCAGGCGCGGCGGCAGGCCGTTCTTTCCCGGCTCGAAGGCGGACAGCGTCGACGGCGCGAACGTCAGCGAGGGCTCTTGCGCCAACCGCACCGGATCGTCGCCGGGGCGGAGCGATTGACCGATTCGCGGCTTGTCCGGATGGGCGCATTCGAGCAGGCGCACGGCCTGGAAGAAGCCGAACTCGTAGGGCTTCTCCTGCAGCGCCCGGCCGAGCTCTAAAGCGTGTGCCGCCGTCCGATCCTGGCCGGCCATCGCATCACCTCGCCGCGGTCAAGCGACCGGATCACCGTCTCCGTGAACGAATTGATCGATACGTACTTGGCGAAGAACTGCTCGAGAACCGCCCCCAGAAGGAACAGCCCGGTGCCCTCGAAGCCGCTTTCGTCGCAGCTTACCGTGATCTCGAGGCCCCGTCCGAAGCAAATCGGGCCGGGAATCGGCAGCCGCCGATTGATCGGCCGGGACGACACCGACCGGACGCCCTCGATCTGCTTGCGGATCGCCGGCTCGCTCGTATCGCCGTAGAGCATCAGGAGCTCGCGCAAGGCCGCCGCGCCGGTTTCGTCGTCGTCCAGGAGCGAGAGGTAGTTGAGCGACAGGTGGCTGATGACGCGCCAGGCGATCTCGCCCTCGACCGCCGACGGCTTCGGCTTGGTCGGGCCCGCCACGCACCGGACCGAGGTCACCGGCGCCGCCATCTCGAGCGTGAAATCGGTCTTGCCCTTTCCCACCGGCATGAGGAGCGGCAGGTCGCGATTGGTGCAGAGCGTGGTCACCGAGAGCTGCCGCAGGTCGCTGCGATACGGCGCCTCGTTGGCGTCGACGAGGGCGACGAAGACCTCGCTGCCGATATGGCTCGATCGCGGTCCCTTGGCGCGCTGGCGCGAGGACATCCGCCGCGGCTCGCGTCGCACCGTGTAGTAGGCCAGGTGCTCGCCGTGGCGGGTGACGTCGTTGAGGGCGTAGAACGGCAGGAACTCCTGCTCCGGGTCGGCGCTGGTCCCGAAGCCGGTGGCGCCCGTCACCTCGTAGACCTCGAAGTCCATGGGCCGCGTGCGGTCCGGAACGACGTGGTACTCGTTCTGCCGGGCGCTGAGATGGATACGGTCGGCGCGCTTGGGAAAGAGGTTGACGACCGGCGTGCAATAGAGGGCGAAATAGGACCGGTCCACCGTCTTCTCGAAGGTCGTTTCGGCGCGATCGAGGAGCACGACGACCTCGAGCTCGTGGCCCTCGCACCGGCGCACGGCCGGCCCCAGCCCCGCCAGCTCGACGAACATGAACCGGTCGGGAAAGGCGAAATACTCCTGCAGGAGCCGGTAGCCATGGAACGAGCGGGGGCCATGCGGGAGGAGCGCCTCGCCGTCCTCGAACCCGACCCTGCGGACGAAGTCCCTGGTGACGACCTCGTGCCACGCCGGCTTGTCGGCGACCGGTCGCACGACCATCGCCACCGAGTTGGCGAAAAGCTGTTCATAGAGATGCCAGGGCGTCTCCTCGCCGCCGCGAAGGAACAGCGGCAGGCGGTCCAGGGGAAGCTGACTGAAGGGCACGCCGCCGGCGGCCCGGAAGCGAAGCCGCAGGCCCGCCCTCACCTCGCGCAGGCGGGGCACGTCGAAGTCGGCGAAGGCCCGCGTGTTGGTAATGTAGCTCGCCTCGGTGATCTCGATCGGCCACAGGGTGAGGTCGTGGGCGGTGCGGTACTCGCAGGCCGTCCGGTCGCCCTTGCCGAGGACGCTGAGGAGGACGGAGCCCCGCGGCACGACGAGGCCCTCGGCCAGCGCCCCTTCCTTGAGCTCGGGCTTGAGCTCGACGACCGCCATCGACGGCGTCGGCGCGAGATAGTGGGGGTAGACCATCTCGAGGAGGTGCTGGGTGAAGCGGGGGAACTCGGCATCGATCTTGAGCTGCACCCGCGCGGCCAGGAAGCCGAAGCCCTCGAGCAGCCGCTCGACATAGGGGTCGGCGCACTCGAACCCCTCGATGCCGAGCCGGCCGGCGATCTTCGGGAACTCCTTGGCGAACTCGCCGCCCATCTCGCGCATGAACTGGAGCTCGCGGTTGTAGTATTTGAGGAGCCTGGGATCCATCAGCCCGCACTCGAGCGCTCGTCGACCCTGATGCTTCCCGATTCGAGATCGACCTCGGTCTTCAGGTAGATGCGCAAGGGCACCGGTTGCGCCCACAACTCGCCCTCGATCTCGAAGGTCATGGCGTTGTGGTTCATCTGATCGTCCGACACCGAGAGCTTGACCTTGACCGTGTTGCGAAGAATGCGCGGCTCGTAGTCCCAGATCGCCTGGCGCAGGAGTCGTTCGAGCGCCGGAATGTCGACGCTGGAGCTGGTCCGGCCCGCGAGGTCGGGGATGCCGAAGTTCAGGACCGAATGGGCGACGTCGGGAAAGGCGTCGAGGTCCTCGACCGTGGAGAGCTGCGAGGAATTGAGCAGCCAGGCCATGTCCCGAAGCACGCCTTCGCGCAGTTTCTTCAGGGACAGGACCCGCTTTTCACGGGATTCCCGGGTCTTCTCGGGTTCGTCGTCGGTAAGCCGATCCAGGAGCGAAGGCTGCAGGCGCTCCTTCTGCGTCAGTTCAGCCATCGGTGGCCTGGGCGTTCTCCGTTCCGCCCTCGGCACCCGGCCCGGCGGTCGCTCCGGTTTCGGCCTCCGTGTCCAGGCCGATGAGGCGGATGTCGAGGAGCGGGTACTCGCCGGCGTCGGTCGCCAGCATGCGCTGGCCGAGCCCGAGATAGAGTTCGCCTTCGCGCTCCTCCCACTCGGTCTTGCGCCCGAGTCGCACCAGCGAATCCTCGCTCGCGTGCGATTCGGGATAACGGGTCGGAACCAGCCCCACCGTTTCGCCGCCGTTCGCCCAGGTGAACTGGACGGGGGTCCACACCAGGTCGCGCAGATCGGCCGGCTCCTCGACCCGGATGGTCCGGATGCGCTGGAAGGGAATCCAGTAGTATCGCCCGTTGACGATGGCTTCGAGGATCGGGCCGAGGCGCGAGTCGGCGTCGGCGATCCATTCGAACGGCTCGTCGTCGACGGCTCCGGACGTCGCCGGCGCCGCCTCGAAAGCCCGCTCGCGGACCTCCTGCGATTTCGCGTACTCGCCCTCGGCGGTCAGCCGCAGGGCCTCGACCATCAGCGCCATCCACTCCGCCGGCTCGCCGAACAAGAGAGGCGAGCGCCGGCCGGCGAACACCTCGGCTCTGAGCGCCTCGCAGCGCAATGCCTCGCGGTAGGTCTGGACCATCGCGAGCGCGCCGTCGTCGAGGTCGCCGGCGACGTTGAGCTGGTTCAGCGCCCGGTCCCAGTCGCCGAGCACGGAAAGGAGCTGGAACAGGAAGATACGGTGCTTGGGCTCGGCCGGGTTCTTGCGGACCTCTCCCTGGAGCCGGGCCAGGGTCTCTTCGAGATTGCCTTCGCGCAGGCTTTCCTCAGCAAGCATGACACACCCCTCGCCCTACCGGTGCCGAATGGTCGCAACGTTTCCCGGCCGGCGGGAGCGCGGTCGGGGGAGGCGCGTCCATGACGGCCGGACCGGCCGCCATGGACGCCCATGTGGTGCCTACGACTGCTACAACTGATAGTGCTCCGAGATATGCCACCCGAAGTCCTTGGTCTGGTCGGCCGACCCGTCCGTCTTCTGCGACGTGTACTCGACTCTTATCGCCTGGAAGTTCAGCGAGATGTTTTCGGTCAGGCGGTCCTCTCCGCCGCTCCCACCCGTCGACACCGACGTCACCATCACCTTTTCCATCGTGATCTTCATGTATTCGAGCGGTGGGGCCTTGGAGCCGCTGGCCTTGCGGATCGTAAGAACCGCCTCGGGGAAGTGGTCTCCGCTCGCGCAATAAAGCATCAGGAGCGGCGACGCGAGGTCGACCCACTTGGTGACCGAGATGTCCTGGAAGTTGGCCTTTCCGGCGCCGCCGCCGCCGCCGGTATGGAACGTCCCGGACTGCGACAGGCCCCAGCTCCAGGCAAGGACGTCGATCTCCTTCTTGTGCGCCTTGTCCTGGGCCTCGCCGTCGATGCCCTCGAGTTTGAGGAACATGTCAACTGCCATAGTATGCCTCCTTGCGTGGTGGGGTTACGTGATGCGCCGCCTTGTTGTCGGTGCCAACCTTGTTCATCAAACTCGGCGCCCACCGCCGCTCGGTCGCCCGAAACGCCGCCGCAGGGCGGCGGCGGCGGTGGCCCAACCCGGTCTCAGCCTCCTTTCGCCGAGGGCAGCTTCGAGACGAGACGCAACGACACCGTTAGGCCCTCGAGCTGATAGTGCGGCCGAAGATAGAACTTGGACGTGTAGTAGCCCGGATTGCCTTCGACCTCTTCGATGACCACCTCGGCCGCGGCCAACGGCTTCTGGGCCTTGGTGATCTCGCTCGAGTGGGCCGGATCACCGTCGACATACTGGCGGATCCAATCGGACAGCCAGCGTTGCATGTCCTCTCTTTCCTTGAACGAGCCGATCTTGTCCCGCACGATGCATTTCAGATAGTGGGCGAACCGGCAGCTCGCGAACAGATAGGGCAAGCGGGCCGCGAGATTGGCGTTCGCCGTGGCGTCCGGGTCGTCGTACTCGGCCGGTTTCTGCAGCGACTGGGCGCCGATGAAGGCCGCGAAGTCCGAGTTCTTCTTGTGGATGAGGGGCATGAACCCGCTCCTCGCGAGCTCGGCCTCGCGCCGGTCGCTGATCGCGATCTCGGTCGGGCACTTCATGTCGACGCCGCCGTCGTCGGTCGGGAAGGTGTGGGTCGGCAGACCCTCGACCGCGCCGCCCGATTCGATGCCGCGAATCCGCGAACACCAACCGAACATCTTGAACGACCGGGTGATGTTGGTGGCCATCGCGTAGGCCGAATTGGCCCAGCAGTACTTGCCGCTGTCGGCGCCCTCGGTGTCCTCCTCGAAATCAAACTCCTCGACCGGGTCTGTCTTCGAGCCGTAGGGCAGGCGGGCCAGGAACCGCGGCATCGCCAGCCCGATGAAGCGGGAGTCCTCGGATTCGCGCAACGACCGCCAGGCCGCGTATTCCGGGGTCTGGAAGATCTTGGTCAGATCGCGCGGATTGCTGAGCTCCTGCCACGAGTCCATCTGCATCAGCGACGGCGCCGCCCCGGCGATGAACGGCGCATGCGCGGCCGCCGCGATCTGGGCCATCTCGCTCAGCAGCTCGACGTCCGGCGGGCTGTGGTCGAAATGGTAGTCGCCGACCAGGCATCCGAACGGCTCGCCGCCGAACTGTCCGTACTCCTCCTCGTAGACCCTCTTGAAGATCGGGCTCTGGTCCCAGGCCGTGCCCTTGAACTTCTTCAGGGTCTTGTGGAGGTCCTTCTTCGAGATGTTCATGACGCGAATCTTGAGCATCTCGTCGGTTTCGGTGTTGTTGACCAGATGGTGGAGGCCCCGCCACGCACCCTCGAGTTTCTGGAACTCCTCGTGGTGCATGATCTCGTTGATCTGCTGGGTGAGCCGCCTGTCGATCTCGGCGATGTAGGAATCGATCGTCTTCACGATGTCGGACGACACCACGGTGGCGTCGGCCAGGACCTGCTCCGCCAGGGTCTGGACGGCGCTCTGGACGGCCTCCTTGGCCCGATCGGACTTCGGCTTGAACTCCTTGGTGAGGAGGGAGCTGAACTCGCTCACCTCCATCGTCGTTGATTCGGCTTGACCCCCTGCCTCCTTTTGTGCCTCAGCCATTGGATCACTCCTCCGATTCGGCGGATTCCGCCGGTTCCTCTTCGCCCGGCTTGGCCGACGACGCCAGGGCCTGCAACAGGGACGGGTCTTGCAGCGCCTGGGTGAGCAGTTCCTCGGCGCCGGTCTTTCCATCCATGTAGGTGACCAGATTGGCCAACTGCGTCCGCGCCTCGAGCAGCTTCCTGAGCGGCTCGACCTTGCGCGCGATCGCCGCGGGCGAGAAGTCGTCCATGCTCTCAAAGGTGATATCGACGCTGAGATTGCCCTCGCCGGTCAGGGTGTTGGGCACCTGAAAGGCGGCGCGCGGCTTCATCGCCTTGAGCCGATCGTCGAAGTTGTCGACGTCGATCTCGAGGAACTTCCGTTCGGCCACGGGGGGCTGCGCCTCGGAAGACTTGCCCGACAGGTCGGCCATCACGCCCATGACGAACGGCAGCTGCACTTTCTTCTCGGCGCCGTAGAGCTCCACGTCGTACTCGATCTGCACGCGTGGCGCCCGGTTTCTCGCTATGAACTTCTGGCTACTCGGTTTCGCCATGTCTCCTGCCTCCTTCTTTCCTTCCGCGGCTTGCCGCGGAGCGCTTCTCCAGTGCCGTCACCGCGCGGAAGGCCGACCGCGCGCGGCCGAAACCGTCAATACTCCTCGTCCGCTTCGCTCCCGCTGATCACTTGCGCCTGGGGCACCCCGTCCGGCGCAAGATCCTGAAGGATCTCGAGGAAGTTCTTCGACACCAGACGCTTGGCGCGCTGGAGGAGCAACGGCACCGGGCTCGACGGCTCGTGGCGCGCGAAATAGTCGCAGGCCCGGTCGAGCATGCGGATGACGTCCTCGCGGCTGTTGATCTGGCCCGGCACGGCCGCCGCGCCGGCGGCCTGGGCCTGTTCCGGGCCCGCGTCCTCGACCTCGCCGGCCGCCTCGGTGCCGACGCCGCGTCGGGCCAGCCGTTCGGCGAGGACCTTCTCGGCCTCGTTGAGCACGTCGACCAGGCTGCTCAGGTCGGCGGCGCTGGCGGCGCCGACCTGAGCGGTGACGGCGTCCTCGATGGCGCCGACATGCTCGATGCTGTCGCGCACCGCCTGGGTCGTCTCCTGAAGCTCTTCGATCGGGCACTCCATGAAGGCGCCGTCGATGACGCTCAGCTCGGGGATCGTGTCGTCCGAATCGGAGGGAAGCGACAGCTCGCCGGTCGCGAGCGCGAGATCCCTGAGCCCGAACCGGCCCAGCAGGCGCGAGGTCACGAGAGGCGCCTCGCGGACCGCCCGCAACATCGCCTCCTGATCGCAAAGCGACGCGACGGTGTTGACCCTGAGCGTCGGATCGTTGTCGTCGTCGGGGTCGAGCTGGGGATGGACGGTGTCCCAGTACTGCTCGATCATTCCCCGAATGACGGCCAGGGAGTCGCACAGCCCGACGAAACCGTCGGTTCTGAGCGTCGCCCTCGCCAGGTAGGTGGCGACCCGCAGGTCCTTCGTCCGCCCGAACAGCTCCAGCGCGATCGCCTTGACCTTGGGCCAGTCCGCCTCCTGGGCCTCGACGACGGCGTCGCCCATTTCCTGCTCGGGGCGGCTCTGAGCCGATCGCTCGAGCTCGCCGAACGCGGGATCGTACTCGAGGTCCTCGCCGCACGGAGCTTCGGGTGAAATCTCCGCCAGCAGACTTTCAACCTCCAGGAGGCTCATGATCGAATTCGCCTTCAGTCCCCGTTCTGCGATTAAGAAATTGTCCTTCGGCGGCGGCGACCGCTCCTGATCACCCGCACCATACGCTGTCCGTCGTGCAAGCGAAACCGCCGACCGGAAGCCTCTTCCGCCCGTCTATTCGACCAGTCCCGAGAAGTCCTTGTCAACAGTTAAAGCCTGTTATTATAGCCCCCGACTCGCCTGACTTGGCAATGCCGGGGGCGTGTCGACGACGCCTCAGGCCGGTGCGGGGACATACTGCGCGGCGCCGTCACGCGGAGCATCGGCGGGGAGACGGTCCAACTCCCTCCCCGATGCGCGGATATTCAACCGTTCCGCGTATCGGCGCGGACCGCGTCGGGGCGGGCGGGAAAACGCTGGTGGCCATCCTCTCGTTGAGGGGGTTCGGCGGCTTGGCGCGTATCGCCAGTCGAAAAGAGACGGGGTCGGCGGAAGTGAACCGAAGGGAACGGAGGGCCTTGGCCAAGAAGGGGGCGCACCGGCAGGGGCGACTGCCGCTGCCCGACGCCCTTTCGCTCGCCGTCCAGCTTCATCAGGCGGGGCGCCTCGACGAGGCCGACGCCGTCTACCAGCGCATTCTCGAGGCCGAGCCGGAGCAACCCGACGCGCTCCATTTCCGCGGCGTGCTCCACCACCAGATGGGACGGAGCGAGGAGGCGATCGCCTTGATCGAAAGGGCCGTGGCGCTGGTCCCCGATCATG
>Ga0256830_1003097_pt1 | contig 10547 bp, 8 predicted proteins | sample 128326metaG_FD_190537 | JGI IMG/M metagenome (GOLD analysis project Ga0256830, IMG submission 190537) | Hydrothermal vent microbial communities from Lau Basin, Pacific Ocean - 128-326 | ecosystem: Environmental > Aquatic > Marine > Hydrothermal vents | place: Pacific Ocean: Lau Basin | collected...
GCCTAAAATTAAGAAGCTATGTTTTATGGAATGAGCAATCATCTTGATATGTCTTGCTCCAGAATCACGATCTTATCCGGTGTGAGACCGTATAGGGTATAGGCTGAGCGAATAAGCATATTCACACACTCCTCGCCTTCTCAAGCCTATTCTTTACTAACTCACACACTGCCCAATAAACTTCATTCCGTTCTTCTTCTGTCAGTCCTAAGATGTCAAAGACGATATCGTCAAGGGCTTTTCTATCGGGTAAGGGATTTGGAGTTTGTTCACGGATGGGGAGGTTGGGGTTGATGCCGAGTTCGGTAAATATATTTTTAACTTTTCTCTCAAAAAAGCTTTCTTGATATTTTGGGTTCTTAATTAATATAAGAATATTGGGATTTGGAACAATGAAATCTTTTACTTCATATATTTGCGACTTTAATGGACCACCTCCACCACCATAACTACGAGCGGATATTTCCCAAAAAAATATTGTAACGCTGGTATTTAGTGCATAAGCAAGTAATAAGCTATCAACTTTGTTATAAATTTCAAAAAGATTACAATCTAAAATAAATTTTTGAGGATTAAATGGTGAAAACATTCTATCTCTAACAATATAAATCCATACTGATGTTCCAGATTCTCTCTTACCCAAATCCCACCATCTTGTTCGTACTCTACATGTAGGTCTTTTATTAAATCCTTTACTTTCTCCCCATATTATATATTTCAATGCATGTGTACCTTTTAGCTCAGATTTAGATTTATGACACATAAAAATTTTATGTTTCAATTCGTTAGGTTTTACTTTTATACTATTTATTTCTCTTGGACTTTTTATTACTGGTTTAAGAAAATTTTCTTCAATAAGTCCTTCCCAACCAGCACTATTTTTAACATATAAAAAACCTTTTTGGACAGAATTGTTAGATTGAGTTTCAAGATAGAAAAACTCATTTGCACCTGTAGTAATCCCCCTTCTCACCTCTGCCACATCTCCGAGCCTAACAAGCAGTGGCTTAAGGTCTTCTTTCTTTGCAAGGAAGTATCTGTCTCCGTCCCTGCCTGCGCCGTATCCGTCGCGGCAGGCAGGCCTTTCTTTGACAATCCTGTAGCCTGCCTGTTTTATTTCCTTCAGGCTGCGGAAGCCAGGGTTGTTTACGATTCTGGGTAAGATGTCCTGAAATTTCATGTTGTTAGTTTTCTTTAAATATTGCGATATACTCTTCATATCTAAACAGCCTGTTACGCTTCTGACCTGTGTATTCTCTAAGAACATCATGCTTCAGAAACCGGGACATTAACTGACTTGCAGCAGGAAAACTCAGCCCTGTGAGTTTTATAATATCGTTTATGCTGATAATTGGTTTTGAATATAGATATTCCAGCACTTTCAGACCATTTGCAGTAGATCTGCCAAAACTTTCAACAATCCGTGATCGGTCTCTCTCCCTCAAATCAACGATACGCCTTGCAGTCTCAGTAGCAGAGGAGGCAACTTCAGCCACTGCGGTAAGAAAGAATTTAAGCCATCCCTCCCAGTCTCCTTTGTCCCTGATGGACTGTAGGAGATTGTAATATTGCTCCCTATGTTTCTTGAAATAATGGGAAATATACAGCACGGGTTTCTGCAGGATCTTCCAGTCACAAAGAAGCAAGGTAATGAGCAGTCGTCCAATTCGTCCATTACCATCAAGAAAAGGATGGATAGTTTCAAATTGTGCATGGGCAAGACCAATTTTTATCAAAGCAGGCATATCAGGAGTCTCACTGTGAATAAACTTTTCAAGGTCAGAAAGAGATTGTGGAACCTCCTGGGGTGGTGGAGGGACAAAGACAGCATCTGAAATTGTGCTTCCTGCAGGACCAATCCAGTTTTGACTTCTTCTAAGTTTTCCAGGCTGGCGTTCTGCACCTCTGACACCTTTCAATAATCGTTTATGAATCTCACGCAACAGTCTGACAGAAACCGGGAGTTTCTCAAGCTGTTTTATCCCATAATTAAGGGCGTGTATGTAGTTTATAACTTCTTCTACATCAGAAGGATGACGCCTGTGGAATATCCTGGCTTCAGCCTCAAGCACATCATCCAGAGAACTCTGAGTGCCCTCAATCTGGCTGGAAAGCACCGCCTCCTTACGCACATACATGAAAACAAAGAGGTTGGCATCCGGAAGGGTCTGTATGGAGCCATCAAGCCTGCCCAGTGCACGGTCAGCCCTTGATACCAGAGACATCATCTCATTATCCATTTTTAGTGGTGGATCAGGCGGCAGTGGTGAGGGAATGAAGGTATTATAGCCACTTGACTGCCGTATATAACGGCCTGCCCGATAAGGGTTTTTGGTAAGTTTTTCATTCATTGTATTTAAAGGTTACCTTTAATATAGCAGATGGCGTCAATTTTATTCAAGTCTACCTTTAATATAACTAACTTCGATTTGTATATCAAAGTTAACCTTAAATTAACACTCTACTCCTCCACCATCACCGTAACATCCTCAACAATTATGCTCTCGCTCTCATACTCAAAGAATCTGTATTTCTCTGCTTTTTTAGTGTGTAAAGATAAAAATACATATCCGAATATATCCAATATTCTCAAATGAAAATTTAAGAATCAAGACCTTGCTCTGCTATCATCTGGAATCACTTAAGGTATTTATGCCTTTGTCTTCCGATCAAGGTACATATATTAATAATTCTTTCATTCTTTTTATTGATTCTTCTTTGCTTCCTGGTCTATGGCCTTCGTTAGTTCTTGCTGATTCCATGGTACTATTCGAATGTTATACTCTTTGATTGCTGGAGGCAGAGAACTTGGAGGAGTATTTCCTTTATACATCGCCACTACTCCTTTGCCGAGAGCAATGCTTTCTCGTATTTCCCAATCAACCCATTTGCTATTCGCCGTATGTTCTGAGATATATACTATTGTTACTGAAGATTGTTTAATCCGTTCTCGAATTCCTCGTTTAATGTATTCTGCATCCTTGCTGTCGAATGGTTTTTTTAATGACCAGTCATTAAACTCAATATCTGAATTTTCGTTCTTAGCCTGTCCACGCAATAGATTGACTTCGTTCAAATCCTCATAGGCAAAACTAAGGAATACATTATGCTTAGTAGGTTCAGATACCTTTTTAAGAGAATCTTTGGCAACCCGTTCAAGCTTTTTAAGTTCTTCTGGGGTCAAACTTCGACCTCCGCCACCGCCTCCCATAATTACCTCCTTTCTACGTTAGCATTTTTAATTTCTATGCATGAAATACATATTCCACAGGGGTCTTTTTTTCCCATGTGGCATGAATATGTACCTTCTATTCCTCGTGCCTTTGCTAATTTTATAACGTCACTTTTGCTAAATTTCATTAGAGGAGCAACTACATGAATCGGCTTTCCGATTGCTATATTTAAAACTTCCTCACATTTTCTTAGGAAGTTCACACTCTGATCAGGGAATATCCGATACTCTTCGCTAAGGAGCCCAATAGCTATACCACTGGCCCCGACCTGGTACGCATACGCCGCGCCTGCCGCCAGAAACATCAGATTCCGCCCAGGCAAAAAAGCATCTTCGTTAATCCGTTTATTAGGATTGGTTAGTCCGCATGATATAACTTTGCCAATCCCTTGCAGATTCATTAACACTGGTTGTGGAAGACCATACTTAATATGAATAGCACGACAAGCCTCCCACTCCCTTTTTGCACTTAGTTGACCATAGTCAATAAACAATGGATATTGTTTGATGCCTTCTTCTTTTGCCAAAAGGCACATTAAAGTTGAATCAATACCACCTGATACAAGCATCACAAGACTCATATTTGAAACTCCCTACAAGCAACACGGGTTACTATCCATACTGCTATATCAAACTGAGCGACTGAAAAACCTAATTGTTGTGCATACTGGCGAAAATGCTTCTCTACACGTTCATACTTCTTAATGCTATGGACTCGTATAGGATGTTCAGAAATTAGTCTAATCCACTTAATGTAGCGGAGAACATGATTATCCAAGATGGCTAAGTCATTAGCATAGCCGATATTTCGTAGAAAGAGGCTCGCCAGTTTGGGACCAATGCCAATTGCAGTTGACACAAGATTACAACGAGCATCTATTTCATCTTTGCTGTGAATCAAGATATTACGAATTGATCCAACCCCCAAATATATTGCCTCCAGGCTACGACGGAGTTGATTCGCTCTTACAAAAGGGAAAGGATAGCGTTGCCATGAATCTCGTCCGTTAAAGAAACCACGAGAAAGAACATTAATTAACTCTGTTTCAAATCTTGAAGGGTCTCGAAGAGCCCATTCTATTTCCATAAGCCCAGCTGATCGAAGATAGCGTATTGCCTCAACTGCTATTTCATATTGTACTCTGCTACCAAGAATGCACGCAGCTAGTTCACTCCAGAGATCTTCCTCTTTATATTCCCACCAAGGAGTAATATTACGAGAGGCTGCTCTAAGTTGCTCACAGACTTGAATAACAGCGTTTTGCAAAGCCTCTATCTGAGTTAATTCCATAGTTAAAATACCTCCTGAATTCGGAACCGTAATTGCTCAACCACCCGATCAGACAAATACAAGGTTATAAGATTTTCTATTCCTTCTTCTTTTAAAGCGGTACTCACTTCCTCAAGCCAGCGTCTATAAAAAAGCAGGTTATGTACGAGAACTGTCTGGTTGTATGGTAAATCATAATGGCTAAGATCTGCTTGATCAGAAAAGAAGTCCCAGTGGTGAAAATGAAAGAGTCGTCCGCTAGAATAGTCCACAGAAGTTTGGCACCATTCTAAACCATCGAAGCTATCTGCTCCGCAGGCAGCATAGATAAGAATAGATAACGGATTACCAGTCCCAAGAAGATGCAAAGGGCAATAATAATCGAGATCATTCAGGGCAGAGCGAATTTTGTATACTGTCTCAGCTCTTTCAAAAATCCCTTCTCCCAAAGCCCTCTCAGGAACAGCCAATAAAATGGGACGTAGTTGCTCTGCAACCTGGTATGATGCTTTGGGTAAAAGTTCACGCCGACCATGCACAATGGGGACAATTGTACCTGTTAATACAGATTCCTGGTCTCGCAAGACTGTTTGAACAACATCCTCAGCAATTTTCTCTATAGTATCTGAAGGATTTTGGTTATCAAAACAGAATGCGATATGAAATGAAACCTTAGAACAAACTTCTATGAAATTTTGTACCACCCAAGTTTTATCATTTTTCCAATAACTTTCATAATTCCCACTATCAAGTAAAACGACTTGATTATTCTTAACAGCACTGTTCAGTAAATTATTAATTTCTGATTGGCCTTCAATGGATGCATGATATATATCATAAGCTGAAATTAAGAATGCAGGATACTTAATGGCCGTGATGAGGCGCAAATATTCTATTGGAGGAAGATTGGTCTTAATACATGAAATTGATGGAAAGAAGCAAGGTAGTGGTAAAACAATACCACCTATACCTAAAGTATATCCACGTTCTATTTTCATTGATTATATCTCTCTTTTTTAGTGGATTTATGTAGAGAGGATCCTAAAGAAATATCCCGCCTTGCACACCACAAAGTATGTTCTCGTGAAATCGTATTTTCCGTTTGTAGGACAAATTCCTCGAGGTCCTCTGCCTTATGGATATGAGGTGTAAGTGATTCTAGTAAACTAAGTTCTTGGGCAGCAAGAGAGTAACCTTGTGTAAGTTCGTCATGTCGTCTAATTTGAGACCATGCGACGAAAACTGCCACTAATGTCATAAAGATAGGAACCAGATCAACTTTGTAAGATTCAACTACCAACTGAACGATTGCTACGGTCAATGCGAGTATTTGCAAAACTACTACAATCCAGAACCACCGAGATGCAGAAGAGCGATGGATGCAGGCCTTGTTTTCGTACCATTGTTTCTGATCAAGTAATCGCTCACGCAGATAAAAGTCCTTTCTCTCATCCAATGAAAGCGAGCGGATCTTACGCATTCGTTCTGATATTGCAGAAGTCACCGGATTACCATGGCTCGATAGATATCGTTCAATCCCCGGTCGCATCTTTCGAATTTCGTCAAGTTCCTGAATAAATTCTTTATCCACTAAAGATTCCTCGATATTTCCACGATATGGTGGAGTTTGCATCATGTAACGCCATGCAGACGTTTTAACAGATTCTGCAACTGCTCGACAATCAAACCATATTTGATCATATCTTTGTGCCCGAATGATCCACAGCAATATGAGACTTACAGCAAGGAGCACGGTTGATATAGTGAGTAATAAGTGATGACTTAAATGTCCCATAAACATGGATGCTGAACTGGATATAGAGGCAAGAACTAATAATGATAAATATATCTTCTGAAGACGGAGATAGGTTGTTTGAGCCTCAATAGCTGCCCTATCACTTGTATAAAATAAATCAGGATAATCCGTTTCTCTCATGCCTTCCACAGCACATTGCTTCAGCATATTTTATATACTCCTTGTTTTATCAAGGCTATTCTTTATAAATTCACACATTGTCCATCAGATAAATTTCGTTCCTCATTTCAAAATAGAGTAAGTTTGTTTTTTTAATCAATTCCATAAAAATGCTCAAAAAGGCCTCGTTCCCTATCGTTCCACTCTTGTAGATCTGAGAGTCTAAACACTCGTTTTATCTTCCTGTCCGTTCCACACACTTCTTTAAAAGAAATCTCCACTCTAATCGTATCCATATCTTTCAAGAGATTTGCCTCAAATAGGTATTTAAACCCTTTTCCACTTTGTAAGGGACGACCACGTGTATCTTCGTATAGTATTTGAGAGTCACTATTTTGTTTCTCACCATACACCCTCCCCTTTATGTCAAGAGCGACACCTGGACCGTTATTTGTTACACAGATTAAGTATTTATCATCTTTTTTAATAGGTGTAATTTCGATTATAGGTTTCTGTATATCCCTACGCTGTTGTTGTAACTCTTTCAAATAAAAATATGTGATTACAGCAAGTATTAAAGTGGCTATGGCAGTTATGGCACCTGAATTTTCATTAAACCAGTGCCAGTTCACCACAACAAAGAAAATAGCCACAGCTAAGGTAATAAATATATATGCTTTCTTTGATTTGTTGTTGTCAAATACCATATATCTTTTCTACCTTTGTGTTTATTAGTTTTTGCACTTTTTGAAGTTCTTGCCATAGATATGTTTTTTCATTTTCCTCTTCTGTGCCATAGCGTCTTTTTTGAATTTCAATTGCCTGATCAACAAGGGTTTCTATCTCTTTTCGCTGGGCTTCGGTGGAAATGACGATGGGGAAAAGTCTTATATCGTTAAGTTCAAAATGCATGGTATGGTTCAGGTATTCATTTGCAAAATAAGATGCGAAAGAGGTATTGAGTATCCCTAAAAGATATTTGGGTGAAATATCTTTTTCATCTGGGAAAAAGGAATGGGCTGTATGGTCGTAGATTGAAGCAGGTAAGATTCTTGCTTTTATTTCTGCTCCGCCAACATCTATATAAGTTATGCCTTCTCGGAAAAAGTGCTCATAGCCCTGCCATCTTGCTTTTGGTGACGAACTTAACCATTTGACACTATCTCTTGCCCAACTTATAAATCTATCTGGCGAAGACCAATAAATATTCTCAGCTTCTCCACCCCTTGTAAATGCTATCCATTTACCCTTATCCACCAATTTTTCATATTCATCTTCTATCCTTTCTTTTAATACTTTCCCCATTGTTTTCAAATCCTTTGGCAGTTTTGGGAGTTTCCACAGGTTTTTGATATCCTTGTCAGATTCAGGAATTCCACCAAAGATGATTATCCTCCGCATAATATCTCTTATATCTTGCTTGAGGACTTCAAGATATGACATCACATCAAAGACATCTCTTTCTTTGATTATCTTGTAGATAAAACCTCTGGGGAAGCTGAGTCTTTTTTTCTCCAACTCTTTTCTGAGTATATCTAGTGCATCGTTCCGTGAATATTCTCTTAGTAATTTCTGATAAGTTTCATAGATTTGGGGGACTTTTTTCTGCCATCTTCTTTCAAAATCTTTAAGTCTTTCTTCTATTCTCTTTGCTTCTTCTGTTCCTTCAAGAACAGCAAGAAATCTTCCATTATCTGCAGTTGCCAGTCCTTGACCACCTTCTGTTATAAGTCCCAGCAGTGTAATATCACCAGGCTTTAATGTTTTTAAATACTTCTCAATTTCTCTTTTATTTTTTTGGATGTCTTTACTTGATTTTATCCTGTCCCACCATTTCTCATAGAGTTCAAACAGCTGTGGCATGAATTTCTCATAGAGTTTCAAGTTTTTCTCTGTAGGGGTAAAAAAGACCTTTTTGACTGCTTTTTTGTAAAGTTCCAGTGGGATTCGGAACTGACCTATATCAGCATACCGGTTATATAAGACCTCTATCTCCTTATCAGCCAATCTTACAGGAATTTGTGTGTCATAGGTCTCTATTTCTTTTAACTCTTCAAACACAATAAGTTTGTCTTCCCAGTCTTCATTTTCATTTCCGCTGATTTCTCTGGCATCTATGAATGTAAGGTTATAGTTTGAAAGAGATTCCTTCTGCACTATGTAGATAGCTGTATTAACTGTCGCCTCAAAGGCTTTGGGAGTAAGAATAATTCTCTGGATGCGATAGTTCTGCAAAAGCTCCCGCATCCGTTCCTTCCATGATAAGGTGAGATATGTATCTGAAGTAATGAAAGAAACTACTCCTTTCGGACGGGCAAGTTCAAGAGCACGGAAAGTAAAATGAACATAAAGGTCATCCACATAGCCGTAATGAAGTTTAAGGTCTTCTCTGTAAGGAATGCCTGAGAGTTTCTGAGTTCTTACATACGGCGGATTTGCGATTATAATATCGAAGCCGTTCTTTTCCGTAAAAACCTCGGCATAATGAACTTGGGGAAGAAAGAAAGGCTTTGTTCCAGTCTTTTTAATTTCTGAGAGAAAGTTACTTGCCTGAGAAGCCTCTTTTATCAATTTCTCCATTTTTTTCTTTTCAGAGGCAGGTATCTCTACTCTTGCCTGACTATATTTAGCACCGAGCTCAATAGCCTGCTTTATTTTCAATTCTGCTTCTGAAGAAAGGCCCTTTTCTATCAATCTCCATTCTATATCCTCCAGTTTTTGACGGATTGAATTTTTATTTTCAGGGTCCATCTCGTCCAGAAGCTTATCTTTCAGTATTCTGAATTCTGTGATGAGTTTTTGAGTTTCATCTTCGATAAGAGATTGTTGAAACTGTTCCTTTTCAAGCAGCTTTTTCCCTTTGAAACTCTCTATAAGACTATTCCCCACTGCCAGTTTATAATCGAGGTTTGGTAGCGGTTCTACATTTTTGAGTTCTTCATCTACTACAAGAGATAACCAGAGTCGGAGCTTTGCTATTTCAATGGCTTCTGATTCGATGTCAATACCATAAAGATTGGCTTTGATGATTTCTCGTTTAAGTTGTGCAGGTGTTATTTTTATCGATAGTTTCTGGGCAAGAGGATGTTTGAGTCTGATAATCTCTTGCATCATTCCCACTAAAAATGCTCCCGAACCTACGGCGGGGTCAAGAACACGGACTTTGTCCAATGCTTCATAGAGAAGTTTCGCTTCTTCAGTTGAAAGTTCTTTTGTGTTTTCTTCCTCTACAAGCTTCAATATCTTAAATCTTGGTATGTTAGAAATGGTGCATAAATATTCCTTAAGACTTTCTCTACACATATAGTGAACGATAGGTCGTGGAGTATAGAAGGTTCCTTTCTTACCACGTTCATACTCAGGAAGCATGCTTTCAAAAATTCTACCTAACATCTCAGGATTAACAGCTACTTCAACTTCAAGTGGCAACTCCTCAGATATTGTAAAGTTATAGGAATTCAAAAAGTGGAGAATCTTTTCTATAGTGTCATCAGGAATGTAAATAAACTCTTCGTAATCTTTTTCAAAAAGACCACCATTAAGAAAAGGTATTCTTCCAAAAGCAGATTGATCTCTGGGTCTTTTTCTGTTAAGGGTGGCAAAAAACAAAGGTTCCAGAACGCTTTGGTAAAAATTCTTTCCGTTACTTTTTGACTTTTCAAACCAATGCGATATAAATTTCTGATCGCCTGCTAACCATCCTTTCTTTTGAAGAAAATACAGGAACATAAGCCGTCCCAAAAATCTTTGGGCAAACGCATAAAGTTTATCCTGGTCGTAGAATTGTTTAACCCCTTTGTTATTCCTTTTTAGTGACTCTATAAGAAGATCAAAGTGAATCTTGTATTCAGTAAAGAATTTCTTTGTAACTTTTTGGACGCTAAAAGCCTCCTTCCATTTATTCCAAATGTCTCGCCATCGTTCTTCATTTCCTCTAAGAGCAACATTTGAAATAGTAAGCAGATCCGTATGGTATGGGCTCTCTCTGTCAAAAATGAGTTTTGTGAGCTTGAGCTTGTGCTTGCCTTCCTCGATGCGCTCGAATTCCGGAAAGACAAAGGTGTATTCCTTGTAGTCAGTGGTCAATATGAGGAGGAACCTGAGGTATCTGTCTGAAAGGCGTTTTGTGA
>Ga0256830_1003098_pt1 | contig 10546 bp, 19 predicted proteins | sample 128326metaG_FD_190537 | JGI IMG/M metagenome (GOLD analysis project Ga0256830, IMG submission 190537) | Hydrothermal vent microbial communities from Lau Basin, Pacific Ocean - 128-326 | ecosystem: Environmental > Aquatic > Marine > Hydrothermal vents | place: Pacific Ocean: Lau Basin | collected...
CGGTATCCGCGTGCGTGGCGCATTTCATCAATCCTTCTTTTGCTTTGTCCGGCCACCCATGCGTGCGGGCAGCTCTCCTTGGGGCCTCATTGCCCGGGTCGTCGGGGCGCCGGGATTCCGGCGCCCGGCCTCGGTTCAGAACTGGTCTTCGTATTTCTTGGCCAGCTCCTCGATGTTTTCGGGCGGCCATTCCTCGACATCCATGCCAAGGTGCAGCCCCATGCCCGAAAGCACTTCCTTGATCTCGTTGAGCGACTTGCGGCCGAAGTTCGGGGTGCGCAGCATCTCGGCCTCGGTCTTCTGGATCAGATCGCCGATGTAGACGATGTTGTCGTTCTTCAGGCAGTTGGCCGAGCGCACCGAAAGCTCCAGCTCGTCCACCTTCTTGAGCAGAAGCGGGTTGAACTCCAGCCCCTCTTCCTCGGTCTCGCGGCCGGCGGTTTCGGGCTCTTCGAAATTGACGAAGATCGAAAGCTGATCCTGCAGGATGCGTGCGGCAAAGGCCACCGCGTCCTCGGGGGTGACGGAGCCGTCGGTTTCCAGCTTGATGGTAAGCTTGTCATAGTCGAGCACCTGCCCCTCGCGGGTCGGCTGCACGTCATAGGAAACCTTCCTGACCGGCGAATAGATGGCGTCGATCGGGATCAGGCCGATGGGCGCATCCTCGGGGCGGTTCTTGTCGGCGGCGACATAGCCCTTGCCGGTGTTGACCGTCAGTTCCATGTAGAGGTCCGCCCCCTCGTCGAGGTGGCAGATCACGTGATCCTTGTTCAGGATCTCGATTCCGGCGCTTTCCGAGATGTCGCCGGCGGTCACCACCGAGGGCCCCTTGGCCGAAATCGACAGCCGCTTGGGGCCTTCCACTTCCATGCGGATGGCGACGCCCTTGAGGTTGAGGACGATGTCGGTGACATCCTCGCGCACCCCCGGCACCGAGGAGAACTCGTGCAGCACGTTGTCGATCTGCACCGAGGTGATTGCGGCGCCCTGAAGCGAGCTCATCAGCACGCGGCGCAGGGCGTTGCCCAGGGTCAGGCCGAAGCCGCGCTCCAGCGGTTCGGCAACGATGGTGGCCTGGCGTGCCGGATCGTTGCCCGGTTTCACTTCCAGCTGGTTCGGCTTGATCAGTTCAGCCCAGTTCTTGTGGATCATGTGTGTCTCCTCAATTCCTGTTCCCTGGCCCATGTCCCAAGCGGGGGAACGCCCGAGGTTCAAAATGACGGACTCGGGCCACGGAAAACCGGGGCCCGAGCATGTTGCCCTGTATCAGACGCGGCGGCGCTTCGGCGGGCGGCAGCCGTTGTGCGGGATCGGAGTCACGTCACGGATCGAGGTGATGTTGAAACCGATGGCCGCCAGGGCGCGCAGGGCGCTTTCGCGGCCCGAGCCGGGGCCCTGAACCTCGACCTCGAGCGTCTTGACGCCGTGTTCCTGTGCCTTGCGGCCGGCATCCTCGGCGGCCATCTGCGCGGCATAGGGCGTGGACTTGCGCGAGCCCTTGAAGCCCACGGTGCCGGCCGACGACCAGGCGATGGCGTTGCCCTGCACATCGGAGATCAGGATCTTGGTGTTGTTGAACGAAGAGTTCACATGCGCCACACCGGCGGCGATGTTCTTGCGTTCCTTGCGCTTGATGCGGGTCTTGTCGCGTGCCATGGTCCTGCGCCCTCCTTATTTCTTCTTGCCGGCAATCGGCCGGGCCGGGCCCTTGCGGGTGCGGGCGTTGGTGTGGGTGCGCTGACCGCGCACCGGCAGGTTGCGGCGGTGGCGCAGGCCGCGGTAGCAGCCCAGATCCATCAGGCGCTTGATGTTCATCTGCACTTCACGGCGCAGGTCGCCCTCGACGGTGAGGTTGTTGTCGATGTACTCGCGGATGGCGACGACTTCGGAATCCGAAAGCTCGTTGACCCGGCGGGTGGTGTCGACACCGACGGCTTCGCAGATCTTCTCGGCCGTTGAGCGGCCAATTCCGGTGATGTAGGTAAGGGCGATGGGCACCCGCTTTGCAGTCGGGATGTTTACGCCGGCGATACGTGCCACGTGTCTTTTCCTTTCGTTGCGGTTCCGTAACTCCAGAACCTTTTTTCACAACGGAGGCCCGCAGGCTTGTGCCAACGGGCCGCAGCTGAATTTCCGGGGTCGTGCGCGGGGCGCGACCCCGTTTTCAACCCGATTCCCCTGACGGGATGCGGTGCTTTACGGAGTCTTGACGCGCCCGTCAAGGCCCATCTGCGAATCAGTCGAGAACCGCTGAGATCTGGGCCGCAACCTCGTCGATGTCGGCCAGTCCGTTCACGGTACGCAACTTGCCCTTGCAGTAGTAGTAGCCGATCAGCGGGGCGGTCTTCTTGTAGTATTCCATCAGCCTCTGGCGAAGGCTTTCCTCGTTGTCGTCGGCGCGGCGGATGAACTCGGTACCGCCGCAGGAGGGGCACTTGCCGTCGGCCGGAATGGGCCTGGTGGCGTCGTTGAACACCTCGCCGCAGCTGGCGCAGGTGGCGCGCCCGGTGATGCGGGCGACCAGCGCCTCGTCATCCACCTGCATCTCGATCACCGCGTCCAGGGTTTCGCCGTGGCGCTCGAGCAGCTCTTCCAGCGCGTCGGCCTGGGCAAGCGTGCGGGGGAAGCCGTCGAAGATGAAGCCCCCGGCATGTTCGGCCTCGAGCTTTTCCTCGATCAGGCCGATGACGATCTCGTCCGTCACCAGATCGCCGCGGTCCATGACCTCGGCCACCTTGCGGCCCATCTCGGTGCCCGATGTGCGCGCCTCGCGCAGCATGTCGCCAGTGGAAAGCTGTATCATGCCACGCTCTTCCACCAGCCGCCGCGCCTGGGTTCCCTTGCCCGCGCCCGGCGGCCCTAGAAGAATGATGTTCATCGTCTGGCTGCCCCTTTCCTTGCCGTCTTGCCACTCTTGCCACCGCGGCGCTTGCCGCGCAGCTGGGATTTCTCGATCAGCCCTTCATACTGATGCGCCAGCAGATGAGACTGGACCTGCTGTATGGTGTCCATGGTCACCGAGACCACGATCAGCACCGACGTGCCGCCGAAGAAGAACGGTATGCCCAGCTGGGCGCGCAGGATCTCGGGCAGCAGGGTCACGGCGGCGAGGTAGAGCGAGCCGAGCACCAGGATGCGGGTGACCACGTAATCGAGGTATTCCTCCGTCTTCTTGCCCGGGCGGATGCCGGGGATGAAACCGTTCTGGTTCTTCAGGTTCTCGGCCACGTCGTCTGTCTTGAACGAGACGTTGAAGGTGTAGAAGAAGGTGAAGAAGATCACCATGGCGGCGAAGAACAGCAGGTAAAGCGGCTGGCCGGGGCCGAAATAGGCAAGAATGGTGGCCATGACGGGCCCGGTCTGGCCGCCCGAGAAGGTGGCCAGCGTCGTCGGCAGCAGCAGGAGCGACGAGGCGAAGATCGCCGGGATCACACCGGCGGGGTTGACCTTCACCGGCAGGTGCGAAGAGCCGCCATCGTAGATCTTCATGCCGACCTGGCGGCGCGGATACTGGATGTGGATCTTGCGCAGGGCGCGTTCCATGAACACCACGAAGCCGATCACCACCACGACCATCACCATCACACCGATGATCACGCCCGGCCTCAGCGCGCCGGAGCGGCCGGAGGCGAAGAACTGGGCCAGCGCCGCCGGCACCTCGGCGATGATGCCGACGAAGATGATAAGGGAAATCCCGTTGCCGATGCCGCGGGCGGTGATCTGTTCGCCCAGCCACATCAGGAACATGGTGCCGCCCACCAGGGTGACAACCGCGGAAATGCGGAAGAACCAGCCCGGATCGGTGACGATGTCGCCGGCCTCGAGGCTGACGGCCAGGGCATAGGCCTGGAAGGTGGCCAGAAACACCGTGCCATAGCGGGTGTACTGGTTGATCTTCTTGCGCCCCTGCTCGCCCTCCTTCTTGAGCTGTTCCAGCTGCGGGACCATCGCCGTCATCAGCTGGACGATGATCGAGGCCGAGATGTAGGGCATGATGCCCAGCGCGAAGATGCCCATCCGAGAGATGGCGCCGCCGGTGAACATGTTGAGCATGCCGCCGATGCCGGTGGCAGCCTGTTCCATGAAATCGCGCAGCGCCTGGCCGTCGATGCCGGGCACTGGGATGTAGGTGCCGAGACGGAAGATGATCAGAAGGCCGAGCGTGTAGAGGATGCGCTGGCGCAGCTCCGTGGCCTTGCCGAACGCGCTCCAACTGAGGTTGGCGGCCATTTGTTCTGCTGCAGATGCCATTCAGGGCCTCTCCTTGCATAACGCCGCCGAACCGTTTTCCGGTCGGCGGCGTTGGAAAACATGGGGTTTGATGTAAGCAGCCGCGTGGCCGCCCACAAGCCTTTATTCAGCCGCCGTCGCAGAGTTGACCGCCAGCGAGCCGCCGGCCTTCTCGACGGCCTCGATGGCCGCTTTCGAAGCGCCGGTGACCGAGAGCTTCACCTTCGAGGTGATCTCGCCCTTGGCCAGCACCCGCACACCGTCGAGCTTGCGGCGGATCACGCCGGCCTCGAGCAGGACGTCCTCGGTGATTTCCTTCTTGGGGTCGAGCTTCTTGGCATCGATGAACTTCTGCAGCAGGCCGAGATTGACCACCGCGAATTTCTTGCGGTTGGGGCTGTTGAAGCCGCGCTTGGGCAGGCGCATGTAAAGCGGCATCTGCCCGCCTTCATAGGCGTTGATCGCCACGCCCGAACGGGATTTCTGGCCCTTGATGCCCCGCCCGGCGGTCTTGCCCATGCCCGAGCCGGGGCCGCGGCCGACGCGCTTGCGGGGTTTGGTGGCGCCGGGATTGTCCCGCAGTTCATTCAGTTTCATGTCGCTTCTCCTTGGCCGGATATGACCCCGAGCGACGAAGGGGCCAACCACGGCATTTCTTGATTGATTCCGCAGCCGCAAGGGCCACCGGGGGCGTATAGGCGAAGGGCGAAGGCGGATCAAGGGGGTGCGGCGGGCAAGGTGCTCGACAAAGTGCCCGCGAACGGGCAGGCATTTTTTCTGGCCATGGGGCGTATCGGCTGGTAAAAATACTTTACCAGCTTGGCATATCCCCAGCTGGGACCGGGAATTTCTCCCGGGCAAAGTGAAAATGCGGCGCCCGAAGACGCCGCACCTTCAAAATGATTTTTCGGTTGCCACCACTCACAAAACCCTGGCACCGGACTGCGACGGAGAATACGGATTGTTTCCAAGGTGTCAATATGAGACTTCCGTGTTCTTCGTCGCAGCTCCTCCCAGCCCAGGTGAAAGGCCATGTCCGAGATTTCGAAACTGACAGAACTGCGCAAGCTGATGCTTGCGATGGAGCGGTCGCTGGGGCTGGAAGAGCTTTCTCCGGCCGAGCGCGACATCTTCTACGCCGCCACCGAGCTGGCGCGCGAAACCGGCAACGTCAAGACCACCGGGCTCATGGAACATGCGCTGGTTGCCAACATCTCTCGCCCGACGTTCTTCCGGGCGCTCAAGTCACTTGTCGAGAAGGGCTATCTTTCCAGTTGCCGAAGCGCCGGTCGCGGCCGGTATGTGGTTCATGCCCGCGATGACTGAGGCGAGGGGCCATTCTTGACCGCGGCTCGCACAGGCATCGGCAGGTTGATCGGCGAGACGTTCTCGGCCTCCCTGCTCTATCTGACCGCGTTCGTGGTGAACTTCGAGGTGGTGTTGCCGGTCCAGAACCTGTTCTTTCCCGAATACACCAGCCGTGCCAGCCTGCTGTTCCTGCCTCATGGCGTCCGGGTGCTGGCGGCCTGGCTGATGGGATGGCGCTCGGCGCTGGCGCTTCTGCCCGGGGTCTTCCTCGCCTTCTTCTACGTGGCCGGGCTGGAGGTGTTCACCCCCAGCCGGCTGGCAGGGGTTTTCATCGCCGTCACCATCGCCCCGGCCGCTTTCGAGGCCTTCCGGCTGCTCGGCGTCAACCTGGCGCCACGGCCCGACCGCACACCATGCTGGATCTGCATCATGATCGCGGGGCTGGTGGCCTCGGTCGCGGGCTCGATGCTGACCAATCTCGCCTTTGGCAGCGCGCCCGTGGAATACTTCGCCTACGTGATCGGCGACATGGCAGGGCTGTTCTTCCTGATGCTGGCGCTGATGCTGATCTTTCGCTGGATGCGCCGGCTCGGCCGGTAGGGCGGCGGCAGGGCAACATGAAAACGCCCCGGAGCGGCTCCGGGGCGTCTTTCGTTTCCAGCGTGTGGCCGGTTGCCCGGCCGGTGCGGCCCCGTGTCAGCCGCGCTCTTCCACGATCTCCACCAGATGCGGGATCTTGTTGATCATGCCGCGGATGGCGGGGGTGTCCTCAAGCTCGCGCGTCTTGTGCATCTTGTTGAGCCCGAGCCCCACCAGCGTGGCGCGCTGGTCGGCGGGGCGGCGGATCGGCGAGCCGATCTGCTTCACCACGATGGTCTTCTTGGCCATGTCTCGCTCTCCTTACGCTTCGGCTGCTTCGGCGGCCGGTTCCCCGGCGGGCTTGGCGGCATCGGGCCTGCGCAGGATCTCGGCCACCTTCTTGCCCCGGCGCTGGGCGACGGAGCGCGGGCTGCTTTCCTTCTTCAACCCGTCGATGGTGGCGCGGATCATGTTGTAGGGGTTTTGCGACCCGAGCGACTTGGCGACAACGTCCTTGACGCCGAGCATCTCGAAGACCGCGCGCATCGGACCGCCGGCGATGATCCCGGTGCCTTCCGGCGCCGAGCGCATCACCACCTTGCCGGCGCCGTGACGGCCTTCCATATCATGGTGCAGGGTGCGGCCTTCACGCAGCGGCACGCGGATCATCTGGCGCTTGGCCTGTTCGGTGGCCTTGCGGATCGCCTCGGGCACTTCCTTGGCCTTGCCCTTGCCGAAGCCCACGCGCCCCTTCTGATCACCCACGACGACAAGCGCGGCGAAGCCGAAGCGCTTGCCGCCCTTGACGGTCTTGGACACACGGTTGATCGCGACGAGACGATCGGCGAATTCCGGCTGCTCTTCGCGGTCGCGGCGGCCCCGGTGTTGCGGTTCTCTTGCCATTCTCGTCTCTCCTTAGAACTTCAGGCCGCCTTCACGGGCAGCGTCGGCGAGCGCCTTGACCTTGCCGTGAAAGAGGAAGCCGCCGCGGTCGAAGTAGCATTCCGTCACATTGGCCTTCTTTGCGCGCTCGGCAATCGCCTTGCCCACCTTGGCCGCGGCCTCGAGGTTGTTCTTCCCGACGACGCCGAGAGCCTTCTCGAGGGTCGAGGCGGAGGCGATGGTGACGCCGCGAACGTCGTCGATCAGCTGGACGCTGATGTTCTTGTTGCTGCGGTGAACGCTGAGCCGCGGGCGGCCGCCGGCGCTCTTGCGAAGCTTGTTGCGAACGCGCAGACGGCGCTTCACGAACAGGTCTCGTTTGCTGTTTGCCATGGTTCTCGCGTCCTTACTTCTTCTTGCCTTCCTTGCGGAAGATATACTCGTCCTTGTACTTGATGCCCTTGCCCTTGTAGGGCTCGGGCTTGCGCCATTCGCGGATATTGGCCGCGACCTGGCCGACGAGCTGCGGATCGATGCCTTCGACGACGATTTCCGTCTGCTTCGGGGCCGTCACGGTGACGCCCTCGGGCACCTCGAAGTTCACCTCGTGGCTGTAGCCGAGCGACAGCTTGAGCGTGTTGCCCTGCATCTGGGCACGATAGCCGACGCCGCTGATCTCGAGCTCCTTGCGGAAGCCCTGCGAAACCCCGGTGACGAGGTTCTGCACGACGGTACGGCTCATGCCCCACTGCTGGCGGGCGCGCTTGGAATTGCCCCGCGGGGTGACGGTGATGACGTTGTCGTTCACCTCGATGGTGACATCGTCGGTGGCGGTGAAGTTCAGGGCTCCCTTGGGGCCCTTCACCTCGACGGTCTGACCGGAGACGGTGGCGGTAACCCCCGACGGCAGCTCGACCGGTTTTTTGCCAATACGAGACATGCGCCCCTCCTCAGAAGACCGTGCAGAGCACTTCGCCGCCGACATTGGCGGAACGCGCTGCTGCATCCGACATCACACCCTTGGGGGTGGAGACAATCGACACGCCGAGGCCCTGACGGACCTGCGGCAAGTCCTTGACACCCATGTAGACGCGGCGGCCGGGCTTGGAGACCCGCTTGAGCTCGCGGATGACGGGGGTGCCGTCGTAGTATTTCAGGCTGATCTCGATGGCCGGGTGGCCATCTTCGCCGGTGATCTTTTCGTAGCCGCGAATGTAGCCTTCGTCGGCCAGCACATCCAGCACCCAGGCACGAAGCTTGGAGGCGGGCGTGATCACGGTGGACTTGCCACGCATCTGCGCGTTGCGGATGCGGGTCAGCATATCGCCGAGAGGATCGTTCATTTCATGCCCTCCTTACCAGCTCGATTTCACGAGGCCGGGGATCTGCCCCTGGGAGCCGAGCTCGCGCAGCGCGATCCGCGAAACCTTGAGCTTGCGGTAGTAAGCGTGCGGCCGGCCGGTGAGCTGGCAGCGGTTGTGAAGCCGGGTGGCCGAGCTGTTGCGCGGCAGTTTCGCCAGTTTCAGGCGCGCCTTGAACCGCTCTTCCATGGGCCGGGATTCGTCATTCGCGATTTCCTTCAGCGCAGCCCGCTTGGCGGCGTATTTCGCCACCAGGCGCTGGCGCTTTCTTTCGCGTTCGACCATTGCTTTCTTAGCCATTTCCTATCTCCTCCCGCGCGTCACGAGTTGAAGGGCATGTTGAACTGCTTCAACAGCGCCTTTGCTTCCGCGTCCGTTTTCGCGGTGGTGCAGATGACGATATCCATTCCCCAGACTTCATCGACCTTGTCGAAGTCGATCTCGGGGAAAACGATGTGCTCCTTGAGGCCGAGCGCATAGTTGCCGCGGCCGTCGAAGCTTTTGCCCGAAACACCGCGAAAGTCACGCACGCGCGGCAGGGCGATGGTGATCAGCCGGTCGAGGAATTCGTACATCCGGTCGCCGCGCAGGGTGACCTTGGCGCCGAGCGGCATGTCCTCGCGCACCCTGAAGCCCGCGATCGACTTCTTGGCACGGGTGATCACCGCCTGCTGGCCGGCGATCGCGGTGAGGTCCGCCTGAGCGGATTTGGCCTTCTTGGAGTCCTTCACCGCCTCGGTGCCGCAACCGATGTTGAGCACGATCTTGTCGAGCCGCGGGATCTGCATGTCGTTGCGGTAGGAGAATTCCTCCCTCAGCGCATCACGGATCTTGTCGCGGTAGAGCGCCTTCAGGCGCGGGGTGTAGCTGGCAGCGTCAAGCATCGATCGCCTCCCCGGTGGTCTTGGCATAGCGCACCTTCTTGCCGTCCTCGAAACGGAAGCCGACACGGGTGGGTTTGCCGTTGCTGTCGAGCAGCGCCAGGTTGGACAGATCGATGGGCATGGCCTGCGGAATGCGGCCGCCCTGGGTGTTCTGCGACTGGCGCACGTGGCGGATGGCGATGTTGATGCCCTCGACGATGGCTTTGCCCTCTTTCGGCATCACGCGGGTGATCTCGCCCTGGCGGCCCTTGTCCTTGCCGGCCAGAACGACCACCTTGTCGCCCTTTTTCAGTTTGGCAGCCATCTTACAGCACCTCCGGGGCGAGCGAGATGATCTTCATGAAGTTCTTGGCGCGCAATTCACGCACCACCGGGCCGAAGATGCGGGTGCCGATCGGCTCGTTGTTGTTGTTGAGGATCACCGCCGCGTTGCGATCGAAGCGGATGGCGGTGCCATCCTCGCGGCGCACCTCCTTGGCGGTGCGCACGACGACGGCCTTGCGCACGTCGCCCTTTTTCACGCGGCCGCGCGGGATGGCTTCCTTCACCGACACCACGATGATGTCGCCCACCGAGGCATATCGGCGGTGGGAACCACCCAGGACCTTGATGCACTGAACCCGGCGCGCGCCGGAGTTGTCAGCTACATCCAGATTGGTCTGCATCTGGATCATTTGGTTTCTCCCGACCTTTGGGGGGCGTGTCCTGCCTTGTCCCCAGGGTTTCGATCAAACCGGACTGTTACCGCCTAGTTGGCAATAACCTCCCAGCGTTTCGTTTTCGATTTCGGCGCACATTCCTGGATACGGACCTGGTCGCCGACCTTGAAAGCGTTCTTTTCGTCATGCGCCCGGTACTTCTTGGACTTGCGGATGGTCTTCTTCAGAACCGGGTGGGTGAAGCGGCGCTCGACGAGAACGGTGACGGTCTGGTCATTGGCGTCGCTGGTCACGGTGCCTTGCAGAATACGTTTGGGCATCTGTCAGGCTCCTTATTCTTCGGCGGCCGCAGCGGCGGCCTTTTCGTTCAGCACGGTCAGCACGCGGGCCACGTCACGGCGGACGGCACGCATGCGGGCGGTGTTCTCGAGCGAGCCCGTGGCCTGCTGGAAACGCAGGTTGAAGGCTTCCTTCTTGAGGTTGGCAAGCTCTTCCCGGAGCTGGTCCGGCGTCTTGTCACGCAATTCCTGAGCGTTCATGGCTCATGCTTCCTTTTCAACATCACCGGCGGGCCCCGGTCTGGGTCACCCTGATTCCCGGTGGAGTTCGTGGTGAAGGCTGCCGTATAGGAGGGATTGGTGGG
>Ga0256830_1003099_pt1 | contig 10543 bp, 7 predicted proteins | sample 128326metaG_FD_190537 | JGI IMG/M metagenome (GOLD analysis project Ga0256830, IMG submission 190537) | Hydrothermal vent microbial communities from Lau Basin, Pacific Ocean - 128-326 | ecosystem: Environmental > Aquatic > Marine > Hydrothermal vents | place: Pacific Ocean: Lau Basin | collected...
TTTTCGGCCTTGTTGTTGAGTATCATGTCACCAAAATAGGCTGACGCATCATCTGCTGTGAAGAAGAATGAGAGCAGAAGGGTCATACCCAACAATATGCCTAAACGTGCCTTTTTCATCGTCCCTTCCTATTCCAAAATATGACAAAGTAGGGGGATGATTACCATACCGGTTTTTTTTTGTCAACCTCTTTATAGAGGTCGTTCCCGAATTCGATTGAACTTGCTTTTTACGTTCTTTCTAGATAATTTCAAAAGTGAAAGATTCAAAATAAATTTATGCGAAAGCTGGCATTTTTTGCTTTTTTTGTCTATATTACTCCATCGTTTTAGTTGTGTGCAGGATGTCGCGGCGGCTGATGCGATGGAACGGTGCTTGATTCGGTGCACCCTAAATATTCAGAATAACGGACTATTCCCCATCATTCACCATGAGCAAGGGAGTTGTTTAGTCGGGTGAAGAAGAAAGGGATTCAAATCGCACTGCCGCTTTCATTGGCGGCGGTCTTTTTATTACTCGCGGTTTCTGCAAAAGGCGGATCGATTGTTCGATCCCGCCACGACCTCTCTTCATTAAATTGGCGCGGCTATCAAACGGAGACCGGGCCGATGCAGGGGGGAACTTTCAGTGATTACCGCGAAGCCTGTGTGTATTGCCACACGCCGCATAATAGCAGCGCCGCCGCACCGTTATGGAATCGTGAACTACCCAAGGAGCGGGAATACCGAATGTATTCCAGTCCCAACTTTGATTCGAAGCCGCCGAAAGCCCCTGACGGGATCTCGCTGGCTTGCCTTTCATGCCACGACGGCTCGGTGGCGGTCGATTCTGTGCTAAATCCCCCGAAATTTCACACGATAGTCGATGCGGGTGTGAAACACCGCATGACACTGGAAGGCGAGCCGGGCACGGATTCCTGTTCAAAATGTCATAATCGCTCGGAAGGCGCCTATGGCGGCGTTTCCGGTGCGCATGACGCGACGATCCGTTATTTTACAAAAGATTTGCGGGATGACCATGCGTTTTCAATGGTTTATCCTTCCTTGGATATCGATCCTCAGTTTAATCAGCCGACTATTTTAAAGGCGGACGGGGGCCGGATGTTTCCAAACGGGATACAAACCTTTGAGGGAGACAAGGTGCAATGTGCTTCTTGTCACGATATTCATAGTCCGGATGAAAAAAATCTGGAAGGGCGCGACCCTTTTCTCCGGACTTCGAATCGGGGGAGTGCCCTTTGTTTGACTTGTCATCAAAAATAGGAGCGTTTGTTTGACCGCACGTATCCGGATATCGATTCTTTTTGTTGTTGTCCTGTTTCTCTCAGGTTGCAGTGCTCGTACTTCCCGCCCGGAACCCCATCTTGTGTGGCCGCCTGCACCCGAAACACCGCGCATCCGGTTTGTTAAAACCATTTCCTCCTCTGAAGATGTGGAGGAAAAAAAGTGGACCGATCATGTGAAAGCCTTTTTATTCGGCGCCTCTTCCTCTGCAAACCTGGTTAAACCCTACGCCGTTTTTGCGACTTCTTCGGGCCGGGTTTATGTGGCGGATTCCGGATGGAGAAAGGTCTTGGTGTTTGACGAAGGGCAGAAGCGTTTTTCGATGATTGGCGTGGACGGGCCGGGTGCCTTGTCCGGACCGCTGGGTGTCACCGCTGATGAGGCCGGTCGGGTTTATGTGACCGACACCGTGCATCGCAAGGCCTTTGTTTATGATGCGGGGGGGCAATTTCTCTTTAGTTTTGGCGACTCCAATCAAATGCAGCACCCTGTCGGCGTTGCCGTGAATAATGCGCTAAAACGGGTCTATGTCGTGGATGCCCGGAAACATCAGGTTTTTGTTTATGATTTTGAAGGCAAGTTCCTTTTTGATTTTGGAGGCCGGGGAACGGAAGACGGCAAGTTCAATTTTCCGGCGAATCTTTTTATCGATGCCCAAGGCAAAATTTATATTACCGACATGAATTTCCGGGTACAGATTTTTGATGCGGATGGCAAATTCCAGTCGAAGTTCGGCGGGGTCGGAACCGGGTTTGGGCAGTTCTCCATGCCTAAAGGGGTCGGGGTGGATTCCCGCGGACATATTTACGTGGTGGACGCCCGCTTTAATAATGTCCAGATTTTTGATCCGGCAGGCCGTTTGTTGCTCTTTTTTGGCGAATTCGGTGGAAAGAAGGGCCAGTTCTGGCTGCCTGCGGGACTGAGCGTGGATAAGCAGGACAGAATCTATGTTGCGGATCAATACAATCATCGCATCAATGTCTTTCAATACCTTGAGCCTGCGGAAGTCTCCGCTGCATCTGACGATGCGTCCGGAAGTTTCCGGTTTTTTGAAGAAGCGGGAGCCTCGATGCCGCAATGAGGATTTTTTCAAAAAACGACCTGCGGACTTGGCTGTGCCGGTCACTTATTTTAGTGATGGCTGTCTTGTTTGTATCCGCACATTTTTTCCTGAAAAAAAGCTTTGGCTCCGAAGATGTTCGGCATACCAAACACAACCTTGCGGTTAATCCCGATATTTTGGCCGGAGAAGGCAACGATTTTGTGCCGGGGGGGCTCACTTCCTTGCGCGGCGCGCGCAACCCTGCCGTCCGGGGCATCGAAGGCGATATCCGCCTAAATGAAGAGGTTTGTATTTTTTGTCATACGCCGCATGGCGGGCGGAGCAATGTCGGCGGCGTGGAAGGCGTCGCCCCTTTGTGGAATCGCCGGCTTTCCAACCCCATGTCTTACACCCCCTACAACAGTCAGCACTTTGATGCGCAGGATTTGATGGGGACGCCGGGACGTCCGAAGGGGGTTTCCCTGGCCTGCCTTTCCTGTCATGACGGTGCGGTGGCGTTTGACGCATTGATTAATAGTTCCGGGTCAGGCGGTTTTTTTCCGCGGAACAAAACCTTTGACGGTCCCGGCGGCAGCATTGGCATGGGGTTTTCCGGGCCGGCCGTCGATTCGGCGAACAGTTTTCGGGAAGGGCGACGTGCACCCGCCGGTCCCGGAGAGACGCCCGGTTTTGTTTTTTTTGATGGGTTTGGATCGGGGCCCAATGCGTCGTTTGGTTCCGAACCTTTTCCCAATTTGGGTTTGGATCTGAGAGATGACCATCCCATCAGTATGGAAATTCCGCGCGCTGATCCGCAGTTCAAAGAAATTTTGACCAATATTACGACAAAAGGCGGCCGGATTCCCGGCAGCGGCAGCGTGATGTGGATTGACCGGGACCCGAACGGGGCGAATCTGCCGCTGGACAAACGGGATCGTATCCGGGCCTATGCGTCTGATCCGAGTCGGCCGGATGCGCCTTATATTGAATGTGCTTCATGTCACAACCCCCACGAGGCGAGCCGTCCCGGCGGGCAGCCGGCGCTTTCGGAACCGGTGAATGCCCATACGATCAACAATTCGCTTTTCCTTCGCTTGGCTTCCCGGCCCAATGCGGATTCACAAGACCGAAATGCAAGAAGCCTGATTTGTCTGAGTTGCCATAAAAAATGAAGTGTGTGACGCCCGGAAAACAAAAGCCTCAAGGCCCTTATTTAAAAAGTACGGTGCTGCTTTTTATTGTTTTGCTCCTGTCGGCTTTTTCCGCTTCGGTTTTTGCTGAGGTTTTGGCGCAAGTAAATCAAACTGAAATTTATGACCATCAGGTGGAGGGCCATGTGCGATCTTATTTGAAGCAGATTGGACACGACCGGCTTTCCCCGCTGCGAATGGTTGCGCTCAAAAAAGAAGTCTTAAAAAAACTCATTGAGGAAGAGCTGCTTTACCAAGAAGGTATCGCCGCCGGGTTGACGGTGAGCGAGCAGGAAGTCGCCGCAGGCGTGGAAAAAATTCGGCAACGCTTTGCATCGCGGGACGCTTACGATGAAGCCCTCTCGAAAGAAGCCCTGAGTGTGGAAGACATCAAAATCGGTGTTTCCCGCTCCATTTTGATTCAAAAAGCGTGGCAGCGTTTATCTCAAATGAATGAAGCCGAACGCACAAGCCGTTTGCGTGAGATGACCCGTCAGGCAGATATTCGGATTTTTGAAGCCCGGGTTCCCGCATCGGCCGAGCATGAATGATGGATGGGGCGCGATACGTACCTGAAGATCGTATGAAGCATGTAGGAGGCGGCTTGTTCCGTTTGCAGCAACGAGCTTTTTTTTGTCTGGGAATTCTTTTTGTACTGATTTTCGTTTTCTTTCCTTCAGAGCTTGAGGCGCGTTTTATTAATTTGGGCGGATCGCTTGATTTTAGTTATGGAGAAATAAAAACGGCTTCGGAGGTTTCGGGCACGGATCGCACCACGTTTTTTCAAGAGCGTTACAACCTGCACAACTACGGAGAACTCTTCAATCCCCAAATCGGCAATCTTCTGATTAACGGCACTTTTCTCCAGCAAGAGACCAAAACAAACCGCCGCGGCGATCAAGATTTTGAATTCACGGATTATTCCGTCATGGCAAACCTTTTTCCGTATATCTCACCACTGAGTCTTTATTATCAGCGCATGAACCGCATGAATGAAATCAATGCGACCGCCTTGCAAAACGGGTTTGACGTTGAAGATCGTCAAACCACGTTGGGCGGCAACTGGACCCTTTTATCGAACCGTCTTCCGCGTATCCGGGTGTCCTACAACCAGTCCGAATTTGAGTCACGAGACGATGCAAACCGTCTTCCAAACACGATCAACCGTTTTTTCAATCTTGAGTCGAGTGGTCGTTTTCGCGAGACGACGCTAACGGGCCGTTATCAGTTTAATGAAACCGATGTGGCCCGAAGAGAGACGAATACGGCCGATGGCAGGGTTGAGACCGTGCGAGGCAATGCCTTTAATCTGACCACCGAAAGTCGGCTGGCGCCCGGCCTGATTGGCAGCACCTATTTGCGTATTGCAAACCGGAGCGGCGGCAGTGCGCCGGGCGTGATTTTTGCGCAGGAACGCGGTTTTGGCGGTTCGATTTCTTATGCGCCTTCGGTGAAGTGGGACACGCATGCGCGTGTGAATTTCACCGAAACACCCAGCGAGGGGGATGCCGGCGCCTTTAAACAGCAAAATGCCTTTTGGAGCGGCTCATATCGTCCGACCGAAGAATTGGACATGGTGGTGAGCGGGCGTTATTTTCGCTTTGACGTGAATAATGTGGAAACCACCTCTCCTTTTGGTGATATCAGTGTGAATTATCGCCCTTTTTTCGGATTTTCCACCGGCTTGGGGGCCTCTTACGGGGAGACCCAAACCAAGGGCGGAGGGGCGGATGTCAGCAACACTTATCAGCGTTACCGGGGTAATGTGGATTATACGCGCGCCTTGGAGTTATTGCGTTATTCGACACGCTATGCCGTCAGTCAGGGGCTTTCGGATACGGAGGGTGAAGGCGAATCCAGAGATATCATGCACACCGTATCACTGAATGTCGAAAATACTCAGATTCGTTACATCCACCTTTCCCTGGGCTACACCTTTAATGATGTGGATCGCAGTCAAACGGGAGAGGCTGTGCAGGAAACGGGGGATCAGCGTTCGCACTTGATTCAACTGAATGCGGCTTCCAGTTATTTTCGGGGTATTTTAAGGTCGGATGACAGTCTTTTGCTGCAATCCACCGCAAGCTGGACCAAAATCAAAGGTTTTGGCGCGGCAGGAGAAAGCATCCTGCTGGATGGACGGGGGAATTATTATTTTTTACCGGGGGCGATGCTTTCAGCGGGTTACACCCGTCAGGATTATCCCAGCGGATATTATCCCGATACAAACACATATTATGAAGAATTGAGTTGGAGCTTTTATATCGGCGCGACTTCTTTTAATTTTTCTGCAATCGCCCGCCAGCAACGCAGTGACGGTGACCGTATTTTAGATCGAAACACCATTCAAACCAGCGGCGGTATGTCTTATCGCCTGGGGCGCTTTCTTTTGAGTGCGGATGCCCGTTGGAGTGAAGATGAAGCGGAAACGGAAGGCACTGATTTTGAAAGCCGGTCTTTGTTTGTCCGTGCGAGTCGGTCTTTTTAGGGATGGAAATCAGACGACGCTTTAAAAACGGGATTCTGTTGTTGCTCATCATGGTGTGCTCGGCCTGTGCCGCCGTACCGATGAAGGAAAAGCCCGTCATCTTTTGGCCGAAACCGCCTGATCCGCCCAGGATTTCTTTTGTGGATACTTGGAGAAAACCGGCGGACATCGGCCTGAAGCCTTCGTGGTTTAAACGGGTGGTACACTTCATTTTCGGAGAAGAAAAAACGCCTTATGTTTTGCGTCCCTCCGGAGTGGCCGTGGACGGTGAGGGCGGGGTGTATGTGGCCGATACCGGTTTACAGGTGGTTCACTATTTTGATGAAAAAAACCACGCATATCATCAGCTTTACCAGATTACCCGGGATCAACGCCTGCAAAACCCCATCGGAGTTGCTGTGGATGCTGCGGGACAACTCTATGTTTCCGATACCGACCTGAACCGGGTTTTTGTCTTTAACAAGGATAAAGAGATGGTCGGGGTTATTGGAAACGACGAAAAAGCAGAACGGGTTTCCGGACTGGCGCTTGATCCGCTGCGGGAACGGCTGTACGTTGTGGATACGATGGGGCACCAAGTATTGGTTTATTCACTGAAAGGTGAATTTCAGGAGACCATTGGAAAACGCGGCGTTGCGCCCGGAACATTTAATTTTCCCACCTATGCCACCGTGGATGCCGATGGCGCACTCTATGTGGCGGACTCCCTTAATTTTCGCATCCAGGTTTTCAGTCCGGAAGGCAAATTCCAATCGCAGGTCGGCAGCCTTGGCCGGCAACTGGGTGAGTTCTCTCGGCCAAAAGGCGTGGCCGTGGATGCGGAAAAGAATATCTATGTGGTGGATTCCCTCTATGACACGGTTCAGGTTTTTAATGCCTCCGGAGAATTATTGATTCATTTTGGAAAAACCGGCGTTGAGCCGGGGACCTTCTGGCTGCCCGCCGGCATTGCCGTGGATCAAGCGGGGCAGATTTATATTGCGGACGGTTACAACAAACGGGTTCAGGTTTTCCGGCTTTTGAAAAAAGAGGAGATCCCATCGGGATAGCAGCGGCTTTGCTTTGTCGAACCGGGTCTTTCGGTTGACAAAAGAATCTGCTGCCGACTATATTCTTTCCGCGATGATGAAAGGCTTGTTTCTATTGATGAGTAAAATTCGGTCCTTGTTCGGGCAATGCAAATCTTTCGGCACCCTTCTCCCCTTATTTATCATGATACTGCTTCTGATCGGCGGTATTGCGCTTTTTCTTGTTTCGGATCAACTTTCCTGGGCGCAACCGACGGTTGAGCCCTTTAACGAAGATATCAGCAGTACGAAACACAACCTCTCCGCCCTTCCCCTGGATGCCGAGCAGCAGCAGATCTTCAACGAAATTTTTAGTCCCGATCAACAGCGTAATGTGAAATCCACGATCGAAAACGGCACGACGGAAGTTTGTGTTTTTTGCCACACCCCGCACGGTGCCAGTCAGGAAGGCGTTAAGATTCGCGCGCCCATTTGGAACCGGAATCTGTCACAGGCCCAATATCAGATGTACGATCAGGTTTGGAGCAAATCCTTCGAGGCCACGCCCAATCAGCCCGGACGTCCCACCGGTTATTCCCGTCTCTGCCTCTCTTGTCACGACGGCACGATTGCCTTAGGCAGTGTCTTGAATAAGGCCGGAAGTGGCGGTTTGGACGGAGAATATACGATGGAATACCCGACCAATCAGGCTCCTGCCGGACCGCCGGGGTCCATCCCGGTGGGGGAAGGCGCGGCTTCTCAGAATACACGCGCCCTTGGACGGGATCTGAGAAACGACCATCCCATTTCGATGAAATTTGACTCGGCCCTGCTGGCAAAAGACGTGGAATTTGTGAATCCGGGACCACCCGTGCACAGGCCTTTTACCGAAAGTACACCGACACCGCTCTCTCCGCTCAGAAGGGCCTCGGGCAACAATGTAAATGTCTACGATTCCGTGCAGTGTACTTCCTGCCACAATCCGCACCAGGTTGACTTCCCCAAGTTTTTACGGGCCAATCGCTTGCAGTCCCTCACCTTCGCCTCCACGCAAGCCGAAAGGCGCGTGGGCGCGGCCAACCGTGGCGGCCCCCCTTCACCGGAAGGTGCGATTCTTTGTCTTTTTTGTCACGATAAACCGGGCTGGCCGTATAATACGACGCCTGCAATCCCGCTTCAAGACAACTTGAATTCACATTTCGGTGATCGGCTCACGGGTGTTTTTGACGACACGCGTCTAAAACCGGGTGCGACAAATTTGCACGATGGCGAAGCGCCAGTGGTGGCCGAACGCGCCTGTCTGGTTTGTCACGATCCTCATACGCGTCAGGGAGCCGTGCGGCTTTTGAGGGAAGGGGTAGACACTGTAGGCAATGTCGCCATTGAAAGCACCTGTTATCAGTGCCATCAGCCCCAGGAAACCTCGATTCTTCAGGCGCCGACCCGTGCGCCGGATATCCGTACCCAGTTTTTTAAAGACCGGGAAGGCAACGGCAATCACGGCACCTCACCCACCGGAAGCGCGATGGATTTGACCCTGGGACTGGGGCATGAGCCTGTTTTTGTGGATGATCCGAAGGAAGGCGTGCAACTGGGCAGTGATAATCGGATTCCTTCTTTTTTTGGCGGCCCCTTTCAAACCCCGCCGAATAACAAAGATACGAACCTGGTGAATGCTTCGAATACCCCCGATACCTCACATGTCGAGTGTGTGGATTGTCACAACATGCACCGCGTGACCCGCCGGAATCGTTTCCAAGGCATCCCCGGTGTGACGATTCGCAGCCAAATAGTGGCGAGTACTGTGAGGGGGGCCGCCGAAGTCCGAGAGCCTTATCTGTACGAAGTCTGTCTGCGCTGTCACGGCAATACCTTTAATAATCACGTGCGTGAGGCCCTCTTTACCGCCTTGGGGACGGGGAAAATTGTTCAGGCGCGCGGCAATAGCCCCGTTAATCCGGGTTTGGGTGTGAATGCGCACGGCAGCAATAAACGCAAGGAGTTTGATCCGGATGCCACACCCTTTTACCGTGAAAATTTTATGACGGTGGGAGACCCCATTGGTAACCCGACCGGCCCGCTTGTGATCGATCCCAACCCACCCATGGTGAACACCTCCTTTCATCCGATTGTCCAGCCCGGACGAAACCAGTCCGGGGTTTTGAATAACTTTAATCTTTTTGTGGATATTCCTTCACAGCAGGGGCAGTTGATGGGCGGTTTCGGATCTAACGCCAATTTTGATTCCCAAGGTCGGGTGAGCGGCCATGACGGTTCGGGCGGACTCTCCCGACAAGCGACCTTGCAATGTCCGGATTGCCATAACACGGATTTATTCGGCACCTTCGTTGGCGGCATTCCTTTGTTTAAAGGTCTTGATGGAAGAGGCTTCCCATCGGGGATTAATTTGCCGGACTACCCCGGCCCGATTAGTTTTGATGAAACGCGCGGTCCGGCTTATAAACGTCCGACGGATCGTTCTCCCAGTATTCCTGAAAACCCGATCGGTTTCCGGACTTCATCATTAAATGATCCCAAAACGGCGCAAGGACCGCACGGTTCAAACTATAAACGGATTTTGCGTGCGAACTACGATACCACCGTTGGGACGGCGACAGCGCCTCCGCCCGGAACGGTCGCAGGTCAATACAATCCACAGAATTTTGCCCTTTGTTTTAATTGCCATAATGAAGCCGCTTTTATCACACCGTGGTGGGAAGCCTCCGATGCCATCGCGCCGAAAAGCCGACTGACCAATTTTTACCGAGGCGGGACACGTAATGTGGACGGTCTGGGCCGCGAGGGTGGTAATTTACACATGTTGCATCTCATCGGCAGAACAAATGCCCGGTGCCACGAGTGTCACAACAATGTGCACAGCAATGTCGAATCAGGCAACACGGTTTTTGTAGGGATGAATGATCCCACCTTTAAAGCGGACAACCCCGGTCATGAAATGAGTACGCATTTGATTAACTTTCAGCCGAATATTATTGCAAATCCCAATAGTGGACGAGACGTGCCGATGTGGGGGGCTGGACATATCGTCAACAACGATGACTATACCAACCCGACCGATGGCAGCCCGCCGCATAAGGGGCCTGGCTGTAATCTCCGTTGCCACGGTTTCGATATGGACCACAATACCGATGCGCATTCCGTCAGAAACGGTGAAAAATAGGCTGCGCGTATTTGAACGGCATTTTTTCCGAAATGCAACAAGCTCCGTCCAACCTCTTTGATGCAAAACCCTCCCGTGGTGCGTCGGCCATGTCATTCAAAAAGTACCTCCTTCTCGTCTTTTTTTTCTTGATAACGGGTGCTGTCGGTTTTATGGTGCTCATGCGCTCTGAAGAAGGCGCGCCTCCGAAAATGGTGCATATCCCTTCCGGGCCTTTTATTATGGGCAGCGATGAGGTGGGGGATGATGAAACCAAGGGAGAATTGGGGAATAAAAAACCTTTTTACCTGGATGAACATCCCCGGCGCATGCTTTCCATCGCAGACTATTACATCGACCGTTTTGAAGTGAC
>Ga0256830_1003100_pt1 | contig 10542 bp, 9 predicted proteins | sample 128326metaG_FD_190537 | JGI IMG/M metagenome (GOLD analysis project Ga0256830, IMG submission 190537) | Hydrothermal vent microbial communities from Lau Basin, Pacific Ocean - 128-326 | ecosystem: Environmental > Aquatic > Marine > Hydrothermal vents | place: Pacific Ocean: Lau Basin | collected...
GTTTCGGCCTCGCGAACGCCCACCTCGAGGAGTAGGGTCCCTTCGGACTGGGCTGGCGGCTGGACTCCTTTTCCATGCACGTGTCGGGCGAGAATCCCTGGCCGGTCCTGGCCTGGCCCAAGGCCTGGTCACCGGGCATTCCGGGACCGGTCGAGGCCGACGTGGTCTCTCTCGGCGGGAAGTCCAGGGACGAGATCGAGTCCATGGATCTGAAGGGCAAGATCGTCCTGATCCAGTCCCCCCGAGAGCTCTCCGAGCCCTTCGATGCCGAGGCGCGTCGCCTGACGGCCGAGGACCTGCTGAAGAAGGCCAACGGCTCGGCCGGGCAGGCCCGCCCGCGGCGGGGCGGGCGTCCCTCACGCTCTCGCATGCGCCGCTTTCAGCGCCTGGGGGCCCTGATGCAGATCGTGCATGCCAAACAACCTCTCGCCGTGCTCGAGCGGGGCTTCAAAGGGGACTACGGGACCGTCTTCGTCTCGGGCGCCAGCATCCCCGGGAACCCCTTGGATGGAGCGCCCCCGCGCGTGGCGCCCCGGCAAGACCAGAGTCGTTCCGCAGATCGTGCTCTCGGTGGAGCACTACAACCGGCTCTGCCGCATGCTGGAAAAGGGTGTTCCCGTGCGCATGGCCGTTGAGCTGCGGACCTCATTCTTCGATGACGATCCCATGGAACGCAACGTCATCGCGGAACTCCCGGGGACCGATCCCGAGTTGAAGAAGCAGGTCGTGATGATCGGGGCTCACTTCGATTCCTGGCACGCCGGAACAGGCGCCACCGACAACGGCTGCGGCAGCGCCGTCATGATCGAAGCCATGCGTCTCCTCTCCGAGCTTTCGCGGGAACTGGGTCACGGACCGCGGCGAACCATCAGAATCGCCCTCTGGAGCGGGGAGGAGCAGGGGCTCCTGGGTTCGCGCGCCTACGTGGAGAAGCATTTCGGCGTCTCGGGAGGACGAGGAAAGCCTCCCCGGGAGATCAAGCCCGAACATGCCGCTCTCTCCTGCTACTTCAATCTCGACAACGGCACCGGCCGTATTCGGGGCGTCTACCTTCAAGGCAACGAGGCCGTGCGCCCCATCTTCCGTGAATGGCTGCGTCCCTTCCACGACCTGGATGCCGCGACGCTGACCCTGGACAACACCGGCGGCACGGACCACCTCTCGTTCGACGCCCTCGGACTGCCGGGTTTCCAGTTCATCCAGGATCCGGTGGCCTATTCCACCAGGACTCATCATTCCAACATGGACGTCTACGACCACGCCGTCGCGGAGGACTTGAAGCAGGCGGCCACCATCGTGGCCGCCTTTGCCTGGAACGCCGCGCAACGCGACGAGATGCTTCCCCGCAAACCTCTCCCCCGGCCCTCCCGTGCGGCCACTGGAGGCGGGAGATAGACGCCGGCGGGAGACGACAGCGAAGCGCCGCCTCCCGCTCGCAAGCACCTCTGCGAAGATTTCTCAGAGCGTGAAGGAATCCACGTTGCTGATGGTGAAGGATCCGTTCACCGCGTGTTGAGGATCCAGGATGACCCCCTCGGCCCGGAACGACAGGTTCAGCGGCGGCACGGAGAGAGCGAAGACGAAGTGTCCTCCCCCCGGAATCACCGCGAAGGGGTTCGGAGGACCGAAGACTCCGATGCCGTCGAGGAGCGGGAAGTACGAGGGAGACAGCGGGTTCAGCTCGAGCACGCCGAAGGGCGGGATGAAGATCCCCCCCACAGGAACCGGAGAAGGAACGAGCTGAACACCGACGAGCAGGGGATCGCCTCCCGCGGGATCACCATAGAAGTGAACGGTCATCACGCCGCCGCCCACGTCCACCAGCAGCGACCCATGGGAGCCGTGGGCGGCCACCTGCCGGATCCTGTACACGTCCAGGGCGATGCCACCGCCGGGCGCGGCCACCAGAGTGGCCCAATAGAGATCCTGGCGCAGCCCCGAGGCCACCCCCGCCAGGCCCCGGTCCGGAAGCGTATAGGACTCGGTGGCGAAGACGCTTGCGTTGTTTCCGAGGAGATCGGCGGTGACGGCCGTTCCGTCACCACAGAGGCAGAAGGTGTCCAGGGTCCTGTGACCGATGACGGCTCCTGATCCGATCTGATTGAAGGGTGTCCGGGCCAGGGAGTTGACCAGGGCGATGCTGTTGGGAAAGACCGGAGGTCCCTGCCAGTAGGGCACGGGAACCAGCGCGCCCGGCGTCCAGCGGCGCACTTCGTTCGCATCGGCGATGAGCACGTCCCCCGAGACGAGGGCCTGCAGGATCTCGTTGCCTCCGAACCCCGGTCCCACGAAGACGAGGCTCGTGGACCCGGCCGGAAGCATGTAGAGACCGGGCCCCTGCAAACCCATGCCTCCGAAGAACATGTTGCCCGCATTGTCGATCGTGAAACCCTCCGCCACCACGGGCACGTTCACCACCATGGTCGCTCCACCGCCCGGCTCGATGCGATGGACCGTGCTGTTGATCACGGGCAGGATCGGTTGGGTCTCCACCACGTAGACGTGCCCGTCCAGCGGATGGTAGGCCATCTGCCCGGTATCACCGAAGAAGACCGCGTGATCGAGATCCACGACCCCGTTCCGCCGGATGCGGTGCACCCGGGGACCGATGCCCATCGGCTGAGGGGGTTCGTCGAGCACATAGACGTTGCCGAAGCGGTCGACGGCCATGGTGCTCAGGCCGAACGTCATGGGGATGCCGCCGGCGAGGAGCTGGACGTCGAAATTCGGCGGAGTCACCACGGGCTGGGCCGGCAGGATCCCTCCCGCCGTCAGGTACGCGAGAAGACACAAGAGACGAAGCGCTGTGTTCATCGGAGGACCTCCCTGTTGATCATGGCGTGGGACTCGGAGACCGGCGCGTCCGGGTGAGCCCGAGAAGGCATGGTTCGGATCCTGTCGGACGACGCCGTCCGGTGCATTCCTCGGCGACTCGCGGCGATCCACCACCGGTCTCCATCGCAAGTCCTTCCGCGACGGCCTGCTATCATCCGCACCTGGGACCGGCCTCCGGGCGGCCCGTCCCATCACCATCCATGATGGCGAAAGCCGCGTGGAAACGTCACGGAATCGCGGCGCTTTTCCGTGCCGGCCGGAACGCTGTTTCAAAGGCCCGTCGAACTTTACAGAAGAGGACAGCCATGCCCATTCCCATCGCCCACGTCCAGGACGCCATGCCTTTCGTGGTCCTCTCTCTCGTGATGACGGTCATTGCCGCCCTCGCCTGGTACCGTCGTCTCCAGGAGAGGTGAACGCACGTCGCATCCGTTCCCCCAGCTTCCGGTCTCTCCGGTAGAGTTCCGAAACGGCGCCGCAGAGATCCTGGCGGCTGCGCTTCCGGCCGTAGAAGTCCAGGTTCCAGGCGGCGTCGCCGGAGACGGCGTCCGTGAAGCCCGCGGGCAGGCGCACCAGGATCTTCCTGAGCGGCTGCACGTCCATTCCTTCCAGGGGCGGCCGAGGCTGCTTCAGGAGTTCGCCCACTTCCTGCTTCGTGATCCAGGCGTTCCTTCGATCCCTGGCCGGGAGATTGTCCGCCTGGACGAGGTTGGCGCAGATCAGGGGCTCCACATCCTCCGGCAGGCCCTGCACCGACCAGGCCGTTCCGACGGCGAGAAAGGTGTTGTGGTGGATCCTCACCTCCAGCGGCCGCTTGCCGTGGTGGGCCTGGATCCTCACGGCCGTCCCGGGGCAATCCACGAAGACGTTGTCGTGAAGGGAGATCCTCCCCGCTCCCTGGAAGAGACTCTCGCGGGGATTGTGAAAGAAGAGATTGCCATGGATCTCGTAGGCGTCTTCGGCTCCCGGACCCTCCTGCGGGGGACCACTCACGAGCAGGTTGGGACGGTCGCCCGCGTCACCCCGCACATCGTTCTTGATGAAGACGTTCCAGCGGATGGTCGCGACGCGCTTCTCGACCGGCATTCCGGGAACCGGAGGCCGCGCATTCTGATGCTTGATCTGCATGCAGTAGCCCAGCGGGTTCCGGATCACGTTGCCCTCGATCAGACCTCCCACGAAGGGTGCGGACCCATTGGAATCACCGAGATAGAGACCCGTTCCGGCCCCTTCGATGCGGTTGCCGCGAATGATCCAGTCCCAGGCCGGGACCTTCGTCGAAATGCCCACGATCATCTGGTCGGCGCCGTGACCGCGGATCGTGCAGCCCTGGATGGTGATGTGATGGACACCGCGGTCCTTCCGGCCTCCGGCCTTGATGGCATCCACCTGCAGACCACGACCCTCCAGCGTGAGCTGCTCGATGACGATCCAGGAAGCATCCTCGAGCTGGACGGTGTTGCGTCCGGAGCGTCCGGTGAAGATGACGCTCTTGCCGCCCCGGATGCGGATGGGGCGTCCGGCGGAACCATGCAGGCCCCTCAGATCCAGACCCCTCGTGTACGTGCCAGGTTTCAGGTGGAGGGTCTCCCCCGCCTTCAGCCGGTGAACCCTGCGCCGATAGTCCTTCGGCCCGGCTCGCAACACCCTTCCCGGCTGCGCCGTCAGCCCCGAGAGGCCGACGGCCGCCAGGACCCAGAGCGCGAGGCCGTACCGAACCGGGCCGCACGCGAAGGAGAACCCGGGAGACTTCAGATTCCCGCCCACTGCTCGTTCCCCGCCTGGGGGACGAAGAAGATGCTCGTGATCCCCGACATGAAAGTCTGCAGGGGACTGGCACCGAAATCGTAGAGCATGTCGGTCGGCGCCAGGGCCGCCCCTGCCCCGCCACCGGCGGCGTTGGGCGAGAAGTTCACGACTCCCGGATCCGTGGCCGGCCCCGTGCTGCCCGGCGAGATCCCAAGGAACTGGTTGGCACCCGTGGGATGATTCTGGACCCCCGCCGTGAGATCCGACCAACGACCCACCGGCCGATCACTTGCACCGAGATTGGTCGTCCCGCCGGTGTCGACATGCGTTGTCGCCGCCCGTGCGCTGGAGACGATGGTGGTGGTCGCTTTCGCCGAGCACATCCGGGCCTGTGTGAAGGAAAGCGACGAACCCGGGTTCGCCACCACCGAACCCGATCCCGGAACGGCCGGATTCGCCACTTGGTTCGTCACCCCCCCATCGAGAGTGTCGTGGACAAGCTCCGAGGGTTGGGCGGGAACAAGGACTGTCGGCAAGACCAGCATGGTCAATGCGGTGAAGGTGCGCATCGTCTTGAACTCCAGGCCGCGCGGATCGCATTGGCTCGCCCGGCAACCCGGACCCTTTCGGGGCTCCATGCTTCCTGGGACGGCTCCAACGAACCAGCATCAAGAGACGGTGATCAGTCATTCATCATACGACTCCCGCTTCCCTTGGAGACAGGAATATCGTCGTTTTCCTCTCATGGCGCTGGCCGCATTTCCTCTTCTGACAGCGAAGAAGGGGGTTTCTCGAGAGCCGGGCGACCCGGAGTCGATTGCGAACGGACGTGGTGAACGCCCGTCAGGGCGATGAGCCGAGGGCTTTCGCTCCCTCCCCGAGAGCCGGGCCCGCTTCTTCGCCTCCTTTCGGCAGGAGTTATAAGAGAGGATGACGGTGCTGGAGTCCGGTCGGGCGGCCGCCGTCAACGGGAGCCAGGCATGCGAGACCCCCTTTATCGGGTACCCGTCAAGTACAAACTCGTCCTGATGATGGCGACGGTTTGTCTGCTGGCACTGGGCGTCGGCGGCTTCCTCGTCTCCCATTCGGCGGAGAGTTCCCTCCAGGAGGAGATCAAGCAACGCCTGGAGTTCCAGGCCCGGGCCTACGCCACCGCTCTCGACGCCAACATGGAGATGCTGGCCCGCCGAACGGAAGACTTCGCTTCCGACGGACACATCCGCTCCCTGCTCACGCGCCTCCTCGAGTGCCGCGATCCCTCCCGCGAGCGTCGACTGCGGGCCGACCTCAGTCTCCATCTCAGGACCAACAAACTCCCCCTGGTTCCCGCCTTCGTCGATCTCACCGTCCTCGGGGACGGCGGGCGCATCCAGGTCTCCCCGCACGCCGATTCCGACCCGCCCTCACGGCGATTCATCAAGGAAGCGCTGACCCACGACCGAACCTGGTGCGCCGGAATCATTCCGGCGGAGCGTGAGGATCTTCCGCTGCTCACGGCCGTGAGCACTCCCCTGCGCAGCCTGGATGGAAAGCGCCGCATCGGAGCCCTGATCTCCTGGATCCATCCGGGAATCTGGATCGCCAGCGCCCTGGAGAAGGCGGACTTGAAGACCCGTCGTGAGGGTGTGTCCCTAGGCATCTCCGACCGCGCGGGCCGTCAGGTGCAGGTGTCCTCCGTGCTGACCGAGGCCACGGGGCCCTCATCCGCCTCCGAGGCCGTGCGTTCGGGATTCGGCGTGCGCCTGATGGACGAATCATCGCCGGCCGGCCGCTCACCGACCCGCGAGCATCCCTCCGTCTTCTCGCGCTCCTTCCCCATCTCCTCCAACGGCTGGACCGTGCGAGTGGAGCAGGAGACGCGCGCGTTGCAGGCCGCCGTGACGGCACTCCAGAACCGCTTTCTCGCGGTGGGACTGATCCTGGCCCTGGGGGCCAGCCTCTTGCTCTTTTTCCCCATGCGCTTCCTGGCTCGCCCCCTGACGCGCATGACGGAGGCCGTTTCGCGGATCAGGAATGGAGAACTCTCGACCCGCGTGGAGGTCACTTCGGAAGACGAGATCGGAAAGCTCGCCCAGGGACTGAACCACATGGCGGACGCGGTGGAGGAGCGCACGAAGCGTCTCGAACGCACGGCGGCGGAACTCCAACGGGAAAGCGAGCGACTGGCGGCCGTCATTTCCTCCATGCGGGACGGCCTCGTGGTTCTGGACGCCGACGGGCAGCCCGTGATCAGCAACGCGGCGGCCCGCCCGCTGCTTCAGATCCTGGCATCCGGCCAGGGAGCCACGAGCCACAACGCCTGCCTGGCGCCCGACAATCCCGAGGGCAGCGGCGACTGCGCCCATTGTCTCTTCGACCTGAACGGACCGGACAGGACCTGCATCATGGACATCGGCCGCAGGGCCTTCGAGGTCCATGCCAGCCGGCTGGCCTCGGACGGCAACGGGCGCCTGGGACGGGTCCTCGTTTCCCGCGACATCTCGGATCGCATCGCGGAGGACGAACGTCATATCCACCAGGAACGCCTGGCGGTGCTCGGAGAAGTGGCCGCCGTCATGGCTCATGAGCTGAACAATCCGCTGGCTTCCATCAAGATGTTCGCCCAGATGCTCGAAGAGGACGTCCACGAGGACGAGGGACTCCGCGAGAAGGCCCGTGTCATCCTGCGCAACACCGACACCTGCAAGCGCGCCATCCGAGAACTCCTCGAGTATGCGACCAACGCCACACCCGAGATCGGCGAAGTGGACCTCCACGAGGTCATCTCAGACGTCATCCGCTTCCTGAGGCCCGTCAGGGAACGCGCTGAAATCGAAGTGAGCGCCGACCTGCGGGCGACCTGTCCACAGGTGATGGGTGATGAGGTTCAGATCCGTCAGATCCTCGTGAACCTGGTCGTGAACGCCATCCAGGCCATCGGTGAGAACGGCACCATCACCATCTCCACCCGCAACGCCGGGGACTATCTCGAGGTGGACGTCGCCGACACGGGACCCGGCGTGCCGGAGGAGTCGCGGGAGGATATCTTCAAGCCCTTCTTCACCACCAAGTCCCGTGGGGAGGGAACCGGCCTGGGGCTTCCAACGGCCAGGCGGATCGCGGAACTGCAGGGCGGCAGCCTGGAACTCCTTCCACCCGAGGAGAGCGGCGCGACGTTCAGGATCCGTCTCAGGTGCACGCTGGAGGGGGAGGTTTGAGCGGCAACGACAAGCGTAAGCTCACGGACCTGCGCATCCTCGTCGTCGACGACGAAGACGATCTGCGCCGGGGACTTGCACTGCTGACGGGAAGCCTGGGTGCCGATGTCCGCGAGGCGGCGGACGGTGAGGCGGCCCTGAGGGCGCTCCAGGAGGGGCCGGCGGACATCGTCATCACGGATCTTCGCATGCCGAGAATGTCCGGGTCCGACCTCCTGGTCGAGATCAAGAAGCTCTGGCCGCAGACGGAGGTCATCATTCTGACGGGCTTCGGCACCATTCAGACGGCCGTGACCTGCATCCGGAGAGGAGCCGCCCACTTCCTCACCAAGCCCTTCGACAACAGGGAGATCGTTCAGATCGTCGAGCGGCTGGGCCGTCAGATCGTCACCTCCCGCCGCGAATCCTCACGGGAGGAGCTCTTCGTGGCGGACGACCCCGCCATGCGCGAAACCCTCAGCCTCGTGGAACGGGCCGCCCCCTCCCCCGTTCCGATCCTCCTGGAAGGCGAGAGCGGCACGGGCAAGGAACTCGTGGCGCAGATCCTGCACAAGAAGAGCCTCGTGGCGGACAAGCCCTTTCTGGCGGTGAATGCGGCGGCCCTGCCGGACACGCTCCTGGAATCGGAACTCTTCGGTCATGCCAAGGGAGCTTTCACCGGCGCCGATCGCCAGCGAAAAGGGCTCTTCGAGGAGGCCCGTGGAGGTACGGTCTTCCTGGACGAGGTGGAATCCATGTCCCCCTCGTTTCAGGGCAAGCTGCTGCGGGTCCTGCAGGAGAAAGTGGTGCGTCCCCTGGGGCAGACGGATGATGTCCGCGTTTCCTTCCGGCTCATCTCCGCCACGAACCGCGACCTGGAGGATCTCATCCGAACGGGAGCCTTCCGGGAAGATCTCTTCTTCCGCATCGGGGTCATGCGCATTCATCTGCCGCCGCTCAGAAACCGCCCCGCCGACATTCCCAGATTGGCCCAGACCTTTCTGGAACGAGCCGCACGCCTCTGTCTGCCCAGCGATGCTCGAGCGCCCACCCTCTCGGAAGAGGCCCTCACGGCGCTCAGAAGCCATTCATGGCCCGGCAACGTCAGGGAGCTCGAAAACACCATTCAGCGAGCCGTGATCGTCTCGTCGGACGGCGTCATTCGCGCCCATCACCTGGGTCTGGGGCATCCCCGCTGGAAGAAGCGCGACGACGACCAGGACATGCTCGACTACAACGAGGGCAAGCAACGCGCCATCGAGTCCTTCCAGCGGGAATTCATCGGACGGGCCCTGGAGCGCTCAGGAGGCAACGTCTCGAAGGCGGCGGAGAGTTGCGGCATGACCCGCGCCGCCCTCCAGCGCATCATGCGCCAGCTCGGCATCGACCGCACGCGGTTCCTTTGATCCGCGGGCGGAATCCGGGGTCCAAGCTCAACAGTGATACGAAAGGCTGAGCGGAAGCCAGGGATCACGATCCGGGATCAGCGACGTCTCCGAGAGCTTGTGCTGGAAGACGACGATGAAGAAGGCCAGGATCGCCAGGACCGGAGCGAACTCCCAGAGGCCGAGGGTGGGGCCGTCGGGGAAGAGCGGAGGCATGATCTGCCAGTAGAGGTCGACGAGGCGCCCCACCAAAAGGATGATGGCGACCCGCAGCAGAACCGGCCCGCGACGCCTGAAGCGCTTCGGCATCAGCACCAGGAAGGGAATGGCGAAGTTGAGGATGATGTTGACCGGTGTGAAGACCTCCCAACCTCCCTGGTTCCTCAGGACGTAATAGGTCGTCTCCTCGGGGATGTCCGTATACCAGATGAGCATGTACTGGCAGAACCAGATGTACACCCAGAAGAGGGAGAAGCTCATGGTGATCTTTCCCAGGTCATCCAGGTGATTCCGGGTGATCAGACCGGGAAGCGAGGGAGACCAGCGCATCAGCACGGCCACGATCATGATCAGGGCCAGTCCCGAAGTCATTATGCCGCTGGAGGTCACGAGCGCGAAGATGGTCGAGAACCACTCGGGCTCCAGCGATTCGATCCAGTCGATGCTGGCGAGGGAGAACGTCACGGCGAAAAGCGCCATGAAGAGTGCCCCGTTCCAGACGTTGCGGGTGGTGTGGATGCGGTCCCCGTCGGTCTCCTGCGCCCTGATCTCGTTCAGAAGTCTGCGGGACGCCCAGATCCAGACCGCAAAGTAGATCACCGTTCGAATGCAGAAGAAGGGCACGTTGAGCCAGGCCGCCTTGTGCTGGAGGAGGGGCGAGGCCTCCACGACCGACGGATGCGCCCATTCGTAGAGGGACGGGACCCCCAGCAGAAACACGATTCCCATCACGGCCGCATAGGGCAACGTGCCCATCATCGCCTCGGGGATCCGGCGCAAGGCGGCTCCCCAGCGGGCCCCCGTCAGGTAGTAGACCGAAAGGCAGACGGCGCCGGACAGGGAGAATCCCGTGAAGAACATGAACCCCATCAGATAGCCGCTCCAGGCCCGCCGCGGATCCAGGAAGAGCCCGACGATGAAGACCAGAGCGAAGAAGGCCGCCGTATTCCGCAGGAGAGCCATGCTCTTCGGCGAGGGCCGGAATCTGGTGTCGAGATCGTTCATCATTTTGCCGCTCCCTGGAGCTTGCGGATGTGCAGAATGATCTTCCAGCGATCCTCGGGCGGGATCTGCGCCGCGTGGGAGGCCATGTTGTTCTGTCCGCGAGTGACGATGTGGAAGATCTCGCCGTCCTTGATCGTTCGGGATCTGGCGCCGAGCAGCGAGGGGGTGGGATC
>Ga0256830_1003101_pt1 | contig 10540 bp, 8 predicted proteins | sample 128326metaG_FD_190537 | JGI IMG/M metagenome (GOLD analysis project Ga0256830, IMG submission 190537) | Hydrothermal vent microbial communities from Lau Basin, Pacific Ocean - 128-326 | ecosystem: Environmental > Aquatic > Marine > Hydrothermal vents | place: Pacific Ocean: Lau Basin | collected...
CCGCGCCGCCGGAACAGAGCCTGGAATGGAGTGACAGCGGGGTGGAAGGGGCACACCGTTTCCTCAAGCGCTTGTGGAAACATGTATTTCAGCACGTTTTGCTGGGAGAGGTTGAACCCTTACAGATCCACCAGCTGAATGATGAGCAGCGCGGGCTGCGGCGCCAGTTGCATGAGACGATAAAAAAATGCACCGATGACATGGGGCGGCGATTCACCTTCAATACCGCGATTGCGGCAGTCATGGAATTGATGAACAGCTTTAACCGATTCGAAGACGCTTCCCCCCAGGGGCGCGCGGTGGTGCAGGAAGTGCTGGAAACGGTGGTATTGCTGTTGGCGCCGATGGTGCCGCATATCTGCCATACTCTGTGGCATGCCTTGGGACATGATGACGATGTGCTGGATCACCCCTGGCCTGGTGTGGATGAAGCGGCCCTCAGGCGCGACGAACTCCAGCTGGTGGTGCAGGTCAACGGCAAGCTGCGGGCACGTATCCGCGTACCGGCCACTGCGGAAAAAGCCGATATCGAGGAAGCCGCGCTGGCGGACGAAAATGTGCAACGCTTTCTCGAGGGTAAAACGGTGGTGAAGATCATCGTTGTTCCCGGCAAGCTGGTGAACGTGGTGGTCAAATAAGGATCGTCTGGTGGGCAGCGAAAGGTGAGTGAGATCAAAAACAGAGTGATACGACAGCCTCATTTGCATGCGTGGCTTGCTTGCCTTTTCCTCCTCGGGGGGCTTCCGTTACTGCTGGCGGCCTGCGGCTTTCATTTGCGTGGCAGTGTGGTATTGCCGCCTGAGCTGAAGGTAATTGCCTTGCAGGGCACAGAGCGGAATGGTGAACTCGGCATAGCGCTGCGTAACCGCCTGAACAGTGCGGGTGGAAAAATCGTGGACAGCCCGGCAAATGCCTCTGCCATTCTGGTGATCAGCGAGGATCGGCACCAGCGGCGCGTTATTTCGGTGAATGATCAGGGGCAGGCCGATGCGTATGAGCTGATCTACCGGCTGGGCTTCCAGCTCGAGCGGCCAGACAACAGTGTCTGGCTGCCACCCGTGCGGATCACCCTGCGGCGCCAATTCAATTTTGATCCCGCCAATGTCCTGGCCAAGGATGATGAAGAGATCCGTATCGTGCGGGAGATGCGCATGAACGCCATCACCCAGATGCTGCGGCGCCTGAAGGCGGGCGTGCTGAACAACCCTTCCACTTCGTCCGATGCGCCTGCGTCCTGAGCAACTCGCATCCCATCTGGAGCAGGGACTGATGCCGGTCTACCTGCTCTCGGGTGAGGAGCCGTTTCAGATAGAGCAGGGCAGTCATGCCATCCGGCAGCATGCCATCACCCAGGGCCACACTGAACGGGAAGTGATGTATGTGGATCGAAGTTTCGACTGGCAGCAGCTTGCCGCCTCGGCCAGCACCATGTCGCTCTTTGCAGAAAAACGCCTGATCGAACTGCGCATGCCGAGCGGCAAGCCGGGAGACGCGGGTCGCAAGGCCCTGCAGGCGTATTGTGACAACCCGCCGCAGGATACGGTGCTGCTGATCATCAGCGGGAAAATGGAAAAGGCGCAACAGAATACAAAATGGTTCAGGGCACTCGAACAGACGGGGGTGGTGATCCAGGTGTGGCCGGTGGAGGCCGCCAGGCTTCCTCAATGGATCACTCAGCGTATGCGCATCCGTGAGATGCAGCCCACCCCGGAGGCATTGGCAATGCTGGCGGATCGTCTGGAGGGCAATCTGCTGGCGGCGGATCAGGAACTGGAAAAGCTGCGCCTGCTGACCGGGGGTGGCAAGGTGGATGTCGCACAGGTGACCGCGGCGGTAACCGACAGTGCGCGTTTCGATGTGTTTACCCTGGTGGATACCGCTCTCTCCGGCGAGACGGCCCGGGCAGTGCGTATCCTCAACGGCTTGCGGGCGGAGGGAGTGGAGCCTGTACTGGTGTTATGGGCATTGACGCGTGAAATTCGCACGCTTTGCAGCATGAGTCTGGCGATGCAACAGGGGGATTCTCCTGCGCAAATACTGACCAGATACCGCGTCTGGGACAAGCGCAAACCCCCGGTGCAGGCGGCATTACGTCGTTTCCCGCTGAAGCGCTGGCACGGCCTGCTGTGGCAGGCGGGTGAGGTGGAGCGGGTGGTCAAAGGGCAGGCGGCAGGCAAGGCCTGGGATGAATTGTTACAATTGACCCTCAAAATTGCCGGCACCCCCCTGTTTCGGGCGGCGAGTGCCTGAATAGGAAGCGGGAACAAACTGGTTTAAACAGGTAATAGTCAATGGACGTTAAAATCGATATCAAACAATACATGCAGCAACTGGGGCGGCAGGCCCGTGAGGCGTCCCGGCTTCTGGCGCGCACCCCGACAGCCCCGAAGGATCATGCTTTGCTGGCCACCGCCGATGCCCTCCTTGAGCGCCAGGCGGAATTGCTGGCGGAAAACAAAAAAGACATCGATGCCGGGGCGGCCAAGGGGCTGGGGGCCGCCTTGCTCGATCGTCTGGAACTGAACGAAGCGCGGATTGGGGCGATGGCAGAAGGGTTGCGGCAGATTGCGGCGCTGCCGGATCCGGTTGGCGAGATTGCGGATATGCATTACCGCCCTTCCGGTATCCAGGTGGGGAAGATGCGGGTCCCGCTGGGGGTGATTGGTATCATTTACGAATCGCGACCCAATGTGACGGCCGACGCCGCCGCCTTGTGTCTCAAGTCCGGTAATGCGGCCATTTTGCGTGGCGGCTCCGAGGCCCGCTATTCCAACCAGGCGATCGCGGCCTGCATTCATGACGGCCTGAAAGCCGCAGGCTTGCCACAACAGGTGGTGCAGGTGGTGGAGACGACCGATCGTGCGGCGGTAGGCGAATTGATCACCATGCAGGAATACGTGGATGTGATTGTCCCGCGTGGTGGCAAGGGGCTGATTGAAAGGGTGAGCGCTGAGGCGCGGGTGCCGGTGATCAAGCACCTGCACGGTATCTGCCATGTCTATATCGATGACAAGGCCGATGTCGGCAAGGCCATCAAGGTTGCCTTCAACGCCAAGACTCATCGCTATGGTGTGTGCAACGCCATGGAGACCCTGTTGGTGAACGAACAGATAGCCGCAGAGGTGTTACCCGAGCTGGGCAGGCTGTATGCCGAAAAAGGGGTGGAGTTGCGTGGCTGTGAGGCGACCCGCGCCATTCTTCCCGGGATCAATGCGGCCAGCGAACAGGATTGGGACGAAGAGTACCTGGCACCCATTCTCTCCATCCGGATCGTTGAGGATCTGGATGCGGCCATCGAGCATATTCATCGGCACGGTTCAGGGCATACCGAGTCCATCATGACCGAGGATCTGGGTCACGCCCGCCGTTTTCTGGCGGAGGTGGACGCCAGCTCGGTGATGCTCAACGCCTCCACCCGTTTTGCCGATGGTTTTGAATACGGCCTGGGGGCCGAAATCGGTATCAGCACCGACAAAATACACGTGCGGGGGCCTGTGGGGCTGGAAGGCCTGACTTCGCAGAAATACATCGTCGTGGGTGACGGGCATATACGTGAGTAGGCGCAACACCTGTTTCGCCGCTTGTGTACCGTGGCCGGCTGCTTCGTTGCTGTTTTTTATGAAAAGAGAAACAGGGCATTCCGTGACAAACGATGAAATCACTTCCAGGGTGCGTCGTCCCGCTGTTGTGCGCCACTTGCCAGCCGCTGTCCGCCACTCCTCATGATCGGGATTTTCGGCGGAACATTCGATCCGGTACACTTCGGCCACCTGCGTCCGGCGCTGGAGGTGCAGCAGATGCTGGGCCTGCAGCAAGTACGGTTTATTCCCTCCGGCCATCCTCCGCATCGTGAGATGCCCCGGGCCAGCGCTTCACAACGGCTCGCCATGTTGCGTGCGGCAATCGACGAGCAACCGGGTTTCGTTCTGGATGAGCGGGAAATCCGGCGGCAAGGGCCCTCCTACATGGTGGACACGCTGTCGTCCCTGCGTGAAGAGCTGGGAGAAACCCCGCTTTGTCTGATCCTCGGCTACGATGCTTTTCTCAATCTGCCGGACTGGTATCGATGGGAGCAGTTGATCGAATTGAGCCACATCGTTGTCACCCACCGTCCTGGCTGGCTGCTGACGGAATATCGAGCCAATCCCGAACTGGTGGATTTGCTGGAGCAGCATCAACAGTCGCTGAGCCAGTTGGGGCGGCAACAGGCAGGCGGGGTGGTGTTTGTGCCGGTGACCCAGCTGGAGATCTCCGCCACCTCCATCCGCAGGCAGATCCGGGACGGTGAATCGATTCGCTATCTGTTACCCGACAGCGTCATTGAGATCATAGAGAAACAACATATTTACAGGTAAATAATTGTGGAAAAACAGCAGTTGAAAGAATTGGTGATCGCCGCGATCGAGGATGTCAAAGGGGTCGATATTCGCGCATTTGATGTGCAGGACAAGTCCAGCATAACGGATCTGATGATTGTCGCCAGCGGTAACACCTCCCGTCAGGTCAAGGCACTGGCCGACAATGTGATTGAAAAAGCCAAGCAGGCCGGCATCCGGCCGATGGGTGTCGAGGGCGAACAGCATGCCGAATGGATCCTGGTGGATCTGGGCGATATCGTTGTTCACATCATGCAGCCGGCGGTGCGGGATTTCTATAACCTCGAAAAGTTGTGGGGTGAAGAGAGCCCTGCTGCGGCCCAGGAAAAATGATCTTTTAGCCGGATTATGCAGATTCATCTGATTGCGATCGGCAAGCGCATGCCGGAGTGGGTGAATACCGCGTATGCTGATTTCAGTCGCCGCATGCCGGCCGAATGCCGCTTGAAGCTGACAGAAATTCCGGCTGCGAAGCGAACCCGATCCGCCGACATCAACCGCGTGTTGCGGCAGGAGGGCGAACGCATGCTGGCGGCAATTCCCAAGGGTGCCGAGGTGGTGGCACTGGATGTTGACGGCCGTCCCTGGAGTACCGGGGAGTTGGCCAGCCAGCTGCAGGACTGGATGCAACAGGGGAGCGATATCGCCCTGCTGGTCGGCGGGCCGGAAGGTCTGGCGCCGGCCTGCCGGGCGCGGGCATCCCGCCGCTGGTCGCTCTCGCGCCTGACTTTCCCCCATCCGCTGGTGCGGGTGATCCTGGCAGAACAGCTGTATCGTGCCACCACCATCTTGAGGAACCATCCCTATCATAAATAAAAAAAGCGGGCAGGGTGGGCAAAAAAAGTAAGTAAGGCTATGCCCCTTCTGCTGAACACAATGAGATTGCGGTGACATCATGGCAACATTTTTTCATCTTTATCTTGCTTCTGCTTCCCCCCGGCGGCGTGAATTATTGCGCCAGATCGGTATCTCCTTCGAGCTGCTGAAAGTCGATGTGCCGGAAATTCCCCAGGCGGGTGAGTCTCCACAGGACTTCGTGCAACGTGTTGCGCTGGAAAAGGCCCGGGCGGGCAAGGCATGTCTGGCCGTGGATGATCCCCATCCCGTGTTGGCGGCGGATACCGCGGTGATCGTGGGGGAGGAAATTCTCGGCAAGCCCGGCGATGCCGCCCATGCCAAGGCGATGCTGGGCCGTTTGTCCGGCCGCACCCATGAGGTGATGAGCGCCGTGGCGCTGGTCGGGGAGCGGCAGGAAGTGCGTTTGAATGTCACCCGCGTGACCTTTCGTCCCTTGAGCGCGAAAGAGATCGACGATTACTGGGAGACGGGGGAATCCGTCGACAAGGCCGGCGCCTATGCTATCCAGGGACGCGCGGCGGTGTTTATCAGCAATATCAATGGCAGTTATTCGGGAGTGATGGGGTTGCCCCTGTTCGAGGTGGCAACATTGCTGCGCGAATTCGGTATCGATCCTCTGCGATAAGGGGCTGTCGGGATCCTTTGCGGGAAATGGCAAAGGGTTGGCCGCGGATTTAACGGGAGACCCGGAAGGTTTTTTACAATATGATTGAATTGCTGGGCGAAAAAAGTGTCCCGTTCGTTATCAGGTAGGACAGGCAGCTGGACGTTGACGGCAAGACTCTCGGCAGCATGGAGGCTGCCGTGAAGCGTACAGGGATGTATTCACCGCGGGTCTTGCCGTCAACGTCCAGCTGCCTGTCCTCTCCGCTTGCGGGTGTTACTCGTATCAAACGGGACACTTTTTTCGCCCGGCGATTTAACCGGTCAAGGCAATGAGGATTTGAATCAGCATGAGTGTGGAGTTATTGATTAACGTTACCCCGCAGGAAACCCGTGTTGCCTATGTGGAAAATGGCATGTTGCAGGAGATGCACATCGAACGGGCCCGCCGCCGTGGCCTGGTGGGTAACGTCTACAAGGGTAAAGTCAGCAGGGTGCTGCCGGGAATGCAGGCTGCCTTCCTGGATATCGGGCTTGAACGCACTGCCTTTTTGCATGTCTCGGATATCGTGCAGAGCAACGGTGAAAAGCAGGAAAACAGTGACAAGCCTGCCTCCACCATCATGGAGCTGCTGGGTGAGGGGCAGGAACTCATCGTCCAGGTCGTCAAGGACCCGATGGGAAGCAAGGGTGCGCGCCTCACCACCCAGATATCCATTCCCTCCCGTTATCTGGTGTACATGCCGGACGCCGAGCATATCGGTATCTCGCAGAAAATCGAGGACGAGGCAGAACGGCAGCGCCTGAAGGAATGCATCAGCAAATTTGCCAACGAGTTTGATCCAGGTGGTTATATTGTGCGCACCGTGGCGGAAGGTGTGAGTGAGGAGGCAATCTACAATGACATGCAGTTTTTGCAAAAACTGTGGGAGACCATCAAGGAACGCAGCCGCAATGAGCCCAGTGGCAGCCTGATCCATGAGGATCTGCCATTGGTGATGCGCACCATGCGTGATCTGAGCGGTACCGAAATAGAAAAAGTGCGTATTGACTCAAGGGAAACCTTTAACAAGGTGGAAAAGTTTGCCTCCAAATTCATTCCCGCTCTGGTCGACAGGATAGAGTATTATCCGGGTGAGCGTCCGATTTTTGATCTCTACGGTATCGAGGATGAAATTCGCAAGGCGCTGGAACGCAAGGTGCAGCTCAAATCCGGCGGATACCTGATCATCGATCAGACCGAAGCGATGACCACGATTGATGTCAACACCGGTGCTTTTGTCGGCCACCGCAATCTGGAAGAAACCATTTTCAAGACCAACCTGGAGGCATCTCAGGCGATCGTTCGTCAGTTACGCCTGCGCAACCTGGGGGGGATCATTATTATCGATTTCATCGATATGCAGGATGCGGAACACCGCCGCCAGGTATTGCGTGCCCTGGAAAAAAATCTGGAGAAGGATCACACCAAGGCACATATTACAGAAGTGTCCTCGCTGGGACTGGTGGAGATGACCCGCAAACGCACGCGAGAAAGTCTCGGGCACATACTGTGTGAACCCTGCCCGACCTGTAATGGCCGTGGCACCCTGATGACCGCGGAGACCGTCTGTTACGAGATTTTCCGGGAAATTATGCGTGAAGCAAGGCAGTTCGATGCGCAGGAATTTCTGGTGCTGGCTTCACAATCCGTTGTTGATTTGTTGTTGGATGAGGAGTCTACCAGCGTGGCCGAATTGGAGGAATTTATCGGTAAACCGGTTCGTTTTCAGGTCGAGTCGGAATATACCCAGGAACAATTCGACGTGGTATGGATGTAGTACGTGTCTGAGTTCATATGTCCAAAGACTGTATGTTTTCTGCATGCGAAATTACCAGTGAACCGTTATCTTTGTTATGCGGAATGCCCTGTGAAAAAAAAGGATTCGATTCAGCCTGGAACACCGCATATTTCCGAAAAACAAATCCACAAAGAAAGTTGCCATGGTTTTGCTGGGGTGGCCTTTCAGTTATTACTCCAAAAAAACGATAAATTTGCCTGGCATTTATTTGCAATCTGAAGCATGAGCAGGAATATCTCGATATACAGGCGGTTGCGCCGCTGGCTGGTTTATACCGTTACCACGATATTTGTGGTGGCAGCGGTTTTGGTGTCTGTCACCCGCCTCCTGCTTTCCAATGTTGATGCATACCGGAGTGACATAGAACAACTGGCCAGTGCCTATCTGGCGCATGCGGTAAAAATGGAAACCCTGGAGGCGAGTTTCCATGGTCTGACGCCAACATTGATTTTCAAGCATGTGTATTTGATGGATAAAGCCGGCCAGCAAAAACTGGTCGGTTTCAATGAGGCAAGAATTGGTATCGATCTGTGGGCTTCCTGGCTGAACCGGCAAATTATCCCCCGGGATGTGGTTATCGACGGTATTGAGCTGGTGGCAATTCGCGGAGCGGATGGGAAAATTGGGATTCAGGGCCTGCAGATAAAAAAAACCGCCACTAATGATAAAGGGGAGAAAGTCAAATCCCTGAAAGATGAGAGCCTGGATCTGACCGGCTGGTTGTTTCAACATGCGCGGTTGGCAATTCGTAACAGTGTTATTGTCTGGAAAGATAGCAAAAGCGGCGGGCAGAGTCTGCGTTTCGAGGAAGTCAGCCTGGTTATGCAAAACGAGGGGGAGAAACATATGCTTACCGGCCAGGTTACCTTGCCGGCGCGTTTTGGTAAACGACTCGAGGTTGCCATGGATGTCAACGGCAATATGCGTTTGCCGACAACCTGGAAAGGCCGGCTCTATCTCAAAGCCAGAGCATTAAAGCTGAAGGAACTGGGTGACAGTTTCTCGCACGGTAAATTCGCTGTGCACACGGGGTTAAGTGACATTGGTGTATGGCTCGATGTCGATAGAGGCCGTTTGCATCGGATCAGTGGTGATCTCGCTGTCTATAATCTGGATCTTGAAGCACCATTTTTGCAGCAACGCACGCAGTTAAAACTGCTGGCCGGTTTGTTTGATTACCGCATGCAGGAACAGAATTGGTCCCTGGCAGTGGATCGTTTCAAACTGATCCATGCCAATCATATCTGGCCGCTGGGGCGTTTCAGCGTGCGGCGAAATACGGGAAGAAACAAGCAGCCGGAACTTGATGTGGTGGCTGAATATTTTCGTATCGAGGATGTTTCGCGGTTATTGTTGCAAACCACCCTGTTGCCGGAAAAAGCGGCGCGCTGGGTGAAAAAAGCGCGCCCCTCCGGTGATGTGATGCAATTTGCTTTGCAGACATCTCTGCATAATAAAAACAAAGCGGAATTTCAGCTGCAGGCACATCTGCAACAAGTGGCAACCGAGGCTGTTGATGATATGCCGGGTTTCCACGGGATAAACGGGAAGGTGTGGACGGATGCGGAACATGGGCAGATATCGCTGGATTCGCAATATGCATCTTTACGTTTTCCGCGCATGTTCCGCGAGCCGCATGTTTTTAACAAGGTTGGTGGAAAGCTGTTATGGCAAAAACTGCCGCAAGGTTGGCAGTTATGGTCAGATGAAATAGAACTCGGTAACAATGATGCGCACACCCTGACGCGGTTTCAACTGGACATCCCGGCAAGCGATGTTTCCATGTTTCTGGATCTGCAGACGGTATTCGACACGGTCGATATCAGCCGCACCAGTAAATATCTTCCTGTCGGGATTATGGATGAAGAACTGGTGCAATGGGTTGATGCGAGTATCAAGGGAGGAAACGTGGCGCATGGCGGCGCAGTCTTCCGCGGGCGTTTTCGGGATTTTCCTTTTGTGCACCCGAATGGTCAGTTCCTGGTCGAGTTTGGCGGTAAAAATATCCATCTCGCTTATCAAAAAGGCTGGCCCGCCATTACCGACGGGGAAATGCAGGCCGTTTTTGATTCCAGGGGGGTTGCGATACGGGTTGCCTCCGCCAGAATTCTGAACAGCAGGATTACCCAGGCCGACATCAGTATTGCAGATTATGAAAAACCGCAGCTTGCCGTTAGTGGCAAGGTGGTGGGAGAACTGCGGGATATCGCCCGTTTCCTTGTTGAAAGCCCGATCAAACCGGATCAGAAGGAACTGGTGGCGCAATCAACGATCAAGGGACAGGCCGAGACCCGGCTGAAAATCCAGATCCCCCTGTCGGCTGAAATGAAGCAGCTTGCCCCTTTTGCATATAACGGTGAGGTTCGTATCATCAACGGTGCTTTGTCGATGTGGCAGGGAAAAGTTGACCTCAAGCAACTGAACGGGACGGTGGTTTTTTCCGAAGCGGGTGAACAGGGTCGAAGTATCAGAGGCCGCTGTTTTGATAACGATGCGGTTTTCGATGTGATCACTGCTTTTCGTGGCAAGGTGCCGGTTATGAAAATTGTCGCCCGCTCACGCATCTCGGCGGAGAAGGCGCTCAAATTAGCCGGCTTGCGTACGAACAGGCGCATTACGGGATCAACATCATGGCAGGGGGTGTTCACTCTGGGGTATGAAGAGAACGGCAAGCGTGTGCCGCCTGCGTTTCAGCTTAATTCGGATTTGCGGGGAGTGAGGCTGGACTTGCCTGCCCCGCTCATCAAGACAAAAGAGGAATCACGTGATTTCAGCATGCGCCTGGAATTCCCCGACAAGGATCGCATGAATCTGAAAGTTGAGTATGATAAACGTTTTTCAACGGTGGCGCGGTTCCGAGCG